>Ga0209300_1000012_pt1 | contig 158006 bp, 198 predicted proteins | sample Shrwel_input2_RT_FD_187535 | JGI IMG/M metagenome (GOLD analysis project Ga0209300, IMG submission 187535) | Subsurface microbial communities from deep shales in Ohio, USA - Utica-3 well 1 S input2 RT (SPAdes) (version 2) ... | reverse complement strand
TCTTAGGCTATCGCCATAGTATTGATCTAATTCTATTTGCTGGGGCAAAATCCAATCCCATTTCTACTAATAAAATCTAACAAGCCCCCGCTGGGGAGCGAGCGCAGCGAAGCTCGGGGGGGGGGGGATGAATATAGATATATCTTGATGTCAAATCCCATATTCAGCCAATTCAAGGCACCATATTCAGGACACATGATCCATCGTCAGAGCATAGTCATAAGACACATTGAAAATATTTTCGATAGGGTGTTGACGAGGGTGATGGATGAGCGTATAAATATACACATCTTAACTGGGATTGAGGCTTCACTCCTTCGGGACTGGAGCCTTCTTTTTGTCTGGATGATATCAATCGTATATCCACGATCCATTAGACGTTGACAGTTATTGACATCGTTTGCTACGCGCCTGTATAATTCTTTTTAAAGTCGAACACAGGAGACAGCAAACATGAGCCAAAACGAACAGCGTAAGCATTATCTCAAGCCCGCCGATTTCTTCGCAGAACTTATCAAGTGCCGTCAGGATGGAAAGATGTCAGATGAACTGGGGAGGATGTTCTATCTGATTTCTGAGAAGTATACCCACCATCGTTATTTTGTCCGTTACAAGCATATCCGATCCGATCTTATCAGTGTGGGTCTAGTGGCCTGTTGCCGTGGCTTTGAACGCTTTGCCCCTCTCAAGGGCGATTCGGAATGGGATGGATCCACTATCGAGTATGATTATCGTGTGTGTAACAACCCGTTCGCGTTCTTTACTACCGTCATCCACAACGGGTTCCTCCAATTCATCAAGAAGGAATACGGGTACAGCAATGTGCAGAATAAGATTCGATCCACGATGGGATTGGAAACCACCTACGGGTACAACGACATGATCGCGGCTGAGGAAGAACGCCAGCACATGGTGGTTGACGAAGAGGATAACTTTGACGTAAATTCGAGTCCGCTGCATGGGATGTCCGTGTGGGACGACTATGGCGAGGGTGATGATGGGGTTGATGATAGCCTGATCCCCGATGACCGATACGTCGAAACCGTGGTAGCATCCGATACCAACGATCAATCGTTAGGAGACGATGAATGAAGGAACTTTTGATTGGTGATCTGCACTGGGGCGAGAAGAACAACTCGCCCAAATTTCATGGGCAGGTCATGGACTTTTTGAAATGGGTGCGAGAACTGGCAGAGAGCCGCCACATCGAGCGCTGCATCCAACTGGGGGACTGGTACCACCATCGCAACAAACTCGACGTAGCGACCGTCAATGCCTCCATACAGGGGGCAAAGCTACTGGGTGACACCTTCGGCAAGGAAAATGTCTGGGTTCTCCTTGGCAACCACGACCTCTACTACCTGAATCGTCTTGACGTTCACAGCCTGAAGACGATTCAATCCTTCGTCACCGTCATCGATTCGCCAACCGAAACGCCGGATGGAACGGGCATCGTCATCCCATGGATCACCGATGGTGAGATGTGGGATCGTGTCGTGGATATGGGCGATGAGTATGATTACCTGTTCTCGCATCTGGAACTGAATGGTTTCCAAGTCAACGATCAGTACACCATGGAACACGGCTTCTCCCACCGTGAACTTCGTGGTTACAATCGTGTTCTGACCGGGCATTACCATTCGCGCCAGACCAAGGACAACATCACCTACGTTGGTACCCCGTATCCCATCACCATGAACGAAGCCAACGAAGCCCATGGAGTCTACATTCTGGACACCGAGACTGGCGAATTGGAGTTTGTTGAGTACACCGGTATCCGGGTTGTATCGATCCCTTACACCGAAATAGATACCATCGAGGACTATGATCCCGAGAACACTAGCATCCGGGTCGAGTTTCCTGATGATCTTGAAGATGAAACGGTTATCACTGATGTTCAGAATCTATTGAAGGAGAAGAACTTTCAGGAATCCAAGATCAAGTACACCGCCAAGAAGGTCAGGGAACTGCTAGAGGCTGATGTCAGCGAAGTGTCCGAGGTCCAGAACATCGATGAAGTCGTTCTGAAGTTTCTTGACAGTAGTATCGAGGTAGATGGGGTGGATAAGTCCCTATTGAAAGAACTGTATCGTGAAGCTAAAGCGCAGGAGGACGAATAATGAACATCGTCATTGAAACCGTAGCCATGTCCAACTTTATGTCCTTCGGCAAGAAACCGACCTCGGTGTTGATGGATGTTCAACAGAATTGTCTTATTGTCGGTGATAATCGTGACATCGGATCGCCGGGAGAGAGTCGCAACGGCGCAGGTAAGTGTCTGGGAAGAGATACGCCTATTTTGATGTATGACGGAACCATAAAGATGGTTCAAGACATTAAGGTTGGTGATGTTTTGATGGGTCCAGATGGAACTAAACGTAATGTTCTGTCTGTAGCTTCTGGAAGAGAAGAACTGTTTCGAGTGAAACAGAATTTAGGCGATGATTACATCGTAAACCGCTCACACATTCTCTCCTTGAAGGTAGGAACAACACGTCCAACGTATGGGCATTTCAAAGGGGACGTTATCAACATTCCTGTTGAAACATATCTTTCGTACCCCCGTCATGTACAGCGTGGTGTATGTGGATATGTTGCAGATTTGGTAAACCTCGATGACGGGCATGATGATTTGTTCGACCCTTGGCTGCTTGGTATTTGGCTTGCTGATGGTACTTCATCAAAATCGCAAATAACTATCAATAACGATGATGTTGAAATTTACGATGAAGTTGAAAGAATCGTTTCTAATTACGGATACAAAATCAGTTTATATCCGTCTGGTTACAGACCGGGATGTAAGATTGTCAACTATTCAGGTGGATTCCTAACTAAACTTCGAGAACTCGGTGTTCTGAATAATAAACATATTCCAGAAGAGTATCTAAGGTCTTCTTATCAAAACCGGCTTGATCTCCTTGCTGGGATTCTTGATGGTGATGGATATTACCCCGGAGATCGGCATTTATTCGATATCATTCTTAAAGATAATAAACTTGTCGATGATCTTGTTTTCTTAGCAAGAAGTGTCGGGTTGCGCGTATCGGTGAATGATAAGTTTTGTAAATGCCAGAATTTTGATGGTGATGTGTACAAACGAATCACGATAACTGGTGAAATAGAAAAGATTCCTAATCGACTTTCTAGGAAAAAGGCTTCAAAGAAGCCTGACACAGCGAAGCCGCGTAACCATGGCGTCACTGGAATCCAATTGGAATCTTTGGGAGAAGGTGACTATTATGGCTTTGAGATTGATGGAGATCGACTTTTCTGCCTTGGTGACTTTACTGTAACGCATAACACAACTATACAACAGGCTGTTATGTTTGGACTGTATGGCAAAGGCATCGATGGAAAGATCAAGGCTGATGAGTTCATCAACCTCAAAAACGAGAAGAAATTGTTGGTTGAGGTGGTCTTTCGTGCCAATAACGTAAGGTATCGTGTGGTTCGCCGCCGTAAGCCGTCATCGCTGTCACTTCATCTCCTTGAAACTGAAGGTGAGGTTGATTTGACACAGGACTCCATGGCGAACACCGATAAGACACTGGAAGAGATTCTGGGTGTGTCTTATGACGTGTTCATGGGAGTATTCTTCCTGAGTCCCCATCGTGAATCGTTCATGGCCATGAGTGGACCGAATCAGCGCAAGTTCATCGAGGATGTGCTTGATCTGGATACGCTTGTGAAGCGTTCAGAATCCCTAAAGAAGATTGCAAAGGATCAGGTCAAGGTTGATCTGAAGCTGATTCAGAAGGACATTGAGAACGCCGAATCGACCAATACACTGGTCAATTCGACCATCGAGCGTCTTCAAGGCAATGCATCGAGGTTTGATAGGGATATCAAGAAGGAGCAGGAGGAATGTCTGGAAACCCTAGACCTTGCCTCTGGACTTGACTTCGATGAAGCCATGAATAGGATTGCTTCGATTCCAGACGCACGGGATATCGATGATCTCAATGCTAAAAAGGATTCTATTGAAACTCGTATCAAGACCATTGACGGTGAGGTAGCAACAAAGACCAAGATTGCGGACCAACTTGTTGGTATTACTCGCAAGGATGACGGATTTTCTGATTCTAAGAAATCGCGTCTGACGGAATTGGAAGATGAACTTGATCGGTACCATGACTGTACTTACTACAAAAATCAGATCGCTCGTCGTGAAGAAGCCTCTGCTAAACGGAAGCAACTTGATCGTGTAGTGAGTCTGATTGAAAAGTCTGATTCTGAACTGGACAGGCTTGAAGATTCTGGTTCTAAACTAATCGATGAAATCGAGAAGCTGGAAGGTGGCGTGTGCCCTACCTGTGGCACTGAGGACCATGGTCCTAAGCTGAAAAAGATGATCGAAGAGCGTAGGACCAAGGCGGAAGAAATCACACAGCGCATCGATGAACTCGATTCCGAATTGACTGTTCTCAATGAGAAACGTGCCCGTCTCGAAGATGAGATCGAGAATCTGGACGCGCATATTGATGATGGTGACCCGGAAAAGGAACTCCGTGCCCGAGAGAACCTTCTTGAACGCATTGATCGTGTGTCCGGTGAAGACAATCCGTACCATGAGCAAGTTATCGAAATGACCCAAACCTATGGGACATTGGAGTCTATCACCGTCAATATCGCCGAACTCGATACAGAACGGAAAACACTCAAGTCTGAACTCGAATCAGTGACCAAGGCTATTGGTGAGTTTCATACCCGGCGTAAGCAACTCGTAAGCGAGTGTGAGGACAAGTACGGCACCAGTGATATCAATGTCCTCAAGGACTTCATGGGTGATGTGACACGCGCTAAAGACCGCCTTGATGAACTCAAGGGGAAAGTGAACCCGTGGCTGGAAGAGATCGAATCAGCAAGGGAAGGGTATGTTGATGTTTCAGAATTGAACAGTGCCAAAACCGATCTCGAAAAGCGTCTGAAACATATCGACTATCTCGTTAAGCTACTGAATGATTCCAAGTCGTTCATTCGTCGTAACATCGTTGATCAGTATGTGCCGTTCCTGAATAAGAAGATCAACGAATATGCAAGCCGTTTGGGTCTGGGTCATGTGGTTGAAATTAACTCTGATATGACAGTTGACCTGTTCTACATGCAGAAAGCAGTTTCCTATCACCTCATGAGTCAGGGTGAGCGGATGCGTCTCAACACGGCGACGACCATGGCATTCCGCGACCTGATGGGTCTTCTCGGGCGGAATTGCAATCTTCTCATGGTTGACGAGATGTTCGATAGTGCGTTGGACACCAGTGGGTGCCACGACATGATCAAGTTCATCGGGGGTCGCGCCGATAACCTGCTGATGATCAGCCACCGTGAAGAGTTTGAAGGGTTCATGGATTCAAAGATGATCGTAACGAAGGAGAATGGTTTCAGCAGGATCGACATCGTTTAACCGGAAATTCATCCTCATCGTCTTCTGCCTCGGGGCTTTCCTCGGGGCAGACTTGTTTTATATGATCGAGTTTCGATTCGAACTTATCGACTCTCGCCTTATACTGATCCACCATCTCAATCAGCGCATCTAACTTCTTGTCTAAATAGTTCATAGAAGAAAGGAAATCACTATCCGTTTGATGTTTACGCTTTGAAGGCATCATAGGTTAACTCTCGATTTCCCCTATTTATGAGAGGTCAAAAGGATGAGCGAGATTGTAATGGGGATCGATCAATCCCTAACTTCCACTGGCATTGCCATTAAGCTGTTCAACCGTGTGTACTTCGAAGTTGTGTCCACGAAGGCCGACAAAGAAGACAACCTGCAAAAGATTAAGCGTTCTCGTGAGATTGCCGATAGGATTGTAGACCTATGCACGATGCACGATGTGACCCGTGTGCAAATCGAGGGTCTGGGCTTCAACGCAAAAGGGAACGCGACTCGTGATCTCTCGGGACTCCAATTCATCATCATCAGTAGCCTTCTGGATGCGGGTTTTGATACGGATTCGATTGAGTTGATCGCTCCCACGTCCCTGAAGAAGTTCGCCACCGGCAATGGCAAAGCGTCAAAGGACGATATGTTCAACGCACTGCCGGACTATGAGCGTGGTGAGATTGGTTGCTATGCGAAGTCGAAGGGTCGATTTGACCTTACCGATGCATACTTTCTTTCGACATTCAATAGGGGTTGACAGCCATCCTACCGTGATGGTAAGATGAATCCCTATCCACCGATTGAGGTGAATACTTTGTAAATACCGTAACGTTTTAAAGGAGACAGACATGGCGGAACCCCAGTTCAAGATGAATCAGCGTCAGATCGCTGAAGCGTATGCTGAAGCAGGCATTGCCGTATTCCCGTGTAACCCCAAAAACAAGTCACCGCTTGTGAAAGGGGGCTTCAAAGCAGCCACATCGGATTCGAAAACGGTATCTGAGTGGTGGAAGAAACACCCCCATGCTCTCATCGGTTCACCTGACCCGTCCTTCGTGGTCATGGACATCGATGATTATAATCTTGATCCGGGTTCCAAATTCATTGTAAAGTCTGTCAAGAAAGAACTGTACGAGTGCGGTCTTGTACAAAAGGACTTCCCGCATGTCACCACCATGTCTGGTGGCACTCATGTGTATTTCCGTGGTGACTCCGAGTTGACCCGGCACATCAAATCACTCCCGCAGATTGATCTACTTGGAAATGGTGGGTATGTCATCCTCCCAGACAATACCAACTATCATTCCAATTATGAGAATCCGTGGGAGATGATGAACAATCTCCCGACTCTTGATGTTGAACTGTTCGAGAGTCTGTGTGAGAAGCATAAGGATGTCACCAAGTCGGTCAGTGCCGCCGTGAAGCGTTATCGCAACGCCCACAAAGGCGAAGCTGCGTCCGTCAAGGTGTCTACCAAGGGCAAAGCTAAAGCCCCGTCTGCCAAGCATGAGCATCGTCGTGAAGTCAATGCAGCGAAGCGTCGTATTTCCGATATGGTAGAACAGGTCAATGTCGAAGTCGGTGACGATGCCAATGTTTCTCACGTCGATTACGATACCGATACAATCACGTTCAAGATCAAGGATGGCATCTATGCTATCTCTGAAAACGAATATGAGCGTGCCAACCCGACTGAAAAACTGCTGGATGAGAACGGTAAACTAACCATTCCCGAAGACGGCATGGACAGTGATTTCATCAACCGGACATTCCATAACCAGCAAATCCAAATGAAGCTGGTGGAACTGCTGGGTGTCACCCCGCCGACGCCCGGTGATACCAAGTCCATTCATTCCCTGTTCCCCAATCATATCGATGAAAACAAGTCGATGGGGATTCGTTGGTCACGCGATAAGAGTCATGTAATCTTCCGTGACTTCTCCAACTTCTATGCGGACCAGTACAATCAGGTCGATTACAACGTGGTCCGCATGTACGCAACCACGGCTTACAAGACCAACATCCCGCGTCTCAGTTCTGTTGAGTTCGTGGTGTGGTTCACTCGTATGCTGTGCGATGCGGGCATGATCGACATCACTCCGTACATGAAGGAATACGCTTGTGATGTCAACGATCTTTCGAAACAGAATAAGAAGGTTGCCGAAGGTTTCTTGTATCTGGACGCGATTCGGAGCCTGTACAACGGCTATCTTGGTATCACTGCATTCTCTGACAAGTTTGCCGCTCGGTGGTGTGGAGTGTCACTTTCCACTTGTAATCGGGCAAAGACCAAGATGCAGGAGCGTCATTTCCTGAAGTATGAGGGTGAGTACAACTGCGTTGAGAAGCGTGATGACGGATTCTTCAACACCCGTCTTTTCAGTGTCATCACCGAAGACAACTTCTATGATGAAGACGAGACTGAAACCAAAGAAGTCGAACAAGAAGTAACTACTAACCAAACCAACGAAGAGGCAAACGAAATGGATCAGTTTGACGAAGCAACTACCGCTGCTGCCACTGGCGTCAGTAATGTCGGTGCTGGGTCTGCAAACCTCGGCCCGAAAGGTATGTATCGTCGGGGCAACAACGGAGTATCAATCGTGGATAAGGAAGAAGTTGAAGGCGGGGATTACCTCGACATGAAGACTATCGTCGGCATCACTATTGATGAAGCCGATCATGAGAAGATCAAGAACTTTTGTGAAGATTTTGATCTGAATGAGGCACCTGACAAACAGAACATGTTTGTTCCTATTCTCATTGGTGATAAGTATGATGAAGTGCCTATCCCGTCACCGAAGAACATGCTGACCTACACGGTGGGTGATGTGACACTCGATGTCCAACCATCGGCGGCAGATGGGTTTGATTATATGGTGGTTGGGTACTTCAACTCCAACCCTCTATCTAAGCTACTTGATCAGGTCAATGAGAAGCATGAGAACTTGATTCAGGAGGATAACTTCTGGTTTGTGATTGCCAATCAGCTATCACCCGAGGAAGCCAACGCATTGGATTTGAGTTATCTGACACTGAAATTCAACGAGTATGTTAAGGGTGGACCTAGCTTCACGAATATGTTCATCCGACACATGCAGGAACCACAAGCGGTGATGTTCATTGATGGGCAGGAGCCGATTGACGAGTAACCACTGAGATGGGCAAGTAAGGGGATTCCTCCCACCCCTTACTTGCTATAAATCTTGTAGTGATTCTCCCAACGGCTTTGTTCTGTGATGACTTTCGGAATCTCAGAAAGCGGATAGGTTTCAATGACACCGATGCCTACTTGCTTGTAGCGACGAACGATATATTGCGATACCGGAATCGCATTCTTGATAGCGACGTAATCGACAATGATGGGCAGATTGCTTTTGATCCTCGCTCTATTGGATTCAAGCACCATCTTCATGATTGCTTTTCTATAGTCCAACGGGACGTAATGCAGGTTGTAAGCCAAGATCGTCGCATACCGTGGTTCCTGCATGATCGGAAGAATCATCGGTTGAGTGTCATGCTCGAATCCCGCATACACAACGCTTGAAAGCAAGCCGATTCCAAGTGTTCTAATCTTCTTCTGTTGATAGTCTTTTGAGTGATAGATGTTCGGGTTGATAAGCCCAAGCCCGATGTCCTGAAGGTCTGCGCCGTGATAGGCTTTCAGATAATCAGGTCCACCACCAGAGTTGATCGTTGCCATGGTCGTGTTCCTATAAATACGTTTTGAAACTATTTATAGTGAAAGGGCTATTACAATGGCAAATCAACTCACAGAAAGCAAATGGAATCCTGTTCAGCTAGGAGGCCGCACCGCTCAATCCGGTGGGTATAACATCGATACGCATTCGGTGTCTTCTGGTTGGTACAATCGTTACGTTGATTCGCGGGGTAGCCGCCGTACCAAACTCCGTCGTTATGAAGAGATGGACAAGGAAAGCGTAGAAATCTCTCGTGCGCTTGACATTATGGCGGAAGACGTATCCTCGTGTAACGCAGACGATCAGGATATCTTCAATCTGGACATTCCAGACGACTCCAAGATTCTCAAGTCTCACATCAAACTACTCGAAACGGCCAAAGACACATGGGCGTCTCGAACTCGTCTTGATCACGAACTATTTAATCGCGTTCGTGATACCCTGAAGTTCGGTGCTACGTTCTGGCATCGTCAGAAAGATGGAACCCACAAGAAACTTCGTCCCGAGCGCATCGTTGGGCATATTCGCGCCAAAGACGATGAAGAGGTTGTCACCCATTACATCTATGATCCGAATGGGGCATCTCTCGATTCTGGGCAACAAAAGACAGTTGTCACCGGCAATCGAAAGTCCTCTGAAGATTTCATTCCTATTCCTGTCGATGAGATGATCGTCTTGAAGGTCGGCGACGGACCCTATGGTAAGTCTGTTCTGGAACAGGTTTACAAGGTATGGCGTCAGATGTCGTTGGTGGAAGACGCGGTGATTATCTACCGTGTGGTTCGTGCCCCGGAACGTCGAGTCTATTACATCGATGTCGGCAACCTGCAAGGACCGAAACGGGAACAGGCAATCGAGAAACAACGTCTCCGGTTGATGCAACGCAATCTGAACAAGAACAATCAGATGTCAACCGATTACGACCCGCATTCGACCAGTGAAGACATTTTCATTCCGACCAACTCGATGGGCAAAGGATCGCGTATCGAAACGCTTCCTGCCGGTCAGAACCTTGGTGAATTGAGTGACCTTCAATGGTTTGCTAAGAAAGTGGCTGCCGGTCTTCGGATTCCGTTTTCTATGTTGGATACATTCGGTGAACAGAACCAGCAACAGACGTTTTCTGATATGCGAGTGGGTCAGGTGTACCAAGTAGAAATGCGTTATGTGGGGTACATTCGTCGTATTCAACGTCTGATCGCTGAGGCACTTCATAACGATTACTATGAGTTCTGTCGGTCTAGGGAAATCACGGTTCCTTTTGATGTGAATCTTGAGATCAATCCTCCGACCTCCTTTGCCAAGTACAAAGATATTGAAGTGAATCAAGCGACATTGAATGTGTTTAACAGCACACTTCAAATCGGTTCTCTGTCCAAGAAGTTTGCGCTTCAAAAGTATCTGGACTTGGACCAGGAAGATATCGCTTATAACGAGATCGAGAAACTAAAAGAGAAGGGGCTTACTGAAGAAGAGATTAAGGCCATGGATCAAAGTGCCATTGACAACATCGTGTACGGGGATGGGCGTTTGGGCGAAAAATATGGACTCGCAGCGGCTGATCCGAATGCCGGTGGGGGCTATGGATTCTGATGAAACTTAAAGATGTAAGCAAATCATTTGGCAATGTTAAGAACAACATCGAGGGAAGTTTGCTTGCTGGCGGGGTGGCTGGCGCTGGTCTTACGGTAGCGTCGTTGTTTGGCCTCCCCATTCCAACGGCATTGGGCGCGGGTATTTTCGTTGGTGGACATGCCCTCGGAGCATTGATTGATCTGTATCGGAATAAGAATTTCGCCCACAACTATGATAATGCAATGCACAACATTGAGCGTCGTGAAGTCATCCAGCGGGCGGTAAAGAAAGCCCCATCTTCACTGGAGAATGTGTATCGACAGCATACCATGTTGGAACTCAAGGCTATTAGTACCGACATCCAAAAGTATGGAAATCGTGTTGTGTCTATCATCGATTCTGAGATCAAGAGTCAATCTGACGAAGGGAAAGTATCAGAACTCAAAGAGACGAAACGTAAGATGAACAAAGCTATGTCGAGAACGGCGCTCATCGAGTCAACTGAGATTGAACAACTCGATGAGGTTCTTGCACCTATTGTACTTGCGATTCGTCTTGGTCGAAAACTGCGTGACGATACATTGACTACAAGAAAGCTGAAGAAGTTGTTCACCCTCAAAACCGGTGAAGAGACTAAATACGAACGATACGAGCAAATGACTTCTCTGATCAGAGACTTTACCCGAGATTATCGTCGTGGGCTAATCAAGTCAGAGGAATATGTGGTCGCTATGAAAGTTCTTGGCAACGCTATTATCGAAGACGACCCTTCAAAGATCAAAGCGATTATGTGAGGAAATATGAATCAGGAAGAACTCAAGGATATGATTGACAGCATGGTAAGTGCTGAAATCAGTAAATCTGTGAAGTTGAAAACTTCGGAACCAGTGGAAGAAAGTCTTACCGCTGAACTCGTCGGTATTGGTGCAAGTATCATCGGTCTTGTAGGCGGTGTGGCTGTTGCTGGCGCGGCTGCTGTGGCTTCTGCAAATCCCCTTGTGGCTTTTGCTGCCCTTCCGGTGGGTCTGGCTGGCGCGGCTGCGGGAAGCGTTCTCCGCGACAAGATCAATGATAGTCAATTCCGTAGCAAGTTCGATGCCCTTCAGAACGCAATTGCGGAACGTGACATGATTATCAAACAAGCCGCTGATATGCGTGGAGATCAACAACAAAAAGTGGATTTCCTTAAACAGCACAAGCGTGATCTGAAGAAAGCGACTGAGAAGCAGAAGAAAGCGGCGGCTAGTCTTCGCAAGTTCGTCAATGACTCTTCTAACAGCAAGTACCTCTCTACTCTTTCGCAGAGTGAGTTCAACTATGTGAAGAAGATGATCAGCGTTGGTGAAAACGGTCTTCTGACAAATGACATTCAGCTTGCAGGCAAGGTCTACTAAACGGAGAACCCTATGAATTTTGACGAACTCGTTCAACAGGAATATGCCGCCCTTGAAGAATCCGCAATGCCGCTCGCACAACGCAACGTGGTATCTGATCTGAAGAAGGCTGGTTGGGATATCGAAAAACGCACTGATAACGCGGTTGTCTGTTCTGATGGCAAGCACAGTGTCAGCATCGATGCCCAAGGTAATACCAAAGTGATCAAGGAAGGTGCAGAACAAGACATCACCAAACTGATTGAAAGTGAATCTGCTGATGATCTGTCCACCATCCTCGATACGCTTGGTGAGTGATGGAGAGAATCTATGATTCTAATTGAAGAGAATTTTAATGATGTGCTGGTTGAAGCATCCGGGGAGGGGAAGAAAGCCTACCTCTCCGGGGTGTTTATGGAAGCGAACAACCGCAACCGCAACGGGCGCATCTATGATCTTGAAGAGATGAAGGCTCAGGTCGAGAAGATCAATGATCAAGCCAAACAAGGTCGTTTTGTCCTTGGTGAACTCGATCATCCTAACAACCTGACCATCAAACTGGAAAACGTGTCCCATAAGATCGTGGAACTGCGCATCGAAGGCAATCAGGTTTACGGAAAAGCTGAAATCCTCGACAAGCATCCGAAAGGTGCGATCCTTCGTTCTCTGGTCGATTCCGGTATTCAAGTCGGCGTGTCATCTCGCGGTGCTGGGAGTATGAACGAATCCACCGGGAAAGTTAGCAATTTCAATCTGATCACTGTGGACGCAGTGGCAACCCCGTCCTGTCGTTCGGCTTACCCGGAGACGATTGAGGAACAATTGAGCATGTACAAGCGCGGGGAGATCATCACCGATCTGTCTGAATCGATTGTTCATGATCCGATTGCCCAACGGTACTTTCGGATGGAGATGAAGAAGTTCATCGAGACGTTGTACCAGAAGTAAAAATTTTTAGGTGTATAAATAATTCAAGCAAACATTCTTTTAGGAGATGAACATGAACTTCAAAGAACTTTTTGACTCCCAAATGCTTAACGAGGAAACCAAAGCCGTTATCTCTGAAGCATTTGAACAGGCAGTCGAAGCCAAGCGCGTAGAACTCGAAGAGTCTTACGTTGCCAAACTGGATGAAGCTAAGACCGAGATTACCGGTGAAGCCTTCCAACTGATCGAATCCGCTCTGGATGAAACTCTCGAAGAACTGGCTGAAGAGATTGCTGAAGCCCGTACTCTCGACGTTCGGTATGCCAAGCAACTGAATGAGTTTAAAGAGAAGTACGCTGAGAAGATGGAAGAGAGCGTTCAAGTCATGGTGGCTGAAAAGGTCGCTGAGGAAATGGACGAACTCAAGGAAGACATCGAAGTTGCTAAGAAGCATCAGTTTGTCTCCGAAATGTTCGAAGCATTCCGTCAGGCTTATGAAGCTAACTTCGTGGGTGAAGTTGATGAAGAAAGCCTTCGCAACCAACTCAAGGAAGCCACCGATGAACTGTCCCAGATTAAGCGTGATCGTAAGATTGCCGAACTTCTGGAAGGTGTCTCTGGCTCCAAGCGTGAAGTGGCAATGACTCTTCTGGAAAGCACTCCTACCGAGCGTCTGGAAACTCGTTTCGAAGCACTCAAGCCGATTCTGATGGCTGAGAGTAAAGAGACTGAAGGGACTGTGGTCACCGAAGGTGCGGAAGATGGCAAAGAACAACCGTCTGGTACTGTTGTGATCGAAGAGGGTGATGTTGTTGAGGAAGGTGCCAAGTCTACTGGCTCTGATGCCTACGCCCAACGAATTGAGAAAGCACTGCGTCGTGCCGGTGTTCTCAAGTAATTGAGAAAATATTCGTATCGAATAAATAAAGATACGAAACAATTAACTAGGAGTTTTTAAGATGGTTGAACTTAAAGATATCAAGAACTGGGAAGACTTCAAAGCCTCCATGCTTGAGGGTCTGGACGACAAGCAGGCTAAGATGGTCGGCACCATGATGGAAGCCTCCCACAAAGAAAACATGCGTACCGTTCGTGGCTCTACCGGCTATGACGAATTTAACGATGTGGTCATTAACGAAGCCGCCGATGCTGGTGCTACCACCACTTCTAACATCTCTCGTTACGACATGATGTTCATGCCGCTCATCCGTCGCACCATGCCCGCTCTGCTGGCAATGGACCTCGTTGGCGTCCAGCCGCTTCCCGGCCCGTCTGGCATCGTTCGTACCCTGCGTTTCCGGTATTCCGAAAGCACTGAAACCACTGCGGCTTCTGGTGTGAATGCTGTTACCGCTGGTGACGAAGCCTCTGGCGAAAACGTCTATGACAAGTATTCTCGTCTTGTTCTGGGCGGCGCTTACGACGAAGTTGATAATCTGGACCCGTTTGCACAAACCGTGTATCTGGAAGGTAACCGTGGTAAGCCGATGAACCTCGACGTTGTTACTCAGCGCGTCGAACCGGGTTCTCGTAAGCTGTCTGCAAGCTGGACTCTGGAAGCTGATGACGATCTGAGCGCACTGGATGGTCTGGATATCGAATCCGAAATCACTCAGTCCGTGGGTGACGAAATCCAGCGTGAAATGGATCGTGAACTGCTGGGCGAACTGAATGCTCTGGCTGGTACCGTGCGTTCTTTCGACTTCCTGAATGTTGATGGTCGTTATGCTGGTGAGAAGCTGGCTGCAATGAACATCGCCATTGACAACCTGAGCGCTCAGATTGCAATGAAGACCAAGAAGGGCGGTGCCACTTGGATGGTCGTCTCTCAGCGTGTCTTCACTGGCATGAAGAATGCTGCTAACAGCACCTTCATTCCGGCTAACGGCGGTGAACTGCAACTGAACAACAGCCTGTATGTGGGTACTTTCGGCGCTGGCGTCCGCGTCTATGTCGATCCGTATGCTGAAACCGATACTATTCTGATGGGCTACAAGAAGTCCAATCTGGATACCGGCTTCGTCTACTGCCCGTACATTCCGCTTCAGTCCTCTGGCGTGGTTCGTAACCCCGAGACTGGTGACAATCGGATTATGCTGCGTACCCGTTACGCTCTGCATAAGTTTACCGATACATCGACTTCTCTTGGTGATAGTGCGGACTACTATGCTCGGGCGTCCGTTGCTAATATTGGTCTTGGCTTTACTAACTAATTTATTGATATATAAATTAGTAGACCAGAAACCCCTCTTCGGAGGGGTTTTCTTTTTTATGGTCTGATGATAGGATGCATCGGTTTAATGGGAGGCGATGATGACAGAAACAGAATTGAAAGCGTATTTGAAAGAACTCAAAGGTTACACCCACCTATCCAGAAACGAGAAATACAAACCTATCTATGATCTCATCATCGAAATGACTTCTATGCTTCCTTCCCATACGAAGGTTGGGATGCGAGTCAAGATCATTTTGGGTCAGATGGATACCCAATACTGCCCGGTCTGCGGGACCGTGTGTGACGTGGAAAAGGAAGGCAATCGCTGGCGCAAGACATGCGGCGATGCATCGTGTGATAAAGCCAGTAGGAAGAACGCCCTACGCAAGACCTCTATGGAACGCTACGGTGTTGAGAATCCTGCCCATTCTCAGCGTGTCAAGGACAAGCGCAAACAAACGAATCTCGAACGCTATGGGTCAGGTAACTATGCACAGACTGAAGAATACAAACAGAAAACGAAAGGAAGAAAACACACCGAAAACACAAAACAAAAGATGCGAGAGTCGTGGCAGGTAGCCATTGCCGAGCGAGGGGAAGAGATAGTCGAGAAGCGCCTAAACACGGTCAAGGAGCGTTATGGGGTCGAGAACGTAGGTCAGGTGGACACGATTAAGCAACGTATCTCCGAAAGCCACAAGAAGCACTTTGGAGGACATTTTCTATCGTCATCTGCTGCGAAAGAAGCCCGCGTGGCCGCGTTCGGTGCCGCCAACTACTTCAGCACGGATGAGTTTAAGGAGCGTGTGAAGGCCAACAACATGGAGCGGTATGGGGTTGAGCATCACTTTCAGAACCCAACCTCGATGAAATATCTCGATGATCATGATTGGCTGATGGAGCAGTACCAAACACGCACCATCGTTTCTATTGCTGAAGAGGTAGGTGTTTATCCGTCTACTGTGTGGAACAAACTGGTTGCTCTGGGGGTAGAGGAAACGATTCATGGTGCATCTAAGGTGTCTCAAGGGGAGCGTGACCTACATGCATTCCTCACCGATGAGTTAGGTGTTGAGTTTGAATCATCTAATCGAACTGTGTTGAGTGGTATGGAACTGGATATCTATATCCCAGAACGCAATGTGGCTATCGAATACAATGGCATCTATTGGCATTGTGAGAAGTACCGGGACCGTAAGTATCACCAAGAGAAGTCACTTTCTTGTATGGGTCACGGAATCCAATTGGTTCACGTATGGGAAGACGATTGGACGAATCCCGTGAAACGTGAGATAGTGAAAAATAAGCTGCGCAGTAAGCTGGGGTTCCCTGTCAGTCAGAAGGTGTATGCCCGCAAGACATCCATCGTGATCCCGTCTGCCTCTCAGGTGAGATCATTTTACAATTCAAATCACCTTCAGGGGTTCGTTCGTGCATCTAAACATATCGGACTCGAATATGAAGGTGAACTGGTTGCCTGTGCTTCATTCCATCCCATGCGTGAAGAAGGTGTTTGGGATTTGAACCGCTTTGCGACTTCAATGACGGTGGTGGGAGGATTCAGTAAGCTATTGTCACACTTCAAGAAAACTACAGAGTGGAACAAGATCGTGACGTTCGCCCACCTCGATTACTCACACGGTGGGGTGTACGAGAAGACAGGATTTGAGAAGATCAAGATCACTGAACCGGGAATGTGGTATACCAAGGGAAGTGTACGTCTCCAACGTCAACGGTTCATGAAAAGCAAACTGAAAGAGGTGTTGGAGAATTTCGATCCTGATATATCCGAACATGCCAACATGCTCAACCATGGCTTCTACAAACTATATGATGCAGGTTCTATTCGGTACGAGATGACTCCGTAAATATTTGACATGCGTAGAAAGGGAAGGTACCGTCTTAACATTGTCTAGGAGTAAGGTATGAGCAAAAGAAAGATGAGTGATAGCGAGGAACATGCTAACTGGTCAACCGAACAGCTTAGGGAGTTCCTTAAAGGGGTGTCTAATGTTGGGTACATCTCGAATTATTTCAAACACATGAAAGGGAACATAATCAGAAAAACGAGTTTTCTTGAGGACCACTATCCCCAAAACAAGATTACGTTTTCCGTCCGTGTGAAGATGATTGTGGATGGCATTCTTGACGCTAACCAACTTCCGACATGTCGTGTTTGTGGCGAGCGCAAGGCAAAGTTTGCTCGTGGAACCCTAGACTTCGAAGAAACATGTTATGAACGCAAATGCGTTAAACAGGTGAAGGTCGAACGCACACGGAAGGCATGGGACGAACGCTACGGTGGTCACCCTCTCCGAAATGAAGCGTTCTTAGAGAAGCGAAAGAGAACCAATGTCGAACGCTATGGTGGGTCTAGTCCTGCTGCTTCTGAAGAGGTGAAAGCCAAGATCAAAGCCACGAATGTCGAACGCTATGGGGTTGAGTACGTTACCCAGAATGATGAGATACGAAAGCGTCAACAGGCTACACTGGATGCCAAATACGGCAAGGACAGGAAGCCGATTGTAGAGAACACGAAGAGAACAATGCGTTCTCGGTATGGCGTGGATTGTCCCTACCACATTCCGGGCGTTAAAGAGAAGACCACACAAACCAATATCGAGCGGTATGGTGGTCATCCATCGGCTTCTCCCGATGTAAAGGCCAAGTCGAAGTTGACAAACCGTGAGAAGTACGGGGTGGATCATCCCATGAAAAGTCCTCCTATTCGGGACCGGGTTAGGCAATCTATTTTGGACACGATTGCCGAACGCGGCGATGAAATTGTATCACTGAGGCGTATTACATCGACAGAACGGTATGGGGTTGACAATCCCGCCAAATCCGAGACGGTTAAGTATCGGATAAAAGAAGCATTTCGGCATAGGTATGGGGTTGATAATCCTAGCCAAAGTGGTGAGGTGAAACAGAAAAAGGTCCAGACTTCGTTGGATCGTTACGGGCATCCTCATTACATGACATCGACACTTAGCCCGGAAGCAATTGATGTTCTCAACAATGCCGATAAGTTGCAAGAATACTATTCGACGTATGGGGGTCTTCGTGCTTCCGATATGATAGGAGTGGATGACAAAACCTTCTACGCCTACATGAGAAAGCATGGCATCGCCGTCGATGAAACGGTTGGAACCTCTTTCGGGGAACGAGAACTGATTGAGTATATACGATCCCTTGGGATCGAAGTGGTGACCAAGTACAGGGATGGGATGGACGGAAAAGAGATTGATATCTATCTTCCAAACCATCAGATCGGAATAGAATACAACGGCGTCTACTGGCACTGTGAGTTGTATCGTGATGCCCAGTATCATTTGGAGAAAACCAAAACAGCGGCTTCTCAAGGGATACGTCTCATTCAGCTTTTCGAGGACGAGTGGCATGATCGTAAAGAAGTCGTTAAAGAGAAACTGAGGTTCATGCTGGGGATTCGAACCGAAAGAGTATATGCTAGGAAGTGTCATGTTCAACAGGTGAAACATTCGGATTTGAAGAATTTCTATGATAACAACCATATTCAGGGTCATGGTCCCGGTTCTACTGCACTGACATTGACCCACAATGATACAATCGTTGCCGCGATGTCCTTTCGTAAGACCGGTAAGGCTGGTGAAGTAGAATTGATTCGTTACGCAACGTCTAAGTCGGTAGTGGGAGGATTCAGCAAGCTACTGAAACATTCTATTCGTGTTCTGAAGGATCAAGGTATCAGCCGCATCGTTTCATTCGCTGACAAGCGGTGGAGTGTAGGCGACGTGTACCACAATTGTGGCTTCGTTCACGAGTACGATACCGCACCCGATTATCAATATGTGGTAGGACAGCGCCGAGAACGCAAACAGAAGTTCCGTAGAAATAGGTTGCCTTCGATCCTGAAGAACTTCGATCCTGCCAAGTCTGAGATTCGGAACATGAACGATCATGGGTACTACCGTATTTTCGATTGCGGGCTGATGAAATTCTCCATGGCCATTTGACGGTGTAAATACTCCTTGAAACGCATTGCGATATCCCGTATCATGGGTCGCTCAAAGGAGACATAATATGTTTACAATCGTTAAGAAGAATCGATTGGCTGGCCTCTCGAATGAGGTCAGCAATCTGCAACAGAAGGTCACCGATCTCCATAATTCTTTGGAAACCCTTCGTCAGCGCAGTGGTGAGATGGAATCGCTCGCCTCAGATCGACTCGAAGACTATCTGAAGGTTGTTGAAGAGAATAAGCAACTTCAAGAACGTATCCAAGAATTGGAAGAAGCCTCGGTCTATTCTGATCACAACACGGTGACATTCGAAATCCAAGACAATCTGTTGTCTGTGAGTCCTATCATTCGGTATAACCCTCGCATCACCGAAAAGATGATTGAACTCCATTACATCGACGATGCAAATGCGTCTAGCCATGCCATCCAACTGGCTCTCATGGTCATCGCTCGTGATGCGGCTGATCAAATCCTTGAATCTTTTGAAAAACCTGTGGAGGACGCATAATGCATCGCAATATGATTGTCGATCTCAATAACATCATCTTCACTACTCGATTTGCCAAGGTCAAGACACCATCCGGTCGTCAGCGCAAGGAACAGTACGTCACCGAACTGATCTTCAAGGAAGCTATCACCGCTATCGTGAACAAGGCATTGGAACTCAAGGCCGATGCAATTGTGGTGGCACGCGATTCCCCCAATGTTTGGCGCAAGGATATCCATCCTGATTACAAAGGAAATCGTGAACACAACGATGTCTATTATCAGGAAACCATCGATGCGGCTGAACTTTGCACGGATTTCTTCAAGACCTGCACCAACGTCGCAGTGGTTGAAGCCCCTCGGGCGGAAGCGGATGATGTCATTGCCGTGTTCTGTCAGGAATCAGAAGGTGTTGAGAATGTAATCCTTTCATCGGACAAGGATTTTGTTCAGCTACTCGATGAACGGACCCAACTGTTTAGTCCTCCCCAGAACGTGTTTCGTGAGAGTGAGGATGTTGCATACGATCTGTTCCTGAAGTGCGTACGGGGTGACACGAACGACAACATTAAGAGTGCGTTCCCGCGTGTAAGGGAAACCCGACTCCGCAAAGCATGGGATGACGAATTGGAGATGGTTAATCTGTTGGAAACCGTCAGGAAGGACAATCAGAAGGTCGGGGATGTGCTTGAGTTCAACCGTAAGCTGATCTGCCTAGATTCACAACCTGAAGATATCCGTACTTCGATTCTGAATGCTATTCAATCCGCCAGAGGCAATCGGTTTGGAGAACTTAGGATCATGCGATACTTCGCCGAACACAACTTGAAGGATCACGCCGATATCTTGGCGTACAAAGAACGTCCCTTGAAAGGCCACTTCGTCTTCAAGGCTAAATAAATACACGACAACATCATAGGAGAGTTACTATGGCAACTTTTGACGAGAAAAAGGAACAGCTTCGTGAGTCTGTTCGTGAGCATATTTCTACCGCTGTCCCCGCGATGATCGAGGAACGTGTGGAAGCAAAACGTAAAGAGATTGAAGAGTCTCTGACTGAATCTGAGGAAGAAACCACTGAAGCCGAAGAAGGTGAAACCGAGGCTGAAGAGGAATCCGAAGAAGAGTCAGAAGAAACAGAAACAGAAACCGAAAACGAGTAAAAGGAGATAGAATTAGCCATGCAAGACATTCGTATTGACGGTCGTACCCATCGTGTTTTCGTTCTCACCAAGAGTGACAAGCGAATCGTTTATATCCCGGTGAAATCACTGCATCGCACCGACTATGACCGCCTGTGTCAACTTGAGAAGCAGGATGGTGATCTACTGAAGGTCATGCAGAAGACCAAGCTGGACAATGGTCGCAATGCATTGGAACTTTACGATGACATCATTCAGGTACTCGATCTGACCAAGGGCAATCATCGTCTGCCCAAGCCGGATGAAGCAATGTTTGGCGAAGCGGCTCCCCAGTCCGAACCGGCAAAGACCTCTGAAGAGAAGCCCCAACAGGCTGAAAAGAAAGAGGAAACCGCCGAAGAACCGAAGAAGCGTGGTCGTCGCGGCCCCGGTCGTCCTCGGAAGTCCGAAACCGCTCAGTAATTTCGTAAATCCTCCTTGCAGCGAAGCGCCACACGGGTTATCATCTGTGTGGCGTTTTTCATTAAAGGACCACGATACATGATTGAAACACTTGCAGATGAACAGTACCGGGCATTCGTTACCACGGCGGATTATCTTGTTAATCGTAAGGATATTTCCAATCCTCTTCGGTTTCTCTCGCACGCGGGTTGCGGGAAGACCTATACCGTAAGGGCATTGACTGCGTTTCTGGCCAAACACAATATCCAACCCGTGGCGGCATCCTATGTGGGGCGTGCAGCAGCACAGATGGCGAAGGATGGTCTTAACGCATCTACCCTACATAGCATTCTTTACAAACCTGTTCTCGATGCTGATGGGAATCTGGTTCGATGGGAGAAACGAAACAAGGACGACGTTGCTTCTGTACTTATCCACGGGCTGATCATTGATGAGGCATCAATGGTCCCGCGTGGTATCTGGAATGACTTGGCGGAACTCGGTGTCCCTATCGTACTGGCGGGTGATCAAGCCCAGTTGCCGTCTATTTCGCCGCGTGAGGAAACACCGTTCTGCACCCTGACTGATCTTCCGGGCCAATCCATCGAACTGAAACAGATTCGTCGTCAGAGTGAAGGGTCGGGTATCCTAGAACTGTGCCAGCATCTCCGTGAAAACAATTCAATTCCTCGTTGGAAACGTAATGATGTGGTAGTGCGTGCAAAACGAAGCGTCATGACTGTCAAGCACTTCAAGGACAATGATTATGACGCCATCATTTGCGGTATGAACAAGACTCGTAAGAAGATCAATGAAAACGTGAGGGTGGCCAAAGGGTTCAATGACATCGTGCCTGAAGCGGGTGAAACTGTCATGTGTCTTCAGAACACAGTCGTAAACAACACCAAGATTTACAATGGTGAGCGTTTCAAGGTAGAAGGGCGCATGAACTCGCTGGACGTATGCCAATTCAATCTGAGTTCAATGGATTCCCCCGGTAAGAAAGTGACGGTTCGGGTTCACAACACGACTTGGAAGACCGAGAAACCCCATTGGGAAGAACCCGATCTACCGATCATGACTTTCGGATATGCACTTACAGCGCACAAGTGCGTTCACCCAGACACCATCGTTGAAACCGATGAAGGATTACTGCCGATCCGTGAAATCACTGATACAGGTATGATTGCTACCCGTGACGGGGTGATGGGATATCATAACAAAATCATCAACCCACCTATGCGGTCACTACGGATTATTGGTGAGGGTGGGTATGAAGTGACAGTCACGGATGATCACAAGGTCGAGTATTATGATGACGATTCTGGTTCTTTCATTATGAAGGAAGCGAAAGAGTTAAAGGAAGGAGAATGGATGCGAATGAAATTGGGTGTCACGGCACAGCCGAATCGATACGCATGTCTACCAGAAAACATCGAATCTGATGTTAGGGCGGTGAAGTGGGATTTGCCTAAAGAATGTGATGAAACTGTAGCGGAATTTCTTGGGTTGATGGTAGCCGATGGATGTATGTTTAAAACAGGCTTTCGTTTACTCAAGAGACATAGAGATGTTGTTGAAAGATTTTCTGAATTGGTATATACCCTATTCGGTTATCGTTGCGAGGTTAAACCTTCTAATGTTTGTAGCATCGGTAACGGTTGGGTATCCGAAGTGAACTCTACGCATATTAGGTCGTGGCTGATTGCTGTAGGTGGCATGACCCCCCACGAAAAGGGCATTCCAGAGTGCATCATGCGATCACCATACTCAGTTCAAATGTCATTCTTCCGTGGTTTGTTTGAAGATGGATGTGCGAATATTAAAGATGGTGTGTGTGATCATATTCAGTTTACTACTGAATACAAATCTATTGCTGATTACGTTCAAGTCTCCCTTCTTCGGGCTGGCATAATCAGCCAAAAGGTCCAACGGGAAACATCATCCCTTTGGAACATTTACATTTACGGAAATGGATGTTCAACGTTTAAGGAAAGGATTGGTTTTGTATCAAAATTAAAGAACTCGCGGTTGAATCACTACCGAGAAACAGAAAAAAGGTATCGTATTCCCATTACTCGTGAGATGGCATCTGGCTTGTATGATGAAGGACTTGTACAACAACACCAAAAGGTTTCTATGTACAAGAAAGGATACATTTCGAGAGAAATGGCTCGTTCTACTGGGGATTCTACTCTCTCCGAGATGCTCAATTGGCATTATGTGCGGGTGGAGAGTATTGAAGAATCAGTGGAGAGTAGCATGTGCGTTACCGTTCCTGATGGGGGGAACTTCTTACAAAACGGCTTCCCCCATAGTAATTGCCAAGGTTCAAGTTTCACGGACGTGTTGTTTATCGATGAGGACGTATCCTTCTTCCTCGATCAACAGAAGTTCCGTTACACTGCCTGTTCCCGTGCGTCAAACAAACTTACTGTAGGAGCCTAATGTGACCATTCTTTCTGTCTTGAATGAACTTGCCGCAACACGTTCTCGTCTCGAAAAGGAACGTATTCTAAAGGATGCCTTGGCGGATCGTGATACCGGACAACTGCTGTCTAAGGTGTTCGACATGGCGTATGATCCGTATACGAACTTCTTCATGCGCAAGGTCGATCTTCCTGATTCAAACGTGGGGGCGATGACACTCAATGAAGCCCTCGATGAGATCAACAACACAATCGCAACACGAGAACTCACCGGCAATCACGCAAAGGCGTTCGTCAAATCGGTTCTTATGCAATGCACCGAGGAAGATGCCGAGGTGGTCAAACGTGTCATCCTTCGCAATCTGAAATGCGGCGTATCCACATCCTTGTTCAATAAGGTTTGTGACACTCACCAGATTGCAACATTCGCGTGTATGTTGGCCAAACCGTTCTCCCCGGAAGCACTGGACAAGCTGACACCGCCCTATGTCGTGCAACTGAAATCGGACGGTTCTCGTTGTTGTGCGTTGGTGGACGCCAGTAGCGGCAAGGTGACGTATCATACCCGTGAAGGAAACAAGTATCTGATCGATGTGCCTGAGATCGATGAGATCATGTTGTCTGTCTCTTCTCAAACCGGAAGTGTGATGATCGATGGCGAGATGGTATTGATCGATGATGACGGCATTTGTGATCGCCAAAAAAGCAATGGGATCGTAAACAAAGCCATTGGCGGTACCATCTCGAAAGAGGAATGTGACCACCTTCGCTTCTACGTTTGGGATTGCGTACCCATGGAAGCGTTCGAGGCGAAGACGTATTCGGTTCCGTATCACGCCCGCCATTACCAGTTGATAACGTGTGTGGGGGCGGATGCGTCAATCGACGGCGGAAGCCACGTCGAGGTGTCACCCACCCATTATGTCGAAACGCTGGATGAAGTTCTCGAATTGGGTCAGCAGTATATCTCTGCGGGTGAAGAAGGGGTCGTCGTCAAGTCATACGATCTGAAGTGGGAAGACAAACGAACACCGAAGATGCTCAAGTTTAAAGAAGAACACGATTGTGATCTTCTGGTGACGGGATTCACTCATGGGGACGAGAACAAAGGCTTTCATGAAGGCATCGGAACACTACAATGTGCGTCTTCTTGTGGCAATCTCACAGTATCCGTCTATAGCGGTCTGAGCGCCGCCCAGAGGGGCTATGTCAAGGACGACGATGGTAACTACGTCTTCGATCCAGCGTTCGACCTAGAGCAGTATACGGGGCGTATCGTCAAAGTAACGTACAACACCAAAATCAAACGTAAGGATTCGGATGGTTACAAACTGTTCTGCCCCCGCATCGTTGCTATTCGTGATGATAAGGATGAAGCGGATTCGGAGAAGGACATCAAATGAGAGCATTGGAAGATCAAGCATGGGTCGGTGCGTGTGTCAGGAAGGATCGGCGATGAAAGAGGGTCCGAGCGGCGGGTAAATATACCCAAACGAACGCCGTAAGGAGGCCACAATGATTTACACTGACACCATCAAGAAGACTATCGTTGAAATGCAATCAAAGGGCATGTCCAGTCGTGCTATCGCCAAGGTGCTTGGTATTAGTAAGAGTGGTATCAATGATTTTCTGACCCGGCTGCGAGAAGGCAAGTCTGATGATGTAACTTCCATCGATGCTGTTTATCGGCCCAAGATTCTGATTTACGACATCGAAACCGCCCCGTCCATGTCCTACCATTGGCGGCGCTGGAAGGAAAACATCGGTCAGTCCCAAGTCATCCGCGAAGGATACATGCTGTGCTGGTCTGCCAAGTGGCTTGGTGATGACAATGTTGCTTTCGATTCGATCCAACAGAATCCGGGTAAAGACCATGAAGACGATTCTAAGATTCTCATGAGTCTGGTCGAGATGATGAAAGAGGCAGACATCATTGTGGCCCACAACAACAAGCGGTTCGATCTTCCCACTGTGCAAGCCTATATGGTACGTCAGGGCATGGAACCGCTTCCCCCGATGAAGGTAGTGGACACTCTTCTGATTGCAAAGAAGAACTTCCGTTTCCCTTCCAATTCACTCGATGCGCTGGGGCAGTATCTTGGTTGCGGTCAGAAACTACAACACACTGGATTCGATCTCTGGAAGCGGTGTATGGCGAATGACAGCGAAGCATGGGACACCATGACTTCCTATAACATTCAGGATGTAAACCTTCTGGAAGAAGTCTATATGAAACTTCGTCCGTGGGACAAACAGCATCCGAACCTGTCTCTGTACTACCCGAACGGTGTGATGCGGTGCCCTTGCTGTGCATCGAAAAACATTGAAATGACTGACAAACTCGCGTACACTTCTGTGAGTGCATTCGAGACGTATCAGTGTCAGGATTGTGGCAAATACTCTCGGACCCGTGCTAATCTGAAGACAAAGGAACAGCGGGCTAACGTGCTGTCCAACGTCGCTGACTAAATCTTTGCAAAAGCCCTCGATGGGAGGGCTTTCAACTTAATCACCAGACTCAGAAGAGGATTCAATGGCTACTAAAGATTCTATTTTCAAATCTCGCAACTACTCCATCTTTCAACTCACTTCCAAACAGGACGAACTCAACGAATACATCATCAAGGGCTGGAAGGGTGTTCTTACTGACTGCCACTTCCAAACTGAAATCATTGACGAAGCCTCTGAGTTCCTTGGGTCTGGCGTATCCCATAAGTGGTGGAAGTACACCGACCCGGCGACGTTTGACCAATGGAACCTGAAGATCGAAGTGATCGATATCATGCACTTCTATCTGTCTTGTATGATTCTTTGGGAAATGGGAATGGATACCCAGCGTGAAGCCTGTTCAAATGATGCTGATATCTTCGGAACCAGTTCATTCGATCAATTCAGTTCTGTTTACATTGGTACCGACGAAGGCCCGACCTACTCAGCGGGTCCGGTGATCAGCGGTGAAAATGTTCTTGACCACTGTACGTTCGTCGGTCACGTCCGTTCCCTGCTCACCAACCAGACAGACGTGTACAAGATGATTCGAATCCTCGATGGGCTGGTAAGCACTGTGGGTCTGACCAGTGAAGAAATGAGCGCCATCTTCGCGGCTAAATCAAAACTGAATGAGATTCGCGCTTCGTCCGGTTACAAAGACGGAACGTATGTCAAAGTGGATAACGGGGTTGAAGACAATCAGCGACTTCAGCCGCTGGTCGATGCCTTCCTTGCCGACCCGACCATGACACTTGAGACATTGCGGCAGAATGTGTTTGATGAGTTCTATGATGTTGTGACAGTCTGACTCGATAAGCCCCACTAAGTGGGGCTTTCTTATAAATACAACAAAGATAACGGGAGTCTGTTATGACATTTGATGAACTGATTGAAAGCGAACAGGAAGAACTCGGAACCCTAGAAGACTATCTGTATGAGTTCTACCTAGCTAGTTGTGATGAAAGCGAATTGGATGAACTCAAAGAAGAACTTGGTTTGACTGATGAAGAGTTCAAGCAACATTTGGATGAAGCCATGACCAAGCATGTTTCGTCTAAAGGGAAAGTGACTCGGACCCGTAGTAGAAAACAGCGTTCCCGGTCAGCGACCCGTACCACGGGTATGAGTAAATCAGAACTTAGGCGTCGGGCAAAGAAAGCCGCACGGACCCGCCGTAAGAATCCCGCCTCTTTGAAGAAAGCAATTCGAAAACGACAGAAAGCGATGAAACGCCGTAGAGCGATGCATATCTGAAATGAACACGGGCCACTCTTGAAGTGGCCCGATTTGTTTGTACATCCGTCCGTCATCTTGTCCGGTATCTTGTCCGTCATCTTGTCCTGTCAAACGTCCGGGATATACGGTAAAATCCCGGACAAATGCAATAATTAGCATCCTAATTGATCAAAAATTAACCAAATATCCTTTAAATGAGAATCATTATCAAAAATAATTTAAGCAAATGAGAATCATTTTCATTTAAACTATTTACATTTTAAAATCAATCGTTTAGAATGTTTTTCATGGATTTGAAGAAAAATTCTTGATTCTTCAAATCAGATATGATATTCGCGGGTGCGGGATGGGATATAATGAAGGCGCTAGGTTCGCAGCCTAACGAAATCGGAAAATCAAAATAGAATCAATGCATTACAGTCTATTTTGAAAATTTTTTCGGAAAATTGAATTTGAATACTTGACCATTGCCGCTTCTAGTCTATAATTCAAATCACTTGCTTAGGACGAAGCAAGCGGGACAGGAAGCAAGTCCCAGCGCCACGGATTGGCGCGCGCTCTTTAAAATTGTTGCCAGCCCCATCGCTCGACCACGGGACAAGTGCGCCTGAAAGTTGAGAATCGGTTTCATCTGGAAAGCATCGCCCAACGGGTCGCATTGCATAACAAAAGATGAAACGGGATTCAAAATAAAACTTGACAGAACACGAAAGCCTGCTAGAATGATGGACAAGCAAAACGGATTTGAAAACAAGCGCAAGATTGGCTTGACAACACAATCTGATTTGCTAGACTAGGCAACACGCTCTTTAAAATCGCTGCTAAGTAAGATTCTGATTCGACGGGACAAGTGCGCCTGAAAGTTGAGAATCGGTTTCATCTGGAAAGCATCGCCCAACGGGTCGCATTGCATAACAAAAGATGAAACGGGATTCAAAATAAAACTTGACAGAACACGAAAGCCTGATAGACTTGGAATCAAGCAAAACGGATTTGAAAACAAGCGCAAGATTGGCTTGACAACACAATCTGATTTGCTAGACTTAGCAACACGCTCTTTAACAAATCGGATGGCAAAGCATTAGGCCCAACGGGAAAGGATTGTCGCATCTTTAGAACGGGTGCCACACTCTCCCTCGCAGATAGGGTGCGTGCGCTGGAAGTGTATCTTAACGGGATGACCAGTATTACTGCGACCGTGCGAAGTATGCTGATACTTTTTGGTGCAGGCGACCACCGCCCAAGGGATTAATGTGTCAAGTGAAAGCATCGGCAAATGTGCTTTCTGCCAGCACGTAAACATCGTGCGGGTGCCGGATTTTCAGGCTAATAGTTGTTCGTCTATGTGCGAACACGGTACTGAATAGTTTGCCCGAGAAACATGCTTAGATTGGTAGCAGTACTATCTTATGTATTCGTGTGGCGCGAATTAAAATAAGCAAGCCGGTACTTTTGGATGTTTTATACCAGAAACGAAAACATCCAACCGATCGACGCATGGGCCTTCTCGGATGATTGCATCATGACCATAATTGGTTTCCATAATATTCACTCCCTCGGAGAAAGTGAGTATGCCGGTGGTGCAATTGTCGGGTCAGTGAACCGCGTTACTCATTAGATAATGGGCAAATGCGGCGCGGTTCACGAAGTATGGCCACGCTTTGCCCGATTAGGATGAAGTTTGCCCAAGGATGGGCGCTTACAGGCAGACAATTATCGACGTGCCGTTGCGTCTGCCGCTGTAACCTGCAATGCGGTACCCCTCGGGGATTGTAGGTGAATTTGAAACGGATTCGGTGGGATTGGCGCTCCCTTTGCGACTCAGTAGCCACAAAACGGAAATGAAGCGGTAACGGGCTGGGCTTTCCATTCTTTGGAAAGTCTAGCTCGCCGTTACGGCTTTACGTAACATTCCTAAGCAATTCAAAGGGGTAATGACATGAAAAATCGTCGCTATGGCGTCACGCATTTCCAATTGTATTGGTCCGACGTGAATACTTCGTTCATCTTTCGTCGAGTTGATGCGGGGACAACAAACGAACATACAATTCTTTCTGGATACTCCGAGAAAGATGCCATTAAGTATTTTAACGACAAAGTATCGTTTTACTGCGAAGTTGTAGGCATCGAAGAATCTGATATGCGGTGTGGTTAATCCCTATCAATTCAAAGGAGAATCGTTATGTTCAAGATGTTTATGGAAGAACAAGATTTGCTGAATCGCCGCCCGACTAAAGGCGAGTTGGCAAGGGAATTGTATCCCGAAAACGAGTATTCGGTCGATTTTGCGCTGCCACAAACTTGGTTAGACATGCTGCATGAACGCGGTATGGACTTGCAGTGTGAAGGAACCAATCTTGTTGGTCACTTCGTCACTGTATATCCCAAAGACGGCAAACCGGCATTCATTGCGCCGCTGACATTCACTGGTATTCGTATCCTGTCGCTACTGGCAATGACGGTTAAATGAACTTTACTCATGCCCATTCTAATGAGTGGGCATTGTTGAAGTGTCAGTCCATCCATGTAGTTCAAAGGGGTAACATCATGTCTGAGTATCAAGTTCCGCGTAAACTCGAATGTGTCCATGTCGATACGTGCCTGTCATCCTTTTGGTCAGGGCATCATCTGCCGCATATTCAAATACCCGTATACCGGGGCATGACAGTCAAAGCGCTCAAGGAAGAATTGCATTCTGAATTGGATCAGGGTGCGGTTGCCGGGTCGAATCCCATCGTCCAAGACGATTCCGGTGAAGCGGGCGACCGGTGGTATAAGAAAGCCCATGCGGCCGTCAATCGTATCAGGCCCGCTGTCAAAGGAACACGTCGCCTTTTCCTTGACTTGGAAGAAAGTGACGAAGACTATTATGAAAGTGTATACGCTTTCTTTGTGTTCATTGAAGAGTGAGAGTAGTTGATATGTACTTTATCCAATTCTATACTCGTTCTGTTCCGAATGAATGGAATGGTTACAAACGTAATCTTATTGAAGCATGTGGCGACCGGGCTGTATGTATCATCGACGGTCGTGAGTCTCAGACAAGCCAAGAAATACTGGCAGTCGAAGAGTGTAAGAAACGTAACTATTCTGGATACTCAATTCATCGTGGTGAGTCGTTCACTCGCAATCAAACAATTGTTCCTGTAACATTGGTGGCGTGATATGCGTAAAGTGTGGTTGTATGGCCGAGAACTGATTCCCGGACTTATCATTTTCGGGCTGTTCTATATGGCTTTCATTCAGGCAACAAACTAAGTGAACTTTACTCATGCCCATTCTAATGAGTGGGCATTGTTGGTTTGACCTATAACGCAATTCAAAGGGGTAACATCATGACTACGCCGATTCTTATTTCTGGTATGCAAATTGAAACCGCTAAAGGTATCCTGACGGTCGAATCCGTCAGCGGTCGCGGCGATGCCATCTTGGTAAGCGATGACGAATTTAAGTCTCGCCATCATTACAAGGCGAGTGTCATTGAATCTGCTTTCAACACTGGCAAGTTCAAAGTCAAGGATGGTTCAAAGCCTACCATACACGTCGAGGCACGCCGTTGGTTTCAAAAGTCATACGGGAACACGTATCATAGTGTGTTTGTGTTCTTGAATGGTGACATTCAAAATGGGAAGTATGTCGGGTCGTCATATGGCGGCGGTGACCAATGGGAAGAAACCGCCGCCGAATTGATTACGGCTGCCGGTTGGGTTCCTGCTAGGTATCGCCACGACAATGGCGCATACGAACCGTTTGGCAAGTGGCTCGAACGTCATGGCGTCATTTTGACCGAAGCGGTTATTGATGTTCAACGCAAACGCGATCTTTGATCTTTACTCATGCCCATTCTATGAGTGGGCATGGTTGTTTCGTGTCTCTCGGGTACCAACTAAAATCCGTTTCCTACTGCAATGGGATATGTAAGATGCGCTTGCTTTGGATTGTGGGCCGGGAATTGATTCCCGGCCTTTTGATTTTCGGGATGTTCTACCTTGCTTTTATCAAAGCAACATCAATGTGACATAATCTGTTTAAAGGGGGAAATATCATGCGCAAAGTTGAACGCCAGATGATCGACGCTATTCGTGAACGTAAAGACTTCAAATCAGGCAATACGGAAGTACGCCATTCGAAGTCAGGAAAGTATTTCAAGGTGTTTCTGCACGGACACATGATTGCAAATGGTATGGATTGTGGTCTGGTAACGTACCTGACTGACGCCGGTTATCAAACTCGGACGACCAAATCGCGGTTGAATGCTATGATTGACAATCTTCCTATGGGGATTGGTAGTATATACCAACGCGATTGGAAATGGTATTATACGCATGGTGGTCAGGAAGTGAAATGGAATGGAAGCCATGTTGCATCCATGCTACCTGACGCATCCTCGATGGACCTAGACATGGCGTGATCTTTACTCATGCCGATTCTATATGAGTCGGCATGGTTGAAGTGTCATCCACCAAAACGTAGTTCAAAGGGGAATCGAAATGTACTTTATCCAATTCTATACCCGCGCCGTGCCGACTATCCACAACGGATACAGTGAGCGCCTGATTGAAGCGTGCGGCGACCGGGCGGTTATCATCGTTGATGGTCGAGAATCGTCCGAGTCTCACCAGCGTATCGCGTATGACGAGTGTAAGAAACGTGGGTTTAGTGCTTACTCAGTCAAACGTGGTAGGACATTTGATGATGCTAGTCAAATCGTTCCGGTCACACTCGTCGTCTAATAGTCTATACTGTCCAAGGGAACTCAAAGGGAACATCATGGCTATGCAAACTTTCGTCGTCATCGCTCACGATACTGTCAACGATTGCATCATGGTAAAGGAAGTCGAAGGCCCAAATGAAGCCTTCGTGCGCTTCGTGTTCGGTGACCAGTATCCGCCAAGTTGTGCCGACATTGTATCAATCATGTCGAGCGACCAATGTGAAAGGGAGTTTCACTAATGCGTTACTATCAAGCTAAAAAGTCGCTGGGGTCTATCCCCAGCGGTGCGCTAATCACTGAACGGGAAGCGGCGCGAGACAAGCGCCGTCGCCGTCTCATCGAATCCGAGTGTGTTCTAGTTAGGATTCCGGCAAAAGAAACGCAATTCGTTTCTGGTGTCAGATACGCCAAGCCTTCCGCTGTTCCTGTTTCGATTGCATCCTGACGGTTGCAATCTGATTCTGTTTCCACTATCATTCATACCGTAGCCATTCAAAGGGGATTCTGTCATGCCTACTCTCGCTGACATTGCCGAAAAGAACCGTGACGCTGTTATCGCTGGCTATATCGAAGCCCTGTTGTGGTCAACAGGCGGCGAACCTGATTATAGTGAAGCGCCTGACGGGTATCGCGTTCGCTTGTTGCCTGACCGTTCACGGGGATGGGCATGGGAACTCGATGATTTGACAGAAGGCCACGGTGATTTTAAATCTGAAAAAGATGCCATCCGGGCAGCATGGGAACATTCTGGTGAAGAACCGCCTATGCTTGACGGATTAGAATGGTTCCAAGCGTCCGAGGAACTTATCAAAGCGTCTCGTGACGATGTTGATGACTTTCTTTCCAATAACATGGATGATGTTTTGGAGTATGTCGAACGCCGAGAATATGACCCGAGTGAAGGGACACCGTGGCATTATCTTGGGCATGACTTCGCCCTGACTCGAAACCGTCATGGTGCCGGTTTCTGGGACCTGGGACTAGGTGAGTTGGGCGACCGTCTGACGGAAGCCGCGAACGTCTACGGGTCAGTTGACGTGTATCTTGGTGACGATGACCAAGTATACGTGTGAAGTTTGTCAGGGGCATTCGTGTTAGAATGTCCCTCGCAAAACTCACCAACGAAGGAAGTTCGATTATGTCTGTTACCGTAGCAATGCCATTCCGTGAGTACCTTCGTCGTGTCGATGAAGCTAATGAATATGCCGACGAGAAGGTACGGGGTCACTTTAAAGACTTGTTTGAGTATGTTAAGAAAAACACGTTTGAAGAGTGTGAAAGGGCAATGCCAGAAAAGCTGTCTGCTTACTTCGATGCCTTGGATGAGTATTATCCGAATCGAAGGGCTAATGTCTTACTGATTAGAAAATTGCGGGAAGTTGTTGATTACGATGATGTTATCAACCTTGACATTGACGACTTGCCGCCATTTTGTGCTTAATACCAATCATTGAAGGAAGTTCAAAGATGCCTACTAAAGTCGAAGTGACACTTTTCAAGTTCAATGAATTGTCTGACGATGCAAAAGAGAATGCAATCGAGCGATTCAGGGATATAAACATCGATCATGAATGGTATGACTTCACGATAGAAGCCGCCAAGCAGATTGGCGAGACGTTGGGAATCGAGATAGAAAATGTTTACTTTTCGGGATTCTATAGTCAAGGCGATGGGGCTTGTTTCGAAGGAAGTTACACTTACAACAAGGATTGGAAAGCAAATCTGACCGATCATGTTGGTGGTGACGATTTACAAGCCCTGATTAAGATTGGTGAAGCCTTGGAAGCGGCTCAGAAAGATGCCCGGTATTCGCTCGAAGCGACAATGAAACACGATGGTCATCATTATTATTACAATTCAGGTTGTATGGATGTTCATATCGAAGCGGATTCTGACAAATGGATACCCGTTGAACATTTGATGGGCGAGGAAGCCGCGTTCAAACTCATGGAGGACGCGGTTGAAAACAATCACGATCATTTGAAAGATACTCTTCGTTCGTTTGCCGATTGGATTTATCGCAATCTGGAAAAGGAATACGAATATCTGACTAGCGACGAAGCGGTGATTGAATCCATTGAAGCGAATGAATATGACTTTGATGAAGACGGTGAACTATGGGGGCATTGTCATGGCATGTAACAAAAAGTTTCTCGATTCCGAACTTCCAATGGTGGAGTCATATCGGCGAATGACTGCTGATGAGTTTGACGCGGCATGGCTCAAGGAATTAGACTTCCTTGAGTATCTGAAAGGTACTAAGCGTCACCCTGACCGTATTAATAAACAGCTAAGGCGGATAGAGATTATCACGATGCTCGCCGCCGAGTAAAGGAGTCTGCTATGCGACTTGATGCTGCATTCCGTAGGCAAGGTACTGCTACCATCGCCGTGTTCCCCCATGTCGATTCCCCGCCCATGACATACCGGGCCTTTTCCTTGGAAAAGGGCTTCTTCGTGATCGGCTCAGGGGCAGCGAAGCGGTTGCGGGTTGCGAATCTGAAACAGTATCAGGACGTGGTAACAGAATTGGAATCGAAAGGGTATTGTCTAAACGCGATCAATCGGTTACCATTAGATTCGTGGTTAGACGTTTAACGATAGAATTAGAAAGGTGGTTTATGGATAAGGATTTGAAGGCGTTTGAGAGGAATGCGAAGCGGGTACTCGAAAATTTCAAGGAAGGGAAGCCGAAACACAAACGTCCCGAGCCTGTCGTGTCCCCGGTGAAAGGGTTGCGTGTTGATGTAGTGGTTAGGGAGTCGCCCAGCCTGCTCAAGCCGTATCAACTCTATACGCATACGTCAGATACCATCTTTCGGGAACAGGCGGAACGTGAAGCCAAGGCGGCGGCAGCGAAAGCGGGATGGCATGTTATCCACATTTGGGACGTGAAAGAAGTGACTCGCTAAGAGACTTAGAAGTGAATTGGGCGCGTACAATTAAATCGCGCCCAATCATTAACATCACTCATATCAAGGAGTTAGTGATGGAAAAGTATGACGACGAAGTGGTTAGCGGTCGAATTGGAAGGCCACTCAACGAACGAACGCAGGAAATTCGAAAAAAGGTTTTGATTTGTATCTTGACCGAACAGCATGACTTGTCTACTATTGACATTACGGAAAGCGCGGGTTTGAACGCGAAGTCAAGTAAAGACAAGGCAGACGTAGTACAGGCTTTGCGCTATTTCGAGAAACGGGGGCGAGTCCAACGCAGGACTTATCGAAGTAGCCATGGATGCCCCGGTCAACCGCCCCTTATGTGGGGGCCACCATCACGCAGGGGTAACGAACATGACCAACGTTAAGACTATTTCAACTGACCCGAAAGCCGTCATCGCCCGCGCTGAAGAAATCAAGCGTATCGGTGACCCGGAAGCCCGGCGCTTTCATGCGAAGCTGCTGCAAAAAGATTTGCGTCGCGCTCAAGCGTCAAATCAGGCAGTCATGCTCCGTGCGGTTAATGACGCCGAACAAATGGCTTTCAAGCTGGGCAAGGTAAGTGAAATGCTCGATAAGATTATCCAAACAGAATCTTGACACGTCTTCTAATCTGGAATATGATTGGTCACGTAAACAAAACGATTTGAAGGTGATTCCAATGGCACGCGAACTGAACCTGAAACTGTCCCTGACTCCGAAAGCTGCCCCGCACTTCAACTGGGCAGTCCAGCGTCACAACGAAGCGCTTGACAGCGGTGAACTCGAAGGGGGGACCGTACTTCCCTTCGCCGACGATAGCGCGACAGAAAAACAGGATTACGCGCCAAACTATGAGGTTCTGAGTACGGACCTTGGCAGTCTGGTACATTTCCTCGATACGGTGCTGAAAGAGGAATCAAAGCAGTCCGGTCAGAAATATCCGCCCGCTGCGGCCCCGCTGGTGCGTGAACTGAAAAAGCTGAAGCCCGCCAAGCCCAAGTTCCGCCGCCCGAAGGCTGCCCCGGTCGAACAACAGGAACAGAAAGCCCCGGAAACGGAAGAGGCTCCGGTGGTCGATCTGTCCGCACTCGATGATGTGGAAGTGGAATCCGAAGGCAAGGCCGACGAAGTTGAGCCTGTCTCGGAAGAAAAGACTGAATCCACTTCCGCGCCGGTCGAAGAGGAACCGACCATCGAGCCTGATACGAAGGAAGAGGCTAAGGATTGGGCAGAGTTTATGAGTCTGCTGGACGGGGTAGACGATGATAGTTCCCTGCCCGAGTTCATGCGCAACCCGGACAAGTACAAGCCGCTTCCCGAGGAAGAAAAGAAAGAGGAACCTGAAGTCGTAGAAACTCAGTCTGAACCGGAACCCGAGCCGGAAGGCATGAACCCGATTGCCAAGTACCCGACAGGCGTCATGGACTTGACCCAAGTCGAAAACGCTTGGGACATGGCTATCGACTGCGTAGACTATCCGTTCGATGTGGTGCCGCTGTACTTCCAAGAGAACGACGATTATCAGGAAGCGAAGGGCATTACCACCAGCGGGCGTGATACTCAGTTTTTCGGTGTGGTGACTGATCGTGACCGTATCGGTGAGAAGCAGGTCATTTCTACTGTAACCGGACTGTACGGGGTACTGCCCCCGAAAGCCGCTTACGAATCGCTCCGGCATGAACTCGAAGCGATGGAAATTCCGCACAAGCCGCAACGGGTTTACGTGTCGCAGGAAGGTGGACGACAGTCCCTGACCATTGACATCGAGGACCGGCTGGCTTCGAATTGCCGCGACAACATCAAGATGACTGTCCAGCTAATCACGTCTATCGACGGGACGAAAAAGCATCACCTTCGTCTGCTCGCCCATAATGTGGACACTGGCACGGAACTCATGGGGTTGACTTCGCAGAATTTCAATCTGACTGCGCGGCATACTCGTGGGGTGGTGGAAAGCCATATCGCGTTCGAAACGACCATCACCAATCTGATTAAAGAGTGGAATGAGTCGATTCAGCCGATGATTGCACTAATGCTGGATAGCAAGTTCGACCGCCAATTCGCGCTCAACATGCTCGAATCGGTGCTAGAGGAAGCGAACGTGCCGGAACAGCATCGCAAGAATGCGGCGGCGTATTACGATTCCAGCGTGAAGAGTAAGGAAACCGACCATAGCATGTACCGTGTGGTCGAAGGGATGAGTGAATACTTCGCGTCTTCACTCAAGGACAAGCCGGAACGTCTCAACGAGTTTCACGACATGATTGCCAAGCGGTCATGGAAAATGATCAAAACCACCATGGCGAAGTTGGCTAAAAGCAAAATGTGATGGATGTGCTTTGGGAGGGTTGACGTGACCCTCTCATCCTTGTAACCTACCCATGTAATCGAAACAAACCGTTATTCACTGCAAAGGAAACGATACAATGTCTGGCAACAAGCAAAACGTCGTCAACATCAAGCAAGCCGCTACCCTGATCGAAGCATCTTTCGGCGACGCCTTTACCGCTGGTTACGTCCCTGATCCGGTCTGTTTGCACGGTTCCCCCGGTCTGGGCAAAAGTGCCATCATCGGACAACTCGCCCAGCGTCTCGGCGAACGTCTCGGCAAGCCGGTCGAAGTCGTTGACATTCGACTGTCAGCCATGGAAGCCGCTGACGTTCAGGGCATTCCATATGTTGCGGATGCGGGCTATGAAATGAGCCACTATCGCAACGGTGAAGAAACCACTTATGATGCGAAAGAGATGTTCTTCTCTACTCCGTCATGGTGGCCGCAAGACCCGAACAAGTTTTACATCCTGTTTCTGGATGAAATCAAAAACGCACCGCCGCATGTTCAACACGCCGCCTATCGTCTGATTCTGGACCGCACTGTTCAGAATGGCACGAAGCTACCAGACACTTGCGCCATCGTCGCGGCGGGTAACCTGAAGTCTGACAAGACTGGTGCGCGGGAACTGCTTCCGGCTGCGGCTAACCGTTTCGGTATGCATCTGGAAATCGACCCGAAGCAAGCGGCTGAATCATTCCTGACGTATGCGGTAGAGCGTCGTTTCAATCCGTCTATCATTGGCTTCCTTAGCTGGTCGAAAAAGGACATCTACAACGCTCCGAATGACACGGAAGCGGCCTTCACCACACCGCGTTCATGGGAGTTCGTCAATCGTCATCTGAACAACACGGCGCTGACCGCTGATGACTCCCTGCTGACGGTTGCGGTTGCCGGTGCCATCGGTTCAGAAATCGCCACGAAGTTCATGGGATTCCGTCGCTTCTATGATGAACTTCCCGACTGGAGCGCCATTCGTAAGGGTACGCTGAAGTATCAAATGCCGGAAGGACGCGAGGAAGTCAAGTACGCGGTATCGACTTCCATGGCATTCGAGATTATGGATGCGCTGGGACGCCATGGGGAGAAAGAGAACGGCAAAGAGGTTGACATGACAACTGACATGGATAACCTTACTACAGTCCTCGAACAACTCCCCGACGAGATGAAAATCATCGTCATGAAGACAATCAAGCGAGATATCAAGCTGGTCACCAAGTTCCGCAAGTTCAAGGCTTTCCAAGGCCAAGTGACTAAGATTCTGTCCAAGCTGAAGGGCGTGAAGTAAGTTACACTCGGAAGGTGAAAGGGGAACTTCGGTTCCCCTTTTTTGTGTCTCAGACTTGTTTATAGGACGCACGGGAATGAAGTTAACACAATCTGAAATCGTCACTGCTAAATCTAATCGTAAACTGAAACGCGGAGAATTGGCTTTGCTCGCCCGGAAACACAATATCAAACCTGATACGGTTAGACGGAGACTCAAATCAGATTGGACGTTGGAAGAAGCGTTAACGGTTCCTGTTATGAGTCGTGAAGAAACAGGACATTATGGGCGTCAACGTCAGATTGAAAAAGAGAGTCTGACGAAGCATTAACAAAACCTTGTGTATCATCGCCATGTGTGCCATGATATACGGGTCAACCGAGCAAAGGAGCAACGAGAATGACCACACAGACTGATAAGAAAGAGGATGGCATCGGCGAGGTCATGCTGACCCGGATGCCGACTCTAATCAAAGACAAGGACATTCAGCCTGAATGGATGGAAACCTTTTCGGAAGCACGAGCGAGCATTGCGATTGCATCCCCGCTCATGGCGCATCTGATGTTTCAGTGTGTGTATTTCTGGTCGCCCGATCTGCCCACGGCTGGCGCGATGCCGGTCAATGGCAAAAACATGATCTTCATTAACCCGGTATTCTGGATGAATCGTTTGGAAAACAACGAACAGCGGGCGTTCGTGTTGCTCCATGAGATTCTTCATATCTTTCAGGAACACTCCGGGCGTCAGATGGAATCCGGTTACAATCCTGAATTGTGGAACATCGCCACGGATTACAACATCAATTTGTTCTGTTCAGGTACGTACAAGACTGAGAACGATGGTGTTTCGCATGATGAGCGATTTCGTCTTTATGTAGAACGGCCCGAGTTCGTTCTATATCAAGAACGCTTCGTGGGCATGTCATCTGATGAGATTTACCATCTGTTGCTTGAAGAGAACGATGGTGACGCGCAGAAAGCGTGCGAAGCCCACGGCGGCGGTCAGCGCCCTGATGACGGTGAAGGTCAAGCCGGGCAACAAGGAAAGGACAAGCCATCGAAGGGCCAAGGAAGCGCGGGTGGCGCTCCGGCTGGTCAGATGCCCATGGATAGCGTTTCGGGGCGTGAGCAAAGCGACGGTGAAAAGGGCATGAACCGTCAGGAAGCTGCGGCTGCTGTTGCGAACGCCAGTGCCACAAAAAGTATTGGTGAGCATGAAGGCGACATGGTGCGTTCTTTCCAAGACTTAGCGAAGCCCCGCGTTAACTGGAAAGATGAACTTAACGAAAACATCGTTGCCTCCACTAAGGAACGCCCGACCTACAATCGTCTGTCCCGTCGAACGGGTGAAGGTGGTGTGGTGTTCCCGAGTTTGACAGGGAGCAAGATTGAACTGGTGTGGGGTGTTGACACGTCAGGTTCGATGAGCGAACGTGAACTCAAGGAAGCCGCTGCCGAACTTAAGGGTATTCTCGATCAATTTGAGTCATGGACCGTGCATCTGGTGACATGTGATACCAGCTATCACGTTATCGGTATCTACAACTCCGAGGACGGTGACGACTTCAGTAACGTCAGTCTCGATTGGATTGGCGGGGGTGGAACGGACATGGCCCCGTTGGCTGAATATGCTGGCGAGAAACTGGATGATGGTGAGCCTATCAACGCACTCATCATTTTCACGGATGGCTATATCCCCCACCAATCACTGGAATCGGCGCTTCCGATGGAATGTCGAAACCTGCTGGTGATTACATCCGAGGGCGCTTCAGATATTGAACTGGAAGACTGCAAGACGATCTACATGCGCGATGTAGGGTAGCAACGCTGTTCGACGTTGCGTGCAACCATTGAGGGGCCAATTGGCCCCTCCTTTTTTATCGAGGTATGGGTATGTGGGTTCAATACATGAAGCGTCAAAACTTGAAGAAACACAAGCGTATGGAATCATGGGATAAACACATTCCTAAAGCATTCGCAGATGGTGTGGTGTGGATGACCGAACAGGGCGATGTTGCGGAAGATGGCGGCGAGCGTCATGGGTTGTTTGAACAACAATTCGAACACTTCAACGTACTTCTAGTGGATGACGGACGATTCACATGGCACCGTTGTTATAAAGGATAATGAGGACATCCCATGCCGTTTGACCCCGAACTATCTCTAACCATTTTCACGGATGCCAGTTACGATTCGAACACTAATGTATTCGGATGGGCATTCTGGATCAAATATGGTGCCAATGGAAACTTGATCCGCCGGTCTGGAAGTGGAATCACGACTGGATCAACACAATCAGAATACGAAGCCTTGGTGAAGGCGATTGATTGTGTGGTCAAGAAAAACCTTGCCTTCAATCGCTTTGTTACGATACAATGTGACTGTATGCCCGCGATGGCAAACCTCGATACGGCAATACTGATGGAGGTTGGTGCTAGGGCGGTGAACCTGAAGCATGTCAAGGGCCACCAGCGGGTTGTCTGCTCACGTAGCGCAGTGAATACGTGGTGTGACCGAACGGCTCGACACAATATGCGCAAGCGTCGTGACAAGACGCTCTCTCATGTCAGTTAAAAGGAGACAAGCAATGACTACCAAACTCAAGGCTGGTGATCGCGTTACCCTGTGCTACGACAACAAAATCATGCACCATGTCCGTGGGGTTGTGTTGTGGGTTGAAGGACGCGGGCGTGTTACGATCTCGTTTGAAGAATGGAATGGAAACCAATTCGCAATCGCCGAGTTCTATCCTGATTCAAAGAAGAATCGCCAGTGGCACTCCGGGGTGAGAACATGGTCTAACCGTTCAACTCAACACACTGCGGGGGTTAGCTATCGCGTGTACCGTGAAGAGGACTTCAAGCGCCTGTATGTCAACACGGGAATGGTCCCGCAAGAAATGACGTACCTTCGTCCCGATCTCATGACGTTCAAAGCCACAAACCGTAACAAGCGAAGCATGTACATCGTGGCAGCGTCCGAGGATGATGCTCGCAAGGCGGCAGTAGAGAAAGGATTCGTCAAAAGCGAATCAAACGTCAAACTCGAAGATGTCACGGACGAGATTGACCCGTGGGACGCAGAAACCGCTGTAGAAGCGGCGTGACCCCAAAGGGGACTCAATCTGGACGAGTCCCCTTTAACATAGGTTGAGATAGTGCTATACTGAGCCTGTCCAACAGCAAACCAAAGGATACCGACATGACTACCAAATCCATGGTTCTCGATGATGCAGTAGCGTCAGTGTTCAAGGCACTGGGCAATCCTTACCGACTGAAGATCGTTCGTTGGGTTCACCAGCACCACGAACTGTCCGTGACACAACTCACGGAGGCACTGAAGTTGTCTCAATCCAGTGTGTCCCAGCATCTTTCTGTTCTGAAGCTGTCTGGTGTGCTTTCCAGTCGAAAGGTGGGGCAAAGTGTGTTCTACATGATTTCTGATGAAGCGATTCCGCTCATGGTAGAACTGTGCGATTCAATGGTAGAACGAGGGGAGACGACCAGTGATGCAGCCTGAAGAGATTCAAAAGAATCGTGTGTATCGTGGGAAGAAGCCTTGTCAGGCAGGTGCCGGTTATGTAAATGACCGGCAAGTTATTTGGATTGGAAACAATCAAGTCCAATACGATTCACCTTCGATTGCAACAGGAAACAAATTCCGTTCGATGAGTCTGGATGACTTCGCAAGATGGGCACATAAAGATGTGACCGACGAACTCTACGCACTGGCGGATGACCATCGGGGGTGGGTCATTTGGGAGGACTACCTTCGCCGCAAGCGGGATTCGGTCGAAGGCCAATTCAATCTTTCTCAATATCAGGTATATGATGCCCGGTATGGAGATTGTGAGGTATTTCGCCCCCATGAGATGTGGGAATCACCGAAAGGCACCGTATATCGCGTTGTGTGCCTGTTTAAAGACGACAACGGTGACAGTAAGGCGTTGCTACGGAAGGGTTCTTTCGGCTCGTCTAAGCGCATGGTGCGCGATTTTGACGCGGTTATTGGTTGGGTTCGCATCCATAGCCCGGCTGAAAAACATTTCCTGAACAAATCTGACCCGAGCGTGGCAATCAGATGATAACTAGGTCAATAGGTTTTGTTCCTCGTCATATCATCGAGTCTATGGATGCGTTAACGGATACCCGAGTGATAAGCATTACTCATCCTAACGATCAGGCTAATCTATCTGGATGGGAGGATGTGGTTAGGTTTGAGTTCGATGACATTACAATCCAAACTTGTGGCTACGTGATGTTCGATTTGGACATGGCTATCAAGATGGTTGATTCTGTCATGAACACGGACAAGCAAATCCTAGTCCATTGTGATGCGGGCATGTCACGAAGTGCAGCGGTATGTCGTTTCTTTGTTGAACATAAGAAACTGACGTATCGGGATTATCCGGGCAATATCGGCACATGGAGCCTATACAATAAGCATGTGTATGCTACACTGAGGGCATCATGTGGGGATGACTTGGTATCATACTATAGTGCGCTTGAGCATGAACAACGGATGATGGAGAAATGGCGATAGGATGGTTAGGGTGGCTTTCCGTTTCGATGATAGTTACTTTCTTCATTATTGGGGCCGCAGTCCTTATCGACTTAATGAAGGACAAGTGACATAATGTAAAAGCAGTTGCCGATAAATACATCTTATAAGAATGTATTTGAGGGCAACTGCTATGTCATTAGAATCTGGATACGAAGAAAGGAGAATTAGTGAAAGGGTAGCGTCCCTTGAAGCAGCCAATGAGTTTAATAAGGAATCCTTGCAAGAGATTTCTAATACTCTCAAGGAAGTGGTGAAGACGCAGACGTTGCTTGCCAATCAGCGAGACGAACTGTTGAAGATTTCTGATTCTGTTTCTCAGATTGCGGAAATGCTACATCGCCATGATAAGGAACTGTCGAACATCAAGTATCGACTGGCTGAGACAGAAAAGGAATTGGGACGCATTAAAGATGAGTTGAAAGCAACACAACAAGAAGCAAGCAATAACGCGAAGACGCTAAAGATTGCCATCGGGGGGTTGACTTCCGTTGTGATCCCTACTGCGTTCATGATAATCAAAGGTCTGATGGGTTGGTAATGGAACCTCTTTTTGAATTGTACTATTGTTGTCCTGAATGTCAATCCGAATGGATTGAAATGGACGAGGAAGTGGTAGATGATGAGTGTCCCGAGTGTGGGCGTTGTAAAGTGAAAGCGAAGTTGGTTAAGGAAGTGGCATGAAGCATGACAGTAAGCGTGGCAAGGTAAAGGATAATGCCTTGAAAGCGTTGGTAACGTCTCCGACCTATCGGCCAAAAGTCGAAAGGGATAAGACGAAGTACAAACGCAAACAGAAGCATAAAAAGCCCGCTAACACGCGGGCTTTTTAGTGGATATGGCTGCCGTCTAATACCTAAGTATTAGCATGAGATGACTAATCTTTAGGCATTAGGGCTTTGATATCCGGTAATGGTCTGTTAAGATGGGTTGTGGACGCGCAGAGAGTCAGGTATGAAAGCCCCATACTGGCCACAAGGACGGAAGAAAAAGAAGCTGGATAGCTACGGTGCGCAAAGCAGGGGCGTACTATAAAGAATGATTGGACATGCACGATATATTCGTTAATCGAATTTCTGATGTGATCTCACTGGCTATTGTCGCAGATGATCCAACAGAATATAATCGGGACAATGGCAAACTTTTACAATCTGTTTTGAAAGAGGACTATAACAGAATAGGTCATTTGACCGCTATTTCCATGACCGGCCTTTTCGTCGTTCGTGTGTTTGACGAAGCCGGTGCAGAATTGGCAGCAACGTCGTTCATCGTTGACGACGGTTCATCGGATGTCAACAAAGCCCTAATGGCAGTGCGCACCAGTTGCCCATGTACGGCTGAAGTGCCTGCATTTGTCACTGACTGCGACTATGACAATGACACGCGGCACATGCTCAAGAAGCTGTCAGGAAGCACCGACACGGCGTTGGGAATGGTTTGTGTGTGACCAGTGAAGGTAGTATATTGAAGGCCCATGGCGGGCCTTCTTTGCGTTTAAAAGGGGCACTTTATGACACGCGATGAACTGCGCGACCATGTGGTTGATATGGTCGAGGCTACTATGGAAAAACGTGATGTAACGTGGTTGAAGCGATTGCGCAACGTAGATGGAATCGCTAGGGCGGAATCCAATAGGTTTGCCCTCATTACATTAAGCCCCAACGTGCCGTTTTGGATTTTTCATTTGCGTTCGGCATCATTCGATGAGTTGAAACGGAATGAAAAGTTGGTGATAGAAACAATTCGTGAAACAGCTAATCACTATTACAATCTTATCGGGGAGTTGTGAAATGGAAACTGAATACCTGTTCACCACCATCGAGCGTATGACCGAGACTGGCGACGACGAATTTCATCTCGACATGTTCATGGCGTTGCCCATGCCGAAGCACAAGGCCGGGGAAGTGCTCAATGCCATGATGCTCGTCGGTGATCTGTCACGCGAGGACGCATTGGCAAAAGTTGATGAATTGGACCCGTCCGCCAAGGAAACTATCGACCATCTAACTGCGTTTATGGGGTCCGCTAGGTCACGCATGATGAATGACCCCACCGTTCATGGTGTTTATTCGATGGTTGTGGAAGAAGGGCTTGACCTTGAACGCGGTGATCTGTATTCTATGTTGAGCGGGATGACACGCAAACACCGCATGACATTCCTGCTCAATCACAAGGTCAAATAAAGGAATCCGTATGATCCAACACAATCCGGTAGTTCAAGACTTCAACGCAACCAACTATGATGGTGGTTTCCCGCTGGCGGCTAAGTTCGCCAAGTTCATGACGGTGAAGGTCGATGAACAGAAGCAACGGGTGGAGGTTCATCTACGCGGCAATTTCAGTAGCCCGCAAGAGAATACAAATGAACTGGTAGAACTGTATCAATTGGCTGAGAAGTACACCAGTGCCATCTTCTATATCAATTCCAGTGGCGGTCGGGTAGATATGCTGCTCGAACTGGCAAGCATCATGAAGATGTTCAAGCACACCATCACCGTCGCCTGTAGCCAAGTGGCGTCAGCCGGGTTCATGCTGTGGGCGGTTGGTGAAGTGCGTGTGACGCAGCCGCATACTGAGTTCATGGGTCATCGTGAGTTCTACGGCTATGGTGGTAAGACTGACCAGCACAACGATCTGCTCGTTCACAACAAGCGTCGCTTCGATGCTTACATTCAGGAAGTGTTCGGTAGCATTCTGAATGAATACGAGATGGACAAGATCAAGTATACCGAAGTCTGGCTCACCGATGGGGATGTTATCGAACGCGGCAAGGCTATCGATTGGAACACCTTCATGAAGCGGGACAACATGACTCCCCAACTTCACAACGTGGTGGTCTATGAAGGAAAAGCCTTCCTCGTCAATGATTCAACTGGAAACCTGATTCCAGTGTCGATCAGTGAAATGTCGGAAGAGGAATATGATCCGTTTGATATTGTGTTCAAAGGAACCGATACGGAAGAACACACGGGTGATGAGACTGACGCACTTCGATTCATTGGTAAAGATGCTTATGATAACTCACTGAGTGAGAAGAAGTTGCGTGAACGCCTGAAAGATGTTATCGGCAAGGGAAACTTTGTAATCCGCAAGACCGGTGACATTCTGGTACACACCGATCTTGGTGATGTGGATTGTGGGAACTTCAAAACAGGGACCGAAGGGCGAGGATTGATTCAGAATGGAGATAGCCAGTGAAGATCAAAGAAGTTCCGTATCAGCTTTCACTCGAAAACATGTTTGAAGATACCCTGTCATGGGGTATCTATCAACACAATCGGAACGAGTTGGAAGTTTTGGTTCCTAACTTCCTATCCGAGTCGCCACTGAAAATCGCAGAATTTGATGCGGAAGAAGTGGACGATTATTCTGCCGCAATGGACAATGCGCTGGCCTTCATGTATGAAAAGGCTGGGTATTTCATCGAAACTGCCAGCGATGCCATGTTTGCACGTCTGGGCATCGATCTCGATAAGATGCGCAATGATCTCATGCAACAGAATCCTAACATCGTGGATGTGAAGATCATTGATTCTGATTGTAAGACGAGGGTAGTGTATCGGGATTCTGCTGGCGAACAGCGGCATGAGGACATGTCAAATGACATCATGACATCCATGCTTCTGGCCGGGGGCATTGGGGCACTCGCTGGCTATGTAACCGGCAACAGCCATACCCGCGACCGATATAAACAGATGTACTACACCGATAATCGAAAGAAGCGGAAGTCCTATGGCAACAGCACGTATTTCTCTTCCAATTCTAGGGCAATTGGTGCTTTCAAATCCAACAAGACGGCTTCGCGTATCAATGTATCAAGTTCGACGGGTAAGGTAACGACACGTTCGAATCCTTTCCGTGGGACTTCCAGTGTAGCCCGTTCTTCGTCCTACAGCGGGGGTTAATGAGTGGATACGCTTGATCTGACTCGCTATCCGATCAACGATAGGGGCTACACAGTGGTCCCTTGTGTCTCACTCAGGCCCGAGAATATGGCCGAGTGGATGATTGGATTCAAAGTGACCATTGGGTTGTCTGATCCGTCAACTGCTACCAATCCGGGTGAGATAGTAGGATTTGACGATTCGAAAATTCTTTTGAAAGTCAACGGGTCGAAAACCAAGAAGTTCGATTATGATCCAGATGACATTCAACTTAGATGTTATCAGTTTGATAAACGAATCATGTTTTCCAATGAATTAGTAAATGACGATGCATTAGCAAAGAAAAGTGTTGACTCGAACGATGATAAATTGGAAAATGAGAATAAGACGAAAGCGGCAAAGGAAGTAAACCATGAGTTAGACGAGTCTCCGAAAAAGACTAAATCCAAACGAACAAAGACAACCCGTAGTAAGAAGCAACTCAATCGTATGTTTACCAAAGATATGTGAATAGGAAACAAGACCCATGGCATACTTCAAGAATCTTGCAAAGTCTCAGCAGCGCAATAAGCAGTCCCATAAGCAGAATGACAAGCCGCGTCGTGTCCCAGCCATCGAGGGGCTATATCGCAAGACTCGGGCGCGGATGCGTAACCTGCGCACCACTATGGAAACTAAAGAACTTCAGATTGAAATCGCAAACGAAATCAACACTATCGAAACCTATGGTTTCCGCTGGTTTCCGAATCATTACATCTTTGATAACGTGAACCGACTGGCCAAACTGGTCGATGAACTCGAACTCCATCCGTCAACCAATCGTAAGTAATCGATACACCAACTTTAGTTGAAACATTCAAAAGGAGAAACACATGAGCGATTTCCAGTATACCCAGCCCGAACTCGTCAAGCTGAACGACATGATCGAGGAAGCCGTGGACAGCCTGATCCGTGAAGATTCCGAGAAGCAGTTTCGTAAGGACGTTGCCGAACGGGCCAAAGAGGAACTGAAGCTGAAGTCTTCTCAATTCAATGCACTGGTCAAGGAGCGTTTCAATCAGACTGCTACCAAGACCTATGAGAAGAACGAATCAATCATCGAGTTCAATGAAGAACTGCTAACCGCCGCTCGCAATGCGAAAGGTCAGCGCCCGGAAGAGTGAAAGCTGAATAGTTAAGTGGTAATATGGGGGAGGACAAGTGTCCTCCCTTTTCTATCTGAATGAAGGAGATTTGATGTACATTGACGCAACTCGTATTCGAGACGAAGTTTGGTGCTGGGAACGAGATCGTAATGGTGAACTCTTTACGAATGTGGTTCCGGCCCCCTATTACTGCTACATGAAGTCCGCCACCCCGGAAGCCGTCAGTATCTTCGGTGACCCGGTGAAGCGAGTCGATTTCGAGTCCTTCAAGGAGTTCAAAGACTTCAAAAGTCATCGCAACGATCTGTTTGAATCGGACATCGCTCCCGAATACAAACATCTTTCTGATACCTACCATTCCACTGATACGGAAGTTCCGGTTCACATCGGATTCTTTGATATTGAGGTCGATTTCAACCTGAAGGACGGACTAGGTTATCCAAGACCCGAGAATCCTTTTGGGGAGATCAACGCCATCAGCCTGTTTGATACCGCTAAAGGCGAATATCATATGTTGATGTTTGATACCCCGGAACTCAACAAAGTCACTCTGAAAGACCCGGATGGCGAATATCCTGTCATAATCCATCGCACGCGCAATGAGCGTGATCTTCTATTGTGCTTTGCCGATGTCATCAAGGATATCGATATTCTAACCGCTTGGAACGGGGATAAGTTCGATATTCCCTACATCATGGCGCGGGCTACTAAACACTTCGGAGCATCGGCACCCTCGCTACTCTGTCGTGATGATTTCTTGGCAAAGTCGTCTGAGAAGGTCGATGCTTTTGGAAATGACTTCACCAAATGGGAACTCGTCGGACGCCTTCACCTCGACATGCTGGACATCTATAAGAAGTTCACGTATGAAGTCAAGCGGTCCTATGCCCTGAATGCTATTGCCGAGGAAGAACTGGGCGAGAAGAAAACCGATTATGATGATAACCTCGGTGAACTCTATCGGAATGACCCGCAGACATTCTTTGAATACAGCCTTCAGGATGCCCGATTGCTCAAGAAGCTGAATGACAAGAAGCGCATCATCGAACTTCTGATTCAGTTGGGACGCAAAGCTACAATTCGGTTCCCTGACGTTCTGGGTACCGTAAAGATGATTGAATCACTGGTGGTCAACTATTGCCATACTCATGATCCCAATCAGCTAGTGGTGGTGCCTGACAAGAAGGACCATGACAAGGAAACCTTGGAAGGGGGTTACGTCTATGAGACGATGACCGGGCGACACGAATGGATGGCATCGTATGACTTGACCAGTCTGTATCCGTCCGTGATGATGATGCTTGGTATCAGTCCAGAAACCTACATCTTCCAAGCCAAGAATCGCTTTCAGGATTACATCAAGATCGTAACCGAAAGCGAGGATGAAGTGGTATTGCAAGCGGTCGGACAACATGTGGATTATCGCCACCTGAAGGGCGAAGACTTCCACTTCACCGGCAAGGAAGCGATGGAGTTCATTCGTGAACAGGGGTACTGTATCTCTGCCAACGGATGCATCTTCACCGGAAAAGATGGGTTCGTGTCACGAGTCATTCGCAATGGTTTCGAGACTCGAAAGCATTACAAAGTAATGATGAAGGAAGCCGCTAAGGCTGGAGACAAGGAAAAAGAAGCCCTGTACGACCTCTACCAGATGGCAAGCAAGATCGTCATCAACAGCGCCTATGGTGCCATCACCAATAACCACTTCCGATTCTTTGACATCGATCTCGGTAAGTCAATCACGTTGACTGGACAGATCATTTCGAAAGCACAGATGAAGATGGTTAACGATACAATTAAAGAAGCAGGAGAATGTCTTGAGCAATAAGATTGAATTTCCAGCCCTTTTCAAAGAGGGGGATAAATTCGTTTATCGAAGCTATCATGCTGACATGGGGATTGCCGGGGACACGGACTCGTGTTACATGAAACTCCCGTTCTTCGACGCGGATGCTGATGTGAATGAGGTCTGTGAAATCGCGGATGAGATTGGTCAGCATGTCAATTCTCTTTTCCCCGAGTTCATCATGGATGCCTTCAATGTCCCCGAGGACCGCAAGGACGTTATTCAGACAGATCGAGAGATCATATCGGATAAGTCGTTCTTCCTGACCAAGAAGCGGTACGCTGCTCATGTGGTCAACAAGGAAGGGAAGCCGACCGACTCGTTGAAGCTGATGGGGCTTGAGATCAGGAAGAGCAACACCCCGGTTCTCCTGAAGCAATTCCTGACTGAAGTGGTGGAAGCGATTATCGACGGGAAGGATGCTGCCCAATTGAGTCGCATGGTGAAGCAGTTCAAACAGGAATATAAGCAAGCGCCTTTGAAGGAGATTGCATCACCGTCAGGGTGCAACACTCTGAAGAAGTGTCTTGACATCTTTGAGCAAACCGGGAGCCAACATGGATTTCATTATACGGTTCGCGCCTCGATGTTTTACAATTCAATGTGTTCTGAAACAGATCGTCAGATCATGCCCGGTGATAAGGTCGGTGTGGTGTACATCAAGCATCCGAAGTCCAAGTACATCGCATATCCGGTTGACGCCATGACACTTCCCGATTTCATGGATGACATCATTATCGATTACGACAAACAATGGGAGAAAGCCAACAAGACGATTAACAACTACCTCAAGGGTATGGGATTCGATATCCAATCGAGAAAAAACGAAGTGAAGCGTAGTCTATTTGGATTCAAATGATCGGTAGCCGGGGATATCCCCGGCTTTTCTTATTGGTTGACACCCTTAATGCCATCGGGTACCATGATTCTGACATTCACGCAGGAAGTATAAGGAAAGACCGATGGCAAACAGTTACCTTGACGTGTTCAATGAGTTGCGAGCAATCCAATCCTCTGAAGACAGGATTGCGTTTGTTAAAGAGCAATACCAAGACGATTACATGTTCCGTGGGCTTGTCAATGTCTTTCACTCCCCGCAAGTGAATATGTTTTTTGATGACCTTCCTGATCTTGACAATATCGAAATCAGTGATGGTGACCGGGAACGGTATGAACAACTTACCCAGACGTTGGAGCGTTCTACCGACATCACGGAAGACGATCTCTTCATGGTCTTCGCGGTGCTTGCTCGCAATCCGAGCAATATCCATGAGTTCTTCCACACACTTCACTCGACCGCGCTTTTACTGCACATGTCTGATAAGTATGACATGATTCAGTTTGTCACTGACATCATCACCCATGGGTTTGACACGGGACTGACAGACGAAGAGGTGAAAACTCTGTGGCCCGAGTATTTCAAAAATCGTCTCAGCCTGCAAGGGATGTCTCCTAGCACGGAGCATAAAACATTCCCCGCGTCAACCCAGTCGAAGGAATGGTTCTTTGATGAAGTGGTAGGAGGGACACGGGCGTTTTTGTTTGCTTCTCATTCTCATGGCGAGCCGGTCGTTCAGATTCGTTTCGAAAACGGAACTGTTCATAGCCATGCCGCTATGCGTAGCGATATGATTGAGTTCGCCAGAACGGTATTCGAGTTTTTCGATGGCGAACCAACGGCATATCACGATGGGTTCATTGTTGAAGGGTTCGTCGTTCAAGAGAAAGCCGGTGAGATGTTCTATGCGGTTGACATGCTTGATAGCCTGTCGAAACTTCGCATTGGTATCGATAAACGACCGCTCGTTGAGCGCCGGATGCCACTGTTGACGTTCGCAGGGAAGCATATCGCCGAGAATCCCCATGTTTATGTGGACGAAGATTCGATCCTTTCTTTGCTTCCTGATATCTTGCCTGAGTCACGGCAATATGTGAGGCGTGCTGCAAACAGCATGTACGAGTGTGGGGTGAGTGAACTGGCTGACCTCTACACCCTGTAATGCCCTCAGAACGCCTCAGAATCGTCTCTGGGGCGTTTTCTCATATATGACATACTAGCATTGGGGAGACTTATGAAACCTCTTGCAAAGTCGATGAGAGCCATGACCGGATGGATAATCGATGGCGGGTCACACAATCCAATTAAATCGTTGTTGTTCTGGTCATACGGGGCGTGTGTTTCCTTGTTGTGGTTTTTCGTATGGGATGTATCGATTGGTTGGAGTCTAGCGGTTGGACTCCTATTTGGTTCTTGCTATGATATTGCGGTCTTCATTCGGAAGGTTCATAACGCACTGTTGTTTAATGATGCGGTACGACACATGGACTCTTCTATGGTGCTAGGTCGGGCAGGTAGTGGGACGATCCACCAGACCGAAGAGGCTTTTCTACTGGTCACAAACGCCCCAGTATCTTGGTCGGACAATAGCATTTTGTTTGGGCTGGCGTTAGCCATGAAAGAGTCAAACTGGCTCTCCACTAATGAGTTCATGACGTTCGATTGGGCATTGACCCATGTTGTGGTAGACCTGTGCGACTGTAAGGACCGCACTCGCCGAGTGTTTTTGATTGACCACCCGAGAAAATATAAAGGAGGGAAGTGTCCGCAGCGAGTCATCAAGAGGAATCATTTCAATCGTAAACAGTACGATAAGTTGATTGAAATCCATGACCTTCAATACCGGATGCTCATGCTGTGATGACTATATTTTCATTTTCGGTTGTCTGCCTGACATCGACGTGGCTTCTCTTTCTTATCGGTGCCAAACTTGGCGAATCGATCAAGGCGAAAATCTGTATGAGATCGATTATTGATGATCCAGAGATCATTGCCGGGGTTCCTCTCGATCACTCCGTCATTATCTATAATCGAAAGGAGTATGAACGGTTCTGTAAGGGGGAGACGGAGTATTATTCATGCTTGATGAAAAGCAAAATCGGGTATTATGTTGGCAAAGGGAAAGAATCTAATCCTATCACGCTTTGGATTCAACCCTCACTTCGCTGCCAAGATAACAAGGTTAGCCCTTACAACATCTTGTGCAGAAAAGAATACAAAGTCATGATGGATATGGTTGGATTTACCAAATTATAGGAGATATACAATGGCAACGATTGGAGTGTTCTTCGTCGGAATTGGAGTTCCGGTTTCTATTTGGTTGCTGTGTCAGTTGGCAGTAATAGTAGCAGGATCATTCGAAATAAAGAAAAATCTACAATACATCCTCGAAACCCCCGCAGTGATCTTTTCCGATTCGAGTAAGATGTATCTGGTTTGAAACGAGGTTGATACAGTACATATAGTTCAGGGGGAGTATCATTATGTACTATTGAAACAGAATGAATTGTATGTGGGATGTGATAATGCCCCAGCCCCGACCATGGAAAGGAGGCGTTACTTAGGGATTGTGCTTATTGAAAAACATCGCCTCAAAAAACATAATCCGATATATCGTTCAGAATACAAAGAAGTCAAAGATTTGATTGGGATTTATCAACTATGATCACTTCACTAATTGTGGCGGCCCAGATTCACTGCCTTCAGGAGATCGCTTACTTCGAAGCACGCGGGGAAGGTGTCGGGGGGATGCTTGCTGTTATGCTGGTGGCCCGAAATCGGGTTCTGAGTGACCAGTTCCCCGACACTTTCTGTCAGGTCAGGGATCAGCCCAAACAGTTCTCTTTCATCGATCAGATTACAAATAGAAAGATGAGGGATAATGATTCAAAAGAGATTGCAAAACAATTGGCCACCATGGTCTACTACAGTGGCGATGAACCTTACTTGAACAACGCACTGTACTACCATGCGTCGTCTATCAAACCAAATTGGAACTACAATCTACTGGCAGAAGTAGGGAGGATTGGCAATCATGTCTTCTATCGGAACAAATGATGAGTTCGTGAATCGTCTTATGGATAGAATGATTCAGGGCATTGTAGATCAGCGGGTTGTTAAAGTTCTGTCCATAGACCCAACAAAAGTTTTCGGTAAAAACAGGAGAACCTGCTATCTCAAATTGCGATTCTCGAAGCATTTTAAAACGGCGGCTCTGGTATTGCACTTCTACATCAGTTCGTCCGATTTGCTTTTCTTGGAATTACTATTGGATCGTAATGATGAACTTGTTCTTTGTCATGGAATGGATGAAGATAAGTTCAAACCACATCGTCTAAATAATGATATGAAACAAACGTTGCTTGACTCGTTAAAGTGGGTTGATCTATAATGCAAGGAGATGTTATTGGTGGGACGTGAATGACTCAATGCGTTGGTGATCGTTTAGAGGAAGATGCCATAATAGAACAAGCCCTTCTTGACCTAGAGCAAGATATTGTCGATTCGAGCCTTGACGAATCCCCGCGCTTCATTGCTCTACGGCGCATGGCAGACTTGATCGAGTTCTACGGCGACACGCTAAATGAAGCCGTGGACGTGGCTTTCTTTTTGAGTTCGTCAGGGAAAGGATCAATGGCATTGGGCGGGTTCGTTAACAATTACGAACCGGTATTTCTTCAGTTCTACAGTAGCAACTTCGCAGGTAGAAAGAATTACAGATACATCTTACAAAAACGCCATCTCGATTTGATTATCGAGATGGCGTCATTGCTTCGAGTCATGAAGAACGTCTAATCACCCCATGGTGATTTCATAGTAGTCAACATCCCCCGATTCGAGGTTGGTGATGGCTTCTAACAGACCTTGCTTCGCTTGTGCCGCTTCCTGAATCATCCCTTCCCCATTCAAAGACACACTCCCGCCATCTGGCCCCGGAAGAGAACTGAATTTCCGATACGCCATGCCGAGAATTTCCTTGGCTTCCGCGATAGACCATTCCAGAATCCACCACATCTCCATGTATTCTTCGTCACACAAAGAGGCATAGCACTCGATGATCCAGTTCATGTTGTCGCTGCGCGGTGCATGGAGTGGACGCAACTTGTGGGTATACTTGTCGTAATCGAATTGGATTTCGAAGTTGGCATATCGACGGTACGTTTCGTCCAGTTGCAATTCTAGTTCATAGGTGAGATAGTCACCGGACCCCACCTTACCATCATTCATGAACAGATCATTGAATGCTTGCAATGCAAATGCGTCAGTGGATTCGATATCCCATCCGAATGAAGGCTGGATGATTCGAATCACGGTATCGATCTCAGATGGAAGGCTATATTCCCGAATGGCCTTCTTGACCGGTAGCTTGAGGAACCGACGACGAGCGTTATCCGGTCCCCGTTGTTTGTATGTGCGCTTGGCACGATTGAAAGCCACCTTAATGTCCCGGTCTTCCAATTCCACATCTACCAGATTGCCGCCCAGCGAGACGATAATTTCGTCTTTGAAGTCTTCAAATGTCATATGCATTAGTCCTCGAATGTTTTAGTAGGGTCGTCAAGGAATGATCCTTGTTTCGGACGACGATTGCTCACGGGCTTAGGATCAGGTTCCGGTTGGGCCGGGGTGTCAATACCTTCATAGGGCACTTCAGCTTCCCAGTCCGCATCCTGTTGTCCCATAAGGGCTTGGTCGATCTCAATGGTAGACCGTTCGAACGGAATGTCCTTCGTCTCACGCTTGTCGCCCAGTGTGGCGATGGACACGGTGACATAGAACTTCTCATAGGAAGGTTTGTCATCCACATCTGTGACTTCCCAGAAGGCTTTCTTACCATCGCGTTCGAAGAATGGGATTTCAATCACATCACCAACCACCAACCAGCGTCCAAGACACTTCATGTCGTCCAGATGAACCCGGATGGTCTGTTCGTTACCGAGTGGACTGATCATGCCAAAGCGACTAAAGTCCATTTGGCTTTCGTTCATAGCTTCGAAATAGATATTTATCTCTACCGTGTTCTGATCATATACCCTATCGGGCACTTCGAAGAATGTGGTGGTTTGGATGTCATCGATGCTAGGTGTGGCGCTTTCGTCACTCCCCAGATACCGATAGACGTTGGCACACTTGAACGTGAGAGCGAATGCCTCCCGCGTCAAGCTGCGCTGCATCTTCCGAGTCTTCGACCCGTATACGCCGATTTTACGTTTCATAGATACTCTGTCGCCTTAGTGATAATCTTTTCGAAGTCAACTCCTTTCTTCGAGTTTTTATATTGATCCGGGTTGACCTTTGCAATTCGGTTGCGAGAATTAGCCATACGTTTCAGTTTCAGATCGATGTGTTGTTTAACTCGCTGACGATGATCCTGACGGTAACGCTGAATGTTGAGGATATCCAAGTCTTCCCTAGCCCCGAAATCCAAATAGATAGTCACCGGTTTCTTCTCGCCCGTCAGGATGCCCGTCTTGGTAGGATCAGTGATGGCCCCATACCCGAGATCAAGCAGGAGTTTACGCCACAGCGAGGCATAGTCATCCCCTCCTGCATCCTTTGCAATGTATTCGGTGATCGTCCATAGCTTCTCGAAAGGCGAGCGAATGGTAGTCATCTTCATGACATTATCAGCCACGCGCTTGACATTGGTCGGATCAGTGTAACCAAGCAATTCTAGGGACAACACATCCAGATCGAGCGCCCGCCAACTGTACTTCCTGATGTTATCGATCCATTGCAAAGAATTAGACAGCTTCAGGCGAAAGACGTTGGCATAGAAATAGGACGTTGCCACCTTGCGTCCAACCACATCCTCGACCCGGTAACAAACGATACTATTGGGCCTATCCAGTTCATTGTATTGAGGGTCGATGTAGTAATCCCCTTGGTCGGTGAACGATACAAACAGATCACGCCGGTTGTAATACAAGGCTCTGAGATCAGTCACATCCATATAGGATGCATTGCTGAATGCCATCTCTTCTTCAATCAGGTCTTCAAACATATAGATTCCTCGCTGTCATCTATTTAGTAGTTAGGGGTTCTAAATAGATAGGTAAATGGAGAGTATACCACATGGCTAGTCCTTATCCCTATCAATATGACGCCCAATTCATGACCTACATTGGGCAGATCATGCGTGTCTTCAGTGGCTTTCAGGTGCGTATGGACGACAACAACTTCCGTACCGTACCCGTTCGCTATGGCAACATGTCACGCATCGTCGCTACCGTGCTTAACAAGCGCGATAGCCTGTCGAATCAAGTGTTGCCAATGTTCTCGGTGAGCGTCGATAGCATCCAGCCCGATCCCTCTAGGAAGCGTTCACATCACCATGTAGACGCCGTGGCCTATGAGACGGTGGATGGTACCAAGAAGGTTGCAGAACGTCTTGTGGGGCCGCCCCTGACGCTTATGACGCGCCTTGACATCTATGCATCCAGCACCACACAAATGTTCGAGATTCTTGAACAGATTCTACTTGTTTTTAACCCGCGTGTCGCATTCCAAACATCAAACAGTGTATTCAACTCGGATTACATTACTGAGTTGGCATTGGAATCGATTGAGGATCAAGTCAATTATCCGATGGGTCAAGATAGTCGCACGATAATGATGAGCCTAACATTCTCATGCCCCATCCGCCTTCGTTATCCGATGGACCTTGATGCACCGATGGTAGAAATCATCAAGGAACGCATCTTTGACCCTGATCTACCGAATGATCCATTGGAAGAGTCTGTTATTGTTGATGGGAGTGTGTAATGGAAGATAAAGACAAACTGATCAATAGGGCTAATCAGAATCGTAAGAGTGATAACTTTTACGTTCAGTTTTTCAAGATGCAAGAACTGGCAGGGAACTTTCTCGGTAAGCAGGTGAAATCGATTAGCCGTCCTACGGTCACCTTCCAGAACGAGGACATCAAGACCCGCCGAACCAACATTACCTCCCATGGAAGGGTAAGCTATTCGACGGTCGATTGCATCTTTCAAGATGATGAGGAAGGGTTGACCTCGATGTTCCTGTATGCACAGGTCTTTGCTCAAGCCAATGCGGGCTTGGATAGGATCGGAGAAATCAACGGGGATGACATGGATCGGCACTATCGGTTTGATGTGATGGTGAGCCTCTACAACAGCCGTGACGCGATGACGGAAGGTTATGTGCTTCGGGATTGTATCATCGAATCGATCACGCACAGTGAAGCCATGATGGAAGATGGACAGCCGAATACCATCACCGTGACACTCAATTACAATGATGTCGATTTTCTCATCATGGATCGGTATACGGAACTACTGAAGTCAGGAGAACTCAAGTGAAGCTGAACGGCTTCACTTATACATTTCGTTTTCAGTCATTATACGAAACCTCCATCCTCTTTCCTCGGCATACTTGGTAGCCGCTTCCCATTTGGAAACATTCACTTGCCATGTCAATTGTTCTTCGAGGTAAGTGGATGGTTTCTTCCTTCCCTTCTTAGGAGCGCATACTTGGCTTGCAGGCTTAATCTCCACGATCTCAGTCTTGATATCCCCATACCGATTCTTATACTTGATGAGAATATCTACCATATACCTACGTTTCTTTTGTTTCACCTTGCACCAATAAGGAACCACTATGATTTCTGATCCCCATTCAATCACAGCAGGTGAACGATCCGCCCAAGTGAAGAAGTCTCGTTCCCAACTGGATCGATAGGTGGGATTCTTGGTCCCCATGTACTTATCCCAATTCTGTATCTCGTAAACCCCTTGGCAATAGTTTCTTGGCATAACATGCATTCCTGTTCTTGTCGTATCTATTCTATTTAGAACAGGAATCGTGGTCATAAAAAAGCCCCGCTAATTGCGGGGCGAAGGCGCTGAGTTGGACTGCTATGGACCTCGTTCAATGAGGTCCATTTCATTATACACCAGACTCATCAGAAGCGCCACTTTCTTCTTTCTCTGCCGCTTCGTTAACCATCTGCACCAGTGCCGCATACTCGGACTCGATGAGTTCGATGTTCTTGGTGCTGGCAGTGATGATAGCTGTCGTGAGAAGATACGCAGTTGCATCAACCTGATCGGGATCATTCGATGCCATGTGCATGGTTACCGAACCGTCTTCATTGCGGCGAATCAGCAGCAGGGCATCTTGATCGGTGACATCAGACAGGGGGACGATTTTGGACATACCGTTTTCAGTGTTCATAGACTTGCTCCTTTTTCAGTTCAGATTCAATTCGTTCGTTAAGTTCAGTTACTGTTTCAATCACATCGATAGCGATGAACTCGTTTCCGTATTGCCGTGAGAGGATGTTGGTTGAAGCATCCCATCGGAACGTCTCACCGCCGATATTGCGATACACGTACATGGACATTGGATTACCAGCCAAGTAGTTTTGCGACGAAGGTTTTCTCAAAGAACCAAAGCATAATACGTTTGTGCCAAGGCAGTGAAACTCGATATAGCGTGTCGTTTAGATCGTGAGCAATCTCTTCCAGCCGGTGGTAATACTCAAGAGCATCTACCGTTTCCATATGGAATGGGTTAATTTCCCCGAGAAGATCATAATCCCGCTCCATGTAATCAGTGATGGTATCGAGGATGTCTTGAATCAGTGGACGATTGTGGTTTCTGATACCGGTTAGTTTGTCTCCTGATGCAAACCGATTACTAGCGATTTCACGTCCTGTCTTGCGTGAGAAGTTGTCTTCCGGTTGGCACATTGACCAAGCGAAGGTAAATCGATTAGGGTCTGCCGAGTCCACCATGATTGCGAAGGTCAGAGACTTGCTTTCGACCTCGGGCATATGGTAGTGGCGATAGAAAAGGCGTTCGGTCATAGAATCTCCTTTGTTGATAAGAAAGCGGGGCGTTTAAGCCCCGCCTGTTTAGGTAGGATTAACGCTTGCGGTTCAGGCGATCACGGAGGCTGGCACCCCGTGATGCGGTGGATTCTGATTTCTCTTCTTCCGGTTCCTGATTGCCTTCTTCAGCGTCTTCAGCGTCTTCAGCCGGTTGGGTTTCCTCTTCTTTGACCTTAGAACGCCCCAGACGGTCGCTAACACGGTCCCGAGTGTTACCCCCACCCTTGTTACCATCATTGCTTTCATTCTTCTTGGCGACAGCTTCTTCGGCCTTCACGAGCCATGCTTCCACTTCTTCGGTAGACACGTCACCCGGAATCACATCGAGGTTGTCGTAATCGTACTGTTCAACCTTGAGATCATCGAAATAAGCCAGATCGTCTTCGGTGATCTCGTGACGCAGATCGAAGTAACTATCAGAATACGATGCCTGACCACCCTGATTCATCGTCTTCTTGATGTAGAACGGAGTCTGACAGATTTCGTCCTCTTCCAGAATACCTTCGGTCAGAGTGTTCTTGATGATCTTCTCGACGGCAAACGGAAGATACATCAGCTTGACTTCGTTACCATCGTCAGATTGTGCGATTTCGCAAGGTGATTCCAGCACCAGAACTTGAACCATGGTGTAGTCCTTGGCGAACCACTTTTTGGCTTCTTCCTTGAGTGCCTTGCCTCGTCCGGTGGATTCACCGCCGGCTTCTTTGGATTCGTTCAGCAGTTCGAATCCTTTCTGACATGCCGGGCACGTCTGACGCTGGGACTTGTAGGGGCAGGAGATACCTTCCAGACCCGGAACCCGCAGGTTGGGGCCGTGCTTATGGAACTTCGCCCAGAAGTTGCCATTGGCATCAGGAAGGAACATGATCTTCATCTTCTCGCCGTCTTTCAGATCGAAATAGTTCAGGAAGCGGGTGTCACGACCACCGTTGCTTTCACGCTCGATTTCTTTCTTCAGACCTTTCTTAACGCCGAGATTCAGTTTTTTGATACCCATTTGAGATTACCTTTTGATTTCCGTTGAATAACTTTGGTTTACGTTACGTTTGCCTTAGATTTTCTTTAGTGTCTCGTAAGACAAACGTATTTATACACTTCTAAGATGGTTAGTTTGCCGATTGATCATGTCTTGCTGTTACATCGTTTCCTCTCCCTTCAATCTGAAACCCATTCTACCGATTCTTTGGAAAGTTGCAACCCCTTTTTCCAAATTATCCCATCATCGGGGAAACCATCACCTTGATCGTTTCCAGCTTAAAGATCGCCACGCCATAGTCGTTGATGGTGAAGATGGCTTTGGTATCGTTGTAGAGACGTGATTGCTTCATGACCAGATGGAAAGGAACCAGTTCCCAGCTACCATTATGCAACTCAGTAACACCTTCGACTTCCATCACATCATCGAAGCAATCGTCTTCGCCATCGAAAATGTTGATACCGAGATCGCCATCATTGACTTTCATACTGATCGTGCGTTCTTCTTTGCTACCCGTGTAACTCATCGAAGCGATGGCGGTAGAAAGGAAATCCACATACTGCTCATCCAATTCGATGAACGGCGGTTCTTCACAATCAGGCATGGCATCCGGCACTTGCAGGGTGTTCGGCGGCGCAAATCGGAAGTTGGCTAGGCGACGCCCCTGTTTGATGGTGGCGTTCACGGCAAACTTGTCGTTACTTTTCAGGGCGATAGAAGCCTTGTCCCCGTCAAACAGTTTGAGACGAGACAGAAAACCTTTGACAGATTGGATTCCAATCGGAACTTCAGTGAGTTCAGAATCGATGGTGTCGAAGATGATGACGGAGGTATCCTTAGATGCCCCACGAATGCGCGTCTTGCCGTCTTCATCCCCCGGTTCGATGACACACTCGGTGATGCCAACCTTGTCGATTTCTTGCAGGACTTCTTTCAGATTGATGATATCCATCAGTTTCTATACTCCTTTGGGTGTGGGTCAGTGATCGAACTGCTCAACAATGATACCGTTTTCTTTTAAAAAGGCAAGAGATTTTGCCGATCCTTTGTCATATGCCGTGTGATACACAACACGCGAGATGATACCCGATGCCACGATCATGGTGGCGCAGCTAGTGCAGGGCTGTAGGGTGACGTACAAGGTAGCATGGTTTACCGATACACCAGCCCCTACCAGCCCCATGAAGGCATTGGTTTCCGCGTGCAGTTCATGCACAAGGCTCCATTGGTGGTGTTCCTCTCGATCAAACTCTGCCTTCGAGAAGAGATCATCACAGTTGAAATGATACCCCACAGGGGTTCCATTTACACCACTACTTACAATCCTATTGTTGGCCACGATAACGCAGCCAACCTGTTTCGATACGCAGTGGGAGTCTTGTGCCAATCCCAATGCGGCGTTCATGAAGGTGGTATCGTTTCGTTTCTGATTCATTCAGTCGTCCTTCCAATCAAGGAGTTTATCAATCCGTGCTTTACGGGATTCGTTGGATTCGGGCAGTTGGGCACCATCGAGGGTAATGGGTCCAGCTTCCTTAGCATTGCTCTTCATTTCATACTGGTAAGAATCCTGTTTGTAACGAATTTCCTGTGGTGTGGGTCCAGCTTCATTCTTGTAGGTGTATTTCGCGTCCGTGGTAGTGAGAATGCCCCCTGCTACCACTACAATTGCGATGAGATACCCGAAGCATTTCATCAGACCTTTACGATTCTGACTCATGTTAAACTTGGCTTCGGGCGAAGCGGTCTTCATGTGGTAGCTGAAAATTAACCAGATCAGAGTCATCAGCGCCAGAATTGCGACGATGACCATACCGTAGTTGGTAACAAACGCCATCATGACATTGTAGAAATAGACTTGCATTTTCAGTTCTCCTGTTATAACTGAGGGGCCAATTGGCCCCTCTTATTTTGGTTTGGTGAGTGTTATTTCAGGTTGGACTTCGAGAGGTCATACTTCATGTCGTCGGTTCCGACCATCGTTTGGGCTGCCATGCTATCCAGCATACCGACCGGAATGAACTTGGTGTTATCAGATTCCGCCATCTTGTCGAGCGCATTGAGCATCCGATATTCCTTGTAAGCCGGGGTCATACTCTCTGCCAGAATCTTGTTGACTTTGGCTTCGGCTTGGGCCTTCTCAACATCAATCTTGCGTTGCTTCTGGGCGAGTTCCAAATCCTTTTCCATGCGGACCCGATTGATTTGTTTTTCGGCTTCGACCTGTTGGATTTGTTCACGCCGTTCGGCGGCTTTCTGTTGGGCCTTGGTGATGATGTCAGGGTAGTTGGTTTCTGCCAAATCAACCATCTTAGCCATGTACGGTGTGCGTTTCGAGATCACTTCCGTGAGACGGTCTGCCAGTTTGTTCGAAATGGCTTCTCGGTTGTTGGCAATCTCCATGATTGAAAATTTGCTCATGAAATCGCGGGCTTCCCGAGACACAACCGGCTGAACATAGGTACTGTATCCTTGCTCATTGGAGATGCTATAGTTTTCCTTCCCATGTTGCATCGGACTGAGCAATCCAAACAGCTTGTCGCGTTCTCCCGGCTTAGGTGCCAGTGTCAGGTTGACGGTGAAATCCATTTCAAGTTTGTCCTTGGGCATGAACAGCTTGAAATGCTCTGTCTTCTTGAAATCAGAGATGTCAAGAAGCACCAGTTTTTGACACACGGCTCCGGGCCACCAGCAGGCATCTAGCCGGAAAGTGCTGGTTGGGATGATGCCTTCCTTGTAACCATCAGTGTCCATTACCTTGCCGACATTGACGGGAGGTACCGTGACACGATCACCGCATCCAGAGAGAAACAGACCGAGAGAGGCGATACCGACAGCGTACCCGATACGTTTGAATGCTTTCTTCATGATTGCTTCCTTTGTGGTGGGATTGATTGTTGATGTGTGAACCCAGTCTATCGAAGATTACTTACAGCGTCAAAGACTTTTTAATCGGTAAATTTCGATGGCTTGGTTGATGGTGGTACAATCGTATATTGCGTCTTTGGTGGATTCGTCCTTTTCGGATTCGATTAGAACCGTAATCACTTTACGTTCCATGGCACGATCCATTTCTAAAGACTTAATCTCGCCATTCTTGATCTTAACAGCGAGTTTGGTTTCTATTGTGATATCTTCTGGTGTGAATGGTGATATTGAACGATCAGTTATTGTGGTCCCCCACTTTCGATTTGTTCGATAAGTATCAATGACGGTCCGGTAGCCATTGTTAAAGTCGCCCATATAGGTCGCCATTTTCATCCTCCTAGTGCGAGTTGGGTTGGATGTATCATCAGCGCGTATTCGATTCCATAGATAAGAAGAATCGACAACATGACTGATTTGGATTGCTCACTCATGAAACCGTTCCTCCAGTAGCCCTCCGAGTCTATCCATTCGTCCTTCACGAATCAAGTCATTCGCCACATCCTCTTCGATATCCATTTCTATGTAATAAGAAATCTTGTTGAACCAATTGTGCAGACGACTTTGGACCGTCATGAAAGAACGATTGATCTCATCTGCACGCTGGTAGGTTTTTGAGTAAGAAGACTTATCGTATTCCCTTTCAAGCGTGTGTTCTATGTGGACTGCCAGATCAGAATTGAAATCGGCATAGTCGTTATCCAAATCACACATGATTGCATGGATGCTATTGATCTTATCTCGGTCCTTCGATTCGAAAGTAATATCTCCACCCACATGGAGGAAATCGAAATTGTCAGACTTTGGGCAATTGATATTGTCCACCATGTGAGACACGTCACAATAGATTCTTACCTTATCTCCATTGCTGTTCATATCTTCAGCATCATAGTCTTCGTTATGCTGATTACCATTCCATAACAGATTAGGAACAGCAATCACGAATGATAGACTCAATCCGATACGGTTATACTCATCCTGAGAATCGAGGTTGACGTTACCCATCGCCACATCCATAGAACTATCAAACAGGACAAAGCACTTGTCCAAATCCAATTTGAAGCGTTCAGCACAACAAGAACGGAACACATCAATGATGTCCATACAGGATTTAATCTTATCAAACGCATCATAGGGCAATCCAAACGTATCACTCATCACAGCGACTCCATCTTGAGCATATCGAGGACATTTTCTACCGTATCGCACTCGGATAGATTAGAAATCAGTTCTTCGGACGCATGGTGATTCCTGTTATCAATACCACCAGACGCTATCCATCGGTAAACATATACGATGTGTTCTAACACGGATTCCTTATTACCATACTGTGTGTCTTTTAGGATGCCGCTCCTTTCGGTGTATTCTAGCATCTGATCAAATTCAACCTGAATGATATCGATCTGTTTGCTTACCAATTCATCCATCAAATCAATACCCATCAAATCAACATCCTTCATCACTCGCCTCACTATGTCTATCAACGATTCATCGTATCATGATGATCAGTAAATGAAAACCCCGGATCGGTGTCCGGGGTTCAGTCTTTACATCACATCGAGAAGGTATTGCTCAAGGTCGGTGTACCCGCCGATATGGTCATCCTTGTAGTAGATTTGGGGGACCGTTCGGAACCCACTTTCCACGAAATACCGATGCATATCAGGGAAGTCAACCAGATTGCGTTCTTCGTATTCCAACCCCACACTATCCAACAGTTCCTTGGCACGCCGACAAAAGGAACACGTTTCCTTTGAATAGATGATGAACTTTTCCAATTAGAAATCCTCCCAACCATCAATAGATTCAGAACGACTATACTCAGTCACCGTAGTTTCAAAGAAGTTGGCTTCCTTGGCACCGTCGAGGTGCTGATACGGGTTGCTGACATTCTCGTAGAGCGGATTGAGTTTAATCGCACGGAGACGATTGTTGCCCAGCCACTTGATATAGGTTTCCGACGAGTTCTCGGTGATACCCATGATACGGTTGCCATAGGTGTAGTGGGACCACTCTACTTCCTGACGAACGGCTTCATCCACCATCTCGTAAATCCACTCGGCATCCTTTTTCACATCAACGATTTCCCCTTCATTGATGATGTTGATAAACAGCGCAAGGTGGGTGTTCTCATCCGTCTTGATGTACTGAATCACCTTGTTGGTTTCAACCAGCTTATTACGACTGGCAAGCTGTTCGAAGAAGTTGAATCCCTGATAGAAATAGATACCTTCCAGCAGCAGGTTAGCCACGATGACCCGCTTGAAGTTGTCAAGGGTCTGGTCATCGATGAACCTCTGATAGATCGACGCAATGAACTCATTCCGCTTACGCAGAATTGGATTAGTGCGCCACAGGTTGTAAATCTCCTGACGTTCAAAGTGCGGGTAGATGTTCTGAAGGATGTACTGATAGGACATCGTATGAACGACTTCTTGGAAGTCTTGAACCTTCAGAAGATTCGATACCCCCGCATTGGTAATGTATGACGCAATGTTGTCCAGATTGGAAACCTGAACGCTATCCAGATAGATCAGGAACGAAAGGGTAGCCCGGACACTGGCATCCTCATCGTCCGTCAGGTGAGAACGATTAACCCGATCCGATGTCATGTCAACCTTCTCGGGAATCCAGAAGTTCCCCATCATCTTGCGATACATGGGATTGACCCATGCATAACGACACTCGTCCAGATTCAGAATCCCAGTCGGGTTGGCACCGATGAGGCTCTGAGACGCCGGGGAATCATCCCCGGCAGTATTGAACAACGGTCGATTGGTAATGTCTGCCATTAAAACAAATTCTCCTTAGTTTGCGCAACCTTCGCATGATGCTTGGCTCATGCCGACCTCTTCTTCGAGGTTAGAACCTTTCTTGATGTTACGAATGTAATAGACCGCCTTGGTCTTCTTACGCCATGCCAGATGAATCAGATCATACAGTTCTTTCGCACTGAAGCCCTCTTTGTTGTGGTCAAAGATATACTCGCTCGAAATGCCCGCATCCGTGAACTTCTGGATTTCGGCAACCGCATTGACGAGTGTTTCATGATCATAGCGAGCCGCATTCTTGGCATAGCACAACGGATTCTCTTTCAGATACATACCGGCAACCGGGAACTCCCCATTGGTATTGTCCTTGAGATAGAACCCACCATAGCACGGCATCACGCCCGGACCTGCATCCATGAAAATGGACGTGGTTGTGTTCGGTGCCGGAGAAGTCAATTGGCTATTGCGGATGCCATATTGATCAAGTCCAGTTTGCAAAGAATTCCAGTCAAGACCACGACGACTGTGCTTGCGATACTTGGCAATCTGCTTACCGGTATCCCACCGAGAACCCGAGTACGCCGGATACGCGCCGCGTTCTTTAGCTAGTTTGATGCTCTCTTTCACCGCACCAAATTGAATCGTCTCTGCAAACTCACCGATGAATTTAGTATCGTTGTACATCTTGCGATTCTTGGCAAGCCAATCGTGAAGACCTTGGATGCCAATACCAATCGTGCGGTAACGCTCATTATGGGCACCGGCAATGTCCATGGGGTCTTTGGTCAGTTCGATCCCATTGTCAAGCATTCGAGTCGCAAGACCTGCCAGATATTCCAGATGTTCGTAATCCTTAACTCGACCGGCGACGATAGAGATCAGATTGCACGAGTGACCATAGACATCCGGCTTGACGACACTGAATGACTCATTGCATTGCCCGGTGATAATGCCATTGAATACGCCCAGATGCCGTTTCGGTTCATTGAAACAGTATACATCAGACCACCGGTATTGGTCATCAATAGACTTGATACGATCAATGGGATAGTTATCGACTACACAAACTTCATCGCCCGGTTTCAGTTCAAAGGTCCGAACCATTTCCATTTCACCATCGACGACGCGATACCATTTGTGATAGTCCGTCGCATCCAGTGAACGACCGCCTTCCGTTTCTACATGCAGCAGATGAGCATGGTCCGCCGTCTTTTCAACCAAGACCTCGCTAAACTCGTGTCCATTCCAGACGTTAACCCACTGATCTTTCAGTGTTACGATAGGAAGATTGCCCTTGTCAGTCAGCACCAAAGTCTCGGGAGCGACACAAAGGTTGACGGAAGGAATCGTGCCTTCATGGTCATTCGGGTTGTCATCATTGATGGTGTCCAGATAGGCCACATACGGAAGACCAGATTCGAACTGGGTACGCATCATCGACTTGATCAGGTTACGTGTCTTGTACACGGCGACGTTCTTCAGATCACCCTTCTCATAGGCTTTGACACACTTCTTGTACGCCTTTTCGAACTCCTTGCCGTAAACTTCATCCAGTTGGATATCGAGAACCTGTTTCACTTCATACGGACAGAATGTATGCCAATCGTTTTCACCATCAGCCGCATCCATTTTCATGAACAGATCATGCATCCCGACTTGCGGAAAGATGTCAAAGCACTTGGTGCGCAGATCGCCGGTTTCATGTTGAATCTCAAGGAACCCTTCGATGTCACGGTGCCAGATCGGGAGTTCGACGGTAATGGCTCCTGCCCGCTTGCCGCCGTTGTGAGCCATGAACGCATGTGTTTGATAAGACGGAATACTCTGCACACGCAGATCGTAAACTTCTGAATTGTATTCAATCCCGTCCTCAAACTCAGTGATGGGGCTGAAAATATACCCATCCGAAACGATCCAGTCAACCTCTTCGACATCGTTGACACCAAGCATAAGAGCCAGCTTGCCAGTGGCTTGGATAGTGAGTTTGAATGATCCCCCGACGTATTCTGATTTTACTGGGATTCCATTACGGAGAAGCAGATATCGAATCTCATGAGCCAGATTCGCAGATTCGATGATCAGTTCATTTGCATTGTCAGCCGATCCTTTGGCATCGATCATACCAAAGATAATCGACATCTGTTTCTCAGGTTCAATATGGAGGAATCGAGAATCGATGTGATTTGCCCCCGGAAGCATGAGCGACGTACCATAAGCGTACAGTTCTTCATGGGTCAACTCCGATTCAATCGTATAAGACGGAATCTTCTGACCCAGATAATCACCAATCTCCAAGTCCTTCACATCCAAGTAACCATGTTCAAGGGTATCCAGATTGGTAAGAGCCTTAACGGGATGTTCCCCGGTTACAAAGGTATCGACAAGATCATGTGCTGTGCGAACACGATACATCGGCTCGCTTTGCTCATACATGATCTTTTCTTCTACCCGGTTAAACTTCCCGTTGTCGGTGAGAACACGATCCTCGCGGGGAATAATGTCTTTGATTGCCTTGAATCCATTCTGAGTGGTGACTAGTGTATCAGGATGAAAACACTGGTCAACCGCAATCGCAACATCATTGAAAATCTTCGTCCAATTGAATACGCCTTTGGACGAGTTGGGACGCCCACCGACCGGAGAGCCTTGGGCACGAATAGCTGCCATAGACACGCCAAGGCCACCACCCGCCTTGGAAGTCATTGCGGCACGAGTCACATTAGCGAAGATCGATTCGAGGCTATCACTCGGCTTGATGATGAAACACGAACTGATATTGCCATCGCTGCGCAGGTTACCCCACCACGGAGTTGCCAAAGAAAGTTCACGATTTGACAAAGAATCATAGAACTCTTTGGCCTTCGCAACACGAATCTCCTGATCCTCCACACTGGCAATGATCATCGAGGATGCCATGATCATCGGCTGGATGGCTTCATTAGGAAGCAGGTACTTGTTGATCGCCGTCAGAACGCTACCAAAGCTATGATTCAGATCACGTTCCTGAACCATATAGGAACCCAGTTCCTCGATCTCGGCTTTGGTGTATTTCGAAAGAATTGTGTTATCGATAGCATAGGGAACCACGCCATCGGTCAGCACGTCATAGAAGGGCTTCTCATAGATGCCCGTCTCTTTCCAGATGTTCATGGTCATCAGGCGACCCGCGACGAACACGAAATCCGAATCAGCCGCCGTGGCTAGGGAACGCGCACAGAACACGAGGCTGTCTTGAATGACTTTGGTGGTTACTTCGGTTTGGAGATATTCATTGAAACGGGATTCCAATGCGAGAGGATTGACTTGAAGACCTTCACATGCCCAGTTGATGCATTTGCGAACCTTCTCAACCTTGAAGTCTTCCACGCTTCCATCACGCTTGGTAACCATAATCGTTGACATATATGCCTTTCTCCTTGTGTGTCATAAAAAAGGGGGAAGTCTATTTATCTTCCCCGAGCGGTCTATCCAGATGATTCTACTATGGTATGGGAGTGGAGTCAAACCATTCTTCTAGCAATCTTCAATACCATCGTTTTCCAATTGAATTGGTCCGACATGATAAGGAAAGCCATTGAGTGATGTTAATGGCAAGATTATCACCGCACTATGTTCATCGATACAATTACTTCCACCCGTCAGATCATGAATCTTCATCATCACGACACGGTGACTATCCTTCGGATGAAAATTGACGAGATAGACGCCCCTCCCGTATTCGATAATACACGGAAGAGAACAATGTGACACATGAAAAATCGGTCGTTTAGTTTTGAATTTTATAGCCATACTAACCCCTCAAAATACCGCCGCAAGAAGAATGAACATCATACCGAGAATCGGCTGACCCGCAACCACAAGCCCGACACCACACGCAACCAAAATCCAATCCAAGCCGCTCATTCTGATTCCTCCTTATGCTCTTTGATTGCGGATTTGACTACCTTAGTCAATTCTGGCATTTCAACACGCTTCCATTTTGAATCCTTGGGCAGAAACCAATTGTGAAGTTTGGCGATTGCCCGATGGATAGTGTATCCGATCATCACCGAGATCACCCCGATGGAGATCAGAATGAAAGTTATCGTGAATGGGATCAAGAATACAATCTTTACCAACATTTCATGGAATCGTTTAAACATATTACTTCCTTTTCAGTTTGTTTTTGATGGTTTCGTAAGTCCCGACGATAACGCCAATCAGGAACAGACCGACGATAGCGATAGCGAAAAACACCAGCCCCCAACCAATCACCCCGAAGAGGATTACGATTGACATGACTGTTACCAAGAACAGCCCGATTTCTTTGATGTAGTCAGTCATTATATTTCCACCGTTGGATAAGTCCAAGCCAAGTCCAAGAAGACCCGGCGAGTGTCATGACGAGCGAGATTAGATAAGCCCCGTCACCCAGCCCGGTCATAGCGGCAATGATGTACAAGGCGATGCCAATGAGTGTGACCACGACATCGATATGCGCTTGCCAGCCTCGTTTGAGGTAATTCATTCATTCGCCGCCTTTCAAAAGGAATTTGTTACTGATGGACTTGAAGGAATACGATCCATCCATCGCCTTGAATACCAGCCCTTCACGAATAGGATTCTTCAGGCTTGGTCCGTCAGCCATTGCAATCAGTTCGTCTTGGGTGTAATCCCTGAATGCATAGATAGGATCGTAAAACATCGTACTAGGAATGTCATAGGTCTTGATCAGTTCCATGAGACGCCCGGCAGGCAGATACTCAGCACGGTCGATGTCATAGATGGAGAACACCAACGATACTGGGCCTTCAATCTGTTCCCAAGACCTAACGATACCTTCACCGATGGTTTCCGCTTGTAGCGCAAGGTTCCAATCCAGATCACGACCAATCTGCGCCACGATTTCGAATAGATCACTGGCGATAGCGCCACGAACGAAATGGTTATCCGGGTCTTTATTAGGATCAAGAAGCAGATTTCGAGAACAGATTCCTACCTGTTCGGTTTCGCCTTCCTCGGGTTTGATGAAGTATCGCTCGTCCTTGACGTAATACACGGTCGTTGAACTGCCATCCAGTTTCAGCGTAGGGACAAACAGCGTATCACGATGTTGCTGAATTGTTATCGGTTTGACGTTTTGGATACGCGGCTCATCGGTTTTACTAATGAACCACGGGAAGTCACCTTTGGTATGTGATGGCTTCTTACCACGTAGAGGCTCAGGACGCTCATATTTGATGATATTGAGCGTTTCTGATACATCGGTATCCTCTTCTACCCCTTCGAGTTCAGGGAAGAGGGACAGGGGAAGAGCCAGCCCTTGGGATACCTGCCCACGAAGTTTCACCGTGCGCAAACGGAAGCCTTCGACACCATTCAGAGTCTTCGTTCCGCGTTGCATCAGAAAAGCGAACCGTTCATCGGAAGATGGAAGGAAGCTATCGATCTCGAAGAAGACAATCAGATCATCTTCCTTCATTTCATTCTTCTTTGCTACCACACGCCAACCACCCACCTTGACACATTCAATGGCATCAGCGCCTTCAATGGGAGTCACTTCGTCAACCCGACGAATCGTTGCCAGTTCTCGCATATTCTATTCTCCTTTAGTGTCCGTATCTTTCCAGTTCTACTGCTTTGAAATCAACCGTGTTGAGCCACTTCTTGTATCGACGTTTATTGTAAGACTTCCACTCACCGAAGTCTAATGAATCCATACCACAAAACAGTAATGCTTCTGCCTGACGACGTTTGGTGAGGCCATGAAGCCATTGACCATTATCATAGACCCAGCGCATGAACTCATAAGCGATTTCATCATCAGATGCCGATGCATTAACTTTTGACAGTAGAGTAGACTCCATCAGGGCATGACCGCCCAGATTGAAGGTCCAATCTGCCAGCGCATCGAACTGGTATTGGGTAATAGGAACAGAAACCGCTTCTCGAACATAATCCGCATGTTCATTGAGGTCTTGCTTGAGAAGCTGCAACGCCGTATCCATGTCGATCACCATACCCGGTGTGACATCTGATCCGGTGTGACCATAGCCGATTGTCCATACCCCACCAGTATCCTGATAGGCTTCGAGGACACAACCCTCGAACCGCTTGGTGATAAGAGGACATTCGTCAGACACCACGAGGTCTTTGGCGTTGTGAGTCGCTTTAATCGCATCCATTAGGTTAGGCATTTAGAAACTCCTTGAATTGCAATTGAACAAGACCCCAGCCATTGGCAGCAATGAAATCGGGATGGGGATCACTATTGTACTTGGTGTCGAAATAGACACAGTGCCAGTCGTTTTCCATTCCTGTTTTGATGTGACGGGCCGAATCGTCCACGAGCATCACGGGTCCACCTTGATATTCCTCAAAGACTTCGTATTTGGATGAGGCCACGGGAAGGACATGGATTTCATCGAATGCCCATTCACCAAAGACCCGGTTCAAATTCGCCACACGACGCTCTCTGGTGACTTCTGAATCACCGCAAGCCGTGACTGCCACTACGTTATCGAAAAGCCGTCTGGCAAGCTGTACGCCCTCTCTCGCCCCAGTCACAGGACCAATAAGACCGAAGGCATCGGAGTCGTTGAAATAGTGGTACATGGGGATAGCGACTTCGCTTTCATTGCGCTTCATCTCCCAAAATTCCATGCCCAGTCCAAAGAAACGATTGAACGCTTTTTCGTAATCTAACAGCACACCATCGACATCGAGAATCAGTGTATTCATATCAGAACCGTTTGAAGTGAGAGAAGACGCCACCCATGATGACGCTGTAAATGATGAAAAGGGAAAGGAAGAATCGAGTCATTCCTCCCCACTCGAAAGGATTCAGACTTAGACTCGTGAACGCACCGATTGTATAAGCAAGTGGCAGTGCAATGAGGGTGAACAGAACCAGAGGCTCTAAGAGGATTTCTTTCAGTTTGGATTTGGTGATCACTTTCTAGTTCTCCTTTATGGAAAAGGGGAACGTATCGTTCCCCTCTAATGGTTATACTGCCATGGTCAGCCGTGACTTGTCAATGGGCGGATGAGATTTGTAGGTCAGGTGGACATACGTTTCCCATGCGTTTTCATCACGATAAGGAGCCAGCACGCTTTCGATTCCCTGCGTCGGATCGTATTTGGGAACCCACATCGAGAAGACGGGTTGATCGAAGGCATCTCGATTAACGAGTTCTTCGGCGACTTCAATATGATTGGAATAGATATGAGCATCCCCAATCGAATGGGCCACTTCGCCGACCTTGAAACCAAGTGATTTGGCGACCAGTGTCAGGAAGAATGTCGCAAAACAGATGTTTGTCGGAACCCCGAGGATCATATCGGCACTGCGCTGATAGAACTTCAGATTGAGATATTCCCCGGTCACAACGAAATTGTACAATAAATGGCAATTATGATTGACTATGTTGTTCGCAGTGTACGTGTGATCAGTATCTACGCTAAGGTTATACACAAACCCATCGTGTTCATTCGACTTCTCGTGGGTAACTTTAGCCACCTTACACCACATCCCACTCTCATTATGGATGAAATTGAATGATCTTCGTTTTGTCTCATCAATCCTTACGGATATTGTATACGTGTCTCTTTGGTTGACAATTCTGCCCTCTATGATCGTAGTCTTTGGTCGAACTTGTTTACTGACCCGAGCCGATTTACCCATTTTAGTGAATAACCGTTGAACCCCGTATGCCAATGATGGCGATACCGTCGTTATCGAATACGAATTTCCTAGTATGCATCCATCTGCTGCGATATATCCTTCAAGGAAAGATTCAATTGCCCACTTAGGAGATTCTTCAACCCACGTAGGGATGAATTTCCCATGCGCTTTGCTCCCGAATTCTCTAAAGACAGTCGACCATCTACGAGAACTGAATTCCATAGCCACCATGGATTGTGTTCTATTCTTGACATAGAGATTAATAACACCACCAAACCTATTGATTATATCATTTTCTTTATGTAGAGGTATTGATATCGTTCCTCGGTCTGGCTTTGCTCCCTCTCGATTAGATGTCACATACCCATTACCTACGAAGTACCCAAGCATAAACCATTTCTCTTCGGAATCCAATCTAAATATTTCTTCCGTTCGTTCTGATTCTACCCCCCACGCTTTAGAATGTTTCTTGATTTCGAAAGAAGGAATATTTTCGTGTTCGCTTGCCCCTCTAACAAGCACAAAGTCACCTACGTTGATGGAAGAAGCCTTAACATATCCTTTGTCCTTGACCAGAAAGAGATGGTTTGGAGTACATGTCGTGTTTGGAATTCCCGTAGCTTTGATAGTTACAAAATCCCCGTCATAAGGGGTTTTCATCACATTGTAGACCTGATGATATTCGCCGGATGATGTTAAGACCGAATCACCTACCGAAATCGAATCGATGGCCTTATATTCCCCTGTAGCGAGAGCAACCTGTGTTCCCGCAACGAAACATGGAGGCAGAGCCATCTCTTTCAGATCGCCGGGATTCCAGAATGAGATTAGATGTCGCCTACCGTTAGGATTGTAATACAGTCCCTTGAACAGTTCTTCGAGTTGATCGACCCCATTGAAGTTGCGAATCTGATAGCCATAGCCGCGACCGATATGCCCTTCACGGATATGATACAGACCACGAGAATCAAGGAACTCCCGAGTGCTGTTTCCATTCCAGATGTTGATGTTTCGTTCATATAGCCAATCGACGTTGGTAATCCCGTTGAGCATCCACATCAGTTCATAGAATGCCGTGCGGGGGAAGACCTTGCGAATGGTTAGTGCCGGTAGTTTATATTCGTCAGCCACTTCATGACGCAGATCATCATTGAAGTTGACATCGAACATCTTTCGGGTTCCGACACCGGTTCTGTCATCAGAATCGTATCCATATTGAAGAATACGATTGAGTGCCGCTTGGTATTGAAGATCGTATGAACTCATCATTGCTCCTTTAGCCGTTGAGTTGTTTGAGGGTCATTTCTTTGGTCACAGTCATACCATTATCGTCTTCCACGATGACCGAGATCGTCACATCTCCGTTCTCGTCCCATTCGACCGAGGTATGACTGTTGACATATTCGCTGGCAAGTCCCAGTTCGGCAGCCGCCTCGTTGATCATGCTGTCCGAATATGCATTGATAACTTGTTTATCCATCACAATCTCCTTATGAATAATGTACCACCTTGTAATCGCCAAACGAAACTTCAAGTGGATACTTAGCCCGAAGGCGATCACGCACATGCCAAAGTGTCATAGGAATGGATTTTCGTTCACCATCCACTTCTTTTCTGATCGACCCATTAATGGTTGACAGATAGAAATCGGTGTAGATATCAGAGAACGCATCGTAAACCGATACGCCACCAAGCACCACGATAGCATCAAGCCGATTGTGCCATGCCAGAATGTGAGCCAGCTTGGCAGTCGATTCATGGTCATCGGGATCGTATTGATCCATTGCACGTCCAATAGCGGAGTTGTGCAACTCCGCTTCGTCAACCACAAAGGTCGTGTGGTTGTACAATTTGATTTCGTTGGGGGAAGTCACCAACGCCATGCAGGAATCACGACTCAACATGAATTGACAGTCGTTATACGTGTTCTCACCGCACACGTACAACACCCTCGAATAACCACGAAGGTGTTTCATGAGGAACTGCTTATCCAGTTCTTTCGTGAGCGGCTTGGCGAAGTAAGAAGTCTGCCGCATCCTACCATTGACTTCACCACAAATGACATCATCACTATCGACTGCCGCATACCCGATAATTCGCATTAGAGTCCTCGACTTAGGCTCATCGCCTGTTTCAGTTTGTCTTTACCCGACTTGGGCGTATCCTTAATCAAATCCTTTTTGGATGTTGATTTGGATGTCGTTTTCTTGGGGGTGTTGCTCGGACCCCCATTGTCCTTGTCTGCCTTACGCTTGTCAAGAGGGTTCTTTTGCTTAGGGATTAACGGTTCATCGGTAACCCGCAATGTCTTGGGACACCGATACAGGGTGATCACCTTGTGTTTGTTGTTGGAGTTACGGAGTTTGATCCCTTTGCACTGAAGCTGATCGTTTTCCAAGTCCTCTTCGGTAGCGACCAGTGCGAACGCCCCATCCGCGCCTTGCAGCTTGGACAGACCGCCTTGAACGTGCTGAGGTCCGATATCCGCCAGACCATAGCCATCACGGTTCATCTGTGCCGCCGTGAAGCCTCGCATTCCAAACTCATCCATAAGATCACGAATAGAATGCGTTTTGTGTTCATCGATATCATACTTGTTCATGTTCTTGGATTGAGCGGCACCCGTTCCAAAAATATCGATGTAGTCGATGATACAGACATCGGGATACTTGCCGTAGGTCATGTGGTATTCGAGTAGATGCGCCCGAAGGTCTTCTACTCCGAACTTGGTGTTAACCTTCTTGGTTGTAATCCTTCCATAATCTTCACGATTGGATTCCAGATAGTCAACGATCTCATCGACATCGGGTTCCTTGATAGGCGTTCCGGTAACGATAGAATCCAGACGCTTGCTATAGAGGTCTTCGTTCATCTCCACCGAATAGATCATCACGTCTTCTTTCTGTGATGAGAACCGTTCTGCCACGTTACCCAGCATGACAGACTTACCCACGGATGTGCCCGCAACGAAGAAGTACAATTCGCCGCGCCGCCATTCTTCGGCAATCTCATCGAGAGCCGGAATGCCCATCAGTTTCCCATCGACGTTAAGTTCTGAGCGTTCTCGACGTTCCCTCGGCGATTCAAATAGATCGGTACCCAGAACCTTGTCGATCTTGACCATCAGGGCATCCCTGACTAGGGTCTGTACCTGAGTCAAATCAACTTCGTCATCGTTGACCAGATCGGCACTTTTCAGGATAGCTTCGACCATTGCCTGTTTGGCACAGTGGTGTTCAATCTCATCCACCGCATACTGACGATCACTATCATCAACATCTCGGTATTTCAACGAGACGTTGGTTTCTGCCTCGATCAGATCGAAGTCGGGAATCTTGTGGTAGTTGCTAAAGTATTCGAGCGCATATTCGACAACCGCATCCAGCGGTCGTTCGAAGTATGATGGTTTCAGAACAGAATGGGCTTTAAGAAAGAGTTCCCTGTCGGACAGGGCATACTCAAGGGTAATCTTCTCTTTCTTGTTAATCGTGTCTGACATAGTTCTCCTTGTGACGTGTGTTAGGTATAGAATGGTGCCGTAGTTAGTCTCAGAAGCAATAGAGGTATTTTGCCAACGATACCATGTCTTCTTTCAACCGTCTCAGGCTGCCATTAAATGCCACAGTATCCATATAACAAGAAGCCCAGTATCCCATGATCGACAAGGTATGTCAACCATCGACTACTGGGTTAGGCATAGGCTCTGTCTGATCACATTGCGTAGGCAAAGCGTACCGATGCATCGATTGCTTCCAATGCATCGATTGCTATTTGTGTGGCGATATCATGCACCCTCACCTCATGCAGCTTTGACCATAGGGCGAGTTCGCACACCAACAAATCCCCATTTATGTTTTCACTACCAGAATAGATTATACCACGAGAGTTGATCGTTCTAATTCGTTTGGTAGCAGGATTGTAACCCCTCAACACAAATTTTGCTTTCCACGTCTTCTTATCCTCATCCTCATGATCGAAGACTTCTGTAGCAGTTTGCGTTGTCGGGATGCTGATGTGGAAATTCTCTCGATAGGCACTGAAAAGTTTTTCGCACTTTGAAAAGAACCCTTGTCGAATCATTTTAGATTGTTCGAGTCTGTATTCCACACGTTCAAGGTCTTCTAACACCTTCGTCTCAAGCGCCATGGCCAACGTGTCCAGTGGTTTGACTTGGGGGAAGTAAAGCAGTTCATTTTTGGTAGTCATTCTGAATCTCCTTTAGATGTTATAGAAAGCAATCAAATCCTTCATCTTAACAATCGTACTCGGATTGATAGTCGATGGTTCTATCGATTGAAAGTAGGTTTTGGTTTCAAAATATTCTGGGCGGTGATGGGTATCTATCATCGATTTAATTGTTCTCCCACCACGGATAACAATCATATAAGAAAGACAGTCCTCATTCTCAACAACGTCAGTAGCAACGATGACCCCACTCCCATCGATAAGTGCCCTAGCCACCAAGACGCTCTTCTCGACATCAGTCATCAACAGCGTTTCGAACGCCTTGTCGAAATCGTCTTTTATTATCGCAGCATAAACCGATTGCCTTTCTGATGTAGGTTCCATGTCTAATCCTCAAAGACGGTGCAACTTGACGAGTGTATCAAGGTCGAAATCGCTCCATGATTCAGGTAAGAAGGCAGCTATATACAGTTCGGTTGCCGACACGGGGGCATTGGGGAACATGATGCGGTCTATCTCATCACTTCGCTGAATGACATGGCGCAATATCTTGGCAGAGAACAGTTCACGGTCTATGATCTTCGGTTTGTTTGTGTTTATTGGGTCGAATGACGCAAGTTGATGGATGCCAACACTGAAAGACCCACAATCACAAAACGGATCGAACATGATAATCATCTTCATCCCGACCTGTCTTTCATGGATGCGGTCTAGGATATCGATTCCTAAACAATCATCCCAGAGAGAAGAGGATTGTGTAACGCCTATAACGTGATCTGGCTTATTGGTGCTGATAGTTAGGATGTCATTCATCGAGGAACATATCACGTCTCTTTCTTCGTCCGTCACAGAACACCTGATTATGTTATGCGCACGGTGAACACTTTTTGTGACGTGAACGGCTTCATCAGTAAAGATCATTTCTGCCTCCAAAGATCGTATCTAACTCGGATGTCGAGATAACTTTCAAATGTATTCTCATGGATCATCTCGGCGACAGCCATTACCCCGTACTTGATCACTGCGCTGTTCAAGTCTTTTTCCTTCCAAGGTGGAACACACATCTTCCACCCATAATCCTTGACTTGATCGATGAAATGGTTTCCAGTTCGATCAGGCAAGAAGATAACGTCTTTACCTTTCAAGAAGTAGGCTTGTTCTGGCGTGATGCTGCTTCTCATGACGGCACAGGTCATCGGAAAGCACTTGGCATCTAAGATGCCTTCCACCACGATAATACGTTCACCGGGAAACCGATCAGGGACATAGATCATGTGCGTGTTATCAGTTTCTGTTATGTACTTGACCCGACCCTTTGGATTGACAACCTGAAAGCCAATCAGCTTATCATAGTAATACGCAGGAATGGCAGTCAGCCCCTTGTAGGTGCCCTTCTCGATGTAAAGGATGTCATGGGTAGGCACTGCCCTACGGTCATAATGATCGAGCCAGAATGCCTGTTTCTGATCCGATACGGAATGCAATGGAACCCAACCATCCGGCATATTGATCTGTTTGTAATGATGCTTCTTGAACAGAGACTCATCCAGACTCTCTTCTAGGGCTTTCTTGAATGATGACTTGACCATCCGCAATTCAAGTGGAATTGAAACATGAATAGATTCCATGAGACGCCGGAACTTGCGAGATACTGGTTCACCTACGCGGTAAACACAAGTGGCATCACATGATCCACGAAAGCACTGAAATACACAGGTATCAGATTCAAACAAAAACCCCCCTGTTTTTCTATCCTGTTTTTTGCATATAGGACAGTTGGTAGCATAAAAGCCTGTTGCTTCTTGGGTAGTGAGTGAGCACGCCAGCATTATATCGTGTTTCATAGTTTCAAATGCATCGTTCATATAAGCGACTCCTTCGAATTGGTAGGCAGGTAAATATTGAGGATAGAGACGTTGCCGCTACCCAATCTAGTCATTTAAACAAACCTCGAAGGAGAAGTCAATGATCAGTGACACCATCCACCCGCACTATGGACAACTCATTTCTCGAAGTACCGCGAAAGAACGTGGAATACGCTATTACTTTACAGGAAACCCATGTGGTAACGGGCATATATCAATACGTTACGCTAGTAACGGGAAATGTCTCCGATGTCAACTTGTTTATGAGGTAGAGAAACACGATGAAATTAAAGCACGCGCCAAATCGTATCGAAAACGAAATGAAGAGAAGATTAAGGAATCTAAGCGTATCTATCGCAAAGAAAACCGTGATCTTATGAACGAGAAAGATAGATTGTATTATCAAGAGAACCGCGAATCCCGTTTAGAGTACCAAAAAGACTATTACCAACGCCATCAAGAAGAACGAATTGAGTATCAGAAGCAATATCAAGTTGATAATCGCAAGGAACGCAATGAGTACCATGCCCGGTGGCGGATAGAGAATATCGAAATCCGTAAACAGTGGTATGCTATGTATCGTACAAATAACATCAACAAGATACGACTTTGGACAAAAATATCAGCAGCTAAACGCCGTGCAGCTAAACTCAATCGTTCCTTTGAAGGTTTTGAAGATGAAATCAAATCCATCTATGCAGAAGCTACCAATCTTCGAGAACAAGGGTATGATGTTCATGTAGACCATATCATTCCACTTCAAGGGAAGTTGGTCAGCGGTCTTCATGTGCCATGGAATTTACAAATCATAGATGCCTCCACAAACCTAACCAAATCGAACAAGTTTGAACCTTATGTCGAAGTCTATACAAACGGCAATGGATAGCATAGAATCCGGTAGCTTCCTGAGATTGAAGCCCGGCAGCGATGACTATATCAGACTTGAGTTGTTCAAAGGAATCGTTCATAGGCGATATTGTACCGATTGGCGATGGATTGTCAAGTCATCATAGGTTGCGCATCCCTTGGACGTTGGTCACATACTCAACCAAGCCATCAGGATCATCATGATACTCAAGAATAGGATTGATAATGCATTTGACAACATCGTGGCTCTCCCTACCGTCATCGGATTCAATACTACTATTGATAGACATCAAATCATCAAGTGTTTGAAATGTAATGTTAGAGATAACCCAAATGCCATGCTGAGAGTTGGTGTATATGACGGCACAATCATGATAACTGACTCTGCCAGCAATTGCCCAGTGACCGTTCTTCAATTCACCTTCGGTCGATTTGATGCTATCTCCATCCATATAGTTAGTATCGAAACTTAACATCAGTTCGGTACTACTATTCTCTCGTCCGAGTATACCGATGGTGTCACGCCCGCGTTGGGCGATTAGACGCATATCACCGATGAACTTTATCCCATCGATCTCGTAAACAGACAATTCTCGGACGTGTCGTAATACCGCATAATGGGCTTCGCTTTCTGTTTCGTATTGTTTTAGAACCGGGTTCATAGTGACCTCATACCCAAGTGATTTACTATATGTTCACGGAACTTTCAGCATCTTTGGAGTTGGTTACCAGATCGATGACGCCCACTTCATCAAATGCAGATTCCAACACATAAGAAAAATGGAGTTCTTCACGTCTACTTCCATTCTTAATGACAAAGAAACTATCACCGAAGCCAAAAAGCCAAGCCGCAGTCAGGTGATTTCTATTCGATGTCGGCTCGACAACATCTAAGAGAAGATTGCACATTTCATACGATTTCTCATCTTCAAATAGATACTTAAAAGCCGATTTACGACCACCGCCTTCGTCAACGAAGATATGTATCCCGTCAGCAAAATCACCAATCTCTACCAACATTTCTGCATCTACAAATATCTTTGTATAACCTCTATGTTCAACCTTGTCCAACACACTGCGATGCCATTTTTCATACAGTCGATCTATTTCTGATTCACTGATGTCATACGAGTTCAATCCAACTTCCAGCAACAGCCTCATGGCGTCTCTGAAAGTAGTCGTTCGACGCACTTCTGTGATAATTGGCATTGTATTCCCCTTACAAAGACAAGAACGCCAGTATCTCTTTCATATCCACGGGGTCGTAAATAGACTCCATGACGGCGAGTTCCTTAGCCTGAAGATAGGTTACCTCACTGAGAATGATATGTCCATGGGTTCCTCGATGGCAGAAGAACCACCGGAAATTGACCGTCTCGTTATCTACCTTCATTAACACCCTAGATAGAATCTCATTCAGGTCGCCAGTCACGCGGCGAATAACCTTTCGCCCACTCAGTATCAAATCAACGCTGCTAGTTGAAGATGAAAGGGAAATAGGAACAGAATCAGTCATTATGAAGGTCTGTTTGAACATCACCTGTTCCTATAATGCTCTGAAACTACAGATATTATTGATCGATGCTTTAAGCATTTCCTCGTTCTCGGATTCCTCGGTGATCTGTTGTAACATTGTAAGACCTTCATCAACAGTCTCATCTAACATATATGGCAGATGGCGAACCGTATCATCCCCGTCAATGGGTGTTGATTTGAGAACATAGTAGGGAGTAGATTCGAATTTTATCATCCAAGCGGGCTGATTGTAATCAGGGTGTACCGTGAAAATCTCTATCATAACTTGCCCCAGAAGCATTAATGGGAAGTCTTTCCTCGCAACTCCATCGAATCCCAAATGTCGAACCCCTCTTGAGCCTTTTGCACGTTCGTCTATATCGATAGACCCTTCTTTCAAATAGGTTTTATCATGGAAGACGTGATAGAAGAAGTCGGTGGGCAACGACTCCCTATTCAACAGTGTTTCATGGAATATCATATCAACGAAGTTCAACACCATAGCGCGCTTGATACCCTGATTATAACGCTTTTCAACATACATTCTCCAACAGCGAAACATGGAAGCGGCAAATTTGGATTCATCGTCAACACCCAAAAGACTAGCACAGAACCCGACGAAAGCTGATTCCGTTTCATCGTACCTCTTAACAGATTCGATCATCATGAAGACTCTCCTATCCATCAATCACAGATGTTTCATTGAAATCATATTGTTAAGATCATCTTTCATTTCTTCTGATCCAATCTCTTTACTGAGAATTTCTCTAAGTTCCTCTTCACCAACAACATATTTCAAATGACTATAAAACTCATCAGTGATAGGTGTGACGAGATAAAATCCCTTTTGGTTGGCTATTAACCAAACAATCGGGCTGTCTATTGGCTCACCTACCCTATGATGTTTTGATCGAAAGCGAGGCGAAATACCATATAACATCAAAAAATCACCACCATAAGGAGGTTCATAACCAAACAAAATACTGTCTCCTGATGATCCTGTCACCGCTTCATCGATTCTTATAAAACTGTTTCCAGCATTATCCCCATAAATATCATACAATAGACTACGCTCCCCAGCATAATCATACAGAGCACTTAATTTGAAATCTACATAGAAACCTTCTTGGTGTGCCTTAGTACCGACGTGGTTAACCCATTCCTCATAGAGAGAACGAGCCAGTGGGGAATCTATATCCACACGAATGATGCTCGCACAGAAAGATAACATTGCTTCTTCTTTGTCGGTGAAGTGTTCAACTGATTCGATTATCATTTTCATTGTTCCTTACAATTCGCTTATAAATACACTGCAAAACGAGGTCACTATGCAAGAAGCCCTACTTGATGTAATCCAAACACAAGACATTTACTACAAAGGAATCGTTGACTTCTGCACCAAGAAGCAGGTCATCTTTTACGATTTCGGTTCCAATCATAATGCCCCCGAACTGCTGGCGATTGCTATCCATTGGAAGATGGAGTATCCGATGCTGCGCTTCTCGGTGTTCAAAGCCAAGTTCTACCCGCATGTTGCCATCCAGCCCCCGGTGGTCATTGCTAAGAAGGCTATCACAGATAGCTACAAAGAACTAGGTCAAACTTCCTTTGAGAGAAAGACCAAACGCATCACCTCTTCTTGACATCCTCCCCGCCCTAAAGGACGGGGATTCCCACTTCTGGACGCTCATGCCCGAGCGCAAGACTGAGGATATTCCGGGCCGCGTTCACGTCCCGGTCGTGGAGCACACCACACTCCGCGCATTCCCTTCGCGAGTTCACGTCCATGTGTCCCTCTTGCATACATGGTAAGCCGTTGCGGCGCTCACTCCGAATTTACGCCCTAATTCTTTGAAGCTTAATTCGGTTGATTGTCTAATGGAGCGTAACTCGTCTGCCTTGGCCGCTGTGAGTTTCTTGGCTCTTTTGCTGTTTTTCGTACCACTAAATACACCAGAGTTAGCCGCGTGTTGTTGGTTGCCTCGGCGGTCTGTTATTTCCAGATTGTCTACTCGGTTATCCGATTTGACGAGGTTTTTGTGGTTCACTTCTTTTTCATCTGCAAACCCAGTCAAGAAATGTGCCGCTACGAGCCGGTGAACTTTCGCCGTTTTGCTCTTCCCGTCTCGGCATAGACTGACAATGCTGTAACCGTCCTTATCCTGTCGACATTTAAGCTCCTTGCCTCTCTTCGTCGCTGTGCCACCCCATCTGTGACCAACCTCCCGGTCACAACTCCGAACACGCCCGTCGTCACTCACCTTGTAAAGCCCTTCGTACCCTGCTATGTCCTTCCAAGTCGTCATAATCAACTCCGTTTAGCTTTCGTTAATTATACCAGACGAAGTTCACGCTGCGTGCCATGCGGTTAAGCTGGGCAGCGTGCTTGTCTCTTACGCGAACTTTTAATGTCTTGGTCTGCTTCATGGCTTTGAGTATACTGGGTCTATGGACAAAATCAACTCAATCAGAACTGGCAGGCACTGCGTTTTTGAGATGCACGCCCACTTGGTCTTTGTGACTAAATATCGTGGCAAGGTATTCAATGATGCGCATCTCCATTCCCTTGAAAGCCTGTTCAAGCGGGTATGCCAGGACTTCGAGGCCGAACTAAAGCAATTCAATGGCGAAACCGATCATGTTCACTTGCTGGTCAATTTCCCACCCAAGGTGGCGGTTTCCCGGCTAGTCAACAGCCTAAAAGGCGTTTCGAGTAGGCGGATGAAACTACTTCACCCTGAGTTGGTGCAGCCTGCCTATAGGAAAAATGCGTTATGGAGCCCCAGCTATTTTGCGGGGAGCGTCGGCGGAGCACCGCTGAGTGTCGTCAAGCAATATATCGAGCAGCAAACAAGGCCGGAATAGGGGCGCTGACGCGCCCCACGCTATCCATCCTCGCACTAGAAGTACGAGGTTTTTCGCGTTAATTGATAACTCGCACTCTGTGCTTTCCCGTATCGGTGTAATTGAAAGTTAAAATTAGCTTCAATGCGCTTGATAATGTAATTGTAAACATCGCACCCTATATCACGAGTGGTATAGATATCCACAACGATGTGGACGGGGAACTTAGGTGTACTCCACGTTGGATCATCCTTGATCGCAAGGTATCGCTCATAGGTATCGATGAATTGCGTCCTAAGTCGTTCAAATCCAAACACACGCACATCACCATCATCGCCATGAATGCTTTTGGTTCCAAAGAATTTGATGAATCGTTCAACGCCGTTCATAAGTCACCACACAAAGGCTGTTCGGTTAGATAGTTTGTTCATCACACAGACAATCATAGCAGCATAGCTGATGCTGTGCGACTTCTTGAAGTACATCTGCTCGTTGGTAGATCGCTTGTAAAGATTCCTGCGAACCGATTTGGGGTTCTTCAGATAAGCATCCAAAAGGTGCTTCTTGCCCGGTCGGATCAGAGCCAATACATCTGCCAGTTCTTCGATTGAACGCGGTTGCACCTTACTCACCACATCAAAGTGTTTGGCGATGTGGGGCAATTTGGCAACAAACTCAGGGTCACCCAGTTTCGACCATGGTGGTTCACTGGTCAGGGCATTGATCACTTCCTGTTTGGACGAGAACCCATTGTACGAACTATTGGTCAACAGGTCAATCTTGTGGAATCCCTTCTCGTCACCGTACTCATAATCAAACGCACAACACCCGGTTTCTGGATCGACAGGAACCGATTCAAGGTAATAGCCCGATGGATGTGATGTGATGGTTTCGGATTCCTGATTGTAAAGCATGGCTCGCGTGCCGTACTGGTCCTTGTCACAATCCTTGTTGACATCGATATCAACATCATAGACTCGGCGGACGTAATTGTGTTTTGCCATAGCACCTCCCATACAAATAGAAACCGCCCCGAAGGGCGGTTGGCGTTACTCAGCCCCGAATGACATATCCATCCGAGGTTACCACAATCGTCTGGGATGGGTCAAACGGATTGTAAGCCGTCAACTCCTTCCCATGCCCACACCCGGAATCGATGTTCTTCACGGCTCCATCAAGGTTACCATTGTATTCCCAACTCATGTGTCCATGAATCTGGATATCAAACCAATCCGAAGGAACCTCTGAAACAGGATTGACCTTATCAGTAATGGTCTGATCATACGTCACCCGAATCGGATCATAATGACCCAGCCCTGCATGAGTGAGAAGACAGCGCTTTCCAGTGATGGATCGCTCAAGGACGATATGCGTCTTCCCTTGCTTCAGGAACTCGACAATCTCCTTTCGCTGTGTCACTTTGAGGCGTTTGAACTCCTGATGGGTCACCTGACGAGCATTAGAAACCGATTTGCCTCCGTTTTCCAGTTCGTTAAGAAACGCCTTCTCGTGATTGCCCATGGTGAACCCCACAAAACGCGGGTCGTTCATGAGCATCTGGATCGTCCCCATCGAATCTTCACCTCGGTCAATCATATCACCGAGACTGAAAATCAATGACTCCTTGGGAAGATTGTCCAGCATGGTTTTCAGTTTTGATTTCATGCCATGAATGTCGCCAATCACAAAGACGTTGTCCGTCTCGGCAATGTAATTGTTACGACGATGGGCCAGATAGTTCAACCGAGTCTCAACCGAATTGTAATCTCCTGAGTAGAAGATATCCGAGTGGGATTCAATGACTTTGGGCGTTTCGCGCTGATACTTCTCGTGTTGACAAAGGAGAGCAGCATCCGGCATCAAAACACCCTCAGCAGCGCCCACACGGCGGCGCGAGAGGCGATTCATGGCAAGGTTGATGTCAGGCACGATGTTGAGGATGCGCGTCTCCTGACCGTGATTCTCGGCGATACGCTTCATCCCATTGATACCTTTCAATGAGATGTTAGTGGCATCTACAATCGTAAAGCGCCCATGGCGCATCCGAAGATCGATGCGATGGGCCATTTCCTTCCAAACGTGTTGAGACTTGGCAGGATCGATATTGTAGGTGCCATACAGTTCCACCCGTAGATCATCGGATGAAACGTAGTCTGATTTGTCGAATGCCTTGAGCAACGTGGATTTCCCCATACAGGAAATCGAGCGCAACAGGATTAGCATGATAGATGTCCTCTTAGGTATCACTCATCATATATTGATCGATAAGCGAAAAGTTTTCAATGTTCTCAGCGAAGATGTTACGCATCAGACGGTCAGAATCTGAATCTCCATTGAGATAGCTTTTAATGACCTCCCGTTCCGCTTCTGTTTTGATTTCCGTTGTTGTGTCAATAAAGTGATTCATCAGATCACGGGTCTTGAACGCTTCCACGATACGCTTTCCCGTGTCCATGATGGTGTTCTTGTAGCTGGATTCGAACGTTCGGTATTGACCGATGAAGGTTTCATAGGCTTCATGCAGTTCCTCGGGAATCTTGGTGAATGCCTTCTCTGAATCAAAGAGGTTCACGAAGAGTTCCTTCGTCTTCGCATGATCGAACTGACGCATATACCGATGCTTGATGAACCAATCAGTTTTGATTTTGACCCTATAGTCAATAGACGGGACATGAAGGATAACCCCTTCCATATCTTCCCACTTTTTCATCTCGTCCAAGAAGTCACCGATAGCTTCCTTGGTGTTAACAGGAACCAGATCGCGGAAGTTGTGCTTCTTGGCGAACAACGGATATGTGTTGCACCCCAGTTCAGACCAGATAGAAAGTATGGTGTTCTCGTAGTTATCAACCGGTTGACGAGTGGTTGAATCGTAAACGCCTAATAGCACGGCTGCGCTATCACGTCCCAACTCCTGTTGATGAATAGGTGTCATCACATGGGGATCGTGTTCACCGATGATTTCAAAGATCAGCGTCCATGAAGACGGAAGACGATCTAATAGTTCAGGCGTGAATCCATTCTCGTCGATGATGTTACGATCCGGCTTAATGAAATCGTGTTCGAATGACCCAGACGTGGTGTTAATCCACTCGCCCTGATAGTTGAATAGAATCCCAAGGTGACCATTGTATTTGATATGAACTTCGGCTTCGTGATAATGAGAACTGATCAGGTCAACCACATGATCCTTTCGCGTACCCATTGTCTCATTCAGATTGAAAAACTTGGTGAACGGGCAGGATACCAGATTCCCATTTGTATCATGCACATGACCTCGTGAATTGATGACTTCCTCAGTCCACTTGCGTTTATGAAACGCCGTCTTGGTGTACTTGGAAATGGTAAGCGGAAGTGTCGGATGATCAATCTTACGGACGAGTTTCTTCTGGGTCATAATCTAATTTCCTTAAAGGTTCAGCAACATGTCAGACAAATGCTTATCGTGTATGGAGGATATCACGTCTTCAGAGGTGATGGAAACCTTAAATGTGTTGTTAGCCCGCCGTTTACAGTGCCATTTGAGATACCGTTGGAGATCGTTGGAAAACGGCTTTATCCAACTCACTGTCTTTTCTTCAGATCGCGCAAAGACTATTCTACTAATCAAGTCAATCTCGATCTCTGAAAACACAGGAAGATTCGTGTTCAACGATGGATCGTCATAACGAACATCACACCCGAGGGTGAAATTGTTGTGTGAATGATAGAATAACGTCAGACGTATGGAAGTCGGTTTATGATCGACATACAGTTGTTCTCGGCTAACATTCTGCCAGAATACATCTACCACAATGATCTCTCTAACGAACCGTTCAACAGCATAGGACGATATGTTCATAGCAGATTCTCAACAAAGTATCGGTCGCACAACCCCTTAAAGATGTCGTGTATTCGAGGGTCAGAGATGACAGCTTCTTTTCGTTGTTTAACCCACCTGTAAAGATAGATTTCGTTCGATCTATGGTCTATTTCTTCTGATTGTACCAAAAATTTACAAAACCATATTCTTAGGCAACCGGTTCCACCCCTCCTGTCATATACACCCATAAGCAACTTCTTAAACTTACCCCTTCCATGAAATGTTCTTACGCGAACTGATATACCAGAACATCGATCCATGAAATCGTCATAGATGAATCCATTTTTAATACCCCGTTTGATAGACCGTTCAATTATCATACAGCCTCTTTCTTGTTCCATTTGTTTTCCAACGAACGCACAATCAGTTCTACCATCTTATCATTCAATTCTGATTTGCTAAACTCCATATATTCCTCCTTACAGTTGCGAGAAGAAGTATTGATCACACAAAGACATAACCATCGTCTGAACCGAATCAGAAGTTACCGTAACATACCCACTATCAGATACCCAACGATAAACACATTCACGATCAGTCCTCCTTTTTATAGGGTCGGAACGAACAGAAGTTAGAACCACCTCACCGCCGTAGTTACCGTAAATCCCAACTACCTTTAAGCGGTATGTAATCCGTTTTTCATTTCCGTAACATCGTGCTTGGTTCGCATCAACAACTACATTCCCATCAATAGCTGCCATCATGTTGTTATAGGAGGGATTTACCACACATTCAGAAAGTCGTCTAAATGCAAAACAAATTGAAAATGGAAGCCTCCCTTCCATCACGTCTTTATACATTGCACCTAAAGACTTCTCTGCGTCCTCCCTCAGCAACCTCATAAGTTCTGATCGTGCCAAATACATAAAGTCCTCACAGCATCATCATCTTAATCATATTAACCACATCTTCCGCTATATCTTCAAGGTGATGCTTATGAAAGGGAATGTTTGGTGTCACTTGAAATGGAAGGTCTGTGTGGATAACAGGAATGTTTCGTTTGAAGCGATGGAAATACTCAAACACTCTCTCATGTTCAGAGAATCTGGTTATAGGAACATGTGTTACTTGTGTCCTCCTTGAGATTCCCATTTCAATGAGAATATCACGGGATAGGAACTTTGCTACGGGAACGTCATAAGAACGAGTCGGACCCATAATGTAGACATCTATAAGATGATTTCGTATGGTCGATTCATCGATGGACCTGATAACTTTGGTTACCAAAGATGATTCCAACGGTTCCAACGCAGTTACAATGTTGGTTGTTACCACTTCGGGAAGCAAAGGTAACAGTATCTCACGAACCTCACTTGCGGGACTCATCACACCTTCTCCACTAATGTCTGTAGTCTCATATAATACCCCGGATCAAGGGCATCGACAACCCCATCAAAGTCGAAGCCGTGGGCTGACATGAGATAGCGAATGCCGATATGAGACTTCTCTAGGGAACGTATCAGGAATTGTTGATCATTTTGCAGTGCCTCTGCATGGCGTTCAAAAAAAGTCTGGCTGTCGATGTACTGGGGATGACGCTGTAGCCAAAGACGATACTCACGAAGACGCCCCTCATTGGTACCTTCGGATAGAATCTTGTTGGTGTAACGAAACCCAACGATCTCGTTCAACCACGAGTAGTACAGCCCCTTATCGCTCACCTGATGGTAGCTGGTGAAGATGATGAACTTGAGGAACGGGCCATACGACTTGGCCTTGCGGAATACCCGGATACCGGTCCTCGCCATGGGGTTCTCATTAGTTATTACCGATATATAGAGTTCGTGAGCCATGGCTTCGTATTCGGTGTCCATAAAGACATCCTGCATCTTATAGCAGTCCATCTTATCGACATGCTTTTCGCCTGCCACTTTCGATTTGTATTCCTTGTGACAGACGGGGCATTCGAATGTCGAGTCGTCCTTCTGTATTAACCCTCGATCATACAACCTGCCGACTTCATTGAATGTCTTGATGATTTCCACGTTTCGTCTATCTCCTGTTTACAGATCGAGAAGTTTAATGGCGTCCGTCATGGTATGGAGAAGGTTAAACACCTCTTTCCTAGAGAACTCACCGATGATGCACTCTTCGGGCACTTCCTCAATGTTTTTAAAATCGAATAAACGCAACAGATTCTCATTTTTGAAGAAGAAGGTGATGTAATCGTACTCGTTTAAGTCATTAGTGCTCACCCGAACATCGGCTACACATTCAGAATTATGTTTAACTGAAAAGGAAACGCTTATTGTATAACTCTCTTCATTCGGACATTCATTAGTCACAAAGCCTATCACGTCATCAATGTCACAGTAAGTAGTGTTTATATAATCTTCATTCGTCAACCCGAGAATGTTGTCGTAACATAACGTTGAAATCTGTTCCAGTGTTACCGATTGATTTGCGTTTTCAGAGTTCATGACAGAATGTAACCTCATCGCTGCGTTCTTTGAGCGGATTCAGGAGATTGATCTTCAATCTTTCACTGTTGGCACGCGAATATGTCCCCAACATGTCATAGTGTATCAAAGACGGGTCATCGGTTCCAACCTCTAACCAATACGTGTGACCGCCAGACATCATATCATTCTGAAAAACAAAAGCAAGTTTGAAATAGTAACACCGAACGCCGTATCCAAACTTATTCGAAAGGCCGATGCCTGAGTGGATAACCACACTAGGATAGCGTTGTGCAAGAAACAACAAATCTTCTATCTTCCTTTTGTTATTGTTATGCAACTCAATTATGCGTGACGTTGGTTGCTCCTGATGCTTATCCAGTATGGCTCTAATGGATTTGAAGAGTCCGTCACGATTAAACGGGAAGTCCAAGTGTTCCGTAGGAAGTCGGGTCAACCTCTCATGAGAAAGGTATTCAGAATGTTCGGATACCACACAAATGTAATTCGTTGCGGCGTTATGGACAAATGTTTTAGCATAGTCTTTCCTTTTCATAATGCATCCTTAAACAGAATAGATTCGTAAGTAGAATACATAATATCAATGAAATCCGATCTAAACTTCTTCATATCACAGTGGAACATTTTACCCATCAACACCATCGGCACCAATGAAGGCTCATACAATAACCACCCCATTTCAATATGATATGAACCTTTACACCCCGTCTTTGTGAAAATGATAGCTGTTACAGTTTCTAATGATCTGTGATTAGAACGAAATTTCGCCTCATAACAAGGATGAATAGCAGCGATGTTAAAGTCTTTCGTCATTCGTTCCCATCGCTCACACTCTTCCTTCAATCTTTCAGCATAAGGCAATCTACGGGCTTGAGGCATGGTATCGAGATTTCCAACCAACAGAGTCTCGAACGCCCTAAAGAACTCAGAAATGACCTGATTATCCATAGTCGGTGTTGTGGGAATGTTACCTTTCCATGACGGGGGTTTATATTCAACCCGGTCAGGGAACATCATTCTCGCTGTTGGCGTGTATATAAAGGTCACGATTACAACTCCTGTAAGCGATTGATCTCATAAACACGGTCAATTATACCAATGACCTCAGCGATTGAAAAGGCTTCCATCTCATAAAGCGGAGTGCCCATGATGACCCGGTGATGACCCTGCACTGCTTCGACTCTCATCTCTTCTTCCAACTCACCGAAGACTTCCTTGACTCTCAAACCTACCTTTTCGGTCAGATTCCGTTGTAGGACACCTTCAACATCAAAAACGAACGGATTAAAATTGCAATGCTCTGGGATTGCGGGTGTAGGATCAAATACAATGCCAGCAGACCCCATATCACAATCGTAAATGGTGAGTCTAAACGAATCGACTTCCCCATTCCTCGTGCATTCACCGAGGTAATCCGCCAGACCAGAAAACGTCTTGCTAGCTTTTTCTAATCGGAAATCAAACATTAACCTGCTTATAAAATGAACAATGTCATCCACTGAAGGTCGTTTCAAAGCCGTTTCATCCTATACAAGTTTTCGAGATCATCGAGGACTTCATGAAGGTAAACACCAGAGCATCCATCCTCGTTGAAAGAATACTTAGCCTTCGATAGCGGTATTTCGAAAGTGAAGCAGATCACACCATTAGAACAATCAACGAAAGAAATGGTAGTCATCCATCCCTTATCACTGACTATCACCGCATACGTTTCGGTTTTGTCTATCGCACGGCGCGCTTCATCGAGGTAATCAAGGAAAGTATGGATGTATCGAATAACGCTAAGCGCAGCATTAATACCTTTATCGTAATTGTAAAAGCATTCATTGGTGAGATCGATAAACATGTCACGAACACGATCTTCCATCTCAATACTCCCAAGAAAAGGCGGCCTAACAGACCGCCTGTAGTCATTCTTTGAAATCGAAGATATCGACTATCTCTTCAATCTCATCAGCGTTAAGAATCTCATGATACTGTTTGGCCTCGTGCATTCCACACTGATATAACCGAGAGATGGCATAGAGTTCCTTGGTATGGTTCTTGATGCCATTCTTCTTGAATGCATACCGGGTATTTCCCATGCCACTGTTTGCGGCAACCAGCAACTTGAGAAGCAGACGAGGATGGCGACTCAAACTGAACACATACGGATTACAATACATGTCGGTCAGTAGGACATGATACGGGGCATTGCTGCCCTCTGCCCCGTTAACCCACATCAGCACCACGAAGGCCGAAAGCCCCTTAACCTCATCCTCGGTCAACGAATCGACATAATCGTAATCCCCTCGATTCATGTGATCGAAGAACTTAAACAGATCAGTTTTCTGTTTCGCCATTACTCTCCCCCTACCACGAAGGCATGATACAGAAATGCGTCGAGGTGGAGGCGAAGGTTAGCCGATGTCTGAGAGCGATCAAGATATTGGGACAGGAGAACCAATGCCGCGCCTTTGTCTTCGAACTGATGAAGATTGGAATACATGACCTCATAGAACCAATCGTAATTGGTGGGGTCGATGAGTTCGGTCAGTTCCAGTGCCGCTTCAAGATTGAAATCCTCACCCTTCCAAAGCGATTCCCACTGATCGAGATCGGTTCCTTTGGAAGTGATCTTCTGGGGAGGATGGAGTTTCCCTTCAGAATCGGTCGCGGCTTCGATACTGTTGAGAATCTTGCGGATGTCAGGCTTGTAAGCATCAATGTGGTCGAAGAACACATTTTCATCCTCAACGATGATCTGTTCTTGTTCGATCACATCCACCATGTATTCGATGATCCCTTCATCATCCATGGCATTGATGTCATAATCCTCGAAACGCGAATACATTTCGGGGATGATGCCTTTGGCATAGTTGGCAGTGCCGATGAACCGTGTGCCAGAGGCGGAACTGTCCTCGATGATGGCCCTGAGAGCCTTCTGGGCGTCTTGCCCAAGGCGATCCATCTCTTCTAGCTGAACGACCTTGAAACGTCCATACGGGGCTTTCTTGAGCCACGGTTCGAGGATTTCCCGAATGAACTCCATGCCCTTGACCGCCGAACAGTTCACTTGCTTGACATCCCCTTGGGGGATATCCAGTTCTTTGATAAGGATGCGAGAAAGCGTGGTCTTGCCGCATCCTGCGGACCCCACCATGAGGATATTGGGGATGTCTTGCTTCTCGATCCACTTTTCCACGCTACGTTTTAGATTGGGGTCAAGAAACACATAGCCGTCAATCGTGGAAGGGCGATACTTTTCTGCGAGAAGTTGTCGTGTCATTCATTGTCTCCTTTGGTGACATTACAGTCGGTGAAACTTATACTCAGTGTCGAGGTCGTTTCTAATTCGGTTTAGATCATTACCATAGGCATAGAAGAAACCGTTCCGGTAGATGATTTCGAGGTGGTATTCTACCTCACTCCCATCGAGACTTGCAAGGTGGAGATAGCCGCGAGCATTATGATTGGCCTTGAGGGTCTCGTACGTTTCCTTGTCTGAATGAACCAGACCGTCATCCAAATGAATTGCAGTTATATTTTCATCTGCCCATATGCATTCCAATTCTATCGGGTCGTTGTATGCATTTCCGTAGGCGGTTGTCTTAAAGAAGTCACGCTGTTCAACGTTGTCCAATGGGTGAGGCTTAAACCACTCCCTTGATTTTGGAACGTGGACCTTATTCGCTTTCGGGAACAAAGGGTTCACGAAACACGGTTTCCACATAGGGTGACGTTTCAAGGACACCGATACGAGTGGAACATCGAAGCTAGTAAAGGCGTCAACTGGCATTTTGTATTCGAACCTCCCAAAAGAGGATTGTGGTAGTATGGGGATAGAAACATGTGTCGGTTTGATCTGTCTTCCATCTACTTCAACAACGACATTATCAACAGTCAATTTCATCTTGTTCTATCCCCATCAGAGTTCGCGAAAGGCGATCAGGTCTTTCAACCACTAGAACGCATTTCTTCCCATGCCGACTCAAATGGGATTCGCTGAAATGTCAAACGTATCATGCTGGCTCCAAAATCAGAAGGGGGCTTTCGCCCCCTTTTGGATTCAAACTGTCTTGTGGACTGCTTTGGCCTTAGCCTTGGTCTTACGGGCTTCAGCCTTGTCCTCTTCTTCCCAACGCTTCTTTTGCCAACGGTCGTACTTCGCATCACCATAGTAACGCTTATGTTCTTCGTCGCCAACCTTCTCAGACGCTTTTCCGCCCAGTGCATGGTTGCCGTTGATGCCCACCTTGGAGAACATCTGAGCCACTTCGATCTGATTCTTAGACCAGAGTTTGTCGTGGCTACCGGTACGGCGCGGGGTTTCGCTCACGTTCTTCAGTGCGGCGGCAGCCTGTGCGTCGTCAGGATACTTTTTCAGATGACGTTCCAGCTTTGCTACACGATTCTTCTTGTAAGAACCGTTGGTCTTGTAGGCTGCGTACTGGTTCTTGCGAGAAACGCTCTTGTTACCTTTCTTAGCCATGCTAACTTCTCCTTACAGATCGATGATAAGATTCAGTTCTTTCAGTGATGCCAACTCGAATGAGCCAGTGAGAGCATCATACGATAATGCACTATCGTCTGTCAACGGTTTATCGAAAACTTCTTGTTGACTTATCCATTGGGCCACCGAGTCGGATATGGAATAAACACAATCTGATTCAACATGACAGCCTTCAGCCGTCAATGTTCCTTGTTCCGTCTTCTTCAGATTGAGAAATGCAATGGTACGTTTCAGGCCATTGTCGGTTAGATCAATCTTTGTCAATACACAGGGGCGTTCATTCTGCATCGATAACCCCCAGCACTTCTGTTTCAGCGGTGATACCCACCCGGAGTTCCTTCCCATCATAATCGACCACGAATGGGGGCGTGATACGTCGCCAAGGAATCACGATCAGATCACCTTCACTCACCATGGTCACATCACGACCGATTCGATGGACACGATAGAATTGGGTTGTATCTGAATCTGAATTTTCCTTAACCTGAATGAGTGACCCATTGACTTCATTCATGTCCACATGCGACACGATGATATCCTTGGGGAGCGGATTCAAAGAATTGAGCGATACGTTTTGATCTGTCATTACAACCTCTTGATGTCATTGAGTTCGGTGAGAAGTCCATCATCAACCTTGATGAAGAACTCTACCGTAGTTCTGGGGTCTTCGTCAATAGCATCACCATAATGATCTCTGACGAACTCACGATAAATCGTCAAAAACAGATTGATGTCCTCATCGGCCATGCCCAACTGATCCAAAGCGACAATATTGGCCCCTCGTGGGTGTGGTGATCTCGATGAATTGAATCCGATATAAGCCGCCCCGACGATCAGCCAATACTTCCGCATCAAGAACATAGAATTACTAAACGTGACAGCGATTCCATTGCTGATCACATCGTTAACCAGATCATCATACCCTTTCCCTCGATCACGGGCGAACTCAATGAAATGGTGAATCGATTTGAAGGTTAACCCCGATGTTGCCTTCCCCGTAAACCGGTGTTTCGCTCGCAACGCTTTATCCATCATCTACCTCCTTTGATAGTTCATTGAATGGAATGTCATACTTAATAGAATCGATATCGTGAATCTCTAACAGAAACAGAATATAGGACGCACAGCTACTCCCACGTCCTACTCCCCATATCACCCCGTCCTTCTTGAACCGAGATACCAGTTCAAAGCATTTCAAAAGAAAGGTGACGTTGTTGGTTTTCTCGTACCATGCCATTTCCTCTTCAATTCGTTCCAATGCTTCTGGTGTATCTTCAAATCGTGTTGAATTTGATATGATCCGGTACAGTGTGTTCAAGTCTTCTTCAGAATGAATATGGTCTTCTGGTTCTGGTTCTGAATCGTTAATGTCCGTGGATGTGTTTGCTTGATAAAGCAAATCGTATTGCTGGCTGTCATAGGTATCTATCACAGCCACATTGTCCATCTCTTTCCCTGACAGACGACGCCTAGCGAATGCAAAGGGTGTGATGATGCTGGTGCCGTCTTTCAAAAGAACTCGTTCTTTCTTATGATCGTAATACATGATTGGTTAATGGTTGCCTAGAAACAGATCGACCCCACAATCCTTGATTTTGTGGTAATGATCCCGCTCGGATACCATGATGACACGGTTGTTGTTGATGATAGGAACAGCATGTGCCGTGGTGGGCCAATAGTATTGGCCTTCGAAGTAATCCAAAAGGACAGCAGGTTTCACGTCCCAGTGACCCAATTCGGCACCAAACCGCACACATTCGATTTCACGACCCACCATCTCATCGACAGTGATCCAATCCATGTCGCCATTCTCATCACCAATCATGACGAAATGACCAGACGGAATCGAATGTACACAGTCTCCAATCTGAAACTTGTAGATACCAGCGGTAAGAATCTGCCAGTTGATCTTGTGAACGAGAAAGTAATCGGACTTTTCAATCTCATTGTGGAAACGGAACTCGAAGATCATCTTGTTGATGGTACTTTGCACCGACGCATCGAGTGGGGTCATGTTCTCTGAAAGGTAGTTCATTGGCTCTCCTGAATCTGAATGAAATGCCGGGGTATCCCGGCATCGTTTTAATCGTGTTTGACAAGAATTGCATCATCGCTTTTGACGTATTGAAACTTCTCACGCTTGTAAATCTTGATGCGTTCTTTCCGGTGACGCTTAGAATACTTGGTATCGGCACTGATGTCAATCACATCACAGTGATTAATATCGCCATCAAGACGCAGACCACGACCGATGCCTTGCCGGATGTATACCTCGTTCTTCCCCACATCGATCAGGAAAAGACGAAAGATTCGATTGATCGAGATACCTGTTCCTGACGTGCCATAGGACGCACACAACACGAAGTCATCGCTATCATCGAATCCTTTGAACCATCCTTCCCGCGTCTCTAAGGGTGTGTCATCGGCGATCATTCTCCCCTCGAAATGACTAGCCAACTGCTTACCCAACTGGGGATGACACAATACCAAGGTGTTCTTCGGGTCCAGTGATTTGATGTACTGGGCAATCGATTCAATCCTGTCCTTATTGAGATTGAGATAATCGAACTCACGATCCCACGTCCACGTATCAGCTTCCTCGGAGAACGCTTCCATCTCCTGATCCAGCGTGGATATCATCTCAATGCCGATTGAAGAAACATAGTTCTTCGACATGAGGTGATCGGTCGAAACGATGTCCAGAACAGGGCCACCGATATGACACTCGATGGTGTGACGCTTCAACCGATCCCGTGGCACCGTCCCGGTCAATCCAATTCTAACTGGACTATCGGCGAGTTCAGTCCTGACGAAGTGACAGAACTCATCACCCATGATTTGATGAACCTCATCGAGAATGATGACGTAATCCTTGGAATCAAACATTCCCGCACAATTCATCAGTAGTTTAGGGGTCAGAACGATGTGTCTGTGATTCTCAAACACCGCCTTACGTTTCTTTTCTGTCTTGATCGAGGGTGTCAACGCTTTCACGTCCAGCCCCAGTTCCTCATACTGGGCAGCAGTCTGTTTGACGAGGGATGCTGAAGGTGTTGCGGTGATGGTCTTCAACTTGGATTCGAAAACTCGACAGATACCTGCCCCGAGAACCGTCTTACCGCTCGATGTGCCGTATTCGAGGATGCCCTTGGTATCAGCTATTGCCCGATTGATTCCGTTCGTCTGGTGGGCTCTCAGGGGCCATGGAAGCAGATCACCGAAGTAATGATCATCCACGAACTCTAGGTCATCGAACTTCAGTTCACGGTTGGTGCGCTCATCCACGATGTTAATTGAGTCCAGATCATATCCCCGGTATTCGAGTACGTCTGTCACGGTATCCAACATGTGTTGAAAGAAGATACACGTTTCAGCATCAAACATACTGATCTTCCCATTCCAGTTACCGGTTTGGAATGCAGCAGTCATGAATGCACTCTTATCGGGGAGTTCGGTTGCACCCACGATCTCTTCAATGTCTTGGCGGGTCAGACCCTCAATATGACAGTTTACCTCATCGAGAATGGTTAGTGTCAGGCTCATACGATGACCAACCCTCCCTTCGGCGCGTTCTTATTGATCTGATGTTTCTGATACATGGCTTGCACCGTCTTGATAATCGCTTGGTGTCGCTTACGCCATTCGATGTTGGTTTTAGGAATCAGTTCATACTCACGATTCAGACGTTCCAGTTGTTCAAGAATCTCATCCTCGGTCTTCTGGTAGAGGGCTTCGATTAGAAATGGATCAGCCGTATCGAGAATCAATTGAACTTGGCGGATTTCTTCAGGGGTGTACATGGGTTACCTCACAGGATATCGTTGTCCACGCTTGCCACTTTGGCATTGGTGATGTTATTCAGAATGTATTTGCGCGATGTGATTGTTTCTAGGACGCCACGCGCTTCATCACGAAGATGTCGAGCCTTGTTGAACAGGGCACGCGCCTCCCGATAGTCTTGATCGGCTTTGGCGTATTCCTTGGCTTCATTCACCGAGACATCGACGTATGTATCTTTCATTTCCTTTCGAAAAGCACTGGAATGAGCATTGTCAACCAGTTCCTCACACGTCGAGTAGAAGAAATTGACCTTGTTGACAAACCGTTCCCAATTGAGTTGCAGTTTAAGTTGATTCTTCAGGGCATCATTGAGACGCACGTTTTCAATCAGAATCAGGTCTTCCGCTGACTCAAATAGATCATCAAACTCAGTGTTGAGGTCAGAAAGTCGCTGGTATTCGCTAGTGAGATTCATCGTGAATCCTCTCGTGATAGACAGAATGAAAGGATAGGGGACTAATCCCCTATCCCATTAGGTATTACTCTTCAGTTTCGGTCTTGTCGTATTCGTACTCTTCGTCCTGATTCTCACGAAGGGTTTCCGGCTCATACTTTTCGATCAGATACGGTGCATGGGTCGCAGTTTCCTTCTTCTGGAACTTGACCGTTTCGCCATCGTCATTGACGTAGCTATACCATGCTCCATTGCGACTGACACCCCCTTCCGATTCAAGGATATCTAGGACGCCATCATACTGATCAAGACCCGTGCGATAGGGTACCTCAACCTCGGTCTTCATGCCCACCTGAGTGAATCGCGTTTTAGTGGTCTGTGCCTTGATACGAACCCCAACCACTTCGCTACCTTCCTTCAGATTGAGTTTCTTCAGGAACAGACTGATTGACGGAATGTAAATCTGGGCTTCACCACCAGACGGCACATGGGTACCACGACCATCGGTTACATTTTGGTTTGCGTAACAGTGCTGGTTTGCCACGAAGAAACAATCGTATTCGCCAACCTTAGACGTGATGTTCTTCAGGTACTTCTTCAGCTTCTTGGCAAACAGGCCCATGTCGTTCTTCATTTCGCCTTTCTTCTCGAAGGCATCCACATGGTCTTCGGTTTCCAGCATTCCCAAAGAATCGACCAGAATACAAATCTTGTCGGTTTTATCGAAGGTCTGGAAGATTTCAGCCGTGGCCTCAGACAGTTCCTCGATGGTAGACAGACGAATCGGAAGGAACATGGATTCATCATCAATCTCCACGCCGATACGGGTCAGGTATTCGGGATCGATAGCATCCTCGGTATCAATGTAGATAACCAGATACCCGAGGCTCTGAGCGCTTTTGGCAAGGTTCCCCATAAGGAAACTCTTCCCACTGTTGCCCGTCACAAACACACAACCGTTACGGCGCAGTACCAAGAACGTATCTGGAACCGTGAAACAATATTTGAATCCGTCACCAGATTCAACCACATCCACCTTGTTGCGAGTTTTACCACCAATGCCAACAGTGTTTCGCGGGGTGATATTTACCTCATAACAGGTCGTCCGCCCTTCACGCACATCCTCAAGGATGCGAGCGCGTTGACCAAGCCCACTGAAGACATACTGAATGAAATCAGCACTGCCCTTGTCGGTTGAGAAGAAAGACTTACGTCCATTTGTGGTGCTTCCATCCCAGTGAAGACACTCATCCGCAATCAGTTCGAGTTGATGCTTAGAGCAAGCATAGAACTCAGGACCATATACTTTGGTTTTGATAGGAGCACCAAACTCAAAGACAGAGAATCCATCATTCCGTTCAGAACGCTTATATTCACGACCGCTCGCTTCAAGAAGAGAAACCAGACGTTCCTTCTTCCGATCCTTTTTAATGTTGATGCGAACGATGTTTGGCCATGTGGTGCGATTCTCCATGAAGAATCCATCTGCCATCACAGCAATCTGAAGTCGCAGGTCGGCATCAGAGATGTCCATTCCTTCCTGTTCGGGATGAATAAACGTGGTCAGAAAACGCCCACCGAATCCAGTCCCATAGTCGCGGTTCTGCATGGCGACGACTTCTTCTGCCGTGCGAACCTTCAGATTGCCGCGTGTAGTCCGATACAGAACGCGATGTTCCGGGGTAAGCATTTGGTCAGCGCCATACTTACTCTTGATGTGATAGAACTCAGAACACGGTTCCTTGATGTAATCGGTCGGATGGACGAAAGACATCTGATGGGTGTCAGCATTGAACTGAGCCACCTGATCGCCTTCCTCATAATCCGCAATGCGTTTCCATCCAGTCGGTGTCAGGAACTCGGTGTCAGCATCGACGCATCCTGAAATTCCATACAGCATGGATAGGCGACGATTGGGGATCGCCCTTTTAAAAGAACCCGTACAAACGTAATTCAATGCGTGATTGCCAAAACTAAGCCAATTGTCTGGCTCGTTCAGGGTCATATTGAAATTGCGCTTGCCCAGTGCCTTGCGGAGATTTTTCAGCTTATCGCTCATTCGGTTTCCTTTTGGTCAAAGAATCTGATCGTTCATGAGGGTTTTGAGTTCTCGATAGAACTCATCTTTCGTGCCATTGTTGGAGATCGTATGATACCTGTTTCCGAGACGATTGTCACCCCAAAGACTACGCGAATCATTAGAAAAATCACATCCATCGCGTTCAATGGTGACATGAAAGCAGTTCTCAGCCCCCACAAAGTCCATTACCGGGACTGCTTCAGAATGGAATCCTGAATCGGAAGCAATCACAATCGCATCATCGCTGATATTGCGTAGCCGGTTTACCATGGCATGTCCGAAGAAATCAGAACCGAATTTAGGCTTGATGACATCCTCGGACATCCAGATCATCGCTTGACGTGGTGACATGCCACGTAACTGTTCAAGACAATCCTCTTTGTGGTGATTGTAAAGAAGATTCCATTCGTCTTTGGTGAGTCCGAACACTTCCCTTACGCTGTTGTAGAGTGGCGAAGCGAACTTCACCGGGAAGGTTCGGATCATGAAATGCGACAGGTAATCAGCCGCCGTGTCTTTCCCCGACCGAGGTGGGGCGTTGAGAAAAATGAACTTCATGCCTGCTCCTTTCGTTTTGATGGTTCAACATAGGTATAGATATCGAGTGAGTCTTCGTTGATGCGCGTGTAATCATACCCGTATCCCACATAGGGACAACAGGAAGATGATGCTGCAATCGCTTTCTGGATAGGAACGCCCGCCCGGATCGCACCCAATGCATAGGTACCACCGCTACCAGAAACCCAATGGCCAGTAGATTGGTTGAATACTTCCTGTTCCCATACGCATCGTCCAAGCCAATTCTTTTTGGATCGATACACGGTAGCAGTCAAACCGGTTTCACACCATTGAAGAAGGATGATATTGGTTCCGGGCACTGCTTTGGGGAATCGTATATTCCCATCACTGTGCAGAGACACAAAGGCACTATCTATCGTGTCCTTACAGCCGGTCCCCGTCACGACGGCATTTCGAGATTCGATTGCCCTCAACTTACTGGTTTTGATTGAAGGTAGAGTCAATCGGCTGTAAGTAGTTCGTGAGGTCTTACGGTCTGCGTAAACAGTGCGATTCTCGAAATCAACGATCACCACGCTCATCTTTCTTTTCCTTCTTCTTATTCCCGAAGATTCGATCCCAATTGTCTCGATACTTCTTGGAATTGGTTTTGGTTTTGATGCTATCGCCGGTTACATCATTCTTGGTTGCCATCGCTACTCCTATTACGTTTCACTTTCATAATGAACTCAGAAAGCAGTCTCGCGTCCCATTGTGTCAGATACACGGCATCACTGAGGCGTGCCATCGATTGAATCTCTTCCGCATCACAGAGATCATCGCACCGATGATGAAACGGGTTCGATACATCCTCATAAATCATGTCCAAGAATGCAGATTTGATGCTTCCCGATTTTCGAGTAAGCATATCGATTGCTTCACTGTGTGACTTGGCACGGAAGAATCGACGGTTCATTAGACGATGAACCTCATCTTCTACCATACGATCACGTTCCTGATCAATCTCATCGATCAGCATTTGGCAGGCATCGATGATGATATCAGATTCGATCTTAATGTAATTCGTTTCAGACAACACGAGCGGCTTCCTTCTTGATTCGATTCTGAAGACGACCCGCTTGCTTGAAGGTGTCCTTGAGAACCTTGATGTATGTGTTCAACCCGTAGGTCTGTGGTGCTTCGGATGATAGCACAACAAACTCATCTTCGTTCACCTGAATTGAGACGACACACAGATCATCTCCATCCTCATCCATCATGTAGCCAGAGACTACGTTCTCTTCGATCTTAACGGTCCACATTGGTTTCCTCCCCTGTATTCATCCCGTCTCATGACCCTCCCAAGCCACTCAACGCGATTTGACGATGCAATCTTACCTAACGATAGAAGGCGTGTCAACACAAAAATGCCCCTGATCTCTCAGAGGCATCGTCATTTTGCGATTGAATACAGGGGAGGTCAGGCGGTGCCGTAGTCCGCAATCAGGAACTCTTTCACCAGACCGCTACGGGTGATGTCATCCAGCGTGTACTCGATCTTACCGACCATAGAGGCAGGCATCTTCTCCATCACCGTGTAGAGACGGTCGAACCCGGACTTCTCGCGCTTGCGCTGAAGGTCACACTGCTTACGGTCGCCAAGGAGGATGATGCGACTGTGGTCCCCGATACGGGTGATGATGGTTGCCAGTTCGTCATAATCGCAGTTCTGCATCTCATCACAGATTACAATGCACCGGTCAAAGGTCTGCCCGCGCAGGAAACCGGTGGTAGCGAACTCAAGGTAACCCAGTGCCTTTAGATGCTCGTATCCATCGTTGAATGCCGGAAGAATCTTCTTCACGGATTGAATATAGGGGGTTTCGTAAGGGGCATTCTTCTCATTCAGATCACCCTTGATGAAGCCTTGGGCGCGTGACTCAACCGCAGAACGAATCAGGATGATCTTGTCGAACTCGGTACTTTCGTCCAGCACGAGGCTCAGGGCGGCGTACAGGGCCACCATCGTCTTCCCGGTGCCTGACGGGCCTGTGGCAGTGATCAGCGGGGTATCATCATAGAAGAGTCGGAGGAAATTGGATTGGTTGAGAGAGGAAGGGGTCAGGGAGCATAGGTCATGGGGTGTAAACTTCTTACGCTTGCCAATGTCATGAACGACTGAATCCGGTTCACGCTTGGTGTTGAACTTGTTGCGCTGTTTTGCCTTTGCCATGGATGTGGTTCCTTCTGTTGAGCCATAGGTGGCTATCCGTATTTAGGCTCCCTGAAGACCGTCCATAGGGGATTTGACATCAAGATATATCTATATTCATACACTAAATACAGACACCCCCAAAACCATAGCTTATCAGATTAAAGGAGAATGGAATTGAATCCGAATACAATTAGACGCTTAATCCGAGATACATTGAATGAGATTGATTATCATGGGCAAATCACAGACTCTATGATCGATCTGATCCAGTTCACCTTCTATTTCGAATCATATTGTGACGATGTGTACAGTCCTGAACGCCAGTTCCCTATCAAACATGGCTTCATGCAAATGACTCGCAATCGTGTTGAGGATGTGATTCGGGATGTGATTCGTCCCCGTGACAAGTACAGCAAGAATGTGGCTGACGTGGTTCTGATTGATCCTCGATCCGATTCTATCGATGATATGTTCGAGGCGGCTGCCTATAACATCGGTTTCCAGATTCTATTGACCTTCTACTGGTACCTGAGTCGTTTGGATGACATGCCGATGGGACTGGACGAGGTAGCAAGTGCTTATATGACCCACTATCGCATGAGCAACACTACGGCAGACACTCATCACAAACTCATCGAAGAGTTCATTGAGTTTCAGGAAAGCTAAGGAGTTTTCATGGCCAAACACCCACTTGACGATACGTTCGAGATTTCCCCTGACATGATCGGGGACGAAGAAGAGATCGTGATTCCCCCGGAAGAGGAACGCGATCTGGATGTCATCATTGATTTTGCACTCAGGAACTACAAGGAACTGTTGGATGACAGTGCCCTGATGGAGCCGAAGAGTCGATTGAAAGCCAAGGAACTGGCACGGGACTTCCTACGTGAAGCCAAGGACGCGATGGATAAGAAAGAGAAGCTACAGATTGCCCGTGAGCGGGTTCAGAAACAGGGTACCAAGGCTAAGGCCGCCCCTAGTCCTGAAAGCGATCAGGGCGGCTCAGAGGGCGATTCTGGTGGCCTCACAAGGAAAGAACTCGCCAACCTTCGACGTGTGAAATAAAAATGCCCCTCTAATTGAGGGGCTAATAATGTGGAACGCAAAGGAGGCAAAATCATTCCACTGATTGTATTTAGTCTAATTGAAAATTATGCGGTTGGTGCTACTAGATTATTCTGGATATAGTAGCGTCCGGGGTCTACTTCAAAACCACCACTGGCGGAAAAATATTGTCCAGAAAAAGTGTATGTTCCGAGGTCAGCCATCGTTGAATCAAACTTTCTATACCTATAATTGGAGTCTTGAATATATACATTCGAATCATTGTCTACTGCTACACCACTTGCCCCAGCATAACCTGATGTAAAGGCTGATACATCATTTCCCTGAAAGTCATACGCTTTAAGGTTACTATTAGTACCACAGTATACTCTTTGCATTTTAGGATCAACTGCTATAGAATACGAAAGATAGTAATTTGTTCCGCCCAGATCAACACGCCATAGTTCAGTCATGGTTGGATCGAATTTTATCAGTGTGCATTGTCTGCTTGTGGTTGAATAGTCATAAGCATACAAAATATAACAATTCATGGAATCATCGACTGCTATATGCGGTAGTTTTGAATAACCACTATGATCGATTGTTATGTTGTTTTGTAACACGCCGTTTGGATCAACTCTAAACAAATGTACGCCTACGTCGGTGGAGCCAGTACCAGCGCACCAAATGAATCCTTGTGCATCTACTGCAAAAGATACGAAATAGTTGTAGGAATTTGAAGGATTGACACTCCACACCAAAGCACCAGAAGCATCTAGTTTTGTTAGTGTTCTATCATCTCCACCAGCATACACATTACCGGCATTATCAATAGCTACATCTTTCACCGCTGCTGTAAATGAGTAAGACCACAGAACGTTACCATACGCATCTAATTTATAAACATCATTTCCTGTATCATTAACTACATAGACGTTTCCATTCACATCAGCAGTTATACTTTTTATATTTCCTGATACATACTTACTGAAACCGACTTCAGTAGAACCCCATGATGCTTTTTGCAATGAACTACTATAAGAACCATATACACTCTGCTTGACGGTCGCAACGATTTCATCACTGAATGACTCATTCGTATCAGTGTAAGCTGACACCCTGTAATAATAGGTATTTCCAAATACAACCGTGGTGTCCTCGTACTCGAAAATATCCCGTGTGAGAGTCGCCAGAGGAGCGGGTAGAGTTCCATTAGGATCGATTGGAGTGTCCGACCGATAAACCTTGAAACCGATGGGAACCGTAGAGGCGTTTATGTCATCCCATTTGATAACTGCGCTAGTCATGTTTGATCTCCGTAATTTTCAATTCTTAGTAACTATGTATAACGTTAGTGGATGTTGATATAGGCTTAACCACTACTTGAGCCAGAGGGATTGCTGTATAACTATTAACGTCAAAATGTGTTTCACCGACAGGTTTCACTACCACAGAAGAAACGTCTATTGCTTTGGCAGTGTAGGTGTTCACCACATTCTCACTTCCATCAAATGGACTAAAAATGTAAGTCACTTCCTGAACCACATCGTTGATGACTGTTTCAATTGAACCGGAAAAATACTTTACATTCCAAACTTCGGTACCATCATCCTTTAACCGGATGGTCGATCCGTCCGAACAACCAACATAGACTTCACCCGATTCATCTACATCAACAGCGACCACATTAATGGTTGCTGGAGTAACCGCTTTGTCCCAGATCAGATTCAATGAAGTGTCGTATTTCTTCAGAGTTGCTCCGGCTGCCACATAAATCGAAGTATCATAGACTGCAAGTTGATAAACGGCTGTTCCAATATTTATTCCAGCGTTGACAATAGTCCCATCAACCGAAATAGCACCCATGTAATTGGCGTTTGTGATATAAAAGATGGTCGATCCTTGAATCGCCATGTACTTAGCAAAACCACCATTGGTAGTCACTGACCACAATTCATTAAGTGATTCATCGAGTTTCTTAATGACTGCGGTAGAATACCTACTGTAGTAGATATTACGGTCTTTATCAGTGACCACCGATTTCAGAGCAGATGTGTCCCTGATATAATTAACCTGATTGCCATCAAAGTCGTACACCCGCAAATACCAATCATCGTCAACCACATAAATTTTCGGCGGGAGATGATCATTAGGGAATGTGTCTATATACAGGCTCTTACTTTCACTGCCCGTATTAAAAGACCATCTTTGATTGATTGACACTCCATCCGTGGTATTGTACGCCTTTCGATAACCATTATTGTAAACCGTATAAATGTTACCTAAGTGATCCAATTTGGTTTGTCTGGGGATGTAAGTATAAGGTCTGATTTTCCACACTTGGTTACCAGATGGGTCTATCTTTGTGACAAAGCCATTCGAATCCGTAGCATACAAGTATGAAACGGTTTGTGCCGTAATGACGATCTCACCACTGAAAGCCGAATCAGTAGTCGTATACGATTCAATAACGTAGTGATAAGTGGTTCCTATCACCACATTCTTGTCCAGCAACTCCATCGTGTCAGCCGGAAGATCGGCTAATGGGGCTGGGAGGTTTTGAAGATCGATAGGGGACTCGGATCGATAGACCCGATATCCCCCTTCGATTGCGTTTGTGTCATACCATGTGAGTTTTATAGACATCTATCACGACTCCCTTTTATATAATGTATCTATGTCTTGCGCTGTAAGTTTTCTATTGTAAATTCTAAGCAAATCGATTCCGTATTGTGGTGCATTGGCTATACCTCCCTTAGTGCGGGAGGATAATACCATTTGGCCTATGGCGGTATTGGTGTAAAAAGCTGTTCTACCAATTTCTGACACTTGCACATTGTCTATAAACATATCACCGTCAGAATCCGCATAAACGTGATAAAAAGTTCCTACTGTTAAATTCTTTCTAATAGACAGTTCACTAGAATTGGTACCATTGGTAATGACGCCTATAGATTGAGAATTTGTCGAAATAGTAAACGTCTTCCCAGCGTCATACTCGATCTCCAATACAGAATTAAGCCCTGTTGATGCAGTATTCAATCTAACCCACATTGACACCGCTATGAAGGCTCCCGGTACGGTTACGGGAGCGGTTACGTAATTTGTTCCATCAGTAGATATGCATTGACCATTTTGCCCAACGTCATAAGATGGTGATCCTACTGCCCACACTCCATTATTTCCGTTGGTGATTTCAGATAAATCACCATCAAAAAGGTAGGTAGCCACAGTAGAGCCATCACCAAACACATCTGGCGCAGCAATTGGTGTTGCGACGACTTTTATGCTATCACTAATCGAGGTTTTCCCCAGCTTTGTCGCTTCAATCCTATAGTAATAAGTTACTCCTTCAGTGACACCATAATCTTTGTATTCAGTCACAGTGCCTACTACAGTATCCAGAGCAGCAGGGAGCGCAGCAGGATCAATTGCTGATGTGCTACGATAGATGTTAAATGTTTCTACGTTAGGGTCTTGGGTAGACCATCTAAGAACAACACCGCCATTTGCCATTGTCTATTTCTCCTTTAGGCTGCCGTGAACAAAGCTGCGTCACTGAATACTTCTACGCTATTAGGAAATACCGCACTCACTCGGTACCAATACTGTTGTCCCGTAGTTACCGCAGTATCGGTATAGGTGACTGTGTTTTCTGTCAGTTCGGCGATGAAAGCCGGTAGAGACGCCGTATCGAAATATGCATCCCCACGGTATACTCGGTATTTAACTTCGAGTTCGTTAGTATCTGTCCAATTGATCGTTACTGTACCCATATTAAAACTCCGTTATGCTTGTGTCTGCTCTGCATTAGTGATGATTGGCTTGTTGTAAGAGTAATACCCGGTCGAACTACTCTTAACAGGTTGTATATCTGAAGCGAATTGCTGTTCACTGGTACCGTTGGTTATAACCGGTTGGTTGTAACCAAAGTAGACGCCAGTCGTATTAGTAACCGGGAACACATAATCTTTCGGTAAGAGTTCGAGAACGGGACGCCAGCCGTATGCTGCCGCAAAAGCGTTTGAACCCGTGCTATTGAACATACTCATGCCGTTGTAACCCCTAAAAACCGCATAATTACTAGCATAAGTATGATGTTCTTGACACCACGTTGCGGTGCCGGATGAGGTACCACCTACATCCAAATCGGTGTTCGTGTAATTGACCCAATTAGCCCCTGATTGGGAAGACGGAACATCGACATGGACTTTGTAAATCAACTTATTCCATTCTGAAACTTCTGAACCCGCTGGATCAGCCGTGTTTCTTGTAAGCGATGAAGGATCACTTTCAGCACCGGTAAGGAGACGAAGTTTGAAAGCATAGCCACCTATGGTGATTATTTTGTCTCCATACACCGCGTTCGCCGCGTTGATAGCATCCCAAGTCACGGAGTATCGATATGTCTTCTTGGCAACGAAAAGAATCTTTCCATCAATAGCAAACTTCAACCACGGTTCAGTTGGGTTTTTACTCGTCCCTTCAGTCAAACCAATATCGCTTGCGAGGGTATCCCCATCAATCAGAGTCGTCGTATCGACTTCACCCAAGAATCCAGTTGTACCGTAATCGCCACCAACGAAAGTAGTAGACCCCGGACCTAAGTATAAATCTTCTGCCAGAATCGTAATCTCATCACCAACGACTTCATCTGATCCTTTGTAGGCAGAAACCCGATAGTAATAGGTGGTTCCTACTACTGCCGTGCTATCCGTGAACTCTCGAACATCCGCCGCAACATCACCGATGGGAGTCGGCAGGGCAGCAGGGTCCATGGGAGATACCGAGCGATACACCCGGTAGCCTCCTTCAATCGCATTGGTATCGTACCATGTTAATTTGATTGCCATGGAATCCCCTTAGACGTTAGCGCCAGACACATAAGACGGTTCATTGAGATTAAACTGAATGCTTTCCACGGAAGACTGTAATGGAATAACCGTTCCATAAGCTACTTCCCATTGCTTGGTGTAGTTTTCATCCAATTTGATCAGGCGATTGCCATCTTCCGTACAAACGAACAAATTGTCCTTATAATCAGTGCGGGCGTCGTGAACAGCAGCCGCAAAGGTGATTCTGTCGAGTTCATTCCCATTAGTGTCCAGATAGCACACCACACCTTCCTTACCGCCAACGACAATATTCCCGGTGCGTGTGAAAGAAATGGAATTGGGTTCGTCGGTCAGTCCTACATATATCCATTCATAACTACTTCCACTTCCATCCACTTTAGATAATGATGTGACAGCAAAGTTAGCATCCCCGACGACCAGCATGGTGTCATTTACGTCGATTGAGGTGACAGACGGACCCGATGACAAGGAACCTTTCGATACGTTCCACAATTCGACACCATCGGTAGATACAGATTTAATCCTTCCATCCGCAAACCCAATAAAGGATTGACCGGTTGCATAATCGACCGCCATTGCACCAATGATCACTGTTCCATCCCCGTATGACCATAGCTGGTTTCCATTCGGGTCCAATTTGAACAGGGTACCGGCTGTCGAAGTGACATATACACTTCCTTGATCGTCAATTGCAACACAATTCAATGATGAAGCGGAAGGGTTGACGCTCCAGACTTCTACACCGGAAGGATCGACCTTTCTAACTTTGTTGTCGTCTGATGCCAAATATGAATATCCATTAACATCATTGACAACACTATTTACGATTCCACTGGGTGGAGTAACTGCCATAGCTGGTTTCCATCCACGTCAATGCTTTCTATTCTTTGGGTAACCGCCACATACACATTCTGATCAGGGACCGCAAAAGCGTGAATCTGATCCCCATAAACGGAATCAGCCCCCTTATAGGCTTCAATTAGATAGTAATACTCCGCACCGAAGGTGACCGAAGTATCACTGTACAGCATCGTATCCGCTGGGAGGTCAGCGACATGAGCAGGTAGGTTGTTGAGATCAACCGGGGCACCATCGCCCCGGTAAACCCGGTATCCATCTTCGATCCCATTTGGATCGTACCATGTGACATCAATCTTCATGTATCTCTCCGTTTATGCGGTGTATTTAGATTTGATCAGGACTGGTTTAACGAGTTCTGTTTGTATTTTGGTGCATGCGACCGAGTTAACATAACTCGTATGTCCACTGAACGTCCAAACTTCATTTCCGTCAGGATCAATCTTTTTAACGGTGTTGTCCGCAGAACCACTGTAGACATTACCAGAGGAATCAACGGCTACACCCCGAACATAACCAGTGTGACCACTGAACGTCCAAACTTCACTTCCGTTAGGATCAATCTTCTTAACGGTGTTATCGTAAGAACCACTGTAGACATTGCCTGAAGAGTCAACGGCTACTCCCATAACAATATTCGTATGCCCACTGAACGTCCAAACCTCACTTCCGTTAGGATCAATCTTTTTAACGGTGTTGTCCGCAGAACCACTACCACTGTAGACATTGCCAGAAGAGTCAACGGCTACGCTATAAACAGCATTCGTATGTCCACTGAACGTCCAAACTTCACTTCCGTCAGGATCAATCTTCTTAACAGTCTGGTCATAAGACCCACTGTAGACATTACCTGACGAATCAACGGCCACTGATCGAACAACATTCGTATGTCCATTGAACGTCCAAACTTCACTTCCGTTAGGATCAATCTTTTTAACGGTGTTGTCCGCAGAACCACTGTAGACATTACCTGAAGAGTCAACGGCTACTCCCATAACATTATTCGTATGACCACTGAACGTCCAAACTTCAGCCCCATCAGGATCGATTTTCTTAACGGCGTAGTCGTTAGAACCACTATAAACATTACCAGAGTAATCAACGGTTACGCCGTTAACAGTTTTCGTGTGACCACTGAATGTCCAAACTTCACTTCCGTCAGGATCAATCTTCTTAACAGTCTGGTCAGTAGAACCACTGTAAACATAGATAGGAACATATTCAGCGAATGTGAAACTCATCTCCGCCCACGGCGTTGTATAATACTGACCGTGGAAACGAACACGAACCTTGGCATCGGTCAATCCGTAGGTTTTTCCATCTACCTCAAATTTGAATGTGGTCGGTTTATCAAAATTGATATAATCACCCACCAAAACCTCACCAGTATCGATTGACACAACTTCCCAATCCACACTGACAATCTTTTCATTGGTGACGGAGAAAGGTGCTACCGAGAATGAACCACCCGCATAAGGGAATGCGTTGACATCGTAACTCGTGGACAGAACCGGATCAGCAATGCTGTAGCTGGGCGTGAATTGAACCGGATCACTCCAATCACTCGGCCCCGCATAATTGCCGCCTGAGTAACGAACATGAATCTCGTACTGGACGCCAGAAGTCAGAGACTCAGACACAATCATGTCTTCAATCTCAACAAAACGAGATTGAGTTTCCCACACTACACTCCCGTCAGAAACCTTAGTCACCTGCCACTGGGCAGTCGCACGCGGTTCTCCATAGAGATCATCCTTGATGAACTCATAGTCATTGAAGGTCGCCCGGAAACGCGGTTCAGCCGGAGTTGCGTTACGATCAGACCCCAGATAGGTCAGCAGCGGTTTGATAGCAAACGTGAACTTATCCTTGGTCTGGAAAGCCAGCCAGCTTGACCATGATGAACTATGACCATCATCCCCATGATAACGAAGGCGAACTTCATAATTGCGAGAGACCTGAAGGATTCCGAAAGGAATAGAAATCTTAGTCAGATTGGTGGTATCATTCAGGCTCTCATAGATCACTTCCTGAGTATCTGCATCGCGGATAACCCAATCAGACGCGATATGGGAATTGCTGACTCCATTACGAGTGTAAGGTGAACCGATGAAGCCAACCACACTATCAATCTGAGTGGTGTCCGCAACCATAGATGCGACACTCGGAGTCTGAATGTAAGCACTGGGGACCGTGAAGGTTCCTGTCTTACTCCAAATACTAACATACCCAGTGGACGCATTCACATCACGGGCGTGCCAGATGTAGGTTTTGGTCGGATCGAGGGCCATGGTAACTTGATGCCCATCGAAGTTCTCGTTAGCAGTGTAAATCGGATTCGAGAAATCCCCGCCTTCAACATCGATTTCAAACTGACGATACAGGCGTTCATCGACGGAGAAGAACTTACCGAACTTGGTTCCCAGCAGATACGGCTTTTCACCTTCGGCTACATTCCCATTGATCGGAGAAATCAACAGGGGCGCACGCTGATCATAGGCATCGCCCGGCGCACGAACCTTCATCCAATCTTCACCCGGAGGTTCCTGAGACGTTTGACGAATAGCCATGTACGCATCACCCATATGGGTAACCGTCTGACCTTCATCGTAAGGAGCATCCAGTGCGTCCCACGGGTTGAAACCGAAGTCTGCGTCCACAAAACCGGCATTGATTTGTGTGGTGTCTGCCATGGTAAAGATCAGTTCGCCATTGACGATAGAAGAACTAGAAACGCTCAGTCCATCATCACCTTTGATAATTCCGGGGCGAATGATTTCACTGTCAGACATGGTGATGACCAGTGTGCCATCGATATCGATATAGGCATCAACCACATCACGACCATCAGCACCAAGCACCGCTTTGGGAGGCGTTTCTGTTCCATCGGAAAGCTGAACAACCAGTTCACGATTGGCGGTGAGATAAGCACCACTCACATAGGTACGTTTCAGAGGTCCAAGATCGTCAATCGTTCCATCGGTACGTTCCAGTTTGAGACGATCACTGGCAACATACATACTGTCGATACGAACCGCATCCGTACCGGGAGGAATGTTACCCGCAATGATCGGAGTGGGTTGATTCGCCACATCGATGAAAAGATCATCATTGGCATCGATACCGGCACTGTTGATAGTCCGATCCAATGACACCGTGGACGTTACGGTATTGCCATCAGAGGTATCAGCCGCAATCTTCAGATCAGGGGTCAGATAGACGTTAGTCACGTCCACACCCTGCGTAGGACCGAGATTGAACTGGGTAGTACCATCGGTCAGGGTAGCAATCAAATCGCCGTTAGAATCGACAGTGAGCGTGTCTAGCCACACATTCGGTTTACCGTCGATGAGTCCGATGATCTGATCACCCGCAAGATCAAGAGACGCCACCAGTTCACGATCTGCATTGATCGAAAACGCAGTAATGTAATCGGCATCAGCACCATCAATGACGCCGGGACGATACTCGGTTCCATCTGCCATGGTCATGACAAATTCACGAGTGCCGCTTTCAATGGTGATAGTATCAATCAGTTGTGCATTATCGCCATTTACGCCGGGGACAATAAACTGACTACCATCAGACATATCGATGGTGTATTGGTCATTGGCGAACGTTATTGTTGTCGGATAAGGCGCATCGGTACCATCAATCGGACCCACGGTAAGGTCTTTGGAAGACCCGTCCGGTTGACGCATTTCGGCAATCAGAGTCTTAACCTTATTGACGGTATCAACACGAAAAGCGGTCGGGTATGCGCCATCGACGCCGGTATAACCTTCGATATCCTTGAAGGTCAGAGTAGTACCATCAGACATATTGAACTGAAGGCTACGATCACTTTGAATGCCAGCCCCATCGAGCGGGAAATAGCCATCCAGACCGTCCTTTCCATCAACCCCATCGGTGCCTCGAACCGGACCAAAGGTTGCAGTAGTGCCGTCAGACAGTGTGACATTGAGGTTGCCGGTGGCATCATCGACCAGAGCATCATTAACACCATTGATCGTCACATCAAAACTGCCTGTATCGAAGGTGAAGGTCAACGTGGTTCCATTGATAGCGATATCTGTCAGAAGTCCACCGTTAACCCCATCGATGCCATGGATATCACCGAGATTGGCAGTCGAACCATCGGCAAAAGTAAAAATCAGTTCAGAATTGACCATATCGACTTGAACTTGCGTCGGTTCCCTAACAACACCGACATCATAGGTTGCACCAAGAACAGATTGGAGAACCATGTGATTGGTGTCGCTGTCGATTGACATGGAAATGATGACATCACCAACCTGACCATTCAGACCATCGGTTTGCCCGGCTTCAATATCCGGCAGGGTAGGATCGGTGAGCGAGAACGTCAGAACACCTTTCGGGGAGATAGATGCCTTATCGATTTTGACTGCATCGACATGAATCAAGGCTTGGTCGCCATTCATGTCATCTACCACATGAAGGACACCTTGATCGATATAGGCATCCGTAACAGACCCACCATCGACCGCATCTTTTCCATCCTTACCAACGATCTTACCACACGGGAGTGTATAGGCATTGCCATTGATGGTGAGATCAAGAAGCAGTGCGCCCGTGGAACCGGTATAGGCATTGGTCACCGTGGCATCACCAGCCACGTTTTCGATGCTGAAATTACCCGCAGACAGAGTGGTGCCATCGGTCAGCGTGAATGACAGTGCGAGATTGGTATCGTCATAATGGATAGTCTTGACGTAAGTGGAATCGGTACCATCAACACCATCCGTTCCATCTGACCCATCGATGTTACCCAGATCATTGATGTTCTGATTAGAATCCGTGAACATCAGATGACGCTCACCATTCACATCAGTGATTTCAGTGCTGGCAACTTCATAATCAGCGGCAGGTTTGTTGATTACCGGAACGTTCTTGACAGTCAGTGTGGTGCCATCGGTCAAATCCATTCCAATGGTTTCTGAAGTCAAATCCAGATCAGCAGTGGTAATATAGACGCCATCCTCGCCCGGTTCACCAGTGATATCTTTATTGATCGTGGTGCTGGTTCCATCCGTGAATCCAATCGTTAGATAGCCATTCGAATCCAGCCCCGCTGATGCAATCTTTTGGCCCCCCGCCAGATCAGAAATGTTACCAACGATGGTGGAAGCACCGGTACCATCGATAAATTCCACGTCCCCATTGGGGTGGATGGTAATCGTGGAAGTCGTTTCACCATCAGTTCCGACAATACCGGTAAAGGTATTGGACGTGCCATCATCCTCGCTTACCGTAAGATCGCCGTTGGTCATGGTGATGTTATCGACACCAATGGCATCGTGACCCACCACGGAGCCCGCGATGAAAGAAGAACCATCGGACAGGGTAACTTCAAGGTCTTCTCCCGTGATTACCATGGTATCGATACCAATGGCATCTTTACCGTGATACGAGGAATAGTCCATCGCGTTAAGGTGGTCTTTGACGACCTTGGCGAGTGACGGGATGGTTTTGTGTTCTAGGTTAATTACAGCCGTGTCGTCCTTGCTGATTACATCTCGATACAGTTCAGATGCTTGGACGCACCGGGCAATAGCTAGGCGGTAGTCATTGATCGTTGCCATCGATATCTCCATCATTAAGATTTTTCAATGGTATTTATCGATGGGTAGGAAAAAGAAAACCCCTCCGAAGAGGGGTTAAAGTTTAGTGCTGGTCAACGGCTACTCCCATGACATAATTCGTATGTCCACTGAACGTCCAAACTTCAGCCCCATCAGGATCAATCTTTTTGACAGTGTTATCATAAGCACCACTGTAGACATTACCAGAGGAATCAACGGCCACTGATCGAACAACATTCGTATGTCCACTGAATGTCCAAATTTCAGTTCCGTTAGGATCAATCTTCTTAACAGTCTGGTCATAAGACCCACTGTAGACATTACCAGAGGAATCAACGGCCACTGATCGAACAACATTCGTATGTCCACTGAATGTCCAAATTTCAGTTCCGTTAGGATCAATCTTCTTAACAGTCTGGTCAGAAGAACCACTGTAGACATTGCCAGAAGAGTCAACGGCTACGCCGTTAACAGCATTCGTATGCCCACTGAATGTCCAAATTTCAGTTCCGTTAGGATCAATCTTCTTAACAGTCTGGTCAGAAGAACCACTGTAGACATTGCCTGACGAATCAACGGCCACACCCCAAACATTACTCGTATGTCCACTGAACGTCCAAACTTCATTTCCGTTAGGATCAATCTTCTTAACAGTCTGGTCATAAGACCCACTGTAGACATTGCCTGACGAATCAACGGCTACGCTATAAACATTATTCGTATGCCCACTGAATGTCCAAACTTCACTTCCGTTAGGATCAATCTTCTTAACGGTGTCGTCCTGAGAACCACTGTAGACATTACCAGAAGAGTCAACGGCCACACCCCAAACATTATTCGTATGCCCACTGAATGTCCAAACTTCACTTCCGTTAGGATCAATCTTCTTAACGGTGTCGTCGTAAGAACCACTGTAAGAATTGATAGGGACGATGCTTATGGTGAACACGCTCAGATCAGTAGACCAATCACTTGTCACTGAACTTCCATTGAATCGAACCCGAATCAAAAGATCACTGGAAATGTAATCAGCAGGAATATTTACATTCACTGACTCCAAGTTGGTAGTGTCACCAAGAGATTCCCATACCACAGTCTGAGTTACAGGTTGAACCACCTGCCAATCAGTGCTGACGTGAGTATCGTTAACACCATAGAAAGCAGAAGCAGACACCAAACCATCAAGCGGGAACGCATTCACATCTTCGGTAGTTGAAATCACCGGAGTGTCAATGTAAGCCGCTGTCGTAACATCCTGCCAGTTACTCCACGCTGTCCAACCGAAACGCTCTGCCTGATATCGCACACGCGCCTGATAGGTTTCATTCAGTGCCAGTGCCGGAGATACGGTGATGTCTTGAAGGTTCGTGGTATCTCCATAGGAACTGAACATCATAACACCGTCAGACTTGCGAACGACTTCCCAATCACTTGCCACATGCGTATCCGTGTATCCACCCAAAACGCTCAGGGGCGTTGACAGGAAACGCGGGGTGGTTGAGGCTTGGGTTGCATCCCTACCACTATAAGCAACACTAGGCGCACCCAGATAGTCGAAAGACGCTTCGGTTGTAAAGGTCACCGCCGCACTCCAAGCGGAAACCAGTGCGCTAGAGTTATAACGTACCTGAACCTGATACTCGGTAGACGGAGACAGATCGCCCATCGGAACGTACCAAGAAGTCAGGTTGATCGTATCCGCCAGTGAGGAAGACACCACGGTACCACCAGCCGTTTCGATAACTTGCCAATCGGTGCTGACATGAGTTTCAGAACCAGTACCAGCCGTAACAGCAAACGGACTAGAAGTAAACGCCGTGGCACCAGAAGCCGCAGCCGGGTCTTCATTCGAATCAAGAGACACAACAGGCTGATCGATATACGCAGTGGGCGTAGTGAACGAACCAGAATCACTCCAATCACTGATATACCCAGTCAATGCACTCACATCACGGCAGCGCCAGATATAAGCAGACCCGGAAGTTAGGGCAGTTGCCACTTCATGACTGTCAGAGTTTTCTTGAGCCGTATAAATCGGTGCACTGAAATCCCCAGTGGAAACGTCTACCTGAAACTCACGGTAGTCACGCGGATCACCAGATACAATCGGAGCAAACGGAGAGCCGACCAAATCAGGATTCAGGTTCTCAGCCGTTCCAGACGGAGATACAATGGTCGGTTTGCGGATTTCGGTAATCTCATCACCAAACGCAAACGCACGCCATTCGGTAGACGGCGGTTCGGTCGTTGCCCCATCCACCAGTGCGATATACATGCCACCGTTGTGAACAACAACACGATCCTGTTGATAACTGTTGCCCGTTTCCCAGAGGGTCAGACCGGCACCAGAACCCACGTTACCCGCACGCTCGGTAGACCCATCGGTATAGGTAATAACCAGATCACCATTCAGGAACACTTCAGCCTTGTCGATAGCAAGACCCGCAGACCCCATGACATTACCAACCAGAATGTCACCATCACGACTCATTTGGAATGTCAGGTCTTCATTGGCATCGATGGTCGCCCCAGTCACATAACGACCGTCCAGACCATTCACACGGCCCGCGTTGATGGTAGACGAATCAGACAGGGTGATGATCAGATCGCCAGTCGAAAGATCAATGCTGGATACTTCGATGCGGCTGATATTACCAACCGGGATCACCGTCCCATCGGTGAGCGTTACACTCACATCATCGTTGGCATCAATAGAAGCAGATGCCATGGACGTGCCATCGGTCGCCTTAACCACACCCGGAACCAGAACCGTGCCATCGGTCAACATCAGTTCCAATTCGCCATCGGTGTTGACGTTAGCAGAATCAATACCACGACCCAGTTGACCTGCATCGATAGTCGTTCCGTCCGTCATGTCGAAGACCAGACGATCAGACAAATCGATTGTGGCATCCACGATACCCACGCCGTCCACGGCTTGGCTATACGGGATGCTAGTGGTTGTCCCATCGGTCAGAGTGGTGGTGACATCGGTATCAGTTGACACCATGGTATCGATACCAACCGCATCAACACCTTTCACGGAAGGAATTGAAACGCTGGTAGAATCCGAAAGATCAATGTTCAGATTCGTTCCATCGAATGCCATGTTAGTAATGGTTCGACCGTCTTCACCCTTAACCATAGGCACACTGGTAGAAGTGCCATCGGTCAGAGCGATATTCAGATTGGTTCCATCGTAACTCAGGGTATCAATCGAAATGCCATCCTGACCCGCAAGCCCAGAGAACTGAGTAATGGTACCGTCTGACATGGTGAACACGAGATTGTCATTGGCATCGATAGTAACACTGTCCATCGATACACCATCAACCCCTTTGATAGCCGGAACAGTGACAGTCGATGAATCAGACAGACTAATCAGAAGATCAGTGCCGTCAAAATTGATCGTCGTTACCCCAACGCCATCGGTACCATCCGCACCAACGATGTCAGATACGATCTTTTGTGATCCGTCTTCGAGGGTGATGATGAGTGATTCACTTTGAACCTCGATAGAACTGACGGAAGCACCATCCTTGCCATCGGCACCATCAGTCCCAACCACATTTCCGCAAGGGAAGATAGTTCCATCGTACAGTTCGATGTTGAGATCACCCGCGCTGTCAATCGAGGCATCCTTGATGTTTCGAGAAACAGGACCAGTGGTGAAATCGCCAGACTGCGACGCGGTGAAAGTGAACGTGCCCGTGGTATTATCGAATGACACACCAGTGATAGTGTCACCATCAGTACCATCAGTCCCCACAATGCCCGTAAACGTCTTCTGAGAGCCGTCAGACAGGGTGATGACCAGATCATTGCCACTCAGTGCGGCGTTCGTCTCAGTGGGTGCAAAGACGCTTCCAGAGGTGGTTACGGTATTGCCATCAGAGAAAGTGAAGGTGAGTAGTCCCGACGCATCCATGGTCACATTGGAAACAGAGACACCATCGACACCATCGACACCGCGCACAACGCCCACATTCTTGTCGAAGGTAGTTGCATCGCTACGGGTATAGGTAAGAATGAGTTCGCCAGTGGTTTGATCCACATTGGCAGAGGTCAGAACACTCCGATCCACATCACCGGCTGTCATGGTCGAACCATCAGACATGGTGAAGGTCAGGGTGTCCCCATTGAAGGTGGCAGCAGTGATACCAACACCATCAACACCATCAACCCCATCCTTACCATCGATAACGCCCAGATCGTAAGTTTTAAGATTGCTGCCATCCCAAACGGTCAGCGTCAGAACTCCAGTGTTCGGGTCTTTGGTGGCATCCGCAATGCTGACGTTGGAGGCATCGATAACCGTCTTCTTGACCATCCCGACCGGCAGAGTAGAACCGTCAGAGAAATCGAAGACCAGTTCGCCCGTTGTATTGATAGATGCATTGGTAATATCTTTACCGTCAGCACCATCAATACCATTGGTCCCATCAAGACCGGTTACGCGACCCGTATCAATGGTGGTACCATCAGACAGGGTAATGATGAGGTGCCCTTCGGTAGCCGGATCGGTGCTGATAGTGGCACTCTGGACTGACTTGGTAGTTCCATCGATCACCGTCTTGCTGACCTTACCGGCGATAATAGTATCACCATTGGACATCAGAAGGTTAAGCTGACCCTTGCCATCCACATAGGCGGTAACCACGTTAAGACCGTTAGCACCTTTGGCACCAACAACGCGACCCACATTTTCAACCGTGCCATCGGTATAGACAACAACCAGATCACCTTCGTTGGTAATGTCTGCATCCTGAGCAGCAACCCCACCAAACTGAGTCACATCGCCAGCGTCGATAGTGCTACCATCCGACAGATCAACCTTGAGTCGTCCGGTGTCGATATAGGCTTTGGTAACATTCACCCCATCCGCACCAACGACTCGACCCACGTTGAAGTTCGTGCCATCGTCCAGAGTAATTACCAGATCAGTACCAACGATAGCGGCATTGCTAACCGACTTACCATCTTTCCCTTCGACCCGACCAAGATTCAGAGAAATGCCATTGGTGAGATCGATAATCAGGTTGCCACTTGCATCGATTTTAGCGGTGCTGAGGCCAATCGCATCTTCACCATCCAGAGCGCCGCTGGCAACCAGCGACGACAGGTAGAGATGAACACGACGAGCCAGAGAAGGAACAGTTTCACCATTCGCATTCAGAATGACTTCTTCTGTCTTACTCTTTGAAAGGATTTCATTGATAAGACGATTGACTTCCTGCGCCTGTTGCGCGGAGTCATACAGCATTTGTTCAAGTGAGTTCATTTATGGTCCCTATCATTTGAAAATCTTGACGCCGAAATTCTGTTCAATATGCTCGACGCCCTCTAAGAAATCTGTGTCGGCTGTATTTACTTCCTCAGCTAAAATCAACATCTCCCACCAGTCTTCTAGGAGTTCATCGTGTTCCATACGAATGGCTCTACGGAGTTTGATACGATCACTCCGAGGAATCATGGACAGGACTTCGACAGGTTTCAGTGTCGGTTTGGTTTCAACTTCCCACCAGATTTCTTGGGTTTCAATATTCCCATAGAGGCGAGCGATCTGATACACTTCCACATGCGGACGTTCAGGTTGATCTTCAATTTCAAACGTATTGGCAAGTTGACCTTTCGGAACAGTTTCGAGTTTGGCATGAATGAAGGTGACCGGTGAGCGAGTAGTAGCGGATTCCAGAATAACAGCAGGCATTATAGTTTCTCCTTTGAGATTGAAAAGGGCTTCGATTGAAGCCCTTGTGTATTTACTGGATATCGGTTGAGAGGAAATGCGGCGAAGGCCAACCGTTTAGATAGTCAATCGATTCTGGACTATCCGAAGCCAACATCTCATCCTTGATACGCCGGGCATAGTTAATGACCCGCGATTCGAAAATGGCTTGAGCCTTGCCCAACTTGACCACTTCCCCTGCCGTGAGAATGACTGACCCATTGTTGGCAGTGACCCATTCCACCTGATAGGTCGAATCGGTAATCGCCATCACGGTCGCCCCGGCAATACGCATCATCGATTTCTCATCTCGATCATACAGATTGCCATCCAGACTGATAGCCTGATTCAAATACTGTGCCCGGTAGTCATTGACCTTATCGACCATGTACTGGCGACGCATTTCTACCGGCTTCAGATCATAGCGATAGACGAACTTGACCCGTGTACCATCCACATACCAGTCATCCCTTACGGGCTGGTACAGGTTCATGTTCTTGGCTTCGGTCGGGTAGACTTCTTCAACCACGAACCAGTCGTGGTAATGAATCACATCATCGGAAAGACGTTTAATCTGACGCGGCTTCTGCGAATACAGGGCCGAACGCAATTCCTTGTGATCGTTAGACAGCTTAATATACTTGCTCATTGATTACTCCAAAGTTGTGTTAGAGGGTGTCAGGATTTTCTATGGTAACGGAATACGGATCAGTGAAGTCCATTGCATCGAACATGACATCAGCCCAGTTCAACGTGAACTGATAATTGATGTCGGGAGGCGGCAATGTATTCCTGAGTTCTGGACCTTTCCAGCGTCCTGCTTTGCCGTTACCAAACAGGGTATTCCTGAACCGAACATCAGGGGATTCCCATACAGCCATAGTGATCTCCTATAAACAGATAGTGTGCCGAGATATTTATCAGTAAGATGCGTTATCCCACCCACCCTTTCCAAACCAACGAACCCCACAATAGGCGATATAGGCTTTCCAGTTGGGCATCCCCATGGCTTTCAATCCTTCATAGAACAATCGATCCGCATAGGACTTGGAGTATTCATGATACAGTCGGCTGTAAATGTAATCATGAATCACCGAGGGCTTGCGACCATACGAGGAAGCGGGCGGATACCAGAACCAAAACAGCTTAGGGACACTGGACAGGTCAGTAATGTAACCTGCCTCTACCACAATAGTGTCGCCTTCAAACCAGACTTCGAAATTCTTGTCTACCCTGAACTTGTCTGCATCCTTATCCAACCACGGAACGAATGTATTCCTATCAATGTCCTGAAGATATAATCCAGTCAGGAATTTAATTTTTTGAGACATGGCGTTGAAACTCCAAAGCAATTAGAAAATGATCCCCCAGTCGGAATCATCCAAGGCATCACCCAGCGACACCTCGTTGAGTGTGTCGTAAACAAAATCCTCATAGTTGGACAATTGCTTCATCACCAACATGAGTAGTACCATGGCCATCACCCGATCATCCTTGGCTCCTGCTTCCGCCTTGAAGGTTGCACCATGTTTAGTGAACATCCTGAGTTCATTGAGTAGCTTGGCACTACGCAGGGTGAGTTTTCCTTCCTCAACCAAATCTTTCAATTGGGTACATCCTTCCAACTTCTTTTTGTTGGTGGTATATAAACCCATCTTTCCAGTCGGGATACCGTGATCATTCACGTCATTGATCATCACCGCTTGGTTTAGAATGGGATCATCACTGTTTTCGATCAGACGAAGAATGCCATTCCCCAATCCATTGTTCTCGACCGTGTAATAGACTTCTCTTGCGCCTTCATTGAACAGCAGATGCATGATGCGCAGGATGGTCTTGAAATAGTTGGTCTGGTTAATCGTGTTATTGGCGAACTCGGCTACCTGTTCAAAGGTATGCACATCGATGAACTGGATCGCATGGTTATCCTTCCCGACTCCTTCAGACACATCACACGCGAACGCAATGGTTCGGCCTTGAAAGGAATCCACATAGATTTCCATGTCCCCGTACTGGCGAATCGGATCAAGGGGCTTGATGGACTCGATCACTTGGGAGTTGATCAGTGAACTGTTATCGGAGAGCCATGCCCCTTCAAATTCCTGACGGTATTTGTTGATGCCCAGCTTGCGAATCATCATTTCTCGCCATTCTTCGGTGCGACCGGGGATTTTTGAATGGTCTACTTGGTGATACTTGAAACCATTCATGCCCTCCATGGCACCAAACGACAATTCCGCGTATTTCCCAGTGGATGAGTTGGGGGTTGAGATGATGACGACCTTAGCCGAACTCTCTTCCCCCGCCGCTTCCAAGGACGGCATGAACCCCGTGTAAAATTCCTCAGCCACTTGGGGTTTGACGAACGCAAATTCGTCAATGATCGCCATGCCAGTGATGGTTCGTCCGCGAAAGGTTTGTTCGGATGTTACCTGAACGAAAATAGAAGACCCGTTGGTGAACTTGACTTCCCCCTTGTTGTACACGGTACAGGGAGGCTTCAGGAAATCTTCGAGGGATTCATAGGAATATTTGATTCGATCCATGAAATCCTTGCAGTTGACGGACTTGTAGGAGGTGATGCCTACGGTCTTGTCATCTTCGAACACCGCCATGTGAAGAGCGTATAACCCCATTACCGTGGTATTGTGAGACAGAACACCATCGCAGTAATACAAGTTATCGCCAGACACCGATAGATCGTACATATTTTCACGAACACCGGTTGCTTCAACTTTAACGACACGGGACGGGCCATCAATCGTATTGATGATGACCCCGACAGAATCCTTGGCGTATACCTCTTGGAAATCTTCGGTGATGAGAATGTGAGTGTCGGCACACTCAAGGGTCAATCCATTTTCCAATTCAACCCTATGGAGTTCATAGGGAACGGTTTTATTCGATGAATTGACATCTCTCCAACCATCGTGGGAAAGCACTTCCCACGATGACGTTTCCATTACCTCTTCAAACTTACGTGTTGTATTTTCGGACGGCTTCATTGACAACCTCTAGTAGTTCGTCTTTGTGTTCTATTTCTACACATTCGGTCCATCCATCGAATTTCTTATCTTCTGATTCGATCAGAATGGATAGTTGATTTCCGAGTATGTATTTCTTGATCTCACATTCCCTGTTAAAATTCGTAAACCGGTCTGCATGATAGACTTTGATTACGTCTTTGATCGTAACAGAAGGAAATCGTTGTGACAGATACTTGGAAGTCACACCAATCTTGATAAAGGATTTATCATAACCGAGCGGCTGATATTCAATCACATACAGCTTGGTATCGATCTGATTGAACGGATCATCGGGGTCCATCAATTGGGTTTTTGGTTCGCTGTGCTTCCAGAAGCCTTTCTTGGCATTAATTTCGATCTTCTTTTCCTCGGGCAGTGCTTCGAGTGACGCAAGCCATTTCTCTTGGCGCTCGTTCCAGCGACGAATGCCCTCTTCCTCGCCATACTTAGCAATTAGCTTTTCACGATTGAACGTGTTTTGACGATCATAGTAAAGGCGCTGACCCTCTTCCTCACCGTAGCGTTCGGTCCAATAAGAAAGACGAGCGGTAACGCTGTTGTTGGCGTCTCGTGAAGCCACCGCTTTCTTCTTGGTTTCTTCCGATATATCGCCAGCGACGAATTTCTTGCTGAAAGGAGAAAATTTCCCTCCATGCTGGTAGCCCGGATTGTTTTCTCCTTTGACCCGTGACGCTTTCTTGTTCAATTTTTCCTTGGCATGTTCCTCGCCGTAGAGCAGCGTGTAAAACTCCATGTTCTCGGTCTTTTTAGGGTATTGCTGGCAAAGCAATACCTGTTGCCAGTAATCCGTCACTTCCTTGTTGTACTTGACGATCTTTGCAAGGTAGCTTTGCATCAGCTTGATCTTGTTGTTTCTATTCTCATTTGACATCGCTTTACCAAACATGTCACTGACCTCATCGGTGGTGAGATTGGCAAGGCGATTGAAAACGGTGACGAACTGATCAACGTCACCGATTTCTTCAACCGAAAGATCGACACCCATCCGTCTCGGGAATTTGGCTACCTTTGTAAGCATCTCATCGATTGTGAAGGTTTTGATTTTCTTCTTGTACCGCTTCGTGGAATTGCTCTGCCGTGAGTTCATAGATTTCTCCTGTGTGTTTGTTTCTCACGGTGTATTTAGTCATTTTGCCCGAGCACTTTCCACACTGTCTTGGCGCGTTTGAAATCAAATACCTTTCATTCTGAATGTCATCAAGCAATTCCTCTTGATACTCACGAGGATCAAACAATTGTTTTCCACGAGGACCAACCACATAACAGTAATTGGTAAAGAAATACATCGGATCATCAGCACATTTCAGCCATTCATCGACTTCTTCCGATGTAAGGGGACGATCCTGCCCCGGCTTCTTGACAACGCTGTGATCTACATTATATTCTGACATGGCCTGTATACCTCTTTGTCTGGTTACAAACCTATTTACTGAAAAGAAAGGAATTGTGATGAAAATGATAGAAACGGATCAATTGAAATCCGATCTGAAGAAACTGGTTTCAGTGAAGGCATGGCTGAAGGTCATTCACTACCTCCGGTGGGTACCGTATGTGAAGCAGTGTGTTCGGATGGTGAGTGGCATAAAGTGACCATCGTACATACCGATGAATCCATCCACAAGAAAGGGATTTCCATTTATCCGGGGATTGCGGTCTTCAAATGCCCCATCAGTTCGGATTTGAAGTATTATTGGCAGACACCGAATCGTTTCCGTCCGATTCGTTCAGAAAAAGAAAAGACCATTGATGCCATGATGGAACTGTGGAACAAATCACCCCATGAATGCCCTGAAGAAAAACTAAAGGAGATTTACGAAACCTTCATCGAATCACAATAAACAAAAAGGGAGCCAAATGGCTCCCTTATCTTTTCCTACCTAGTTAAATCCTTATATCAAGACACGTAATCCCGTTCCTGAGTGACCAGTGTCATGTGGGTATCGATACCAGAAAGGGTATTAGGAACAATGCGAACCTGAGTACACAGGGTCGGTGCCACGGTCAGGGCTTCCGGGGTAGCCGCATTGACGGTACCAATGGATTTCTCATAGCCTGACATGTAGGTAATGAAAACCTCAACGGTACCAGACCCCGTGTTAATCGGATTACCAGAGGCATCAAGGAATACCGGATACACTTCGGTAATGGCTCCACGGTGCGGATCGAAGGTCATGGTGATTTCATTCGCCGGAGCAATATGATCAGAACCGACGATACGCTGGGTAACCGGTGCATTCAGAGAATACACGTATTCATTCGGATCAACAATCAGATCACCATACTGATCAATCGCAGCCATGCCGTTGGGCAGGGTATCGGTGTCGATATCGGTTACTGCGCCCAGCAGGGTATGATCGATAGCTTCCAGTGATGCACTCGGAATAAAACGGGTGCTATCGATTTCATAGCCATCTGCGCTACCGATGATATTAGTAAAAGTCGTTACGTTCATCTAATTCAATCTCCTGTGTTATTGAGTCTGGTCCGTATTTACGCCAAGGATCAACAGTTGACCATCGACCTCCCCTTGGACATCCGTCACGGTCGGCAAGGTGTGATCATCCCCATCCACCTTGAACGAGAACCGCCATTGCTCGTTAGGTTCCAATACCGACCCGGCGTTGATTCCTTCCACATCATAACCGTCACTGGTTTGAATCTTATTCCCGTTCCATAGATCAGAAATGTTTTCAGGTATTTCCATGTGAACAACTGGGGAATCAATAGTTTCACTTGTGGTATCGGTCACAAACACTTCTAACACAAAACCGTCATTCCAATCACTTGAAATGACGTAATCAATTTTTGCTGACATGGTTCACTCACTCGTCGTTGACTGTTGAGACGCCTTCCATTGTCGAAGACTGCTCAACTGATCATTACATTGCCTGACCGTTCTATCTAGGAGAACCAAGATATCCTTCAGGGTGACAAGATCATTGTTATCGATTTTGGCATACAGTAGTTTCATTGCCTCTTTCGATGGGTAACACGGTTGCAATAAGACATCACTCGGATACACAGGTTGTTCAATCGTGATTGCCGGTATGGTCGTTTGTGGGGTAGTTGAACACCCGGTCAAGAAACTCAGCATCAACGCCAGTGCCCATGCACGCATCCAGTTTTTCATTGTTTAGATTCTCCAATTGATATTTGAGTTTGTTATTTGTTTCGGAGGAATCAGCAACAGCATTCACATAGTGGCGCATGGCCGCATCATAGCTTTTCATCACTTCCTTGTGACGTTCCTCCTGTGCTTTAAGTTTATTGGCATTTTGTTGGTTGGTGTATTGCAAAGCAGTGACTTGGGTTTGCAAGGCATCCCGTTCCTTGATAACGCCATTGACATACCAGCCACCACCAAATAAAGCCCCGATAAAAATCAGGGCCAAAATGGTTTTTCGATTCACAAATAACCTCATGAGAAAATTCATGACGGATTCCTTTTGTGTTTAACCGCTTCCTCAACGGCGGTGTTACTGTAATACCCCACTATAATCGTCGCAGGGACGCCGTAGGACCATCCAATGACCACCCCAAGGCTACCTATGGCGGCAGGGATAAAAGCCGCCAGAATGGCCCACAGGAACGTCTGAAGGATGACCCATACGATTGCGATGTAAGCCATCCGACGACGATTCTTCCACCAGATATTCGGATTAGGATGATTGGTATCAGACATTCTCGTAGCTATCCAGCTTGCCGATCAACTTGTCACCCATCCAAACGAATTTAAACAGGTTCCATGTGTTGCCAATTGATGTCGGTGCTGATCCTTGGTACCACTGGATGGTATTGCTTCCACTCCATGAGACCAGTGATCCATCCCCTTCCAAGTACAAATAGAATTCCTTACCAGCGTTTGCCCCGGGAAGGTTAGTAAATTCAATCGTGACGTTGGACGTATCCAGCGTGTAGGAGAAGAATTCACCCTGAGAGACATCAATGGTGGTGTCTGCCAGATCGGTATGCACCCGTGGCGGCTCGATATAATAGCTGTCCTGTGTGGCAAACAATTCGAACGTCGACCAATTGGATTCGTGACCCTGATCACCAATATAACGAACCGCAATTTTATAGCTTTCGTCCGGGCGCAACGTATTGATGGGGATAGTCCATGATTCGGTATCACTATTACTCTCATGGAATTCCACGAGGGCATTAGTGTCTGCCAAGATAATTGCCCACTGGGAGACAGCATGGGTTTCTGAGGTATCAGTCGAATCAAATGCATCTGATGTCACTTCAAATGACAGACTGGTGTCAGTTGCATTTGCTAGGGTAACCGTCGGGGTAGACACATCGAATCCATTGGTCGAATCAATGGTGAATTCTTCCCACGGAGACCATTCGAGGGTTGTGACGACCGCTTGGGCGTCTTCCTCGATGATGTATTTGTCCCGCACGCGCCACGCATAGGTCACAGTACCATCATGAGTATACGGACCCGAGGTATCATTGGTCACCGTACTTGTCCCACCCGAACCGTCGGAAACAACCGAAGTTGTTATCATCTCACCGAACGAATAGGAAAAACTCGACTGGGTAGTATTTGAATCCACTGTTGTATAGGTAGCAGGGCTAACTGAATTATCCACCTCGGCAATTTCAAATTCACGCTCATACCACAATGCACGCCCATTAAAAGGCATGGGTACGCTGGCCACGAAAAACAAACTATTGCCCATAACTGTCCCGCCCCTAGGATACATTTGGATCGCTTTGCCCATTTCCACTGAAGGCAAGTTGATCATATTCTGAACCGTCGAAGCGGCGGCTTGGGCATCGTCCGCAGAATTCCTTGCATCCATACTATAATTCATAGCATTAAGAACGGCTGGTTGGACTTGGTTAGTATAAAGATCGTTGGTCTGGGAGTAGGTACTATTGACATTCGTTTCAATGGTCTGAATGTTGCTATAAGTCGTATCGATATTCGATTTGGTGGTATCGATATCCGTCTTGATCGTATCAATTGCGGCTTTGGTATTCGAAACATCAGTCGCCAACCCATCCGTTTGATTATATAGGTTGGTAACATCCGTTTCCATGGTAGAAACATTCGTCTCTACCGTATTAATGCGGGTTTCGGCAGCCGCCACATTATTTTCGGAAGTCTCAGCATTGGTTGCTGCGGTTTCAGACCGAGTGATGGCATCGTTCAACGATACGGTCAGAGTATCCAAACGATATTGAACCATATTCGCAATCGACCGTTCGGTACGGTTTTCAAGAACGACCGTATCGGTATCTGTGCCATTAACCAGTTTCTTCAGCCGGTCACGATCAAGTTCCATCTGTGTGATGATTGGGGTGATAGTCGTGGTCGCCATTCATTAACTCCAAGGTTGATTCATAAATTGGTTAAACTCTTCCATCATGGCCCGCTCATCAGCCGGGATGGTGATATTGTCATTGTAATATTTAGCCATAAGGAAGTAAGATTGACCCGTTACGGTATCCGCGTTCGGGAAAATCAGCATGTCTTTATCGAGGGTTTGGACTTCACTGGGCGTCAATTCGAAAATATGCAGCTTGAGGGCATTTACGCCTTCAATCTCAATATTCCCACACTTGAACCATGTCACTCCTTCCGGTGCAGACCCAATCACAAATAGAGTTCCACCGCCATTGCCCATCCATTGCTTATTGGTGAGACGCGGAATACGCATGGTATCCCCATCCCCGAACTTGATGCCCATCAGATACCCTTGATCATTATACTCAAGACGAATTCGGTTAGGGGCAGCCATTATCGTATGTCCAAACTCATCTTGGTATTCGTTGGGCGTTGGGCGAGAATAGGAAATCATCTCACCCAGTTTCTTCTTGTTAAACTGCGCCATTTGACATCTCCGTATCTACATAAGCCCGTGCGTAGCAACGAAACAGTTTGATTAACCCGGTGAAATACGAACTTTCCGTGCTTTCTCCGATGGTAATCATATTCGGGGTATTCAATTCAAACATATTGAAATCTTTGTATTCCCGTAATTCAGTGCCTTGATTGATGTCCATCCTCACTCCATAGGGACTATAGGTAAAACGAATGAACGATTCTCCTTGGAGAAGATTGGAATTATCTTCAAATCCAAACAATGCGTTTTCAGAATCAATTTTGATATTATTCGGTTGATCCAATCTGCCAATCTGGATATGTTCTTTGAGATCAGCCGTATGGAGTCGGAACGCAGTTCCTTTAGAACCGGGGTGAGGTTCGTACATGAAATCGATAGTACCTTGTTGCTTATTCATGGTACGACCGTATTCCAATGCACCCGTGATATAATCGGGAAGACGCTCTTCGATTGCCCCATTGGTAGGAATCAATGACGAATACAGGTTTTCCTCGATCTGCATAGTGGAAATCCAAATATCCTTCTTAAGATTTTCGTGTGACGTAGCAAAGGCAAAATCCACAATAGGCGTCTCGGGTGAACGAATCCTTGAGCGGACCCAGAACGACCCATCCTTGAGCGGACCACGAATATCATAGGTGCTATCCGCATCCATGACATCCTGCCCATTGATCAGTAGGTGCATCTCTGCCCAACGACTATATGACCTACCGATGATCGGGTAACTGTTATCGGATGTCCTGACGAAATAAGAGACTCCGATGTATTCACAATCAAGGGGAGTGTCAAAGACAACCTTGGCAGTCTTATCAACGACCGAACTATCCATATGTAGGGCATTGCTTGCACCCATGAGCGTATTGGATGAAGTCAGTGACATGCCGCTGCTAAGAACAAAATCATCGAGAGTATCACTGTGCTTGAATAGGTTGCGGGAGTAACCCTCTATCTGAATCCCTTCTAGTGTTTTCAATCGAGGGTCATAGGCATAAGGAATAGCAGAAACGGGGATTTTTACCAAATCCCCGTTAACATCAAACAACCACTTATCAGAATTTCTATGGATGGTAAATAAATCACCAAAGGGAACTGTAGTTAACAATTTTACCTCCCAATTGCCAGCCAATAATGACCTTGGCCGAACCCTGTGTCATTTAAGTTGGTCGCTACAAAAGAAAATCTATCCTTTACATCAAACCCGTACATTCCAGAACTTTCTTTATCGAAATAAGCACCCTTGCTACCAATGACTATGAATGCCCTGTTTTGGAAAGGCTTTGGAAAGTTTATAGACTTTTGTTCAACCGGTGATTCAAGAACGATCCACCCGTACTGAACAATCAACCCGCCCGGCAAATTAAACCACCCACTGTTTTGACCCGGGGACGGGTCATCATGTTCGTTGATGAAAATATCCCACAATGATTGTGCGTTTTCATAAGCCAAACGAACAGCATTGGCACTACCCGCGTCGTCTGTGTCATTGCTGTCGACTGCATCAATGACATCGGGAATGGCGGCGCGTGCTGAGTTAGCCGCAGACATGGCACTGGATGCGTGATCATATGCCTTCTTGACTGCATACGGTGTAGCGGCCTGATCCTGAATGGTGCTATTGGTGGAATTATTCAATTGAACAATGCCACGATCAGACAACGATGCCCATGGGAGACGACTACGTTTGACATTTTGTGTTGTCTGGTTGATGAGATCTTTGACATACTCATCAAGCACACGAAATTCGGCGACCCGGATAACGTGCTGCTCATCGGTCGGCGTGCCAAACTTAGACTGACCTGCCGCATCTCGGCGCACCAGTGAAAAGGGAACCGCTTCACTGGTAGCATTCAAAACATCTTCAATGTTCGTGATGGCTTGTTCGAGATTGACTTGAATATCATGCAATGCACGGTTCAGTGTAATCTCATCAAGCGGTTCACCATTGCTGTATAGAACAATCGGTGTATAAAGCATTCAAATACCCCTTAGAATCCGATGACTAGGTATCGAACACCTAGTTTCTCTGCATTGGTATTTACCCCGCCGATGCGGGTAGCCCGAAGTTTTGCACCACCTGTATTTTGCTCGATAGCCCGAATGAAGAAATCTGTCCCTTCATGGTAATTGGCGGGATCAACTTCATACCCCACGGGGATAACCATCAATGTCTTGTTGGGCATCGCTTGGGGGAATGTCACATTCAGATCGAAATAAGAATGAATGTGATTGAAACTGCTAGACGGGTCAGCAGTATTATAAACCGATGCAGCTTGAACCTCAGCATACTGAATGATGATCTCGCGCTTCTTGTCATCACTGGAATCCTTAACAGGAAACTTGAAGACGAAGGTATCATTGCCGAACAGACTTGCTCCAAGAATCCCTTCGAAAAGAGACAGGGGCGTAACCGCCTTAGAATCGTCTGTACCGGTCGATGTTTCTAACCCGGTAGCCAAGGCTACCAAGCCCGCGAAAGCATGTGTGGAGTCCATAGCAGCGAAATTTGAGGCAGTGATAACCGCTGTGGTACTTGCCTTATCCGTTGCTTGAATATCTGTCGCCAATTCCACCACCCCAACAGACGAGGTAGTGGCATATTGGGTGACATTCTCTAGGAAACGAATCTTATTGTTCCATTGGTCAATCCATTTGGTCAGCGTTTTGACATCAGACGGATCGCCAGACGGTCGAACCGGTGCTTGTTCAAGGAAGTTTTGCACCGTAACCTTGACATCGGTGCCCTCCGGGGAAGAGGACACGTCCGATTTATCGACAATCACAACTTCATCATTGGCACCAATCGTGGTGACCTCTGTGAGTTCTGTAAAACGAATATACTTACCGAGTGTTGAAGCCATTAGGGTGTTCCTGTAACTGGTTTCAATCCAGCCGCAATAGCAGCGCAAGCGTTCTCATTACCAACAAAGACCCAAACCTGATTACCGTTCGGGGTAATCTTCCTTACGGTCTGATCGATGCTGCCTGAGTACACATATCCCAAATAGTCCACGTCCAATCCACGAACAATGTCCGTGTGACGCTCAAACTTCCAAATTTCTGAGCCGGTCGGATCGATTTTCCTTACTGTGTTATCGTCAGACCCGACATAAAGCACATCGTTAGCATCAACGACTAAGCAATGGCTGAAGTCGGTGAAATCGGATTTCTCCCAATCGCGCCCACGACTGGTGTTGAACTTCTTGACCTTGAAGATGGTGTCGAACACCGACGCATAACAATTGCCCACAGAATCAGTTGCAATCGCTACCAGTTCTGAAGACTTGGTATCAAAGGCACCTGCGGTAACCAGTGTTCCGGTGGCATCATCTATTTCATAGACGTTACCGTTTCGATACCCGACCAGAATGTTGCCACTAGGCATGAACGCGAGGTCCATGGCATCCGCCGTATCGCCACTGATGATCCAGATCATATTACCCTGACGATCCATCTTCATGACGGTGCTATCGTTACCACACGAGTAGATATATTCGTTGTGATATTTGATTGAACGAATCACGTCCGTATGAATCTGGCGTGACCACTCTTCGGTACCATCGGATTGGCGAAGTTTCTTGATTGAGAAATCACGCGATGCGCTGTAAACAAATACGTCATCAAGCGTTAGATCAGTCACCCAGTTAATATGACCCGTATATGACCATACTTCCTGATTGACCGAATTTATCTTGCGAACACTATTGTCTCCCCAATAGCCTGCATAGACCGGAATCCCATGATCATGATCCATCTGCGGAGGATCAACCGGGGGCGGTTCGATGGAGCAATCATACAAACTGGAATCCATAAGGGTGAATGTCCAGATAACCTGAATATCAATCAGGCGTGAAATGGATCGCACACCGAATCGCTTGTAAGAGAACACAGTCCCATTACCAACTCGAAGCGTCGCCGAATTGTACTTGGCATTCACCTCGTTCGGGAACAAGGTGTCCATGATGTTCTTTCCATCCAGAAGCGTTGCCACTTCAAGAACATTTTCATCAGGAAAACTGTAAACCATTTCAGTCGGATCAACCTGATAGATGACCTGTTGGTTCATGTCCGTAAAATTCTTCTTGGCGGGTCTTGGAAGAAAAATAGACCAGTCCCCGGTATCTTCACCGGCACCGTAGTCCTCACCCAAATAGAACGCACTGAACCGGTAGTCATCGTTCGTATCATCCAACGATAACCGTTTCCAAAGGGCATTCATACCCTTCTCGGTGATTACATTCTTATCAGAAAATTCAGACAGGGTTGCCCCTGTCGCCTTGTCAATCTCACGAATGGTAAGAATGCCCTGAATACCGGCAAGTTGTTTTGGTTTCATAATTAGTTCCTATTAACTGCCATGTCATTGACATTATCTTCTTCTTGGGCATACATCCAAATCTGATTGCCATCAGAGTTCAATTTGCGGATGTACCCATCAGTAGACAAAACGAAAATGGAGTTGCTGGCATCGACAATGACCTTTTGAATCCATTCTGTGCTATCCGTATTCTTCCACACCTCGGTCTTTGCGGGTGACACTTTACGAACGGTTTTATCATTGGACCCAGCCACCACGTTGTTTAGAGAATCCCCGGATACCGATGTCACAAAATCCGTGAACCCGTTATACTCCCATTCGAATGATCCATCAAAATCGAACTTACGAAGAAGATTATCACTAGACCCGGTATAAACTGAATCGTTGGCAGCAAATGCCACATCCAGAATCGTTGACGGATGATAGTTGCTCGTCCACACCAGCCCTCCATTCGAATTGAGTTTCGTCATGACATTGTTAGACGGGGTATAAATGAGAATGCTTCCATTGCTCGCTACATCTCCCACCACTACCGGCATACCGGCATCATACGTCCACAGGGGCAAGCCATCCGAGTTCAACTTGACGATGGTTCCATCATTCGAGGACGTGTACAGGTTGCCCCTGTCGTCTGTCTTGAGTCCGGTGATGGTGTCAGTATGTGCATCATAGCGCCATTGTTCCACGCCACTGCGATTCATTTTAATGATCACATGATCAATGGCACTAGCCGAATAGATGTTCTTGGTCAAATCCGATGCAACACAGATGACTTCATTATCATGGAGGCGTGAAGAAAAGGCCAATGACCCAGTAATATCCAATTCATTGACCTCATTCCTACCATCGGTGCAGTAATAGGCCAGAGTGATTCCATCATCGAAGATACCCTCGTTACAGTATTCCGCCGCGTTCTTCAGGGTAATCGTCCAGACGATCTTGATATTCACATCACGGGTAATGGATCGAATTGGAAACCGCTTGTAGGCAAACGTCTCCCCGTTACCGAAACGCAAAGTCGCCGAACTGAAATCCGCTGAGAACTGATCCGAAAAACTCTGCGCCATGGTCATAGCACCATCAATGATCGCCGTGACCTTGATAGTCGGGTCCAATGGATAGTCATAAAAGACCTGATCGACCTTGGCGAAATAAATTGCCGTCTGATCAGCACTGGTGAAATCCCGAGTCGCAGGTTCGGGATTAAAGACAGACCATGTAGCCGGATCACCAAAATCTGTACCAATGGCAATGGTTTCGAATTTAAAAATTCCACTGGAATCGGACATGGAGATACGACGCCACATCTGCCCAATGCCTTTATCCGTGACAATATTATCAGAGGGACCGCAAATCTCGATTCGTTTTCCAGTTTTGCGGTCGTATGTTTCTATGGTGACTTCACCTTTTGCATATTCGTACATTTATTACCCTCGATTGTCCCAATGGGGTTGCGCTTTGTATTTAATGTCGAACACAAAGTCGAACCCGATAGGTCTATCCAACGAAAACCAAATATTATTGTATTCAGTAATGTTTGCCAGAGACGTATTATCCGGTGTAAAAGTGGTTGATTTCCAGTTGGGATCAGGATTGTCTTCCTTACCGAAGATAGTCACCTCGAAAGAATAGGTGAACTGTTTAGGTGATGAATCCGCTTTTAGGTCACCTGTCACAAAATTGAAATCAACCAAGGTGTTATCCTCGAACCCAGACCCTTGCGGGACACCTACCATATATTCGTTGGTCACCGTATCCGGTCGGAAATTCTGAGAACGAATCTCAGTCGGGTTACGAATCAAAAAACCATCCAAGGATGCCAGTGTTTCAATGATGCCATACGAATCGGTAGTCAAATCAAAACACAAGGACAGCGCGGTTTCATCATTTGAATAAGGGGGTGTTGTTCCAGACAACACACTCTCGACAACACCTCCATAATATACCAAACGATACGAAAAGGATTCTTCGTGAGGGGTAACAAAAACAAACTCTTCTGTCCCGACCCGAGGTACCGGATACGCATTTGGATTATCGAACCGAAATCCATTTGAAGCATCTTGATCCGAATACTCATCCACGCCATCTGAATTTCGATAATCAACCTTCTGGACCGGTGAAATTACCATGTCCTTGGAAAACGGACTCGGTGGTGTTCCTGCTAAGAAATCCTTACTGACCTGCAATTCATAAGGCATCCTATCGAAGTCTTGGTGTATGAGAACACCTTCGTCTTCCATTTCCAGCGGCTTGGCAATATAGAAGTCACGATAATCTTCCTTGATCACGCTCCTGTCGTAAATGGTGTGCGGAGTTACAATTACCACAACCCGAACATTCGTCGGGCGGAAGGCATTGAACAGGAAGAAATTGAAAATGTTTTCAACGACCTTATAAAACTCAAGATCGGTGTAAGCATAAACCTCCCCGGTATCCTCATCAACGTAAGGCTCCATGAAGATGTTATATGTCTCTTCACTCACCCGAATGAAAATATATGGGGTACTCATCACCTTGTCAGGAGTACGAACTTTAGTCGTCTCGTCATACTTCTCCCCCACGATCTCTAGCTGGGACAAAGTATCTGACGTGTCAAAAAACTTTCTTCCTTTGAAATACGTGTTCCCGGCAGTATCGACATAGCTATCACCGATCAAAAACGATCTAAAGTCGGTTCTGAAAAAATCAGTGATAACCGTTTCCATTTGCTGTTGATCATAATCATCCAGAGAGAACACCTTACCGATCTCTGGATCATATTTCTCAGGGTTAGGAAGCCAAGCATATTCGACCTTGACATCCCAGCCGATCAGTCGGAATACCCAATTGACTACATCTACGGTACCGGACTTCTTATAGATAGCCTCTAGGTCACGAATGATCGTTCTTTGGAGTTCGGGGTTTAAATTGCGAGGGAACTCCATGGCAAACTGACTCGCCAGATGGGCTAGATGTTGTTCGGGCACCCTAGCGTAATCATGCAGGTTGTCCATATCCTCAATCGCAGCAGCGAACTCATCGAAGAGTTCGCCAGCGGTTTCAAGATATTCCTGAAGTTCATTGTCGCCTTGGAGATATTCTGGAATCCTCTTAGGCAATAGCTTCTTGTACGTTTCCATAAGGCTCCTTAGCGAATGATGTTGAGAACACTGTAATTACTGGTCTGGGTATTGGTCGGCTCATCCGCGAAAGGCATTTTGAAGACCGCACCATCCCGTGCCACATCGAAGTTCTGATATTCGTTCTGTTGGAATTTCACATAGTACATGCCATTCGGAACAGACGGGGCTTCGATCAACGACCGCTTGTAATCCACGAAGACTACCGGGAAGAAATACCCATCAGTTGGTTCGACATTACCATTACCATCGTCCTGCATGATGATGGTTTCCTGATCATCCACGATACGAACCGAATTAGGTTTGATTTGATCGCTGTTAGATGTAGCCACATTTTGTGACTTAGGCAATTGGATCAACTGACGGAACCTAGTGAACTCAACCAAATCACCGGTACCGACTGAAAGGGTATAGGTTCCCGTCTCAGTAGGCTCTTTAATTCGAATCTGATTAGCCTTCGGTGTTGCTAACATGAGGCTGGTATTCTGGAAAATCTTGTCCTTCATACGTGCCACCAAGGTTTCCACGGTATCCGTATCGTAAACAAGAATCGAATAGGTATTCCCATTGATGGTTACGTTCCAGATATCATCCTTGTTGATGACATAATCGTAACTCAATTCCACAATCCCATCGTAAGCCGGTTGCGGGATCGGCAGAGGAATCATTGCATCGATTTCCACCTTCACGAAGTCCGTCATCGGATAGGTGATGTTATTGAATACCGTGGTTAGGTTCTGAAGGTATTCGACAAATTCAGAATGCTGGAATCCGGTACCGATGGCACCTTCCCGAATACCGAAATACTCGTTGATCCGATCCTTTAGAATCTTGACCAACTGGGCATCAGAAATCGGCAGCTTGGGATGTCGCTTGAAATCAATATCCAATTTCAAATAGGTTCGAACCGCTTCACTGATGACCAGATGGGTGGTGTTCACCTTGTATTTGCTCAGGTACTCACCGAGTTGGGTCTTCTGGACAGCGTTAAGAGGAATGCCTTGCTTGGTCAGATAGGCGATATAGACATTGTTCATGGTGAAGATGATCGTATCCGCCTCATGCTCCCCATAGGCAGTCACGTCAACGATATCACCGATGCCAGAACGACGAGTCCAAAACTCATAATCGAAGTTGGTGACAGCACGATCATTAGTCCTGACGTACTCAGCGACGTTACGACGCATCTCCACAATGCTTTCTTCATCATTACCACCCCGGATAGGAGTCGTATTGGTGAGTTCATAGTAATAGATGTTTCGCGGAGTGGTAGTGGTGTCGTCATAAAGGTATTCTGATGCGAAATTGAACTCAAGTCCGGTTTTGACCACATCGACTTCGGACCCAGAGGATTCCACCCAATTGACCACGACTTCACCTTCCGGCTTCTTGCCGAAGATATCGTTACCGAAAATGATCCGCATCCCTGAGCGGTAATAGCGAATGTCATAGGCGCGGGTCTTGGAATCAGCAAACGAGAGTGCCCCGAGACGGATGCCATTGATCTCGTTGTCAACGTCATAGAACTCGCCCTTGGCATCCTGAATATAAAGGGAGAACTCTTCCTTATTCACATAGTCGCTGAACTCAAGGAAGTTGTTTTCTCGGTAGGGAGAGGCTTCGAAGTTAAAAGTCTCCTGACGAATCGATCCTTCCTTCACCGACAGGGTGACTTCCGAATCCCCAGAAGCAATCGTGGCATCTTCCATGACAATGAAAGCATTGTCCTCGAAATAGACTTCGGTACCATAGGGAATGAAGATGTTTCCAATAGCCGGGACGCTGGCATCGGTTTGATTGTCCTTGAGGCGCAGTTTCAGTTGGCCCGTGGCACTGATCTTGCGACGCGGGCGATAGCCGATAGCCGACACCGCAGCACGGGCCGAAGAATCCAATCGGGAAGTAATCAGATAGCTTTCTTGGGTACGGCGTTCCAACATAAACTGAAGGTTATCGGTGATATCCGCCAGTAGTTGGATAAGCGTCTGTCCCATTGACGATTGATATCCTTGACCCCACCCCGGCTGATCGCTCAGTTTTTGTGTGGCCTCGTCAACGAGTGATTCATAGTCGTACTGGGTAAAATCTTTGCTCATGGTGATTCCTTTTATTCAGCCGCCAGTGAACGAAGACGGGTCTGGAAAGTCGTGGTCGTTCGCAGTGATTTAATCGTCACACGAACAGAAACCTCATACCGGTTGTTATCAATATCCGGGTAGACGTTGATGACATCGATGGTCACACGGGGTTCGAACCGTTCGATTTGTTCACGAAGTTCGTATCCGATGATCTCGGCGACATCCGGGGAAATGGGTTCGAAAAGATAGCGTACCAGTGATCCACCAAACGGACTCCTGACCCGCTCGCCAGCCACAACGGCAATGATCATACGGATTGATTCAACGATCACGTCTTCGTCGTAATTGATTTCAACTTGACCTTTAGAATCAATCGCTAATTCTTTATCGAAATCAGAATAGATGTGTTTGGGCATAGTTCTGAGCCTATATAGTTACAAGCGTATTTATAGACCCAGAAACGAGAAAGGGGACCGGTTGGTCCCCTATTTATTATTCAGCCACCGGCATAAACATCGGGTGAGCCTTCTTCGACAGTATCCCCGCAACTAATTGGGTCACCTACTCGTCCCAATTGCTTGCCATTGACAAATACCGTCGAACTCCCTGATGACAACACCCCATCGTGACAATCACCAGAGCAATGAACATCCCATTTATCACCCTGACGATGTGCTGCTTTTCCATTCACAAAAACATCGGGTGAGCCTTCAATTGAGGGTCTAGGTGGATATGGCTTATGACCTTTACTCATATCCCCTTTCCGTGTTACTGCTGGCATATTTACACCTCCCATCCGCTTGTGTATGCCGGACTGCGACCCGAAACATAAGTCAGACGTTCCTTACGTTGGGTAGTTTTGTCCTTGTCGAAACTTATATGAATCCAATAGGTCGATCCGTTACTGGTTTCAATGATGCATTGGTCATAGGGTACGTTCTTAGCAATGAAATCGAGAACTCGTTTGTAATCGTCTTTGGTTCCCCCTGAAGAGAATTGTAGATCAATTGCCATGCCCTTTAAATGTTGGCTGGCCCCGCCGCCCCGCCGGAATCCACTATTGATTCGTAGATCAGGGAAATTGCTTGAAATCGGATCAAGGCAATTGAGAACCAGATTATGAAGGTTGCACACGATATCATCCACAGTAAGACCATTCTGGGCTTCCAGAGGATGCGAGAACACTGCGCCCAAGGACAGATCATTAACCGTGAAGGTTCCATTTCCAAGGGGGATACTGTACGGATCGTTTGGATCATTGACCACGGGGCATTCTCCTGATTGTTCGGTTACCGTTTCATCGGTAGTAGTAATAGTTTCTGTCGGCAATGGTGCTGTCGGTTCTGTCGGATACTCACCATACGCCAATTCGGCTTCTTTCACATTCTGCTCATCAGGGGTATCAAAAGGTGCGTTCACACCAGCCTGTTCGACCAGAGGCTTCGCTGACCCGTAGGAGTAGGCATAGGGAGCCGTATAAACGAATCGTCCTGCCACCATTCGGATTGCCACACCACCGGGGTTAAGATCGATTCGGGAACCGGAGACGGTCACATTATTGGATGACAGATATTCGGTACCATTACCCGACTGTTCCTTTCTGCGTCCGAAAATTGTGGTGGTGAAGTCCCCGTTGACAATCTCTTCAACGTCACCTTGAACCTGCCGCTTGACATTACCCTCTACCGTTTCGTCCACATTCCCTTTGACATAGATGGAAGCATCCTTTTCCACATAGATGCTCAGATTATTGGTGATCTCTTCAACAGCATCCCCGTTCTCATGATATGTCTTGTGGGTGCCTGACTTGTGAAGAACATGAATCCGCGTGTCACCGGGCGTGTCATCGATTTCAATCACATGCCCTGCCTTGGTCCTGAATACCTTGTTGCGCGGGTACTGGACACCATCTAGGGTCTTCTCGGGGGGTCCATGAGGTTTGGCGGGTGCCCCGGCGAAGAAGACGGGTTGCATGTGATCGCCTCCTTCGAAAAAGACCCACACATGAGAACCGACATCCGGGGTAATGAACCCACCGAGTCCGGGCTGACCTCCCATCAACGGATCAGCAAAGATCGCCCACGGAATATCATCCTCTAGGAGTTCGTCATGCACCCCAAATACCCGAATCTTGACCCTGCCCGCTTCCATAGGATCAAGATCATTGATGACAACGCCGCGATAATTTCCCGTGAAAGACTTTTCATTCGTCTTCCTGTCGTATGACTTATGAATCATTGAATTGAACCTTACCTACCTTTGATTTCACCAGACCCTTAATCGATTTTCCATCAATCCCCTGACGGCTCAAAGTCAAGGCAGTGGTGTAATTTGTCGATTGTGTTCTGGTGGTAATTAGATGTTCGACTTCGGACACCATGTAGTATCCAGAATACATTTCACTATAGGGTATTTTACTCGAATCCACAGGCGTCGGAATGATGACTTCGATGATATCCCCGATGGAAACGAAAGGCGTGCCATTGATCTCCACTTTCATCCGTTGCATCGACATGGTGGCTGAAGATACCCGGTTATTGCTGTTGTTCTCCGAAAGGGTATCCCGTCCATAGGCAATGTTGAGTCCTGCCAGTTCATTCTCAGGATGGATCAATGACCAATCTGACAATTGGGATGAGCGAGAATCGCCATACTTGTTATCTCGAACGACAAACTCCCCTCGTTCGAAATCGTAATAGCGTGTCCTGACGCCTCCGGCTCCTTGCAATGTCATCTCGAAGAAATCTTCGGTGCATCCGAGTTTCGTGAAATTGATAGGAACATATTCGTTCGCTTTGGTGGCTTCCTTGCGACGATCATTCGACCCATAGTAACCACCCATCTTGATCGACGGAATGACATTCTTCATGGATTTGAATCGATCAACCAAGTCAGGAATAGAACCATAGAAGAAAGTTCCATCCATGGTGATTCCGAACTCGAAGTGACCATCATACTGGGAGTTAGTGTCAGATCGTTCAGCAAGCCACTTGAGGAAGGTCTGGTTTGTCCAATTGGGTTGAACCACGAACTCATGAACTGTTCTGGTCGGTGATACGTACTTGTCACGGAAATTGATATCCGACACGATGCTATTCACCACCGAAGACAACTTGGTGTTGTTCCACCCTCGGTTATGTGACTTGTGCATCATGGCTTCCCATGTCGCATGAACAAAGTGAACCCGGAAGTTGACCTGTTCCGTCTTCCCGCCGATATGATTCTCGAAATCAATTCGTGAAATCTTCAGCGATACCACTTTGGTATGCTCAGGGGATTTGCCAATGTGCAAGTTGTATGTGGCATTCGTATCGAGACGATTGTGATTGACCAGATCGCCCGTAGCATCGATAAAATCGATGATTGCCACAGGGCTGCCCAATGACAACCCTTCCTTGACCACGATGCCACCTACCCGAAACATGAACATGCCAATATCGGCAGACGTAGACAACCGAACGAAGATAGCATCATCGTAATTCGGTTTGCCTAGCATCTGTTCAAAAATAATCGTCTCGTCTGCCATTAGATCACCTTCGCATTGTTGTTATAGAATCGATAGTACGCATCCAGATCAGGGATATCGACCAATCGACCCACATAGTAATCCCTGACCGGATCGAGGAAGTTGTTGTGGAGTGTGATCAGCCACCCCATGTGATAGTTGCCAAAGTATTTCTGAGACAACAGATCAGGACGATATTCAAAGGCCACCGGCAGCCGAATGGTTTGTGTGGTTGGCAAATCCATCTTGTGGATATTGGTATCGATGTAATCCAGTTCCAAGGTGAGTTCATCCAGATCATGTTGACCATAGAACTCACGAGTGCTAATCATTGACATTCGTATTACCTCCCAATATCACCACGAGACGAGACGCCACCACCGATGGCACCACTAAACCATTCATTCACATCCTCAACAATCGGTTCCTGTTCGAGTACGCAGGTGACAGATGCCGTTGCTGACATCGGGTACCCTTCTGCATCAAGAACATTACTGAATTGCGGAGACACACTAGAAATCCAAACAGAAGGCAATCTGAATGTGTTACCGAAGTTGATCCTCACTTTTCTCGGTCCCTGAATGAACCCGATGAAGTTACTGATACGATCTGCCCAATGTTCGGTGTTTTGAGATGCCACATCGACAGAATCGTATGTGTTTTCAGACGATGTTCCAAGGAAGTTATCGGCTTTACCGAGGAAACGTCGAGTTGAAGCATCGAGGTCTTCCATGGTCAAGTGAGTACCGAGGGCCATGGTCATCAGCAAGGCCACCGGAAGCAGAACTTCTTCCTTAGCGGAATAGTATGCTTCAAATTCAAGTTCAAATGAAATCTCAGACGGTTCGGGGTTAGAATACATCTTGTTCCCCGACATCCCAGTCTTCTTAGCCATGCCCTGAAGTGCTGCCACCTTGGCGAGTGTCCCATTGACCAAGTTTCCATCAAACGGGGCCGAAAATTCCGACCCCACAGTTACACCAAATGTCTCGGGCAGTGGCGCTTCGACCATTTCAATGCCTTTGTCACCGCCATAAGCAGTAATCTTGACTTTGAACTTAGAATCAACCTCCCGCATTCTATGCTGTGTCATTCATCAATCTCCGTAAATGCTATGATTGGTGCCAGACGGAAAATGAACGATGGGGGATGAATCCGTACCACGTTTGTTATCATTTTCCACCAGCTTACGCAGGTGTTCTTCAACCTTCTTCAGTAGGTCTTCCGATTTCTTGGCACCGGAATCATAGGTAGACTTCATCTCGTCTTTGACCTGACTCAGAACCTTATCCAACTGAGGATAGGACGCATCATACTTAGCACTGATATCCTTAATTGCGTTTTTCACATTGTTGGTATCAATGCTGTTTGACGAGAAGAATTTCTTGAATTTCTGGTCATATAGGCTATCCAATTTATCACCAAGCGACTTCATGCTTTCTTTCAAGCCATCAACCGAGTCACCAATCCTCGGGGTCACATCCTTGGTGTTCTGGGAAGCGATATATTGTTCTTTCGCCGCTTTAGCATCCCTCACGAATTGCCCGCCATCATTGGGGAGTGCCAGTCCGTCAGCGGGACGAGACATATACTGATTCGAGTCAGGCGGCGCAACGTAACGCTTCTTCATCGCTTCGGGGGAAGCCAGATCAGGAGCCAGCATCTGACCGGCAAGGGATGCTCCGGTGGCTACTGTTGCCATGGTACCAAGACCCGGTACTGCACGAACCATGGAAACCCCTTTACGAACAACCGGCGCTGCTTTAGTAGCGTTCTTTTTAAGGAAATCAAGCGCCCGTTTGATCATTCCACCTTTGGGATTCTTCCCTTTGGGCTTCGGTTTTCCGGTAGACGGATCAATGTCGGGAGTCGAGTTACCGAATCCACCAAGACGGCGCAGTTTCAGAATAGCAGCCACCGTTCCAGCAATCCCCAACAGGGTATTCGAGATCGTTCCCAGAACCGTCCTGATACCGTTCAAGGCGATACTGGCACCTTTCATGATGGTCTGCCAAATCTGCCCGTCACGAAGCCGCTTGAGCCATTTGACCTGATCTTTCTCATGCTCGGTAGATTTCTTCAGCGTATCCCCGATGTCATTGAGCGATACAAACTCACGATCAATCGTACTGCCTGTTTTCTGCTGTTGATCGTAACTGCGTTTTTGCCAATTGCTGTTCTCTTCGGCCATAGCAACGATGACTTCTTTCATTCGTTCGTTGCCTTTGGTGATTTCCGCCATGTTGACCATTGAAACATTCAGCGGTGAACTACTCAGCATATCACCAATGGACTGAGCGTTCTGGTGAGTAAGCAACTGCGTGTTCGATCCAATTACTGATAGGTGATTCAGAACACTTTGCTGATAAAGCAAGGTATGTTGTTGAACCTGACTATTGATGATCGCACTTGCAAAGGCACCACCGATATCAACCACATTACCAAACATACCCGAAACATCCTGTTTGAATCCTAACAAGATATCACGGATTTCAGTCAAAAGACTCACTTTAGGGTCTTGATCCAAACCACCAGACGCGCCCGCGTTTGTTCCACGGAGATTGAGGCTTCGCAGATACATAAGGGTGGACATGCGGGCACCCCACCGGGAGTCACCCTGTTCTCCCCGCGCACGCGCATCCTCGCGGTTCTGGGCACGCGACCGACTGATGCCCGTAGTAGCTTCCAATAGCGATTCACCGATAGCCTTAACCGGCATACCCATGATCCCTTGACGCCACATGCGCACAAAGAACCCATTTGTGTTGTCGATGGCACCCGTTCTCAGGAACTCGGTCTGTTTGCTAATAGCTTCGACAATACGATCAGTATCACTCTTTCTCTTTTTGAACCCAAAAAGAATACCACTCACCGTGGTTCTAAGTGAATTGCCGATAAAACGAAGCGTATTCCATACCGGAAACCGCATGAAGTCTTGGAAACTCAAGTACAACGACCGGAGAGACGTTTCGCCTTTCGAAGTTAGGTGTTCCAACGCACGGATCATTTCACGACGCTGGCGCTTAGATTCCAGATGCAATTTGTTCGTATGCAACCGTTCATCGACTGAAATAAGTTGCATCCGCCTATACATCGGATCGACAATCTCGTTGAAGGCATTGGAAACACGAACCGTGAATACAGTCCCTTTCAGTTGTTCAACAAGAGGAACATATTCGTCTTCTTGCCATTGCATTTGAGGCGGTCTGATTGGTGATGATCCAGAACTAACAAACCGCCCGTTGGAATCACGTTCCTGTTTCGTCAGCCCAGCAACCGCTTCCGTGTTGTCCTGAATAGCTTGAAGTTGTTGACGCATGATCCCAGCGGCACCTAGCGATGCCGCCGAATCCGTCACTCCTTGCTGTTCAAACAGGTTGGTCATCGAATTGAACTGATCGATCTCAGACTGAGAGATATTCATAGATCACCTTAGAGTGTTGTCCCCAACTTGGAATATGCAACCTGAACCGCATTGCGATAGTAGGGGAGATACTTCCTGACCACGGTTTTCGAAGTCACATCATAAACATAGAAGCTGGATTGCATAGTGGTGTTCATGTTGAATCGATCCGTTTCCGGGCCGGGTTCAGTGACATACCAGATTTCAATGTTGACCTTATCCGCAAGGCTGAAACCAACGATGAAGTCAGCCCGATACTTCTGACCTTTCAATCCCATTTTGATGGAATCCCAAATCGGTGCCGGATCGGTCGGTGAAATAATCTTGTCCTTGCGGTTTTTGAAGAACAAATTGCGCATCCAACGACTGAAACGACTGGTCGCCATGCTGTCATCCGCTTTGGTCTGGTGATAGATGGTGAACAAGTCCTGCATCACCTTCCCTTTGAGAGCCGCTTGGGTATAGGCACTGTTCTCTGCATGAGTTCGAATGTTCTCAACACGAGAATCCATGGCCCGTTGATCGATACCATCCTCATCCATGGGGACGTATGACTCTTCCATCTTGTTGCGGCGCGGATTCAGATTGAACCGTTTGCCCAGACCACTCTTCCCGTTGCTTGTGGTTTCATCCGGTTGACCTTCATCGGCAATATCCTTAGCCAACTGTTTGCGCTGTGCAATCAGGGCGGCTTCACGTTCGGCGGACGATGCAGATTCCTGATCGGTATTCTTGATACGATCCATGCTATTGCGGGCTTTATTCAGAGCATTCTTCATGTTGGTACCATGCTTGTCCTGAAACTCTTTATCCGCTTTAGCACGCTGTTCGGCTTGGCGTTTTGCTCGCTGTTCATTGCCTTGGCGAATCTGACTCTGAATATCCACCACACGAGCCGCTTCTTCAGGGTCAGGTGCAGTGTTGTTCCGGTAGTATTCAGATTTAGCCTGCTGGTACTCGGACTTGGCATCTTCCCAATAGGTCGGGAGATCATATTTTACGAACGTAGTCCAATTCGCAGCATCGCCGCGCATATCCGTGTACTCGCGCTTCATTTCCTGTTTAAAAGTTTCGTAATCGAACGATTTTCCTTTATTGATGAGTTTACGAGTGACCCGATATGTGGCAGCCTCAATTTTCTTTTTACGTTTGTATTGCGTCACACGGTCAACCCGTGCTTGTCGCTTGGCATCCGCTTTGGCTTGAACATGGGCACTATCTTCCGCATCCTGACGAGATTTGAGCATGTCTTGACGACGCAACTCGCCAACTTCGCCCGTGAGGTCTTTCGACAAAGAGCGCATCATCGACTGGGCGACGCCATTATTGATGCCATGAGCAAAGATATCACCATCGGTCTTATCCATACGCGCCACGTTGAGCGTCAGATGTCGAATGGCTTCTTGTACCGTCTCGACAGGAGTACCCAGTTCCACTCCGTTACGATCATAGAGGCTGAATGAACTATCGAGACTGTTGTACCAAATTTCCACGAACATCTTCTGATCAATCTGGTAACCAAGAATGAATGTCTTCCCCCAATGCTGACCAGTCAGGCTAAATTTGTTGGGTCGAACATGTTGCTTGCTCTGATCCCAGAACTTCCACCAGCTTGCCCACCGAGACTTCGGGATACGGGTATGGTTAGCATAGAACTCGCCCGGAATAATTTCCTGCGCGTTGATCTTATCCACGATGACAGTTGCACGATTCCGCTTGTTGCGCTCACCCGGATCAATATCATCTATGGACGGGTCATATGGATGACCACCATTCTTCATGGCAATTCTAGCCTGCCTACTATAATACTTGATACGCATTCCGGGAGGAACAATAGGCAAGCCGTTGATGGTCTTTCCATTCACACGGAAATGCTTAGCAATTCGACGTACCGCTTTCGTTGCACTATCACCACTGGTGATCTGGCTAATATCAACACCCAGACCCTGCAATACTGCGACAGAAGTGGGATAACTGTCATAGTTTGAATACACACGCTTGAAACTATCAAACGAAATATCCTTACCCCGAAACTCCGTGTTGTTTTCGGTTTTCGCCTCAGACAACATTACCTGAGACGACATAACGAACGCTTCAGAACTCTCAATGAGATTGCTCTTAACAAGTTCTTCCAGAAGATACTTGCCGACATCTTCCATGTCAAATTGATTCGGATCATTGGCCATTAGAAAATCCCCTATTTATGATCGATTTCTTGGGTATTTATAAAAAGATAAACCCTCTCAGAACGAGAGGGTTTTTGGGAGAACATACGGGTCTTTGTTCTTTATGTCCTTTTCAAGTTCGGTTATGAAGAACCTAACATTGGCCACCGACATCTGACCAATGTCAATCGGCGAGATTCTTAGAATCTTGCACAACTCATAGCAGTTCTTCAAAACCATCTGGTGCGGCTGGGAATAAAACATCCTCTGCTTGAAAGGGCAGCGGTCCCCGCGTGACCTCCCCGCACGCGGGGCACTTGTAATCGACGTAGCGTTGAACACCGAAACTGAAGTAATCGTGATACTTACGAACGAATGCCATTTCCTTACCCGTGACATTCTCACGAACCCAGTCAATCTTACTGCGCATAGGCATCTTCATACCGGTGTCGATAGAAGCGATACGCATCAGATAATCGTATTCGTACTGCTTTCCTTCCTTGGTGGTCATGAACTGTTCCACTTCGATCTCATCGGCAACGATATTGTGACGAACCTCAATCGCACTGCCCGGCTGTTTGGACAGGGGAATCTTGAGCGGCACCTTTACATTCTCATCGAGATCATTGACATCGAGTTTGGTCAGATCAACCTTGTGACTGGACTTATGCCAACATTCCTGATTCGAACACGTCAGTTCCACTTCCTTGATGGCGGAATAGTTGTTGGCCCAAATCCAAACCAACAGCCAGTCACGATCATTGACAGCGATCTTCTCATAGTAGTCACAGTCGTTGAGAATGCCCTTCAGAACGCTGTTGAGCGTGCGTGCATAGTTCTCCGTGGTCGCGGTGGACAACAGTTCCTCGTCCTTGACCAGAATATCACGACAGGTGATAGACGCCGGGTACCAAAGGTATCCACCAGACGGCAGATCGATGACCATGGTGCTGGACTCAATGGATGTATCCGATTCAGGAACGTATTCCTGTTTCGGTTCTTCCTTGTCCTGTTTCGGTTGAGAGGTTTTGCGCCGAGTGGTTCGACGCTTAGGCTGATCCTCATCTTCAAACATAGCCTGAGTCGGTTTCTTTGTTGCCATAGAATTGCTACTCCTTTGTCACGCCCTATTTATAGGAAATCGATGATGCGATTGAATATGCGGGATTTGGTCATGCCATCCATGTCACCGAATACGAACTTGGAATGATTGCTCTGTTCAAACGTAATCTCACGTTCCGCCGCTTCAATCTTAGGCATGAGTTCCGATTCGGGAATGATCTTGTGCTTGACACGATCCCCAGTCAGGGTCAACGAATACTGCATGATTCCATCACTCTCTTGTGATGAACTCAATGCTGCCACATTAGTCAGGAAGAATCCCTCATAGTAACTCACATGAAGATCGATGTTCGTACTGGACATGCGATAGTATTTAATCGTCTTCTTGTACAATGCTGGCGGGTTAAAAGTTCCATCTGGGTTCTCAACCAAATGGGTCCAGTCATTGATGTACTTGAGAGTCCTGCCGTCCTCATACTCATCGAGGGTCACGGTGATGGCACCGAGGTCACGGTGATGGGCCGTGTAGATGTATCCGGGCGCACCGTTCACCTTCTGGGTATCAAAAGAGTAAAACGGAACCTCAATCGAATGCACCCGATGATTAATCTCATCTGCATCTGACGCCGATTCATCGCGTTTTTGCGATACTCCCCCTGTATTCACTTTTCCATAGAGGCCACCGCCCGACATCACATTACCCGAGGTGGGGTCGATGGGATGGGATGAAATGATAGGCATTTCCACTCGCCAGAGATAATCATACTGAGGTGATTGATCGTTCTTACGTTGTGTATAGTCAAGAATCCGCGAAGCCATTAGATACCCCCATTGCCGAGTTGCTTGGTGTCGAACGCAATGTCCACATCGAAGGTGAAGACTTCGCTGGACGAATAACTCATCTGTGCCGGGCTGATCTCGACGGGAAAGCATCCAGAAAGCGTCACAGCCTCGTCTATGAGGAAATCAGACGTATCCTTGAGGTTGAGTCGAATGGACCGCTTGTAGCCTTCTGGGCGCTTCCTGCGGCCTTCTAGGGCAGTGTTCATATCGCGGTACCATTCCACGAAGAAGCGATATGAGGTCAAGTCCTGATCGTCCCAAAACGTGATGCGACAGGTATTCGGCGAATTGTCCTTGCCGGGGTACTTCACCGGCTTGTTCTGGACGTATCGGGTAATCTGACTCTGTGTATGGGAAGGCAGGGCTACGTCACTGGCATAGTAGGTGATGCGTGATGAGAACCCATCCAAGAACACCACTTCCCACATGTATGCTTTCTGGGGTTCTCCTGTGGGTCGAAACACCCCCTTGGCCACATTCCCCACTGTACCCAACAGACTATCCCCATTCTGGTTACCTGCCATCCTGCCAACAGACCCCAGCATCTTCTTACCAGATGAAATTAGATCAAATCCCATTTACGGCTTGCTCCTATGTATGTCTCGTTTCATCGGGTATTTATGGTGCGAATATGGGATTTGACATCAAGATATATCTATTTTCATCCCCCCACCCCCAAGCTTCGCTGCGCTCGCTCCCCAGCGGGGGCTTGTTAGATATTATTAACAATGGTAAACGATTATTATTCTCATTTAATAACATTGGCAAACGCATTATTGAGTCATTTGAGTCCTATACTCATGTAAGAATGATTCCTATTCATAGTGCTTGGATTATTTCATCTCCTGATAAATACAATCAAAGTTAATCCATTTGGGAGACAGAACTATGTCAAAGAAACGATATACGAACTATACGTCTGAACTTCGTGCTGTTCATTTCAGTGATGGTTCAACTCAGTTCCTCATGCGTGGTCAGTCCATCGAAAGTGATGATAAAGCTGCCCGTGCAGAAGACGGTATCAAGGTAGTTGAAGTTGAAGATACCACGAAGCGTACAACTACACGTTCCACCAGTAAGACCTCAGAGTAAGTCTGAAGCCACATTACCAGTTAAAACAGTCAAGGAGTTTTAAATGTCTTTTGGAAATTCACCGGGTGTGTATAACAGGATTGAAGATCAATCCTTCGTGGTTAGTGGCGGTGGCGTGATTGCTGGTGGCATTGTCGTGTCAGCAAAGCGTGGCCCCACTGAAGTCAATGTTGTGACTTCTGCAAAACAATTCATTCGTCAGTACGGTCTTCCGAGTCGTGATAACCCGTCTCTGTATTGCGCTCTGCGCTTCCTTAATCGTGCTGGAATTCTTAGTGTTCGTCGCGTGATCAATGACGCTACGCTGGCAACTGGCGATCTGCCTGACCCAAATTCTGGTCCCGTCCCCCATTTGACCGTAGAAGCGGCGAACGAGGGTGCATGGGGCAATGCCATCACTGTCGAGTTTGCGACCATTGTGGGTGCCCCTACGGGCGTTTTCGGCGTGGTTGTGAAGGAAGACGGACAGGTGGTTGAGCAATTCAGCGTAAGTCGTGACCCGGATGCCAAGAATGGTTATGGCAACAACATCTTCATCGAGGATGTCATCAATAACCAGTCTGAGTTCATTCAGGTTCAGGACAACCCGACTATCACTGCGCCGTATAACATGAGTGCTGTTATCAACCTGTCTGGTGGTGCCGATGACACCGTGGCTCCGACCTCTGGTGACATCATGACTGCATGGGATGAGTTCAAGAATGAAGAAGATGTCGAAGCCCAGCTTCTGATCAATGCAGGTTGGACCGCTCCTTCTGTCCAGAGCAAGATGCTGGAAGTGGCTGACACTCGTTTTGATGCTTATGCCATTCTCGATGTACCCCAGTCTGCTGCATCCAGCATTCAGGACATGATTGACTATCGCAACACCCAGTTGGGTGCCGATACCTATTTCGGTGGTCTGTATGGCGGTTGGCTGAAGGTGTATGACCAGTACAACGACCGTGAAGTGACGATCCCTCCGTCTGGCGACGTGGCGGCTGCCTTCGTTGATACGGCAACCAACTATGAGCGTTGGGACGCTCCGGCTGGTATGCGTCGTGGTGTCATTCCTAGCACGCTGGGCGTGACCAAGGTCATGAATGAAGGTGAGCGTGACATGCTCTACAACAACGGCATCAACCCCGTTACCTCGTTCCCCGGTGTCAATGCTGTTATCTTCGGTCAGAAATCGCTTCAGATGGCTGCCAGTGCCCTTGATCGTGCCAACGTGGTCATGAGTCTGCTGTGGATCAATGAGCGCATGAAAGAAGCCCTCAAGCCGTTTGTGTTCGAACCCAATACTGAATACACCCGGAATGCGGTCAACTTCCTTCTGTCCAGCTTCCTTGAATCCATTCAGGTTCGTGGTGGTCTGTATGGCTTCGCTGTTGATACCTCGACGGATATCAACACGCCACAGGCGATTGACAACAACGAACTGATGGTTGATGTTTACGTGCAGCCTGTTAAAACAGCCGAGTACGTGCGTGTCAGCACTATCGTTACCCGGACTGGGGTATCCCTCTCCTTCGGTAAGTAAGCAAAAAGCCCCGCCAAGCGGGGCTTTCTTTTAGAATGTCATTTCGTATCTGATCGATCCACTGTCATAGATTCGGTAGAATCCATTCATTCTCATATTCTCACTCTCTGTCAACGATTCATCGAACACGTCTAATCGGTCTTTCAGCTTATGCTTCATGAAGAGATGTCGGTTGAGACGCTTATCTGAGCCTTGTTTGACATACCATAGGTTGGGAGGTGTCACATGCTGGCGCGTGAACCCGGTCTTCTCGTACAGATTCCCGTTGCTGTAGTCTAGGCTGGCAAAAGTGAATACAGAGGAAGGGTCATAGGTCTTCTTGAAATAACTCATCAGTTTTCCAAGTCCACCGATGACGTGAACGGACGTGGCATAGCGCGACAGATCAAAGACCCCGTTGCCGGTGTCTTTGAATGTAACACATGCAACGATGTTACCCCCATGACGCAGTGCGATGTATCGTGTTCCGTTAACATGACCTTGAATATGATTGTATTCATAGAAGGCTTTTGCTTCCTTGGTGTCGATTTCCTCAACAACACACTTACGGGCGAATACACGTTCATCCCCACCAACCAGTTTGGATTTGATCTTCTTGATGATGATCTCCCGCTTGACTGGATCATTCCAATCATCTTCCCACACATGAACCATGGAAAGGCCCGATTCATGGGCCGCAAGGGATTTGCGTTGGTGATAGTCCCTAGCCTTGTAAATCTCACTGTGCCAGTAGACACCATTGAACTCGACGCACAGATTCGCTTCTGGAATGAAAATATCGACCTCCCTTCTGTATTCACGAAGGGGTTCCCGAGTGTTACGAACGATGTCAAATCCCCAACCGGAAATCAAATCAGCCAGATCGTCCTCGGATTTTGAGGTCGTTTGTTTGATGGGTATACCAAGATTGGCTGCTGACCGTTGAACCGCCGAGAACGAAACCCCCAACTCATCGGCAACATTCGATAGGAACGTATGTTCCTCAATCATTTGCTCCATGCTTTCCTTGTCACTCAGGATAGCGATAGCCCTTTCCGATATATGACGCTGAGACGGCGATTCCACACCATACTTGGCGAGGTTACTTTGTGTGATCTTCCACTTGATCTTCGGATCGCGCATCGGATGACCGCCCTCAAATCGTTCGAAAGATGATTTGATTTTGGCCTTTGTTTCCGGGGAAGCTACACGATAGGTGCCGTCAGACAGCTTCAAGGAGCGCTCTGCAACGTCCTCACACTGCATGGCGTTGTCCACACCATAGCGCTCCCTGACGATCTTCCTGACACGTTCTTTGCCTTCCTCGGACCTCATGTAATCGTCAGCGCCATAACGCTCCATGCAGGTTTTTCGGTACTTCTCCTTGTACCAAGGAAGTTGGGATGGGTGAGTTATCGATGGATCATCAATTCCTTTTGCTTTCAGATTGCGTTGTATGCTATCTGCGTAGCGTTTCTTCCCTTCCTCAGAACACAGGTATGATGGTCCGCCATAATTGTCCTTGAGCGTTTTATGCTTCTTCGCAATAGTCTGTTCACTCCTATTAGAACATTTCGATGAACAGAACTTTGCAAAGACCTTTTTGTACACACCATCGAAATCCTGAACTTGGTTCCACGACACCTCATTCTCACCACAATGAATACAGAGGGGGATGGCGGTGATGCCTTTCTCGATACAATGCAAGCGAAGTGCGAAAGGCGGTTTGCGCTTCATGTCATTGACAAATGAAGTTGCTTCCATTACCGCTGCTTTGAAGGCTTTGTGCTTGGCGTTCATGAGTTCCCTACCGTTCGGGTATCCGTGGTCCTCAAGGTATCGCTTCAGATCGTCGTACATACTGTCCTCACTGGCTGTAGGTAAAAATCCATTGTCTCACACGCCGGTTTATTTAGCAATAGACGATACCTCCCCTGTATTCATTTTCCTCCCTTTTGCCTTTCTCCGATAAATACAATCACAAACCTTCAAATGTAGGAGAAATGTAATGGCTAGTATTCAAGACATCCGTTCATCTGGTACGCCGCCGCAGCGCGCCTATGAATACGAAGTTGAAATCCTTGGTAATGTGACTACCGGCAATGTGCCCCTGCTGACCCAACGGGTCCAGTCCGCCAGTATCCCCGAAACCTCGGTTGAGACGATTGAGATCAACTACAAAGGCCGCAAAGCCCTCTACGCGGGGCGCGATGCTTCTGGTCATACCGCAACCGTGACCTTTTGGGACGACGAAGCACACACCGTCTATACCTTCTTCAAGGACTGGATGGAGAACGGTATCTCCAATAGCATCACTGGTGGTGGTGTAGCACGCGACCTGTATTCAGTTGAGATGGTCATCAAGCAATTCGCTCATGATTCAACCACCCTCACTGGTCAACACCGTCTGACTGCTGTGTTCCCGACTACCATTGGTGACATTCAGATGAGTTATGATTCCAGCGAACATATGACGGTTGAAGTGACCTTCAGCTTTGACTCCAACCTCTATGAAGCCGCATAACGGCTGATCATCAGCTTATAGACCCTCCCAATGTCCCCTATGGGTATCTCACGACTCATAGGGGATTTCTATAACTCTTCAACGTGTAATCATCTTAGGCTATCGCCATAGTATTGATCTAATTCTATTTGCTGGGGCAAAATCCAATCCCATTTCTACTAATAAAATCTAACAAGCCCCCGCTGGGGAGCGAGCGCAGCGAAGCTCGGGGGGGGGGGATGAAT
>Ga0209300_1000011_pt1 | contig 161352 bp, 134 predicted proteins | sample Shrwel_input2_RT_FD_187535 | JGI IMG/M metagenome (GOLD analysis project Ga0209300, IMG submission 187535) | Subsurface microbial communities from deep shales in Ohio, USA - Utica-3 well 1 S input2 RT (SPAdes) (version 2) ... | reverse complement strand
AAGACCTGGCGCTGCTGTTCGAGAAGCGCCAGGTGCGCCTGGCTGTCGAAGCCGCTGTCCTCGCGTAACAGGATCGGTTGCTTGGTCAGGCCTTGGGCGCGAGGCAGTACCCGCTCCAGGAAGGCGTTGCTCTCCTTCATGGTGTGCTGCTTGCCAGGCCGCAGTTCCAGACCCAGGCACCACCCTTCGTTGCCCAGATAGGCGGCGATCGGGGTGTAGCCATCGACCTTCTGGTAGGTCCGCGAGACGCCTTCCTTCTTCGAGTTGCTGTTGTCCATGACGAAGGTGTCGATGTCCAGGCAGACGTGCGTCGTCTCGGCGGTGATCGGTGCTTCGATCAGTGACAGCAGGGTCGTGGACCAGGTGGCGGTGCGCGCCTGCAGGTCGTTGGCGGCAAGTTTCTCCAGCCGCTGTCGCAGCGTCGCCGCGCTCGGCACCTTCTGCAGGGTCAGCAGTTGTTGGAAGGGCTTGTCGCGGCGGAAGTTCTCGACAGCGTCATAGTCGCTCATGCCCAGACACAGCAGGCCCAGGTAGCTCTTGATCACGTCACTGGTGCGCATGCCCAGCGTGGTGGGGAAGCGGCTGTCGATGCTGTCGACGCCAGCGATCTCGAAGCATTGCCCGATGATGGACAGCCCGGCGTGGCTGGTGAGGGTGCGGCGACTGGCGCGGAACTTGACGTTGGGCATGGCACTATCTGGGTGAATGGCGATATTCGCTATATTGCCATGCAGTTCAGTAGGTTAGAAGCATTCCTGGGGGCCGGTCTCACGGATTCAGGTATACCGAGAAGCATGGTGAGGGGCTGGCCTTCATCCGTCGCTGCAGAATCCTGGGCCTGTCACTGGCTGAGATTCACGAACTACAGAGCTATCAGGACGACCCTCATCAGCCTTGTACCGCCGTCAACGCCTTGCTCGATGATCACATCTCTCATGTGCGGTCGCAGATAACCGCTCTGCAAGCGCTTGAGAAACAACTCGTTTCACTGAGAGCGAGTTGCAACGATGACCGGGAAGTTGAGGCGTGTGGGGTTCTTGCTGGAATTAGCGAAGGAAACATGCACCAGCAGTAGGTGAAGCATCAACCAGATAATCCGATGAGATGCCGGTCTGTCTCACTCTCATGCAAAGGTAAGATCAACCATTTAATCCGCTTACCCTCGGGACGCTGCCCCTTATACCAGACCCGGCGGCGAACTCGAACCGTGCCGGCTCAGTCCTCGAGCGGCTCGTCGGCGAGCAGGGCGAGCGGTTCGGCCTGCAGCAGGCGAATCCGCCGGTTGTCGGCACCCAGCACGGTGAACCGCCAGCCGCCCAGGTCGGCATGCTCGCCGCGCCGCGGCAGGTAGCCGAAGCACTGCATCACCAGGCCGCCGACGGTGTCGAACTCGTCGTCGGAGAGGCTGGTGTCGAAGCGGTCGTTGAAGTCGTCGATGGGCGTCAGGGCGCGAATCGCGAAGGAGCCGTCACCCATGTCGCGGATGTCGTCTTCCTCGTCGGTGTCGTGCTCGTCCTCGATGTCGCCGACGATCTGCTCGAGGATGTCCTCGATGGTGATGATGCCCGCGGTGCCGCCGTACTCGTCCACCACCACCGCCATGTGGTTGTGGGTGTCGCGGAATTCCTTGAGCAGGCTGTTGAGGCGCTTGGACTCGGGGATGAACATCGCCGGGCGCAGCACCTCGCGCAGGGCCAGGCGCATGCGCTCGCTGTCGTTGACCTGCAGCAGCGGCAGCAGGTCCTTGACCAGCAGGATGCCGAGCACCTCGTCGAGGTTCTCGCCGACCACCGGGTAGCGGGAGTGGCCGGTCTCGAAGATCACCGGCAGGTAGTCTTCCGGGGGCTGGTCGATGCCGATGGCGGTGACCTGAGAGCGCGGGATCATCACTTCCCGGGTCTGCTGGTCGCTGATCTGGAAGGCGCCCTCGATGATCGTCAGGGCATCCTGGTCGAGGCGCAGGCGGGCGGCGGCCTCACGGAGAAACACCAGCAGTTCGTCGCGGGAACTGGGCTCGTCGGCATCGCTGGAAAAGGCGCTGAACAACTTCTCGAGCCAGGACTTGCCGCCCTGGCTGCTCGATCGGTCTTCGCTCATGCGTCGGGTCTCGTGTCCTCGCTGCGGCACTCGTCGGCGTCGAGCGCGTAGGGGTCGGGAATCGCGAAGTCGGCGAGGATGCGGCGCTCGAGCGCCTCCATCTCCTCCGCCTCGGCTTCATCTATATGATCGTGGCCGAGCAAATGCAAGGTGCCGTGCACCACCATGTGCGCGTAATGGTGCTCGAGCGCCTTGCCCTGGTCGCGGGCCTCGCGCTCGACCACGTCGTGGCAGATCACCAGGTCGCCGAGCAGCGGCAGGTCGAGGCCGGCAGGGGCCTCGAAGGGGAACGACAGCACGTTGGTCGGGCGATCCTTGCCGCGATAGTCGCGGTTGAGGGCCTGGCTCTCGGCCTCCTCGACGAAGCGCACGGTCAATTCCGGCGGCTCGTGGGGTGCGTCAAGGTCGTGGTGGCGGCGATGGTGCGCGAGCGCCGCGGCGGTCCAGGCCTGCAGCTGATCCGCCTCGGGCAGGCCGTCGGCGCGGACCGCCACCTGCCGGTCGATGACCGGCGGCGGCAGGCGGCTCATGCGTCGCCTCCCGCGGTGCTGCCGCCTGCAGCGGCCTCGCTGTCCCGGGCCTCCTGGCGCGCCTGTTCGCGGGCCTCGCGCCGGGCGCGCTCCTCGGCCTCCTGCTCGGCCTCGAAGACGTCGTAGGCCTCGATGATGCGCTGCACCAGCGGGTGGCGTACCACGTCCTTGGCGTCGAAGTGGGTCATGCCGATGCCGGACACATCCTGCAGGATCCGGGTGACATGGATCAGCCCGGACTTCTGGCCGCGGGGCAGGTCGACCTGGGTGATGTCGCCGGTGATCACCGCCGTGGAGCCGAAGCCGATGCGGGTCAGGAACATCTTCATCTGCTCGCGGGTGGTGTTCTGGCTCTCGTCGAGGATGATGAAGGCGTTGTTGAGGGTCCGGCCGCGCATGTAGGCCAGCGGCGCGATCTCGATCACCTGGCGCTCGATGAGCTTGGCGACCTGCTCGAAGCCGATCATCTCGTAGAGGGCGTCATACAGCGGGCGCAGGTAGGGGTCGATCTTCTGCGCCAGGTCGCCGGGCAAAAAGCCGAGCTTCTCGCCGGCCTCGACCGCCGGGCGCACCAGCAGGATGCGCCGGACCTCCTGCTGGTTGAGCGCCTCGACGGCGGCGGCCACGGCCAGGTAGGTCTTGCCGGTGCCCGCCGGGCCGATGCCGAAGTTGATGTCGTGGGCGCGGATGCTGTTGACGTAGCTCTGCTGGTTCAGGCCGCGCGGCTTGATCAGGCTGCGGGGCGTGCGGATCACCACCTCGGCATCGGCGTCGCCGCCTTCCTCCTCCTCGAGGGCCTCGACCCCGGATTCCTGCAGGAACAGGTGGACGGTATCGGGCTCGAGCTGGCTGGATTCGGTTTCCCGGTAGAGGTGCTCGACGACATTGGCGGCGGCCTTGACTCGCGGACCGGGCCCGGCGAGCTGGAAGGTGTTGCCACGGTTGCGCAGCGTGACCCCCAGCCGCGACTCGACCAGCTTGAGATGCTCATCGCGCTGGCCGCAGAGGTTGGCCAGGCGCATCGGGTCGTTGGGTTCCAGGGTCAGGGTGATGACGCGATTTGCCGGAGTGCTTTGTTGGCTCAAGAACAGGAAATCCGTGCGTGATGGATGAGGGGGTCAGCTTACTGCCCCGGAGCGGGCCGGGGCAATGTGCGTGGACGTCCATGATCGGCTGCGCGTCGCCCATGCGGCGTTGAAACCGTGATCAGACTGCTCATTTGGCGAGCTAAACTGCGCGTCTTTTCACGGTTTCGTCTTGTCTGTCCGGAGCTCGCGAGATCATGAATCGCCCCTGCCTGAGGAGAGAAGGGTCAGAAGCACTCCGGCGAGGCCAGCTCGCCGCGCAGCGAGTTGGGCAGGGCCTCGGTGATCTCCACATCGACGAAGGCGCCGATCAGCTCGGTGGGGTTGGGCGCGCGGAAGTTGACCACGCGGTTGTTCTCTGTACGCCCGGAGAGCTGGCCCGGGTCCTTCGGCGAGAAGCCGGTGACCAGGATGCGCTGGGTGGTGCCGACCATGCGCCGGCTGATCTGCATGGCGTTCTGGTTGATGCGCTCCTGGAGGATCGCCAGGCGCTGCTTCTTGACCGCTTCGGGCGTGTCGTCCTCGAGCTGTGCCGCGGGAGTGCCGGGGCGCGCCGAATAGACGAAGCTGAACGAGACGTCGAAGCCGATGCGGTGGATCAGGTTCATGGTCGCCTCGAAGTCGGCCTCGGTCTCGCCGGGGAAGCCGATGATGAAGTCCGACGAGAAGCTGATGTCGGGACGCAGCTCGCGGATGCGCTCGAGCTTGGCGACGTACTCCTCGACGGTGTGTCCGCGCTTCATCGCCGCCAGGATGCGGTCCGACCCGGCCTGGACCGGCAGGTGCAGGTGGCTGACCAGCTCGGGGATCTCGCCGTAGGCCTCGATCAGGCTGTCGGAGAACTCCACCGGGTGCGAGGTGGTGAAGCGGATGCGGTCGATGCCGTCCACGGCGGCCACGCAGGCAATCAGCTCGGCGAGGTCGATCTCGTCGCCGAGGCTGTTGCGGCCACGGTAGGCGTTGACGTTCTGGCCAAGCAGGTTGATCTCGCGCACGCCCTGTTCGGCGAGGTGGATGACCTCGTCCATGACCGCTTCAAAGGGGCGCGAGACTTCCTCGCCGCGGGTGTAGGGCACCACGCAGAAGGTGCAGTACTTCGAGCAGCCTTCCATGATCGAGACGAAGGCGGTGGCGCCGTCGGAGCTGGGCTTGGGCAGGTGGTCGAACTTCTCGATCTCGGGGAACGTCACATCGACCACCGAGATCGGCTCGGCGCTCTTGCCGCGCTGCTCGAGCATGTTGGGAACGCGGTGCAGGGTCTGCGGGCCGAACACCATGTCGACATAGGGCGCGCGCTTGCGCAGGTTCTCGCCTTCCTGGCTGGCCACGCAGCCGCCGACGCCGATCACCAGGTCGGGGTTGCGCTCCTTGAGCTTCTTCCAGCGGCCCAGCTGGTGAAAGACCTTTTCCTGGGCCTTCTCGCGGATCGAGCAGGTGTTGAGCAGGATGACGTCGGCCTCCTGCTCGTCGTCGGTCAGCTCCATCTGGTGCGATTCGCCGAGCAGATCCGCCATGCGCGCGGAATCGTACTCGTTCATCTGGCAGCCATGAGTCTTGATGAAGAGTTTCTTCGCCATAGAGTCGCGTCGGCGCCGGGCGCCCGACATGTCCGTGAAATGGGGGTGAGTGCAGCGGCCGGATCGGCCGGGATCGGAAGGCGCCGATTATACGGACCCCGGGGCTGACTTGGCCAGTCCGCGTGCCGGGGCGTCCCGGCTCTGTGGTATTCTCCGGGCACGGCCCCGGGCCGACGTGACAGACGGGAATGCTAGAAACGGGAGAGACATGGCGGCAAAATCCATCTACCGGGTGGTCTTCCACAACCAGGGGGAAATCTGGGAGCTGTATGCCCGGGATATCTACCAGAGTGACCTGTGGGGGTTCATCGAGGTCGAGACCTTCGTCTTCGAGGATGCCTCGAAGCTGGTCGTCGACCCGTCCACCGACAAGCTGCGCCGGACCTTCGAGGGGGTCAGCCGCAGCTACATCCCGATGAACGCCATCGTGCGCATCGATGAAGTCGAGCGAGAGGGCACGGCCAAGGCCGTGAAGGCGGAAGGCAAGGTGGCGGAGTTTCCGCGTCCCTTCACCCTGCCGCCGCGGGATGATTAAAAATTGACCGATCTGTTGCCCTGGCAGACGACTCGGACGATCGCGTGACGCGGTCACCGGGTTTTCCCAAGGTTTATCCACAGAAAGTGTGGATGATCGGCGACACGGCCTTGTAGCCGGGCATGGATGTCCCCGGTGATATCGCAACCTCGTGTCGAGCCAGCGTTTTTTCGAGCCTCCCGACAGCCACGAGACAACGTCGAGACATGTTCAAGTTCAAAACCTTGCTGATAGGCCTCGTCTGGGGCCTGAGTGCGGTCGGCGCCGTGTCGCCGGCCCTGGCCCAGGCGCCGGACGAGACGCGCTGGGTGGCCGATGACCTCAGCGCCTATGTGCGCAGCGGCCCGACGGACGGCTACCGTATCGTCGGCAGGCTGACCTCCGGCGCGCCGGTGACGGTGCTCGAGACCCAGGGCGACTACACCCGGGTGCGTGCCGAAAGCGGCGACGAAGTGTGGATTCGCAGCGACCAGCTGCAGAGCGACCGGAGCCTGCGCCAGCGCGTGCCGGCGCTCAAGGAGAAGGTCGCCACGCTCAGTGACAAGCTCGATGGCATCAACCAGACCTGGCAGTCGCGCACCGCGAGCATGACCGAGACGCTCAAGGCCCGCGAGCAGCGCATCGAGGACCTGAGCCAGCGCAACACGACGCTGGACCAGAAGCTGACGCAGACCGAGGCGACCCTGCGCCGCCTGAAGGCGCGGCTCGACACCCAGGAACAGGACCTGCTGATGCGCTACTTCCTGTATGGCGGGGGCGTGGCCGGCGCCGGGCTGGTGGCCGGCCTGCTGGTTCCGCACCTGCCGCGGCGGCGCAAGAAGCGCGACCGCTGGTTCTGAGCCGCGATCCGGGGAGATTGGCATGAATAACGAATGGCGCAATCGCTGGCGGGAAGGGCGCATCGGCTTTCATCGCGACGCCGTGCACCCGGCGCTGGAGCGCTACTGGCCGACGCTTGCCGTGGCCAGCGACAGCAAGGTGCTGGTGCCGCTGTGCGGCAAGAGCCTGGACATGCGCTGGCTGGCCGAGCGCGGGCATCCGGTGCTGGGGATCGAGCTGGCCGAGGAGGCCGTGGCGCAGTTCGTCGCCGAGGGCAGCGGTGAGGTCTCGCGCTATCGTCACGGCGTCTTCGAGGTCTGCCGACAGGGGCACGTGGAGCTATGGTGCGGCGACTTCTTCCACTTTCACATCGATCAGGCGCTCGAGGTCGAGGCCTTCTACGATCGCGCCGCGTTGATCGCGCTGCCCGAGGCCACGCGCCAGCGCTATGCCTTCCATCTGGCCCAGTTGCTGCCGCCCGGGGCCCGGGGGCTGCTGATCAGCCTGACGCGTCAGGACGGGCCGGACAAGGGGCCGCCGTTCTCGGTGGCCGCCGACGAGGTCGAGCGGCTCTTCTCGCCCAATTTCGAGCTCGACCGGCAGGCGGTGTCGCCGCCGGACGCGCGCGGCTTTGCCGAGGAGGTCTGGACCCTGGTGCGCCGCGGGCCCGAGCGCGACGCACCGGCCGGCGAGTGAGGGTCAGCGCGCCAGCAGCTCGCCGATCGCGGGATCGCTGAAGGCGCGGTTGAGCGCATTGGTCAGCAAGTCGCTGACCATCTGGTTGTTCTCCCGGGTATCCGGCTTCAGGGCGTAGGTCTGTTCGCGCTTGGCGGTATACACCCCGGTATAGGTGGTGCCGCCGTTGCGGGCCACGGCCTGGATGCGGGCGATCAGGCGGGCCTTGTCGAGCAGGGGCTTGGCGTCGGCCTTCTCGTAGCTCAGTTGGGTCAGCGTCAGGGTCAGGCTGGGCCGGCCCTCGGCGGTGGCCTCGGTGGGCTCGAAGCCCATGCGCTGCAGGGCCTGCTGCGCCTGCTGCTGGAGGCGTGGCATCAGCGTGTGCGCGGGGACCGTGATGGTGTCGGTGGCCATGCGCTTGCCGCTGCGGGTGCCCAGCACGTCGCTGTCGCGTCCGTCCACGGTGGCCAGGGTCACCGCCTGGCCGCTGCCGGCGCGAGGCACGGCGGTGGTCACCTGCGGCTCGACATTCAGGTATTGCGGGCTCTGCGCGCAGCCTGCCAAGAGACCCGCCATCAGCGCGAGCCCGCCCAGTGTCTTGAAGCCCGGTGTCTTGAAACCCGATGCCTTGACGCGAAATGCCATTGTCCTTCCTCCCGGCTTGTCCTCTGCAGCCGCCCGGCGCGGCCCCTCGGCGCAGTATAACGCGACGCACGCCGGGGATTCAGGCGCTGACGGCCTGACCGGCCTGTTTCCGGTGGGCGGCCTAGCGTGATGCGGGTGTACTGCGGCTGATCAGCCACAGCCCGATTACCGGGCCCGGCAGCAGCAGCCAGCCCAGCCAGGGGCCCAGCCGTGGCCACAGCGGCATCAGCGCCAGCAGCGAGAGTACCGAGATACCGAAGCCGATGGCGTTCTGCAGCGTCAGGCCGGTACCCAGCCGGGACGGCGGGCAGGCGCGGGCCGAGAGCGCCGAGAAATGCGGCGAGTCGATGACCGCCAGGGCGCTCCACAGCCCGAGGAAGGCGACCTGCCAGGCTGGTGGAAGGCCGGCCAGCCAGGGGTAGAGCAGGGCGCAGAGGGCCGATCCGGCCAGCCCCAGTGCGGCGACGCGGCGGCTGCCGTGGCGCTGGCTGAGCCACCCGCCCAGCCAGCAGGCGGGGCCGCCGATGGCGATCAGCGCGAAGCTGCCCAGGGCCAGCGTGACGGCATCGGTGCCGGGCACGGCGCGAGCCAGCAGCAGCGGGATCAGCGCCCACAGCGTGTACAGCTCCCACATGTGGCCGAAGTAGCCGCCGGCGGCGCGGCGGTAGCCGGGGATCCGGAACACGCTGACGTCGAGCGCGACACCCTGGCCGCGGGGGGCGCGTCGCCCGGCGCGCATGGCGTCGGGTTCGCCCAGGATCAGGATCATGGCGCCGGCGACCAGGGCCAGCAGCGAGGCGGCCCACACCGCGCTGGCCCAGGGCAGGTCGATGCGACCCAGCAGGCTCAGTCCCCGCAGGGCATGGGGCAGAGCCGTGCCCAGCACCAGCATGCCCACCAGCCAGGAAAGCGCCAGCCCGGCTCGTTCGGGCGCCCAGCCGACCATCAGCTTCATGCCGACGGGGTAGATGCCGGCCAGGGCCGCGCCGGTCAGCAGGCGCAACCCGGTTGCCGGCCACAGGCCGCCGGCAAGGGGCAGCAGGGCATTGCTGGCGGCGCCCAGCAGGCAGGCGGCGAGAAACAATCGGCTGGCATCGACCCGGTCAGCCAGCCCGCTCAGGCCGATGCCCAGCGTGCCCAGCAGGAAACCGACCTGCACGGCGCCGGTCAGCCAGCCCAGGTCGGCGGGCAAGAGCGTCCAGGTGACTTGCAGGGATTCGATCACCGCGTTGGGGGTGAACCACAGGGCGGTGCCGAACAGCTCGGCGATGGCGATCACGACGATGGGCATGGAGGGCTCCGTGCAGACTGGCGGCCTCTCGATTGGCCCATGCCGGCCGCAGGCTGTCGATGGCACCTTGGTCGTGCCGGGGCGAATGCCGGAGAAAGACGCCCCGGACGGTGCCGGGGCGGTGCGGGGAAGGGCCGGGGTTACAGGCCCATCGCCGAGGAGGTCGAGCGCCGGGGGTCGGCGCCGCCGTAGAAGGTGCCGTCGTCGATCAGGATCGACTGCGCGGCGCCCATGGCGTCCTGCTGGCTGACGGTGTGGCCCATCGCCTCGAGCAGGGCGATGGTGTCGGGGCTGATGCCCTGTTCGATGCGAATCTCGTCGGGCAGCCACTGATGATGGATGCGCGGCACGCTGACGGCGGTCTGGACGTTCATGTCGTGATCGATGACGTTCATCAGCACCTGCAGCGTGGTGGTGATGATCCGCGAGCCGCCGGGGCTGCCGGTGATCAGGACGTTGTGGCCGTCCTTCTTGACGATGGTCGGGGTCATCGACGACAGCATGCGCTTGTTGGGTTCGACCTTGTTGGCTTCGCCGCCGATCAGGCCGTAGGCATTGGGCACGCCGGGCTTGGCCGAGAAGTCGTCCATCTCGTTGTTGAGCAGAAAGCCCGCGCCCTCGACCACGATTCCCGAGCCGTAGCTGAAGTTGATGGTGTAGGTGTTGGAGACCGCCAGGCCGTTGTCGTCGGCGATCGAGAAATGGGTGGTCTCGTTGGACTCGTAGGGCAGCGGCTTGCCGGGGGCGATCTCGGTGCTGGGCGTGGCCTGGTCGAGCGGGATCTCGGCGCGCAGCTCGTCGGCGTAGGCCTTGGAGGTCAGCCCCTCGAGCGGCACGTCGACGAAGTCGGTGTCGCCCAGGTACTTCGAGCGGTCGGCATAGGCGCGCTTCATCGCCTCGGCCATGACGTGGATGGTGTCGGCCGAGTTGAAGCCCATCTCGGCGATGTCGTAGCCCTCGAGGATGTTGAGCATCTGCACGATGTGCACGCCGCCGGAGGAGGGCGGGCTCATGGCGTAGATGTCGTAGCCGCGGTAGGTGCCGTGGCTGGGCTCGCGGATCGTCGGCTGGTAGGCGGCAAGATCCTCGCGAGTCATCAGGCCGTCGTGATCCTGCATCTCGGCGGCGATCAGCCGGGCCGTTTCCCCCTCGTAGAACTCGCGCGGACCCTTGTCGGCGATGCGCTTGAGGGTGGCGGCAAGATCCGGCTGGCGGTAGATGTCGCCGACGTCATAGCCGCTGCCGTCGGGCTTGAAGAACTTGGCGCGGGTTGCCGGCCACTTCTCGAGCCGCTCGCGGGCCTGCTCGACACCGTCGACGAAGCGCTGCGGCAGCGGGAAGCCGTTCTCGGCCAGATCGATGGCCGGCGCCAGGGCCTCGGCGAGACTCAGGGTGCCGTACTGGTCGAGCGCCAGCGCCAGCCCGGCCACCGTGCCGGGCACGCCGGAGGCATTGTGGGTGAAGCGCGACAGCCTGGGCACCGCCTCGCCCGCGTCGTTCTGGAACATCGTCTCGTAGGCGGCGGAAGGCGCCTTCTCGCGATAGTCGATGGCGATCACCTTGCCGCTCTTCTCGTCGGAGATCAGCATGAAGCCCCCGCCGCCGATGTTGCCGGAGCGCGGCTGGGTCACCGCCAGGGCGAAGCCCGCGGTCACCGCGGCATCCACCGCGTTGCCGCCGTCGGCGAGCACGTCGTGGGCGACCTGCGAGGCGAGGAAGTGGCTGGTGGCCACCATGCCGTGGGTGCCGACCTCGGGATGGAAGCGTTCGCCCTCGAGGATCGCGCGCGAGTCGGCGAAGGCCAGCGGCACGCTGGTCACCAGGGTGGTGGCGATCAGCAGGCGAAAGGTGCGTCGCCACGCTCGGCGCGGGCGGGGATGGACGATCGGCATCGGGCGGTCTCCCTGGCGGTTCGAATGGATGGGTCGGTTTCACTATCGACGCCGATCCCGGAACCTGCAAACCCGATGCCCCCGGAATGGCGCGTTGTGGGGTAGAATGGCGGCTTTTGCCAACCCGATTGCCGAGCCATGTCCGACCCGAATCCCGATTTCCAGATCGCGCCCTCGATCCTCTCCGCCGACTTCGCCTGTCTGGGCCAGGAGGTGGATGACGTGCTGGCGTCCGGTGCCGACATCGTCCACTTCGATGTCATGGACAACCACTACGTCCCCAACCTGACCATCGGCCCGATGGTCTGCGAGGCGCTGCGCAGGCACGGCGTGACCGCGCCCATCGACGCCCATCTGATGGTCAGTCCGGTGGACGACCTGATCCGCCAGTTCATCGACGCCGGCGCCACCTATATCACCTTCCATCCCGAAGCCTCCGCGCACATCGATCGCTCGCTGCAGCTGATCCGCGACGGCGGCTGCAAGGCCGGTCTGGTGTTCAATCCGGCCACGCCGCTGCACTACCTCGACTACGTGATGGACAAGCTCGACATGGTGCTGCTGATGAGCGTCAATCCCGGCTTCGGCGGCCAGGCGTTCATTCCCGGCACCCTCGACAAGCTGCGCGAGGCGCGGCGGCGCATCGACGCCAGCGGGCGGCCGATTCGCCTGGAGATCGACGGCGGTGTCAAGGTCGATAACATCGCCGAGATCGCCCGCGCCGGAGCCGACACCTTCGTCGCCGGATCGGCGATCTTCAAGGCGCGCAACCCCGACGAACCGCACCGTTACGATGGCGTGATGCGCGCGTTTCGCGACCAGCTCGCCCGGGTCTGAACGCCGATGGACGACGCCGAGCCGCTCGCGTCGGCCGGGGAACGCAGCGCGGCGCCATGCTGGCATCTGTACGTCGTCGAGACCGCCGCGGGAGCGCTGTATACCGGGATTTCGACGGATGTCGAGCGGCGCTTTCGCGAGCATCAGCACGGCCGGCGCGGCGCGCGGGCGCTGCGCGGCAAGGGGCCGCTCAGGCTGGTGTATCGTCAGGCTGTGGGTGGCCGGGGCGAGGCGCTGCGGCTCGAGGCCTGGCTCAAGCGCCAGAGCGCTCCGGCCAAGCGCGCCTGGCTGGCGGCCAGGCGCGAGGCGCGCAGCATCGACGAATCGCGCTCCGCGGGGCTCAGTGAAGCTTCATCTTGGGGCGCAGGAAGCGATTGAGACCATCCACCACCACGGTCATGCCGGTCTTGACGGTGCCGTGGATCGAGCGCTGGTGCATGCGGTACAGCGAGGCGTAGAACAGCTTGGCCAGCCGGCCCTCGACGAACAGGCTGCGTGCCGAGGCGCCACGCATCAGGCTGCCCACGGCGTCGAAGTGGGCCAGCGAGATCAGTGAGCCACGGTCGCGGAACACGAAGTCCTTGAGAGGCTTGCCGGCAAGTGACGCGAGCAGGTTGCGATAGAGCTGGCTGGCCTGCTGGTGAGCCGCCTGGGCGCGCGGCGGGACACGCTTGCCGTCGGCCTGGGGGCAGGCCGCGCAGTCGCCCATGGCGAAGATGTGCGGATCATCGACGCTCTGCAGGGTCGGCTCGACGCGGATCTGGTGGTTGCGCTCGGTGGCCAGGCCCAGTTTGGAGAGAAAAGCCGGCGCGCGGATGCCGGCCGCCCAGACGTTGAGCGCGGTCTGGATGCGTTCGCCGTCGGCGGTAACGAAGCCCGATTCGTCGGCACAGGTGACCCGGGTGTTGACGTGGATATGCACGCCGAGCTTTTCCAGTTCGCGGTGGACCGTGCGCCCGAAGCGCTCCGGCAGGGCTGGCAGGATGCGCGGTGCGGCCTCGATCAGATGGACGTCGAGCTTGCCGCTGTCGAGCGATGTGAAACCGTAGTTGTGCAGCATCTTGGAGGCATCGAAGAGCTCCGCGGCGAGCTCCACGCCGGTCGCCCCGGCGCCGACCAGGCCCACCGACAGCTTGGGATGGGTGCGTCGCTCGGGATCGCTGTAGCGCATGAAGGTCTTGAGCATGTCCTTGCGGAACGCCTCGGCCTGCTGCGGGCTGTCGAGAAAGTGGCAGTGCTCGGCGACGCCCGGGGTGCCGAAGTCGTTGGAGACGCTACCCAGGGCGAGCACCAGGTAGTCGTATTCGATCCGGCGTGCCGGCAGGACCACGCTGTCGTCGTCATCGAGGATCGGTGCCAGGGTAATGGTGCGCGCCTCGCGGTCCAGGTCGCTCAGGGTGCCGCGTTGAAAGCGATAACCGTGGGCCTTGGAGTGGCCCTGGTAGGAGACCTCGTCGAGGCCCGAGTCGAGCACGCCGGTGGCGACTTCGTGCAGCAGGGGTTTCCAGATGTGGGTGGGGTTGCGGTCGACGAGAACGATGTCCGCCTGTCGGCGCTTGCCGAGACGCCGGCCCAGCCGGGTTACCAGCTCCAGTCCGCCTGCGCCGCCGCCGACAACCACGATACGTGGTGTAGCCATGGGTTACTCCTGTAGGTGGGTATATCAAGCGAGAAAGCGGGGTCGCCAGGGTCAGGAGAACGGCTCGGGTCTCGGGCTGCGGCCGAGGGCGTACGCCTGGAAGCGGCGACGAATGGCCTCTAGGATAAGCCCATCGATGAAAGATTCCTACATCCTGTTGTGTCATGGGGTATGTTTTTTCGTAATATTACATGCGTTTCAGGGGTGAGTTGGACAGGAACCGCACGCAAGGGAGAGAAGCATGTCGCCACATCTGCAGGGTATCCAGCTGGTCGTTTTCGATCTGGATGGCACCCTGATCGATTCCGTACCGGACCTTGCCGCCGCCGTGGATGCGATGCTCGCCGATCTGGCGCTGGCGCCGGCGGGCGAGGCAAAGGTCCGGGACTGGGTCGGCAACGGCTCGCGCAAGCTGGTCGAGCGGGCGCTGTGCCATGCCCGGGGCGAGGAGAGTGTCGAGGCCGCGTGCCAGGAGGCGGCGCATGAACGTTTCCTGCGCCACTATGCGGCGGCGCCCTGTGCATGCACGCGTCTCTACCCCGGGGCACGCGAGGCGCTGGCGGGGCTGCAGGCTCGCGGGATCGCGTTGGCGCTGGTCACCAACAAGCCCGAGGCCTTTATCGAACCGATTCTTTCGGCGCTGTCGCTGCAGGAATGCTTCGCCATGACCGTCGGCGGTGATTCCCTGCCGCGCAAGAAGCCCGACCCGCTGCCGCTCGTGCATGTCGCCCAGCGGCTCGGCGTGGTCCCCGAGGCCGCGCTGATGGTCGGCGATTCGCGCCACGACGTGGAGGCCGGACGCCGCGCCGGGTTTCGCACACTGGCCGTGCCGTATGGCTACAATCATGGCGAGCCGGTGTCGCTGGCGGGCCCCGACGGCGAAGTTGAATCGCTGGCGGAACTCGTTTAGGGTGGCGGAGCGTCATGCTGAAGACTATCAGTGGCGCCCTGTCAATAAGATTCCGCAATCAACGGATTCCGATCATGTTGAAGTCTCGTCTGCCCTTGCGGGGAACGTTCACGCCCCGGCGCGTCCCTTTCATGCGCTCCTGCGGCTGGCGATGGTGAAGCGCGACCGCTCTTTCTGCCGTTCGCCCTGACGCCGTCCCTTTCGTTTCAAGGAATCGACGAGAATGATGACTCCGCAACGCTTTGCCGAGCTGGCCGCGGCCGGCTACAACCGTATTCCGGTCACCCGCGAGGTGCTGGCCGATCTTGACACGCCGCTGTCCACCTATCTCAAGCTCGCGGATGCGCCCTGGACCTTCCTGCTCGAATCGGTGCAGGGCGGCGAAAAGTGGGGGCGCTACTCGATCATCGGCCTTCCGTCGCGCGAGCGCATCGAGGTGCGGGGCCATGAGGTGCGCCACATCGTCGATGACGACTGCCTCGGGGCGAGCGAGGTGGCCGACCCGCTGGCCTGGATCGAGCAGTTCCAGGCACGCTTCAAGGTGCCGCGTGTGGACGATCAGCCGCGCTTCGATGGCGGGCTGGTCGGCTACTTCGGCTATGACACCATCCGCTACATCGAGCCGCGCCTGGACGGCGCCAATGTGGCGGCCAAGCCCGATCCGATCGGCGTGCCCGACATCCTGCTGATGGTCTGCGACGATCTGGTGGTGTTCGACAACCTGTCCGGCCGGCTTACCCTGTGGACCCATGTCGACCCGGCGCTGGAAGGCGCCTACGAGCACGCCTCCCAGCATCTCGAGTCGCTCGAGGTCCGCCTGCGCAGCGCGACGCTCAATACCGTCAGCCCGGGGACCGGCCGGGCGGCGGTGGAAGAGGGAGACTTCACTTCGGGCTTCACCGAAGACGGCTTCAAGGCCGCGGTGGAAACTATCAAGGAGTACATCAAGGCCGGCGATATCATGCAGTGCGTGCCCTCGCAGCGCATGTCGATTCCCTATCAGGCGCCGCCGCTGGATCTCTACCGCGCGCTGCGCAGCCTCAATCCGTCGCCCTACATGTTCTTCTTCAACCTCGGCGATCATCATGTGGTGGGCTCGTCGCCGGAGATCCTCACCCGGCTCGAGGAGGGCGAGGTTACCGTGCGGCCGATCGCCGGCACCCGCAAGCGCGGGCGCAACGAGGAGGAGGACCGCGCGCTCGAAGCCGACCTGCTGGCCGATCCCAAGGAGATTGCCGAGCATGTCATGCTGATCGACCTGGGGCGCAACGACGTCGGCCGCATCAGCGAGACCGGCTCGGTCACGGTCACCGACAACATGGCCGTGGAGCGCTACTCCCACGTCATGCACATCGTCTCCCAGGTCACCGGGCGGCTGAAGCCGGGAATGACCGCCATGGACGTGCTGCGCGCGACCTTCCCGGCGGGCACGCTGTCCGGGGCGCCGAAAATCCGCGCGCTGGAGATCATCGACGAGCTGGAGCCGGTCAAGCGCGGCGTCTACTCCGGCGCGGTGGGCTACCTGTCCTGGCACGGCAACATGGACACCGCCATCGCCATTCGCACCGCGGTGATCAAGGATGGTGAGCTGCATATCCAGGCGGGCGCCGGGATCGTCGCCGACTCCGACCCCGACAGCGAATGGCAGGAAACCCTCAACAAGGGGCGGGCGCTATTCCGCGCCGTGGCCATGGCCGAGCGCGGCCTCGACAACCTGTCATGAACCGCCGGCCCCGCCTCCCGGCCTCCCGGCCTCCCGGCCTCCCGGGCGGCAGAGCTATTGCAGGTAGCTGAAACATGACTCGGGCCGAGCCGACGGCAGGCCTGCGAGGAGGCGCTGTAGCCCCTTTCTGGGCGCTACCGATGCCATCTGACCGCCATGGATGGCGGAAATGCCGACATTGAAGGGAACTCTTTTCGGCCCTGGCATCGGACTTCCTCTCCAGCCTGCCCCCGGCGCCCTCGTCGAAGCCGGCGGCGATAGCCCTGCGCCGGGCCGGGGCCGGCTTGACAGCAACCGCCCGCCGCCACACTATAACCGCCATGAACACTCTCGCGATCACGACCCACGGCAACGCTTGGCGCCTCGGCCAGTAAGAGGCGGTCGTCGTGTGTCCGAGTATCAACGCCGCCTCCGGGGCGGCGTTTTTGTGTCTGCCGTCTCGACAAGCGGGTTGATTTGGGCGTTGTGAGTACGCGGGCGGGTAAGATAGGCCGATCTCGCCACAGTTAATCAATGAAATCAGGAGCTTGCAGCCCAAATGATCTTGATGATCGATAACTACGACAGCTTTACCTTCAATGTGGTGCAGTATCTCGCCGAACTGGGCGCCGAGGTCCAGACGCATCGCAACGATGCCATCACCGTGGCCGAGATCGAGGCCCTGGCGCCGACGCATATCGTGATTTCGCCCGGCCCCTGCACGCCGGATGAGGCGGGGATCTCGATGGAGGTCATCCGCCATTTCGCCGGCAAGCTGCCGATCCTGGGCATCTGCCTGGGGCACCAGGCCATCGGTCAGGTATTCGGTGGTGCGGTGGTGCGCGCGCCGCAGGTCATGCACGGCAAGACCTCGCGGGTGCGGCATCGCGGCGAGGGCGTGTTCGCCGGTCTGGACGATCCGCTGGAGGTCACCCGTTACCATTCGCTGGTGGTCGCCGACGAGGGCCTGCCCGAGTGCCTGACGGTGACCGCCCGGGTCGACGAGGACGACGTCACCCCCGGGCTGATCATGGGGCTGCGCCACAAGACGCTGGATATCGAGGGGGTCCAGTTTCATCCGGAATCCATCCTGACGCGCCAGGGCCACGAGCTGCTGGCGAACTTTCTGCAACGCGGCGCCTGAAGGGGGAACACAACATGCAGATGCGAGAAGCCATCGACGCGGTGATGCGCGGGCGCCATCTGAGCTACGCCGAGACCCACGCGGTGATGAATCTGATCATGACCGGCGAGGCGACGGATGCCCAGGTCGGCGCCTTCCTGATCGGCCTGTCGATGAAGGGGGAGACGGTCGACGAGGTGGCGGCCGCCGCGCAGGTCATGCGCGAACTGATGCTGCCGGTGCCGGTCGGCCTGCCGGACGTGGTGGATATCGTCGGCACCGGCGGCGACGGTGCCAACCTGTTCAACGTGTCGACGGCGTCGAGCTTCGTGGTGGCGGCGGCCGGCGGCCATGTCGCCAAGCACGGCAATCGCAGCGTCTCCTCCTCCTCGGGCAGCGCCGACCTGTTCGATGTGGCGGGCATCAAGCTCGATCTGCGGCCGGTCGAGGTGGCGCGCTGCATCGAGGAAGTCGGCGTGGGCTTCATGTTCGCGCCCATGCACCATCCGGCGATGCGCCATGCCATCGGCCCGCGTCGCGAGATGGGCGTGCGCACGGTCTTCAACATCCTGGGGCCGTTGACCAATCCGGCCGGCGCCCTGCATCAGCTGCTGGGCGTCTACCAGCCCGAGCTGGTGCCGCTGATGGCCGAGGCGGTCAAGCGCCTGGGCAGCCGTCACGTGCTGGTCGTGCACGCCGAGGACGGGCTCGACGAGATCTCGCTGGCGGCGCCGACCCGGGTGGCCGAGCTGAATGACAGCGAGATCCGCGAGTACACCATCGCCCCCGAGGACTTCGGCATCGAACGCCAGTCGCTGGAGCCGCTCAAGGTGGTGACCGCGGAGGACAGCCTGCGGCTGGTGCGCGAGGCGCTCGCCGGCGAGGGCGAGGCGGCGGACATCGTTGCGCTCAATGCCGGGGCGGCCCTCTACGCCGGCGACATCGCCGACAGCATCGCCGAGGGCGTGGCCATGGCCCAGGACGCCATGGGCAGCGGGCTGGCGCTGGAGAAGATGCGCGAGCTGGCCAACTTCACGCGGGTGTTCGCCGACCAGGGCGGGGAGGTGTCATGAGTCCGTCCAACCTGCCGACCATCCTGGCCCGCATCCTGGCCCGCAAGGAGGAGGAGGTCGCTGAACGGCGCGCCCGGGTCAGCGAAGCCACCCTGCTTGAACAGGCCACGACCCAGTCGGCGCCGCGCGGCTTTACCGCCGCGCTGCAGCGCGCCATCGACGACGGCGACCCGGCGGTGATCGCCGAGGTCAAGAAGGCCTCGCCCTCGAAGGGCGTGATCCGCGAGGCGTTCGATCCCGACGCCATCGCCCGGGCCTATGCCGAGGCCGGGGCCAGCTGCCTGTCGGTGCTGACCGATGCCGACTACTTCCAGGGCTGCGAGGCGTACCTGCAGGCGGCACGCGCGGCCTGCTCGCTGCCGGTGATCCGCAAGGACTTCATCATCAACGGCTACCAGGTCAGCGAGGCGCGGGCGATCGGCGCCGACTGCATCCTGCTGATCGTGGCGGCGCTCGACGATGCCCGGCTCAAGGACCTGCACCAGCAGGCGCAGGCGCTGGGCATGGACGTGCTGGTCGAGGTCCACGACGCCCTGGAGCTGGAGCGGGCGCTGACCCTGGACCTGGCGCTGGTGGGCATCAACAACCGCGACCTGCGCACCTTCGAGACCAGCCTGGACACGACCTTCCAGCTGCTGTCGCGGGTGCCCGAGGGGGTGACCGTGGTCACCGAGTCGGGCATCCATACCCGCGGCGACGTGGAGCACATGCGCGAGCACGGCGTCAACGGCTTCCTGGTAGGCGAGGCCTTCATGCGCGAGGCCGATCCCGGCGCCGCGCTGCGCCGGCTGTTCTTCTGAACCGTGCCACTCCGGCAACCGGCATCGGCCGCCCCGCGTGGGCGGCCGAGGCGTTTCAGGCGCGCTGCGTCGTGCGCCGGTCGTCCCGTTCCGGGGCGTATTCCGGGGCGTATTCCGGGGAGTCGGGGAAGATCAGGCTGATCAGCGTCTCGCCCGCCCGGGGCGCGAGCGGCTGGCGGTCGCTGGCGATGCGCAGGCGGCCGCCCTGGCCGATGCAGAACAGCGGCAGCAGACGATTGTCGTGGATCGCGCGATAGTCGTCGATGCCGAAGGTCTCGCTGAGCCGGGCGCTGCGCAGCTCGGCGCCGCCGGCGATCAGGCTCGACAGCCGCGCGTAGGTGGCGTCCTCGGCGAACAGCAGCGGCAGGTGAGCCAGTGCCTGTTCGCGAAGACGGTGGGCGCCGGGATCATCGTGCTCGGCCAGGCGAAAGACCTTGCCGTGGCCGAGCAGGTGCTCGAAGTGCAGGGCCGCCAGGTTGTTGAGCTCCCGGTAGGGCGACAGCGGCAGCAGGTGGCCGATGCCGGTCAGTTCCAGATGCTGGGCGGCGTGCTCCGACAGCGGGTTGCCGTAGTAGACCGGCAGGCCGGCCATGCGGGCCTCCTGCACGGCGTCCCAGTTGGTGTCGGCCAGGCGCACCGCGAAGCCGGCATCGGTCAGCGCGCGGGCCACGGCGCGGGCCAGGGGATTGGCGCCGAGGATCAGAAAGCCCGAGGGCGGCGGTTCGCTGACCCCGAGCAGCCGGGCGATCGGCCGCGACAGCAGGCTCTGCACCACTACCGTGCTGATGATCACCAGGAAGGTGGTCGGCACCAGGCGGTCGGCGCCGGCGACTCCGGCGTCCTCGAGCTTGATGGCGAACAGCGAGGCCACCGCGGCGGCGACGATGCCGCGCGGCGACAGCCAGGCCAGCAGCGCCTTCTCGCGCCAGTGCAGGCCGCTGCCCAGGGTGCACAGCCAGACCGCCAGCGGGCGGGCGACCCCCACCAGCACGGACAGGTAGCCCCAGGCCGGCCACGACAGCGAGGCCAGCTGATCGGTGGTCAGTCGCGCGGCCAGCAGGATGAACAGCCCCGAGATCAGCAGCACCGAGAGCGTCTCCTTGAACTCGATGATCTGCTGGGTGGGCACGGCGCGCATGTTGGCCAGCCACACGCCCATCACCGTCACGGTGAGCAGCCCCGACTCGTGGAAGAGCTGGTTGGAGACCGTGAACAGCCCGAGCATGGTCATCAGCGTGCCGAAGCTGTGCAGTCGCTGGGGCAGCCAGTGGTGGCGCAGCACCAGCCCCCACAGGTAACCGCCGATGATGCCCAGGCCGAAGCCGATGGACAGCGTCTTGCCGAACAGCAGCAGGGTATGGGTGATCGCCCCCTGGGCGAGCCCCAGGGCCACGAACTCGTAGACCAGCACGGCGCCGATCGCGCCCACCGGGTCGATCAGGATGCCCTCCCAGCGCAGGATCTGCGTCAGGTGGGCGCGGGCCCGCAGCGTCTGCACCAGGGGCAGGACCACGGTCGGCCCCGTGACCACCAGCACCGCGCCCAGCACGCTGGCCATCGGCCAGTCGAGGCCGAGAATCCCGTGCGCGGCCAGTGCGCCGATCACCGCGGTGACCAGCGCGCCCCACATCACCAGTCGGCGTACCGTGTGGCCGTGGCCGCGCAGGTCCTTGAAGTCCAGCGTCAGGCTGCCCTCGAAGAGGATCACCGCGACCGCCAGCGAGACCAGCGGAAACAGCAGCTCGCCAAGCAGGGCATCGGGCTCGAGCAGGCCGGTGACCGGGCCCGCGGCGATGCCGCCGATCAGCAGGGGCAGGATGGCCGGCAGGCGCAGGCGCCAGGCGAGCCACTGGCAGGCGAGCGCCAGCAGGCCGATGCCGGTCAGCACGAGGGCGGGATGCTGCATGATGACGGTTCCCCGGTGTGGCGAGCAGAACGAGCGCGCAGCCTAACCGGCCGCCGGGCAGGGCGCAATCGCGCGGCGGTGACAACCAAGGCTAGCGTAGTTCGTGTCGTCGCCAGGGTCTGATCCGTCGACAGCTCTGCGAGGGGGCGCTGTGAATCCCTCCATGGGCGCTACCTGCGCCATCCATGGCGCAGGACCCCCTCTTCGAGCTGTCCCCGGCGCCCCTGGCCCGAGCCAACTGCGCTTGTCCTGCATTGGCGACAGGGTTAGCGATGAAAGAGCCAGACCAGCAGCGACAGGATCGCGCTGATCAGCACCATGGTGGTCACGGGAATGTAGAGGGTGACGTGTTCGCGCCGGATCAGCAGGTCCCCGGGCAGGCGACCCAGCGGCAGCTTCGACAGCCACGGCCAGAGCAGTCCGGCGACGACGATGCCCAGGCCGATCAGGATCAGGGTCCGTGACATGGCGACCTCCGCTACGGCGTGTCGTGAAGCGACGGGGCCGAGCGGCCCCGCCGGTGTTTCATGCCGGATGATGCTGGCGCTTGAGGGTGATCAGCAAGCCCTGCAGCGGATGCGGCAGCGCCGTATCCGACAAGCGCCGGGCCTGGCTGCGGCAGGAGTAGCCGGTGGCCAGCAGGCGCCCGGCGTTGGCCGGATCCTCGACCCGCCCGCGCCAGGAGAGGTCGTAGATGGTCTCCGAGGTCTCGCGGTTGCGGGCCTCGTGGCCGTAGGTGCCGGACATGCCGCAGCAGCCGGTGGCCAGGGGCTCGAGCTGCAGGCCGAAACGGGCGAACAGCCGTTGCCAGGCCCGGGGGCTGCCCGGGGCGTTGGTGGCCTCGGTGCAGTGGGTCAGCAGCCGGAAGCCGGGGTCGTCGTGGACGGTGGTTTCGGGCAGCACTTCGTCGGGCAGGTCGAGCAGCCACTCCTGAAGCAGCTTGACCTCGGGGACGGCCTCGGCGCCCAGCGCCTTGACGTATTCCTGGCGGTAGGTGAGCGTCATCGCCGGGTCGATACCCACCAGCGGCACGCCGGACTCGGCGAGGGTCGACAGGCGCCGGGCCTGCTTCTCGGCGGTGCGCGCGAAGGCGCCCAGGAAGCCCTGAACGTGCAGCGGCTTGCCGTTGGGCGCGAAGGGCGCGACGAACACGCGGATGTCGAGCCGGCCGAGCAGTTCGACGATATCCATCACCAGCTTGGCCTCGAAGTGGCTGGTGAAGGCGTCCTGGACGAGGATCACGCTGCGCGCCTGCTGGGCCTCGGTGAGCCGGCCGAGCGTGGTCGGCGTGGCCTCGGCGATGCCCCAGGCCTTGAGCTGCCTGGCGAGGTTCGCCCGCGACAGCCGCGGGCTGTCGACCATCCCGATCGGGCCGGCCAGCAGGCGATCCACCAGACGGGTGTCGAGCAGGGCGTTGTAGAGCGGCGCCACCGGGCGCAGGTAGGGCACGAGGAACTCCAGCCCGCCGATCAGGTAGTCGCGCACCGGGCGCAGGTAACGGCCGTGGTAGATCTCCAGGAACTGCGAACGGAAGGTGGGCACGCTGACCTTCACGGGGCACTGCCCGGCGCAGGACTTGCACGCCAGGCAGCCGGCCATGGCGTCGTAGAGCTGATGGGACACGTCCGGCTCGCCGCGCTGCGCCGCCAGGGTGTTGGCGAGGCGCTTCGGGAAGCCGCGCAGGAAGCCCCAGGCGCCTTCGCGGCGCGTGCGGCGGGACTCGTCCAGCACGTCGACCCCGGCGTTGCCCTGCAGGCGCAGCCACTCGCGCATCAGGCTGGCACGGCCCTTGGGCGAATGGACGCGATCGCGGGTCGCCTTCCATGACGGGCACATGGCGTCATCGGGGTCGTAGTTGTAGCAGGCGCCGTTGCCGTTGCAGTACACCGCCTCGCCGTGGGCCTGCCAGACGCGCTCGTCGATCTGCCGGTCGTGCTCGCCGCGGGTCGGCACGCCGTCGATGGTCAGCAGGCCGGGATCGACCCATTTCACGGCCTGCTCGTCGCCATCGTCGCTCGTCCTCGTCCCGGAGGCCGACTCGCCCGTGGCTCCGGGCGGCGTGGCGGCTTCCGCGGCTTCGGGCGGGATAGAGCGCGGAGTCGCGATCTTGCCGGGGTTGAGCTGATTGCGCGGGTCGAAGGCGCCCTTGAGGCGCTGCAGGCTGGGGTAGAGGTCGCCGAAGAACCTGGGTGCGTATTCCGAGCGCACGCCCTTGCCGTGCTCGCCCCACAGCAGGCCGTGGTATTTGTGGGTCAGTGTGGCCACGGCGTCGGAGATCGGCCGGATCAGTGCCGCCTGCTCCGGGTCCTTCATGTCGATCGCCGGGCGCACGTGGAGCACCCCGGCGTCGACATGGCCGAACATGCCGTAGCTCAGGCCGTACCCGTCGAGCAGCTCGCGGAATTCGGCGATGTAGTCGGCCAGGTGCTCGGGCGGCACCGCGGTGTCCTCGACGAACGGGATGGGGCGCTTCTCGCCCTGCACGTTGCCCAGCAGGCCCACCGAACGCTTGCGCATGGCGTAGACGCGCCCGATCTGCTCGCGGCCTTCGGCGAGGGTATAGCCCAGGCGCTCGACGCTGGCGTCGGCCTCGAGATGCGCGCAGAAATCGGCGACCCGTGACGCCAGACGCTCGGGGTCGTCATCGTTGAACTCGATCAGGTTGATGCCGCGCACCGCCGGCGCCCCGGACTCGCCGGCCGGAAAGAACTCGGCGACGCTGTCCCAGACGAAGTCCTGCATGGCCAGCAGCAGTACCCGGTCGTCGACGGTCTCGATCGAGGTGGGGGCCGCCGTGGCGGCCATCAGCGCCTTGGCGTCGCGCAGGGCGTCCATGAAGCCGGCGTAGCGGACATTGACCAGCGTCGAGTGCGCCGGAATCGGCAGCACATTGAGCGTCGCCTCGGCGAGAAAGGCCAGGGAGCCCTCCGAGCCGCACAGCACGCTGTTGAGGTCGAAGCGGCCGTCCGTGGTGCGCAGGTGCGCCAGGTCGTAGCCGGTCAGGCAGCGGTTGAGCGGCGGAAAGGTGGCGTCGATCGCCTCGCGCCGGGTGTCGATGATCTCGCGGGCGGTGCGGTGCACGTCGCCGACGATGCCCTCGCGTTCGCACAGCGCCTTGAGTTCGGCGTCGTCCACCGGGCGACTTTCCAGGCGCTCGCCGCCGCGCAGCACCACGTTCAGGGCCAGCACGTGATCGCGGGTCTTGCCGTACTCGCAGCTGCCCTGGCCGCTGGCATCGGTGGAGATCATGCCGCCGATCGTCGCCCGGTTGGAGGTGGACAGCTCGGGCGCGAAGAACAAGCCGTGGGGCTTGAGGGCGGCGTTGAGCTGGTCCTTGACCACGCCGGCCTGCACGCGGACGCGGCGATTGGCGACGTCGATCTCGAGGATGCGGTTCATGTGCTTCGAGACGTCGATGACCAGCCCGTCGGTGAGCGACTGACCGTTGGTGCCGGTGCCGCCGCCGCGCGGGGCGAGGACGATCTCGTGGAACTCCTCGCGCGCGGCGAGCCGGGCGATGCGTTCGAGATCCTCGGCGTCGCGCGGGTAGAGCACCGCCTGGGGCAGGCGCTGGTAGATCGAGTTGTCGGTGGCGAGCACGGTGCGGTCGGCGTAGTCCGGCGCGATGTCGCCGGTGAAGCCGGCCTCGCGCAGGGCGTCGAGGAAGGCCACGTAACGCGCACCGGTCCGGGAAGCGGGGTCCAGTCGTGCGATCATGTTGGTCGTCGGGTCGGGGATGCGAAGGAGTCGGCAGAGTATTCTACCTTACCCGAGATCGCCCCTGTCCGCATCCGCGTGCCGGTCGCGGCGGGGAGCGCTTTTCCTTACAATGTCAGCCCTTGCCGGACCCGCCGCGGCGGGTTCGCCCTCTATCATGACTGGATTCGTCAACGGAAAAGGCACCCATGCTCGATCCCAAACTGCTTCGCAGTGACCTCGAAGACGTGGCGCAACGCTTGGCCAAGCGAGGCTTCACGCTGGATACCGCGCAGTTCGAGGCGCTGGAGCGCCAGCGCCGCACGCTGCAGACCGAAACCGAACAGCTCCAGAACGAGCGCAACACGCGCTCGAAGGCGATCGGCAAGGCCAAGGCGGCCGGCGAGGACATCCAGCCGCTGCTCGACGAGGTCAGTGACCTGGGAGACCGACTGGATGCCGCCAAGTCGCGCCTCGCCGAGGTTCACGCCGAGCTTGACGCCCTGCTGGCGAGCCTGCCCAACCTGCCTCACGAGAGCGTGCCGGAAGGCAATGACGAGGCCGACAATGTCGAGCTGCATCGCTGGGGCACGCCGTCGACCTTCGACTTCCCGGTCCAGGATCACGTCGATCTGGGGGCGCGTCACGGCTATCTGGATTTCGAGATGGCCGCCAAGCTGACCGGCTCGCGCTTCGCGGTGATGCGCGGGCCGATCGCGCGGCTGCACCGGGCGCTCGTGCAGTTCATGCTCGACCGCCAGACCCTCGAGCACGGCTACGAGGAGTGCTACGTCCCCTACATCGTCAACCGCGACTCGCTGACCGGGACTGGCCAGCTGCCGAAGTTCGGCGAGGACCTGTTTCGCCTCGAGGGGGAGAGCGACTATTACCTGATTCCCACCGCCGAGGTGCCGCTGACCAACTTCGCCCGCGACCACATCTTCGAGGCCCGGGAACTGCCGGTCCGGCTGACCGCGCACACCCCGTGTTTCCGCAGCGAGGCGGGCGCCTACGGCAAGGACACCCGCGGCATGATCCGCCAGCACCAGTTCGACAAGGTCGAGATGGTCCAGATGGTCGACCCCGAGACCAGCTACGACGCCCTGGAGGAAATGCGCGGCCATGCCGAGGCGATCCTGCAGGCGCTGGAGCTGCCGTATCGGGTGGTCACCCTGTGCGCCGGCGACATGGGCTTCGGCGCCGCCAAGACCTACGACCTCGAGGTCTGGCTGCCCAGTCAGCAGACCTACCGCGAGATCTCGTCGGTTTCCAACTGCGAGGACTTCCAGGCGCGGCGCATGCAGGCTCGCTTCCGCCGCCCCGAACAGAAGAAGCCGCAGCTGCTGCACACCCTGAATGGCTCCGGCCTGGCCGTGGGGCGCTGCCTGCTGGCGGTGCTCGAGAACAACCAGCAGGCCGATGGCTCGGTCCGGGTCCCGCAGGCCCTGCGCGGTTACATGGGCGGGCTCGAGGTCATCAACGCCGACTGAGCCCGCCGTCGGGCGATGGGGTCACTCGCCGTCGGGGCCGGCGATCGCCCAGGTGACCGCTACCCCGGCGTCGATCTCGATCTCGCCCGCGCGGTATTCGCTGCCGCCCTTGGCCTGGGCCGCCTCGGCCCGCATCGCCAACGTGCGGGGTTGCACGTCGGGGGCGGTGGTTTCCGCGACGCGCACCACCGGCCCCAGCGCGATGCCCAGGCGCTGCGCCATCAGCTGCGCCTTGTGTCGGGCCTTGTCGATGGCACGTTCCAGGGCCTGGTCGGCTGCGGCGTCACGATCGGTGAGGTCGTAGGTGACGCCGTCGAGGGCATCGACGCCGGCTCCGGTCAGGATGTCCAGCACAATGGGCAGGCGTGACAGCGTATCCAGGTGAATGGTGATCGGCCGTTCGAGCTGGGTACGGACTCGGGGTTCGGCGTTGTCGTCCCGGTTCGTCGCCGGCAGGTAGTCGGGATGCACGCTCAGCGAGCCGGCCTGAATGGCCCGGCTGGAAACGCCCTTGACCTCCAGCGTGCGGATCACCTCGGCGATGCGTGCCTCCAGGCGTTGCCGAGCCTCGGCGAGTGCCTCGGGATCGGTTGACTGCGCGGCGCTGCGGGGCACGGCCGGTGTGCGCTCCCACAGGCGGGCGTCGAGGGTCGCCGTGTCCGGTGCCACGTGGAGCGTGGCGCGGGCCTCGACGCTCAGGCCGTCGTCGTGGGTCGGCGCCTGGGCGTGAGCGGCGAGGGGAGTGCCGATCAGGGCGACGGCCGCCGTGATGCGCAGCCAGGAAAGCGGGGGCATGGAACCTCCTGTCGAATGAGTGTCGGGTGCGAACAAGGATACGCCATCATGCGAATGGCACGGACCTTTTGTCTGCTGGTGCTGCTCGTGCTGTGCCGGGTCGGCGCCGCTGAGGCGGCCATCACCGTGACGGACGCTCGCGGCGAGACGGTGACGCTCGAGGCACCGGCTAAACGCATCGTCGCCCTGGCCCCGCATGCGGTGGAGCTGCTCTATGCGGTTGGGGCCGGCGATGCCCTGAGCGGCGTGATCGCGGGCAGCGACTATCCGCCCGCGGCACAGCGTCTGCCGCGGGTCGGCAGCTATCAGGGCATCTCCCTGGAGGCGATCCTGAGCCGGCGGCCCGACCTGGTGGTGAGCTGGCTGAGCGGCACGCCGCATGCCGTGACCGCGCGGCTTCGCGCGCTGGGCATTCCCGTCTACGCCAGCGAGCCGCGCCGCCTCACGGACATTCCCGAGGAGCTTCGCGAGCTGGGGCGGCTGACTGGCCACGCGGCCCGGGGCGCGGCGCGGGCCGAGCGCTTCGAGGCACGCCTGGCCGAACTGCGCCAGAGTTTCGCCCGGCCGCCGCGCGTCTTCTATCAGGTGGCTTCCGCGCCCCTGACCACGCTGGGGGGCGGGCAGATCATCACCCAGGTGATCCGCGCCTGTGGCGGGCAACCGCTGTTCGCCGACTCGCCGGTACTGGTGCCGCAGGTCAGTCGCGAGGCCCTGCTGGCGGCCCGGCCGACGGTGATCCTCGCGGCTAGTGCGGACGATGCCTGGCAGGCGGCCTGGCAGCGCTGGACCACGCTGCCGGCGGTGCGTGACGGCCATCTCTACACCCTCGACCCCGACGGGATCAGCCGTCCCGGGCCGCGCCTGCTCGACGGCATGGCGCAGGTCTGCCGGGTGCTGGCCGAGGCTGCCACCGCTCAGTAGTCGATGCCGCGACGGGCCTGAATGCCGGCGTTGAAGGCGTGCTTGACTTCCTGCATCTCGGTGACGGTGTCGGCCAGATCGATCAGTTCCCGATGGGCATTGCGGCCGGTGACGATCACGGTCTGCTCGGCCGGACGCTCGCTGATCGCGCGCCGGACCGTGGCGATGTCCAGGTAGCCGAACTTGAGCATGTAGGTGATCTCGTCGAGGACCACCAGGTAGACCTCGGGATCGGCGAGCATCCGCTGCGCCTGCTGCCAGACCTCGTGACAGGCGCGGGTGTCGCTCTCGCGGTTCTGGGTCTCCCAGGTGAAGCCGGTGGCCATGATCGCCACCTCCAGGTTGGGATCCTCGGCCAGCCGTTCGCGCTCGCCGCACTCCCACTGGCCCTTGATGAACTGCACCACGCCGACCCGGTAGCCGTAGCCCAGGGCCCGGGTGACGGTGCCCCAGGCGGCGGTGGTCTTGCCCTTGCCGTTGCCGGTGAAGACCAGCAGCAGGCCGCGTTGTTCACTGGCGGCGGCGACGCGGGCGTCGACGTGGGCCTTGAGTTTCTGCATCGAATGGCGGTGGCGGGTGTCGCGGTCGGTCATGGGGCCTCAGTACACGGTGGCTGGATCAGGGTGGATGGGTCGGGGCCAGCCTACGCGAGCCGCGGCCTGGCGTCAGCCGGCGTCCGGCGCCGGCTCGGGGTAGCCGAGGACGCGGCGCAGATGGTCGTGGTGGTGTGCGACCCAGCCGGGGTCGATCGGCCCCCAGTCGCGGATCACGTGGCGGCCGGTGCGGTGGCGCTCGCCGGGCGCCTGCTCGAAGTCGCAGACGATGTCCAGGTCGGCGAGTGCCGCCAGGGTGTCCTGCGCCGTGCGGCGGGGCATGCCGGTGGCTCGGGTCAGTGCCGGCACGCTGTCGGCGAGCCCGCTGTCGATCAGGTAGGCGACGTAGAGCCGGCGATAGAAACTGCTGCGGGTCTTGCTGACGGGCATGGACACCTCGGGGTCGTCGTTTGTCGCCGCCCATGTTACCCGAACAGGTCGCCCTGGCGATGGGGCGGGCGAAACGCCGAACTGTCGAGGCTCATGTCGGCGCGCCCGTCCAGGCCCAGACGCCGGCTGGCGCGGCGGAAGCGCTGCGCCAGCAGCTCGGCGAAGACACCCTCGCCACGCATGCGCCGCCCGAAGCGGGCGTCGTGGTCGGCACCGCCGCGACACTGACGGATCAGGCTCATCACCTTGGCGGCGCGCTCGGGATAGTGGCTGGCCAGCCAGTCCTCGAACAGCGGTGCCACCTCGTGGGGCAGGCGCAGCAGCATCCAGGCGGCGCTGCAGGCCCCGGCGTCGGCGGCGGCTTCCAGCAGGCGTTCCAGTTCGTGGTCATTGAGCCCCGGGATCAGCGGCGAGATCAGTGCCCCGACCGGCACGCCCGCGTCGCTCAGCTCGCGTATCACCCGGAGGCGGGCCGCCGGCGAGGCGGTGCGCGGCTCCAGGGTGCGCTTGAGGTCGTCGTCGAGGCTGGTCAGGCTGACGAACACCCGCACCAGGCGATGCTCGGCCATCGCCGCGAGCCGCTCGCGGTCGCGCAGGATCAGCGCGCTCTTGGTCACCAGGGTGACCGGGTGGCGGCATTCCAGCAGCAGTTCGAGCACGTCGCGCGTGGTGCGGCGTTCCGCTTCCAGCGGCTGGTAGCAGTCGGTGTTGCCCGACAGGTTGATCGGCCGGCAGACGTAGCCGGGTCGGCACAGTTCCTCGCGCAGCCGCTCGACCAGGCCGCTGCGCGCGATCAGCCGGGTCTCGAAGTCGATCCCCGGGGACAGGTCCCAGTAGGCGTGGCTGGGGCGGGCGTAGCAGTAGATACAGCCGTGCTCGCAGCCGCGATAGGGGTTGAGCGAGCGGTCGAAGCCCAGGTCCGGCGAGCGGTTCCACGACAGGGCGCTTTTCGCCGGCTCGTCGCGCACCGTGGTGGCGAGTCGCGCGGGCACGGCCTCCTGCCACCAGCCATCGTCGACGGCCTCGCTGTGGGTGGGCGAGAAGCGGTTGGCCGGGTCGTAGGTCGCGCCGCGACCCTTGCGGGCCACGGTATTCGGAGGAGGCGTCGCCATGTCGATCTCCTGTACTGTATTGGCATACAGTATAGTGGCGATGGCGATACCATGCAGCCGGGAGCAGCCAGCCGGCGTCCCCTCGCCCGTGAGGAGGGATTGTCCGGCATCGCGGATCAATGCTCTCGAGATGAGGCTGTCGCGTTACAATGGTCGTGTGCGCGGCGATGTACCGGTCGGCCAAGGCCCCCTTCGGTGCTTCGCCCTTTCATCCCCCAAAGGCAACAGGGTCCCATGGGCAAGCAAGCAAAGGTCGCCGAAAGCAGTTGGGAAAATCTGCTGAGGATCTTTACCGTCCCCGAGGCGTCCGGGGCGACGCTGAACCGTCTGGACAAGGATATCTCGGCGAATCTCGCCGGCTTCCTGAAGGAGCATATCGTCGCGGAAGAGCACGACCTGGTCAGGATCGAGCGGGACTTCCACGATACCCGCATCCCCGAGTCGCCGGTCTTCGTCTCCGACCAGACCCGGTTCCTGCTCGACAAGGTGGTCGCGCAATCCGTGCATACCGCCTCGCCCAGCTTCGTCGGGCACATGACGTCGGCGCTGCCCTATTTCATGATCCCGCTGTCGAAGATCATGATCGCGCTGAACCAGAACCTGGTGAAGACCGAGACCTCCAAGGCCTTCACGCCGCTGGAGCGCCAGGTGCTGGGCATGCTGCATCGGCTGATCTACGCCCAGTCCGACGCCTTCTATGACCGTTGGCTGCACCACAGCGACGAACGCCTCGGCGCCTTCTGCTCCGGGGGCACCATCGCCAATATCACCGCGCTGTGGGTCGCCCGCAACCGGGCCTTCGGTCCCGACGGCGAGTTCCCGGGCATCGGCCGCAGCGGGGTGTTCGCGGCCCTGCGTCACCATGACTGTGACGGCGCCGCGGTGCTGGTCTCGGAGCGTGGCCACTACTCGCTCTCCAAGGCCGCCGATGTGCTGGGCATCGGGCGTGATCAGATGGTGGCCGTCGAGACGGACGCCCGCAACCGCATCCGGCCCGATGCCCTGGTCGCCACGATTGAGCGGCTCCAGCGGCAGCGGATACGGCCCTTCGCGCTGGTGGGGATCGCCGGCACGACCGAGACCGGCAACATCGACCCGCTGGACAGCCTGGCCGATATCGCCGCGGAGCAGGGGATTCACTTCCACGTGGATGCCGCCTGGGGCGGTCCGACACTGTTCTCGGAACGCTACCGGCCGCGTCTGGCCGGCATCGAGCGCGCCGATTCCGTCACCATCGACGCCCACAAGCAGCTCTATGTGCCGATGGGGGCGGGCATGGTGCTGTTCCGCGAGCCGTCGGCTCTCGCCAGCATCGAGCACCATGCCCAGTACATCATTCGGCAGGGCTCCAAGGATCTGGGCAGCACCACCCTGGAAGGCTCCCGTCCCGGCATGGCGATGCTGGTGCAGTCGGCCCTGAAGGTCATCGGTCGTCAGGGCTATGCGATGCTGATCGACAATGGCATCGAACTGGCGCGACGCTTCGCCGACCGGATCGCGGCGCTCGAGGATTTCGAGCTGATCACCGAGCCGGAACTCAACATCCTCACCTATCGCTGGGCGCCCGCCGGGGTTCAGGCGCGGCTGGGGCATGCCGACGCGGCGCAGCGCCAGCGGATCAACGACCTGCTGAATCGCATGACGCAGTCCATCCAGAAGCTCCAGCGCGAGCGGGGCCAGTCCTTCGTGTCGCGCACCCGGCTGACCCCGGCGCGCTACGACCGCCAGGCCATCAATGTCTTCCGGGTGGTGCTGGCCAACCCCCTGACCACCGACCAGGTGCTGCGAGAGCTCATCGAGGAGCAACGTCAGATCGCCGCAGAGCATCTGGAAAGCGCCGACTTCGCCGACTTGAGATCCCTGCTGGACCCCGATGGCCGTCAGGCGTGAGCGTGCTCGGCCCCCCGGTCAGCCTGCGCCGGCCTCAGCGTCTCGGCAAACCATGGCTGTATTCGTATACAGAACAGGGTGGCGCCGAGCGCTGACAAGTGCGGCGACTCAGGACAGGTGACCGGGGTTGTGCAGCTCGCGCGCGTCGACGGGAGGCGGCGTCCACTGATAGAGCCAGGTCTCGGTCAGCGGTTGGTCGCCGGCCTTGAGATAGACGCGCAGGTTGATGGGCTCGGTGGTCTCCGGGGGCACCAGGTCGAACATGGCGCGATAGCCGTCGATGGCGTGCAGCGGCCGCGCCGAGGTGATTTCCACGCGTCCGGCGCTGTGCTCGATGACCGGGACGACGTTCACGTCCTGGTCGGCATCGAAGGGGAAGGGGCCGCCCTGGAAGTCGATCACGAAACGCCAGCTGAAGTACTCGCGCTTCTGGCCGACCTCGCCGCCGAGCCCGGTGCGGGTCGCCACGCACCGGGCCAGTTCGGGTTGCGACGGCGGCGTGTTGCACCAGTAGAGGCGGTAGGCGTAGAGCATCTCGTTGCCCGGCTGCACGGGCTCGTCGGGGTGCCAGAAGGCAACGATGTTGTCGAAGGTCTCGTCGAGGGTGGGGATCTCGACCAGCTCCACCGCGCCCTTGCCCCAGTCGCCCCGGGGTTCGACCCACACCGAGGGGCGACGGTCATAGTACACGCCGTCGTCCTGGTAATGGTCGAAGTCGCGATCCCGTTGCAGCAGGCCGAAGCCCCTGGGATTCTGGTCGCTGTAGGCGTTGAAGCGCAGATGCGGCGGGTTGACCAGCGGACGCCACAGCCATTCGCCGGCGCCGGTGTGCATCGCCAGGCCGTCGGAGTCGTGAATTTCCGGGCGCCAGTCCCAGTCCGCCTGGCGATCGTTCTCGCCGACCAGGTACATGCTGGTCAGCGGCGCGATGCCCAGGCGCTCGATCGGCTGGCGCGGATAGAGCGCGGCGTCGACGTCCATGGTGACATCCTCGACGATGCGAATGACGAAGCGATAGGCCCCGGTGACGCTGGGCGATTCCAGCAGGGCGTAGACCGTCAGCTCGTTGCTGCCGGAGGCGGGCCGCTCCAGCCAGAAGCGGGTGAAGTCGGGAAACTCCTCGGGCCGGGGCAGACCCGTGTCGACCGCCAGGCCGCGGGCCGACATGCCGTACTGCAGGGTGCGGCTGGTGGCGCGGAAGTAGCTGGCGCCGAGAAACGCCACCCGGTCGCGCTCCCAGTCGTCGTCGTGCAGCAGGCGAAAGCCGGCGAAACCGAGGTCGCTCGGCAGGGCCTGGCCGTCGATGCCCGAATCGCCATAGTCGAACATCGCCGGGTCGTAGGCGATCTCGTGAGCCCGGCCATCGACAATCTCGTGGATGGACACCGGCTTCTTGAAGTACAGGCCCAGGTGGAACAGCTCGGCGCGATAGCGGGCCTGTTCGTCGTCGGCCCACAGGGCCTGGTCCTTGCGAAAGCGAATGGCCTGGTACTGGTCCCAGGTCAGGCCCTGCAGCTCGGGGGGAAGGGTCGCCTCGCCGTCCCGGGGCGGCTGGTCGGCGAGGTGGCGTGCCAGCCCCTTGAGCCAGGCGTAGTCGAAGGCCGCGCCCTGGTCCGGGCCGGCGGGCGAGGCGTCGGGCGCCGCGGCCAGTACCCGGGAAAGCGGCAGGAAGGCCCCGCCCAGCGCGCTGGCGGCCTTGAGGAAATCGCGTCGATGCATGAGTCGTCCCTGATGGTCGATGAAGCGTCATCGACGTTCACTATAGGAACCCCGCCGGACCCCGGCAATCCATGCCGGGGCCGCCTGGTGGCTGCGGTCTACAGGCGCAGGGTGAGGCCGCCTTCCAGATAGCGGCCCTGGGTGTTGTAGCCGTCGATGAGCTGATAGTCGCGATCCAGTGCATTGTCGAGCTTGGCGGAAAGCGCGATGCGGGGCGTGAGCTGCCAGGCGGTGCGCAGGTCCACCACGCCGTAGCCGGCGGTCGTGGTGTCGGCATAGGTGACGGCGTCCGTGTCGCGGCGGTCGCCGGCGCTGCGCAGCGTGGCGCCGAACGACCAGTCCCCGGTCGCGTAGTCGGCATCGAGGCGACCGAAGGTGCGCGCGCGGCGTTTCAGGCGCCGGCCCGTGTCGCGATTCTCGGGTGACTGATGGGTCAGGGAGGCATGCAGCGTGAAGCCGCCATATTGCCAGTCGCCCGCCAGTTCGACGCCACGGATCCGGGCCTTGCCGACGTTGTAGGGAATGAAGGTGGCCGGATCGTAGTCGATCAGGTCGTCGATGCGGGTATCGAAGGCGGTCGCCGACAGCCCCCAGGTGTCGCGGTCGAGGCGCCAGAACAGCTCGCCGGTGCGCGAGGTCTCGGCATCGAGGTCGGGGTTGGCGCCATAGGGGCCGTAGAGGTCGAGCAGGCTGGGCGCCTTGTAGGCGGTGGCGTAGCTGGCACCGACCTGCTGGCCGGCGGTCAGCGTATAGGCGTAGGCGAGGCTGCCGGTGGTGGCGCCGCCGAAGCGGTTGTCGTCGTCGTGGCGCACCCCGGCCGACAGTCGATGGCGGGCCAGTCGCTGGTGCCAGCTGGCGAACACGCCCCAGTTGCGGCGGCCGTCCTCGGCGTAGGCCAGCGGCGAGTCGAGCGAGGCGTCGCGAAAGTCGGCGCCGAGCGCGGCATCCCCCCAGTCGCCCGACAGGCGGTTGGTCAGCGAGGCCTCGTTGCGCCGGGTCGAGGTCTCGCCGGTTGAGCGGCCGTCGATGAAGCGCTCGCGGCTTTCGTTGACCCGGGCAACGGCCAGCTGGGTATCCCACTCAGGCGTTACGTGCGTGGTCAGCGAGGCGGAAAGGACCTGCTGGTCACCCTCGCCGCGGCAGTCCTGGCTGGGTGGGTAGCCGCAGTCGTCGTAGTCGTAGTCGTTGCGGGTGCGCAGCAGCGAGACGTCCAGGTCGGCGCGCTCGCCGAAGGCGTGGCTCATCGCCAGCTTGCCGGTGCGCTGGTCGAAGCCGTCGTCGTCGCCGCCGTTGGCGCGGGCCGAGAAGCCGTCGGTGCTCTGGTGGTCGATCAAGGCCGAGAGCCGGGTGTCCTTCTGCGTCGCGCTGAACCAGGCGGTCTCGCGGCGGGTGTGATCGCCGCCGGCGCGCAGTTCCAGGGTCGCGTGCTCGCCGTCGGCCTCGGCCTGGCGGGTGATGATGTTGATCACGCCGCCGATGGCATCGGCGCCGTAGGCGGCGGCGCGCGGGCCGCGCACGATCTCGATGCGCTGGATGGCCGATACCGGCAGGAACTCCCAGTTGATCGAGCCGTCGGTGGCCGAGGCGATGCGCGCCCCGTCCACCAGCACCAGGGTATGGTCGGAATTGGTCCCGCGCAGGAACAGACTGGTCTGGTTGCCGCGGGCGCCGTTGCGGGCCAGCTCGATGCCGGCCCGCCCCTGAAGGAGCTCGGTCACGGAGTTCGGCTGCAGGCGCTCGATCTCGTCGCGGCCGATGATCGTGGTGCTGGCGAGTACGTCGGCGCGTGTCTGGGGCAGGCGGTTGGCGGTGACCTGCAGGGTGTCCAGGCGCTGGTCGGCCTGGGCCAGGGGGGCCGCGGTGACGCCGATGGCGAGCCACAGCGGGGTCTTGCGAAACGGCATGGAAAGATCCTCAAGCGCGTCGTGACGGTCGATCGCGATGAGGAGGACAGAAAGGGTGACGACGGCGCGACGCGGACGGCCGGCCTGCCGGCATGCCGCGGCGTGCCGGTTGTTGTCGCCACTGGCGAGGCCCTCCGCATCAGCCAGTGAAGAGACGCAGGCCGGTCTCCGGACTGACGCGCTGGGCCGTGGTTCACGGCCGCGGATCGAGGTCACCTTCCCGCCTGGCGGCAGTGGTCGGCGCTCAAGCCCGACCTCGATCGACGCGAACACCGTTGCGGGGGCAGTGCGGGGGTCTCACCCGCTTCCCGAGCACCTGTGTCTCGACGGTGGGGAATTCTGCGGGGCCGGGGAGGGCAAGTCAACGCGGCACGGACAAGAACCCGGTCATCCCTGACCGGGCCTGCGCATCGCGTCCCTGCGGTTCCCGTTGGGCGTTTCCGTGCTCAACACAGTAAACATGGCACCGAATCCGTGGTCTTGCGTTTAATCCAGGTTATGAGTCGGTAAAAAAACCGGATCGCTCGATCGGAGCGTCACGGGCTGGCGTGCTGTTCGTGAACGACCAGTTCCACGCGGCGATTGGCGGCGCGGTCGCGACGCGAGTCATTGGGCCGCAGCGGGCGGGTGTCGGCATAGCCGATGGCGCGCAGCCGATCGACGGCGATGCCCTGGCCCTGCAGGTACCGCAGCACGGCGCTGGCGCGGGCGCTGGAGAGCTCCCAGTTGGAGGGGAAGCGCCGCGTGTGGATGGGAACGTCGTCGGTATGGCCTTCCACGGAAAGGGTGCCCCGGGTGCGCTCGAGCAGCGGCAGCAGGCGGTGGAGCACCTCCATGCCGGGGGCGGTCAGGTCGGCCCGTCCGCTGGCGAACAGCAGGTGATCCTGGATGCGCAGGTTGAGCCCTGCCGTGCTGCGCGAGACGCTGACGCCATCGAGCCGGGGCAGCAGGCCGGTGAGATCGGGCTGCGCGCCCGTGGCGCGGGCCGGGCCGGCGGTGGCCGGCCCGGGAGCGGGTGAGGAAGCTTCCGTCTCCGCGGTGGGATCGGTGAGCGTCAGCAGCAGCACGAACAGCGTGATCAGCAGCGTCAGCACGTCCAGGTAGCTCAGCAGCCAGCTTTCGCCGTCCTCGCCCGATGCCTTGCCCTGCCCGGGAAGCAGGTGGTCGTGCCCGTCACCCATGCGATCCGTCCTGCATGGGGTCGAGGGTCGGCGACGGCTCGCCGTCGTCGCGAATCTCGTCCTGGTGATTGGCCATGAAGGAGTTCAGGGTTTCCTCGATGAAGGAGGGCAGGCGCCGCCGCGAGATCAGCGAGACGCCCTCGAGCACCATGTTCATGGCGATCAGACGCTCCTCGGTGCGGCGTTCGAGCTTCACGGCGATCGGCTTGAAGACCAGATTGGCCAGCAGGATGCCGTAGAAGGTGGTCAGCAGCGCCACCGCCATGCGCGGGCCGATGTCCGCCAGGCTGCCGCCGTCCATGACCTCGAGCATGTTGACCAGGCCGACCAGGGTGCCGAGCATGCCGAAGGCCGGCGCATAGGCGGCCAGGGTGCGAAAGATCTGTGCCTCGGCATGTTCCCGCGCCTTGAGGCGGGCGATGCGCCAGCGCAGCAGATCGAGGATCTCCTGCTCCTTGGTGTTGGCGATGACCAGCTGGATGCCGGTGCGCAGGAAGGGGTTGCGGGCCTTTTCCAGCGCACGCTCCACGGCCCGCACGTCGCCCTTGAACCACAGCCGGGCCATGTCCACCAGTTCCTGGATGTCGTCGCGGAGATGGTTGTCCTCGCGACGAAAGACCAGCCCCACCAGGCGTACCACGCGAACCACTTCCTTGAGGGGATAGCTGATGAACGTCGCCGCCATCGTGCCGGTCAGCACGATGGCTAGGCCGGGCAGGTTGAGGAAACTGTCGGGGGACTCGGCGGTGAGGAACAGCACGCTGGCCAGCAGCAGACAGCTGGCCACCATGCCGATCAGCGTGGAAGGGTTCATCGAGGCTCCTTGATGACGGTCGTTTATCGTCCTATCGGCCTCGGCCCCGCGAAGTTGAGGGCGAGGGGGGGCCGTGGGCGCGATCACTTGATGTCGATCAAGGCGGGCGGGTCGTCGCTGATCAGCGAGGCGGCGCCCCAGGCGTACAGGCGCCGGGCGATGCGCGGGTCGTTGACCGTGTAGGCGACCAGGCGGCAGGGGCTCGCGGCCACGGCGCGCGCCTGGCGTTCGCGCAGGCGCCGCCAGTCCAGGTGCAGGCTGACCGCACCGAGCTCGCGGGCTTCCTCCCGCCAGCGGCGGGGCAGGCGCTTGTCGATGATGCCCAGCCGCACCCGGTGCGGATCGGGACGCTGCCGGCGCAGGGCGTGCAGCACCCGCCGGTCGAAGGAGGAGGCCAGCCAGCGCGAGGGCGGCAGGCAATGCTCGACCAGTGGCAGCACCGTGTCCACCAGGGCGGCCGGGTCGCGTCCGCGGTGGAGCTTGAATTCCAGGTTGAGCCCCAGCCCCAGCGTCTCGATCAGCGCCAGCATGGTCTCCAGCGAGGCCAGGGGCTCGCCGTGAAAGCGGGGCGCGAACCAGCCGCCGGCATCCACCCGGCGGGCCCGTTGCCGGTCCAGGTCGGCGAGCCGGCCGCGGGTGTGGCTGCAGCGGTTCAGGCGGGCATCGTGCCAGATGACCGGGGTGCCGTCGCCGAGCAGCTGCACGTCGAGCTCGACCCAGCGGCAGCCGGCGGCATGGGCGGCGCGAACGGCGGCCAGGGTGTTTTCCGGGGCATGGGCCGACAGGCCGCGATGGGCCATGAGGCGAGGCAGGGCGTCGAGCGGCATGCGAATCCCTCGTGCGGGGCCGGAAAGGCGTGGGGCGACGACGGCCGGTATGCTAGTCTGCCCCGCCGATCATCTCGCGAATGGAGTCCCCATGAAAGTCGTGAACGTGAACGATGCCCGGCAGCGCGAGGCCTGCCTGGCGCGCCTGTGTGCCGAGGTCTACGGCCGGGACGCCGGGCTCGTGCCGCTGGCGAGCTTCGCCGGCACCCTGGGCGTGCTGGTGCGCCAGGACGCGGCGCGCATCCTGGCGCTGACCGACGACGATGGCCGCCCGGCGGCACTGGCGCTGCTGGTATCCGATGCCCGCGGCGAGAGCATGGAGCTGGCCCTGCTCGGCGCCCTGCCCGACTCCCCGGTCGAGGATGTCGCCGAGCGCCTGGTGGCGGAGCTGGCCACGCGGGCGCCGCTGCGCGTCAATGCGGCCGACGCCGATCAGGAAGCGATGTTTCGTCGTGCCGGCATCGAGCGCTGGCTGAGCGGGGCGGAGGGGCAACGCATCGGGCTGGCCCCCCGCCACCCGGACGCCGGCCCGGACTCGCTGCCCGCGAGCCTGGGTTTCGACGTCGATGCCGTGGTGCAGTCCTTCAAGCAGGACCGCGAGCTGTTCGACGGCTACAAGGCGCGTTTCGTGCGCGGGCTGGAGCAGTTTCCCGAGCAGCTGTAATCCCGGCCGCGGCCGTGTTCAACGCGCCAGCCAGCCGCCGTCCACCGCCAGCGCATGGCCGTGGACGTAGTCGGCGGCCGACGAGGCGAGAAAGACCGCGGCACCGGCGATATCCTCCGGCTCTCCCCAGCGCTCGGCGGGAATGCGCGCCAGCAGCTCGGCGTTGCGCTGCGGGTCGTCGCGCAGCGCCCGGGTGTTGTCGGTGGCCATGTAGCCCGGGGCGATGGCGTTGACGTTGATGCCCTGGGCGGCCCACTCGTTGGCCATCAGCCGGGTGAGACCGAGCAGGCCGCTCTTGCTGGCGGTGTAGGACGGTACCCGAATGCCGCCCTGGAAGGAGAGCAGCGAGGCGACGTTGATGATCTTGCCGCGCACCCCGCGCGCGATCAGGTGACGGGCGACGTGCTGGGCCAGGAAGAAGGCCGCCTTGAGATTGACGTCGATGACCGTGTCCCAGTCCGCCTCGCTGAACTCGATGGCCGGGGCGCGGCGGATCAGGCCGGCGTTGTTGACGAGGATGTCGACCTGCCCCGCCCTGGCGAGGGCGTCCTCGACGATGGCGGCCGGGGGCGTCTCGCCGAGCGCGGCGGTGACGCTGCAGTAGCGGCGTCCCAGCGCTTCGATGGCTTCCCGGGTGGCGCTGTCGTCGCTGCGGTTGACGCCCACGATGTCGGCGCCGGCCTCGGCCAGGGCGACGGCCATGGCGCGGCCGAGCCCCTTGTTGCAGCCGGTGACCAGGGCGGTGCGTCCTTCGAGCGAGAAACGGGTCAGGGACATGAAGACTCCTTGTCGGCAATCCGTGTTGGCAGGCTGTGTCCAGCGTAGGCGATGCGGCGGTGCCTGCCGAGCCGGCGGGACTGGTCTTGACCGGCGGACGCTTGTAAGGTGAGCCGATCCCCGTTAGCAGAACAAGGATTGCCGGCCATGGCCAAACGTATCCAGTTTTCCCGCACCGGTGGCCCCGAGGTGCTCGAGCTCGTCGAAGTGGCCCCCGCCGCACCCGGGCCGGGCGAGGTGCGCGTCGCCAACCGGGCGATCGGCCTGAACTTCATCGATATCTACTTCCGCACCGGGCTCTATCCGGCGCCGGGGCTGCCGTCCGGCCTGGGCACCGAGGGGGCCGGTGTGGTGGACGCCGTCGGCGAGGGCGTGACCCATCTCAAGCCGGGCGATCGCGTCGCCTATGCCCAGGGGCCGCTCGGGGCCTACGGCGAGCAGCACGTGCTGCCCGCCGAGAAGGTCGTGGTGCTGCCCGAGGGCATCGATTTCGAGACCGCCGCGGCGTCGATGCTCAAGGGCCTGACCGTGCAGTACCTGCTGCGCCAGACCCATCGGGTCGAGGCGGGCGAGACGATTCTCTTCCACGCCGCGGCCGGCGGCGTCGGCTCCATCGCCTGCCAGTGGGCCCGGGCACTGGGGGTCAAGCTGATCGGCACCGTCAGCTCGCCGGAGAAGGCCGAGCTGGCGAAGAACAACGGCGCCTGGGCGACCATCGACTACACCCGCGAGAACGTGGTCGAGCGGGTCCGCGAACTGACCGGCGGCGAGATGGTGCCGGTGGTCTACGACTCGGTGGGCAAGGACACCTGGGAAACCTCGCTGGACTGCCTGCAAAAGCGCGGCCTGATGGTCAGCTTCGGCAACGCCTCGGGGCCGGTGGAAGGCGTCAACATCGGCATCCTCAACCAGAAGGGGGCGCTGTTCGTGACCCGGCCCAGCCTCAACGGCTACGCCGATACCCGCGAGCGCTTCGAGATGATGTGTCGCGACCTGTTCGAGATGCTCGGCAGCGGCAAGGTCAAGGTGGATATCGGCCAGCGCTATCCGCTCGACAGGGCGGGTGAGGCCCAGGACGCCCTGGCCTCGCGCCGCACCACCGGCTCGACCATCCTGCTGCCCTGAAGTCGACCGGCACCGGGCTCGAGGCCGGCACCGGTTCCTTCCGTCCCGCCGGGCCTGATGCCACCCGCCGGGGCATGAAAAAGCGCCCTGTCCGTCGTCTCGACGGGCAGGGCGCTTCTTGTGTCGCCCCCGGTGTTTCGGCGTCTATGCCTCGTCGGGGTGGCTCGCCGACGCCGGTCGACCGGCGAAGGCATCGAACGCGAAGTCGTCGACGGTGAGCATGTCCAGCACCTCGGCCTCGAAGGCGTGCAGGAAGGCGGCGTCCTCCTCGCCGATCAGCCCGGCGGCGAGCCCGGCGTCGATGCGCTGCTCGGGATGCAGGGCGTCGGCGGGCAGTTCCCCGCGGGCATGGGCCTTGCTGAGGGTGCGATACAGCGGCTCGGCCCGCGGGTAGTCGGCCAGCAGGGCATTGTAGCGGGCCAGGGGGTTGTCGACGTCGCCTTCCTTGTGGGTGTTCCAGGTGCCGGCCAGCAGCTTGTCGCGCAGCGGCGTGGCGGTGGAGATGGCGTGGGCGATCTCCCGGGTGAGGCTGTCCTCGGGGGTCTTCCAGCGCCGGCCGAGCGGCATGACGATCGCCGACAGGCTGCGCCCCAGGGCGCGGCTGGGCAGGTTGTCGAAGAGCTCGACGAAGGCCTGCTCGGTGCGGTGGAGCAGGGTGCGACAGCTGTAGTGGAGCAGGGCCGCCTCGTGCTCGACACCGGTGTCGTCGTGCCACTGCTTGAGCAGCATCGACAGCAGGTAGAGGTTGGCGAGCACGTCGCCGAGCCGGGCCGAGAGCATTTCGCGCTTCTTGAGGCTCGAGCCCAGGCTGGCCATGGCGGCATCGGCGCACAGCCCGAAGCCGGCGGACAGACGGCTGACCTCGCGGGCATAGGGCGCGGCCAGCTCGTCGAAGGGCACGTGCGGCCTGCCCAGCCCCAGTGCCTGGGTGAAGGCGCGGGCGGCGTTGCCGACGATCAGCCCGGCATGGCCGAAGAAGGCCTTGTCGAAGGCGTCGAGGTCATCGTTGTCGGCGGCGGCGAGTTCCTCGAGCACGTAGGGGTGGCAGCGGATGGCGCCCTGGCCGAAGACCATCAGGTTGCGGGTCATGATGTTGGCGCCCTCGACGGTGATCGACACCGGCACGGCGCTCCAGGCGAGCCCCAGGTAGTTGCGCGGCCCCAGCGTCACCGCCTTGCCGCCGTGGACGTCCATGGCGTCGGCGAGGATGCGCCGCTGGAACTCGGTCAGCTGGCTCTTGAGAATCGCCGAGGGCACCGCCGGCTTGACGCCGTGATCGATCAGGTTGGCGGTCTGGTACACCGCGGCCTGGGCGATGTAGGCGTGCGCCGTCAGGCGGGCCAGGGCCTCCTGCACGCCTTCCATCTCGGCGACCGGCACGTTGAACTGGCGGCGGATGCGGGTGAAGCCGCCGGACCAGCCGGCGGCGTAGCGGCCGACCCCGGCGGCGCCGGAGGGCAGGGTGATACAGCGGCCCACCGACAGGCATTCGACCAGCATGCGCCAGCCCTGGCCGGCCATCGCCGGGCCGCCGATGATGCGGTCGAGCGGCACGAAGACATCGCGGCCGACGATCGGGCCGTTCATGAAAGGGCTGCCGATGGGGTGGTGGCGGCGGCCGATCGCCATGCCCGGCGTGTCGCGGGGGATCAGCGCACAGGTGATGCCCAGGTCGCTTTCCTCGCCGAGCAGGTGGTCGGGGTCGAACAGCCGGAACGCCAGGCCCACCACGGTGGCGATCGGCGCCAGGGTGATCCAGCGCTTCTCGAAGGTCAGCTCGATCCCCAGTACCGATTCGCCGTCGACCTCGCGCCTGACCACCACGCCGACGTCGGGCAGCGAGGTGGCGTCCGAGCCGGCCCGCGGCCCGGTGAGGCCGAAGCAGGGGATCTCGCGGCCGTCGGCCAGCCGCGGCAGGTAGTGGTTCTTCTGCTCGTCGGTACCGTACTTGAGCAGCAGCTCGCCCGGGCCGAGCGAGTTGGGCACGCCCACCGAGATCATCAGCGTCTCGTTGACCACCAGCTTCTGCAGCACCGCCGACTGCGCCTTGGCCGAGAAGCCCAGGCCGCCGTATTCCTCGGGGATGATCATGCCGAAGAAGCGTTCCCGCTTCAGGTAGTCCCAGGCCGCCTCGGGCAGGTCGGCGCGCTCGCGGGCGACATCCCAGCCGTTGCACAGGCCGGCGACCTCCGTGCACTGATGCTCGAGGAAGGCGCGCTCGGCGTCGCTCAGGCCGTCGTCACGGTAGGCCAGCAGGCGCTGCCAGTCGGGGCGGCCGGTGAACAGCTCGCCGTCCCAGGACACACTGCCGGCTTCCAGGGCCACGCGCTCGGTATCCGAGACGCGCGGCGCCACCCGGCGAAAGCGGGTGAACAGCCGCGGGGTCAGCCAGCGACGGCGCAGCGCGGGCAGCCCGCCGGCGGCGATGGCCAGGGTCGCCAGCAGCAGCAATACGGCGGCGACCGGGGCAGCCAGCACGATTCCCAGCAGGCCGGGGAGGCCGGTGGCGGCGAGTGCCGCCGTGGCGCCGGCCTCGCGGCGCATGACCTCGACCAGGCCGATGGCGGCCAGCACGATGAGCAGCAATGACAGCATCGAGATTCTCCGAAGCGGACGATGACGTGATTCGAACGTACGTTTGAATACTCTCAGCCTAGAGGATTTGCGCGACCCTGACCAGAGCGGTGGACCACAACACCAAAAAAAGCCCCGCAGGGGGCGGGGCAAACAGGGGGAAAGTGGGGGGTCAGGCCGGGCGTTCGGGCGCGTGCTGCCGGGCCGGTGTGCCGTTGGCGACGTAGTAGGGGGCGTCGCTCTTCGGCAGCGGTTCGCGGCCGCGGATCTTGTCGGCCATCTTCTCGGCCAGCATGATCGTCGGGGCGTTGAGGTTGCCGGTGGGGATCACCGGGAACAGCGAGGCGTCCACCACCCGCAGGGCCTCCACGCCGTGGACCCGGCCGGCCCCGTCGACCACGCTGTCGTCGCCATCGCCCATGCGGCAGGTCCCGCAGGGATGGTAGGCGGTCTCGGCGTGCTGGCGGACGAAGGCATCGAGCTCGGCGTCGGACTGCACGTCGGGCCCCGGCGAGATCTCGCGGCCACGGTAGGCGTCCATGGCCGGCTGATTGATGATCTCGCGGGTCAGGCGGATGGCGTCGCGGAATTCCTGCCAGTCCTTCTCGGTGGACATGTAGTTGAACAGGATCGAGGGCGCGGCCGCGGGGTCCAGCGAGGTCAGGCGCACCCGGCCCTCGCTCTCGGAGCGCATGGAGCCGACGTGGGCCTGGAAGCCGTGGGCCTGCACCGCGCTCTTGCCGTTGTAGCTGATGGCGATGGGCAGGAAGTGGTACTGCAGGTTGGGCCACGCCTCCGCGTCGCGGGTGCGGATGAAGCCGGCGGCCTCGAACTGGTTGCTGGCGCCCATGCCGGTGCCGAACAGCATCCATTCGGCGCCGATCTTCGGCTGGTTGTACCACTTCAGCGCCGGGTACAGGGAGATCGGCTTTGTGCACTCGTACTGGATGTACATCTCCAGGTGGTCCTGGAGGTGTGCGCCGACGTTGTCGTTGACCTGAACCGGCGTGATGCCGAACTCGTCGAGCACGTCCTGCGGGCCGATGCCGGAGCGCTGCAGGATCTGCGGCGAGGCGATGGCGCCGGCGCACAGCAGCACCTCGCGGCGCGCCCTGACCTCCCGGGTCTGGCCGCCGCGCGCGTAGCGCACGCCGCTGGCACGCTTGCCCTCGAAGGTGATCACGTCGGTGGTGGCGCGGGTCTCGATGGTCAGGTTGGGCCGCGGCCTGGCGATGTCCAGATAGCCCCGGGCGGTGGAGGCACGCCGGCCGTTCGGGGTCACGAACCGGTCCATGGGGCCGAAGCCTTCCTGCTGGTAGCCGTTGACGTCCTCGGTGGCCGGGTAGCCGGCCTGGATACCCGCCTCGATGAAGGCATGATAGAGGGGGTTGTTGCCTGCCTTCGGAGTGGCGACGCAGACCGGTCCGTCACCGCCGTGGTAGTCGTTGGCGCCGATGTCGCGGGTCTCGGCCTTCCTGAAGTAGGGCAGGCAGTCGGCGTAGGTCCAGTCCTCGAGCCCCTCGCGCCTGGCCCAGTTGTCGTAGTCCAGGGCGTTGCCGCGGATGTAGCACATGCCGTTGATCAGCGACGAGCCGCCCAGGCCCTTGCCGCGGCCGCACTCCATGCGCCGGTTGTCCATGTGGGGTTCGGGGTCGGTCTCGAACGCCCAGTTGTAGCGCTTGCCCTGCAGCGGGTAGGCGAGCGCCGCCGGCATCTGAGTGCGGAAGTCGAAACGGTAGTCCGGGCCGCCGGCTTCCAGCAGCAGCACCTGCACGTCGGGGTCCTCGGTCAGTCGCGTGGCGAGGACGTTGCCGGCGGAGCCGGCGCCGATGATGATGTAGTCGTATTCACGAGCCTGCGTCATGAGCGGCCCTCCTGCGTGAAATCGGGATCGAAAAGCGGCTGACGACGGGCCGGCCCTCGGGCCGGCCCGGGCAGGTCAGAAGACCGGCGGGAAGGGGCCCATCTCGACCTGGACCGACTTGATCTGGGTGTACTGGTCGAGTGATGACAGGCCGTTCTCGCGACCGATGCCGGACTCCTTGTAGCCGCCCACCGGCATCTCGGCCGGGGAGTCGCCCCAGGTGTTGATCCAGCAGATTCCCGCCTGCAGGCGGTGGATGACGCGATGCGAGCGGTTCAGGCTCTCGCTGAACAGGCCGGCGGCCAGGCCGTAGGTGGTGTCGTTGGCGCGCCGCACGACCTCGTCCTCGTCGTCGAAGACCAGGATCGACATGACCGGGCCGAAGATCTCCTCGCGGACGATGCGCATGTCGTCGCGGCAGTCGGTGAACACCGTGGGGGCCGCCCAGGCGCCGGCGGCGAAGTCGCCGTCGTTCCAGCGCTCCCCGCCGACCAGCACGCGGGCGCCTTCCTGCTTGCCCAGGTCGATGTAGCCCTGGACCTTCTCGAGGTGCTCGAAGCTGACCAGCGGGCCGAAGTTGACGTCCGGGTCGAGCGGGTCGCCGGCGCGGATGCGTTCCACGCGCTCCTTGATGCGGGCCTCGAAGGCGCTCTTGATCGAGCGGTGCACGAAGACGCGGGTGCCGTTGGTGCAGACCTGACCGCTGGAGTAGAAGTTGGCGACCATGGCGGCGTCGGCGGCCCGGTCCAGGTCGGCGTCGTCGAAGACGATCAGCGGCGACTTGCCGCCCAGCTCCATGGTCACTTCCTTGAGGGTCGAGCCGGCTGCGGCGGACATCACCTTCTTGCCGGTGCCGGCTTCGCCGGTGAAGGTGATCTTGTCGATGTCGGGATGATGCGTGAGCAGTTCGCCGACGCGGCCGTCGCCGTGGACCACGTTGAACACGCCGTCGGGCAGGCCGGCCTCGGTGAGGATCTCGGCCAGCTTCAGGGTGGTCAGCGGGGTGACCTCGCTGGGCTTGAAGACCACGGCGTTGCCGGCGGCCAGCGCGGGAGCGCTCTTCCAGCAGGCGATCTGGATGGGGTAGTTCCAGGCACCGATGGCGCCGATCACTCCCAGCGGCTCGCGGCGCGTGTAGACGAAGGAGTCCTCGCGCAGCGGGATCTGCGTGCCCTCGATGGCCGGGGCCAGGCCGGCGTAGTACTCCAGCGAGTCGGCGCCGGTGACGATGTCCACCGCCCGGGTCTCGCTGATCGGCTTGCCGGTGTCCAGGGTTTCCAGGTGTGCCAGCTCGTCGTTGCGTTCGCGCAGCAGGGCGACGGCGCGCAGCAGGATGCGGCTGCGCTCCAGGCCGGTCATCGCCGCCCACGCCTGCTGGCCGCGACGGGCCGAGGCGACGGCGCGGTCGATATCCTCGCGTGATGCCTGCTGGACGCGGGCCAGCACCTCGCCGCTGGCGGGATTGACGGTGTCGAAGGTTTCACCGGAGGTGGCGTCCACGCGACGCCCGTCGATGTAGAGTGGCTGAGTTTCGAGTGTGGCCATGTTGCCTCCGCGAAAGGATGGGTGTGTCGCGCCGCCGGGGCCGCCGTCAGGCGAGGCAGTCGGCGCGCGCCAGTTGTTCTTCCAGGTAGTCGTAGGCCAGCCGGCGGGCCCGGTCGACGTCGAGCCCCTCGGGCGCCAGGGCGCCGCGCAGCCAAAGGCCGTCGATCATCGCCGCCAGGCCGCGGGCGGCGCGGCGGGCCTCGGCGCGCGGCAGGCAGCGCCGGAACTGGCTGCACAGGTTCGAGTAGAGGCGCCGGTCGTTGACCCGCTGCAGCCGCTGGAGGTCGTGCTTGTGCATGCTCGAGGCCCAGAAGGCCAGCCAGGTCTTCATCACCGACTGGCTGACCTGGCTGCGATCGAAGTTGCCGTCGATGATCGCGCGCAGGTGAGCCGCCGGCGTGTCCTCCGGCACTCGGCCGCGGCGCGTGGCCACGGCGGCCCCCAGGTCGTAGAGGATCTGGCGCATGGTGGCTTCCAGCAGGCCGTCCTTGCCGCCGAAATAATGGCTGATGATGCCGGCCGAGACGCCGGCCTGCCGGGCGATCCGCGCGACGGTGGCGTCCGCCAGGCCGACGTCGTCGATGGCCTGCATGGTGGCCTTGATCAACTGCCGCCGGCGTATGGGCTCCATTCCGACCTTGGGCACGAGCCTCCCTCCTTTGCCTGTCGCGAGACGGGGCGACGTTGAATCGTGACTCGAGGTCGTCCACGTCTCATTGGTCTATAGTGTGCAATGTTTTTATTGAACGTTCAATCAACAAAAACTATTGTATAGTGGAATGCGTAGTCGATTATCGCATAATTCGTGGTTATCCAACGTGCCGCAAGGCGGCACGCCATTTCGTCCGCAGGAGAAACGTCAATGTACAAGACAACCTCTCTGACTCTGGTCGCCGGCAGCCTGCTGGCATCGATGGCGCCCCTGGCCGCTGCCGCCGAGGTGCCCGAACAGTGCCGGACGGTGCACTTCGCCGAGGTCGGCTGGACCGACATCACCGCGACCACCGCGATGACCAGCGAGGTGCTCGACGGGCTGGGCTATGACGTGACCAGCGACACCGTGTCGGTGCCGATCGCCTACTCCGGCCTGAAGAACGGCGACTTCGACGTCTTCCTCGGCAACTGGATGCCGTCGATGGCGTCGATCAGCGACCCCTACATCGACAAGGGGCAGGTCGATCGGGTGGGGGCCAACCTCGAGGGCGCCAAGTACACCCTGGCCGTGCCGCAATACGTCTACGACGCCGGCGTGACCTCGGTGGCCGACCTCGACAAGCACGCCGACCAGTTCGGCAAGCGCCTCTACGGGATCGAGGCCGGCAACGACGGCAACATGATCATCCAGGACATGATCGACGACGATGCCTTCGGCCTGGGTGACTGGGAGCTCGTCGATTCCTCCGAGGCGGGCATGCTCGCCGAGCTCAAGTCGAAGGTGAGCGACAAGCAGTGGATGGTGTTCCTGGGCTGGGAGCCGCACCCGATGAACACCAACTTCGACATGGCCTACCTGTCCGGTGCCGATGACTACTTCGGCCCCAACTACGGCGGCGCGACGGTCTACACCAACACCCGTGCCGGCTTCGTCGACGATTGCCCCAACGCCGGTCGGCTGCTCAAGAACCTGACGTTCACCCTGGACATGGAGAACCAGGTGATGGGCGCGATCATGGACGAGGGCAAGAAGCCGCGCGTCGCCGCCCGCGAGTGGCTCCAGGCGCACCCCGACGTGCTGTCCGGCTGGCTCGACGGCGTGACCACCGTCGACGGCGGCGAGGGGCTGCCGGCCGTGAAGAAGGCACTGGGAGTCAAGCAGTAATCCGTGAGCAGGGGTTGCCAAGAGGGCGGCCCCTGTGCATAATTCGCAACCGCTGTACCGGGGCAGAAAGCCTCGGCGCGGTAGGTGACATGGCTACGTAGCTCAGCTGGTTAGAGCACATCACTCATAATGATGGGGTCCCCTGTTCGAATCAGGGCGTAGCCACCAGGATTCCGAAGGCCCAGCGCTTTGCCGCTGGGCGTTTTCGTCAAGGAAAGCCGAGGGTTGCGACGGGCCGGGCGGCGATTACACGCCTTGACGATTGAAAAGGAATCCGTATACTACGTCGCGAGCTCAAGTGATGTTCCCCGATAGCTCAGTTGGTAGAGCAAATGACTGTTAATCATTGGGTCGCAGGTTCGAGTCCTGCTCGGGGAGCCAAGCATCGCAACGTGCACTGTCGAGTCATTCGTCAAGGGCGCGAAAAATAGAGCTTATACATCGACGGTATTCCCCGATAGCTCAGTTGGTAGAGCAAATGACTGTTAATCATTGGGTCGCAGGTTCGAGTCCTGCTCGGGGAGCCAATCCTTCCGCTGTCTTCCTGATCGCCGGCGTTTCCTGACGGTCGCGTGGCGATAGCCCGTCCGGGCGCGATATTATTTCAGTATCCCTCTGATTTCACGGCCTTTGTTCGTACAGGCAAGCCGATGGGGACCCGTCGTGGACGATCGTGATATGATTCGGCAACCAGGTTGCTCGACAACCTCTGTCCATGGTTTCCGTCCGGCCGGGCGGAAGTCGCAAGCATGAGCGGGATTGCACGAGGATAAGCATGGCATCGACAGCGCCGAGCCGTGAAGAGGCCGAAAACGCCGTCCGGACATTGATACGCTGGGCTGGAGACGACCCGGATCGCGAGGGGCTCGTGGATACCCCCGCTCGGGTGGCGCGGGCCTATGAGGAGTTCTTCGCCGGCTACACCTCCGATCCGGTCGGTGTGCTCGAGCGAACCTTCTCCGAGGTGGAAGGCTACGACGAGATGATCGTCATGAACGACATCCGCTTCGAGAGCCACTGTGAGCATCACATGGCGCCGATCATCGGCAAGGCCCATATCGGTTACATTCCCGATCGTCGGGTGGTGGGCATCTCCAAGCTGGCCCGGTTGGTGGAGATCTATGCCAAACGCCTGCAGATTCAGGAAAAGATGACCGTGCAGATCGCCGACACCCTGCATGAGGTGCTGCAGCCGCAGGGGGTGGCTGTGGTCATCGAGGCGTCTCACCAGTGCATGACGACTCGCGGGATTCACAAGCCCGGGGCCAGCCTGGTGACCAGTCGCATGCTGGGTACCTTCCGCAAGAACCCGGCGACGCGGCGCGAATTCCTGAGGATTCTCCGGCTCTCGGGCGGCGAGGCTCCGGCCATCAGCTGATTCCCGCTTTTGTGGTACCGACGACGCCATGCCGCCCGGCATGGCGTCGTCGTTTCCGAAGGGGTTCAGCGGGCAAGGATACCGCGCTCGACCAGGGTATCCAACAGTCTCCGGGTTCCGGGGTCGTGAAAGAAACGCCACAGCGCGTTGGCGCCCACCTTGCCGACGCCGTCGATGCGTTGCCAGTCGCTGCGGCGGCGGGACGAGAGTCGCTCGAGCCCGGCAAAGTGGCCCTCGTGTTCCAGGGCTACCGGAGTGATGCTCGGCAGGCCCAGGGCGCGCAGCCAGACGGCATCGTCGGCCTGCCGGGCCCGGTCGAACGCGGCCATCCAGTTGGCGGCTCTGGCGGGGCCCACGCCGTCCAGGCGTTTCAGCGCCGGTGCGCGCAGATCCAGCCAGTCCAGCAGCGAGGTGACCAGCCCTGCCTTGACCAGCTGCCGCCAGCGACTTTCGCCGAGCCCGTCGATATCAAGCCCTTCATTGCTGGAGAGCCATTCGAGCCGGGCCAGGAACTGCCGGCGGCAGCCGGGCGCCGGGTTCAGGCAGCTGAAGGCGTCGTAATCCTCGGGGTCGGGGACGTCCACGGTGGGGCGGGGATCGCTGCGCAGGACCACGCTGTCGAGATGCGGAATGGTCAGGCCGGCGAGGGAGACCTGCACCTGATCGCCGGGATGCACGTCCAGCGCCTGCCAGTGCTCGAGCGAGCCCAGGCTGACCCGCGAAATGGTGCGATCGTTTAGAGTGACCGGTGCCAGCGCCACCACGGGGGTGATGCGCCCGGTTCGGCCGATCGAAAAGGTGACGCGCTCGACATCGGCCAGGGTGCGTTGTGCCGGATATTTCCAGGCCAGCGCCCAATCGGGCGGTTCGGGTTGCCAGGTCGCTGCCGCGGGGCGTCGCCCCTGGCGCAGCACGATGCCGTCGCTGGCGAAGGGCAGGGGATGGCGGTACCAGGCCTGGCGCTGCTGTATCACGTCGCGCAGGCTGCGCACCCGGTGAGTATCGCGACTGGCATCGTGAAAGCCCCAGGCCGACAGCTGCTCAAGCCGTGCGGCCATGTCGGCCGGGCCGTTCGGCCAGTCCCATACGAACAGGCCGATGCGCTTCGCCGCCTCGGCATCGAGAGTATCGCGCGCCATCAAACCGCTGATCGCCGCACGGGCACCATCGGTGCCGTCGCGCGACTGCACATGGCCGGGGCGCTTGTCGTAGAGCTCGCCCTGCAGTACCACCCGTGGCGGGGCATCGGGCAGTCGTTCGGGAATTGCCGTGATCCTGCGCGCTCGGGGCAACCAGTTCTGGCCGTGCACCCCGTCGCCCCGGCTGACCGCGGCGGTGAGTCGACCCTGTTCATAAAGCAGGGTGACGGCGACCCCGTCGACCTTGGGCTGGATCCAGAGCTTGTGATCGCGCCGGGCGCGCAGCCATGCGGCGACCGCCTGGCGGGAGTCGGCCTTGTCCAGACCGGTCTGCACGACGGGATGTCGCACCTTGCCGCCGGTCGGGGCGTGAGGGTGCGGTGCCGGGGCGGGAATGTCGAGGCACTGGCGCCAGCGTGCCTGACGACGCCGGGCGGCTTCGTAGACACCGTCCTCGACCAGTCGGGTACCGTGCTGATAGTAGGCGTCGGCCCAGCGCTGGATGCGCGCCGTCAGTCGGGCGAGATCATGCTGCAGCTGTTCGGACGGCCGTTCCGGGCAGGTGTCGGAGGCGCCCTGTGCGGGCGAGACGGCCAGCAGCAGGGCGAGCGTCAGAAGAATGATGAAGGGTGGGTGAGAGTGGCGGCAGGCGGTCATTAACGGCTCCCCCGGCTTGTTCGCGTGGCCGCCGCCCGCCGGGGCGGGCGGCGGCTGTCTTCACCTGGCAGCGACGACCTGACGAGGCGGGGCGTCAGTCCGGCTGGCTGAGTCGGGCGTAATCCAGCACGATCTGCGAGCCTTCGACCACCTGGGCGCGATCGATCGGGGCCGGGTCCTCTTCACCATTATCGCTCGCGTCGGTATTGCGCGCATCGACCCAGTGCTCGAGCGGGTCAAGGCCCAGTGCGCGCCGCCGGCGGTTCTCCAGGGCCAGCTCCTCTTTCTCCTGGGCTTCCATCTCGCGCTTGCGCTGTTCGCGATTGAGGCTGACGCTGGTCTGCTGCTCGCGCAGCTTCTTGATCAGGCTGGCCTGCTGTTCCAGGTAGAGGAAGTTCGGTTCCTGCTCGACACGCTGGCGGTGGCGCGCCTTGAGCGCATCGAGATAGGTGCCCGGGTGGCCGTAGCGGCGGTACTGCACGGCGCGCACGGTATCCCAGGGCAGGGCGTTGTCGAGGCTGCTTTCGCCGATGGTCTGCGGGTCGATCAGGCTGGGGAAGGAGATGTCCGGGGTGACGCCGCGCAGCTGGGTGCTCTCTCCCGAGATGCGGTAGAACTTGGCACGGGTCAGCTTGATCTGGCCGTGGCTGAGGTCGCTGAGCGTCTGTACCGTCCCCTTGCCGAAGGTCTGGCTGCCGATGATCAGGCCGCGTCCGTAGTCCTGGATGGCCCCGGCGAAGATCTCCGAGGCGGAGGCGGACAGGCGGTTCACCAGCACGCCCAGCGGGCCGTCGTAGGCGACGCCGCTGTCGGTGTCGCCGTACAGGCTGATGCGCCCCCGGGCGTCGCGCACCTGGACGGTGGGGCCGCGATCGATGAACAGCCCCACCAGCGAATTGGCTTCCTGGAGGGCGCCCCCGCCGTTGTTGCGCAGGTCCAGCAGGATGCCCTCGACATGCTGTGCCTTGAGCTTCTTGATCTCCTTGGCGACGTCGCGGGTCGAGCTGCGATAGTCCTCTTCCCCGGCCTGCCAGGCATCGAAGTCGACATAGAAGGTGGGAATCTTGATCACGCCGACGCGATGATCGCCGTCGTCGCGATGCAGGGTCACCACCTCGCTGCTGGCGGCCTGGTCCTCGAGCTCGACGGTGTCGCGGACGATCTTCACCACGTGCGATCGGGTCACGTCCACCGCCTTGGCGGGAATCACGTCGAGGCGCACCGTGGATCCCTTCGGGCCACGGATCAGCTCGACCACGTCATCCAGGCGCATGCCGACCACATTGACCATCTCGCCGCTCTTGCCCTGGCCCACGCCGACGATGCGGTCGGCGGGCTGCAGCACGCCGCTCTTGGCGGCGGGACCGCCGGGGACCAGGCTGGCCACCTTGACGTATTCGCCCTCGGTCTGCAGCAGGGCGCCGATGCCCTCGAGCGACAGGCGCATCTGGATGTCGAAGGACTCGCTCTGGCGCGGCGAGAAGTACTCGGTGTGCGGGTCCACCGTGCCGGTGACGGCGGCCATGAACAGCTCCAGCACGTCCTCCGGCTTGGTCTGGCTCACGCGGGAGAGCTGGCCCTCGTAGCGGTCGTGGAGTGTCTTCTGCACGGCCTCGGGGGACTGGTCGCTGAGGCTCAGGGACAGGGCGGCATTCTTCAGTCGCTTGTGCCAGAGGGTGTCGAGCGCCCCCTCGTCGCGGGCCCAGTCGGCCGATTCGCGATCCAGCGCCAGGCGGCCCTGGCCGGTGTAGTCGAAGTCCAGGCCATCATCGACCTGTTTCAGCAGCCACTTCAGGCGGGTCTCCAGGCGCTGCTGATAGCGACCGTAAAGGGCGTAGACGCGATCCAGCCTGCCCTGGGTGACGGCATCATCGAGCGACGTGCGCAAGTCGCTGAAGTCATCGACGTCGCTTCGCAGCAGGTAGGCGCGCTGTGAATCGAGCACGTCGAGAAAGCGCGTGAAGGCGCGCTGCGACCAGGCGTCGTCGAGCGTGACGTCGGCATAGTGACCGTATTCCAGAGAGTCCGCGACTTCGGTCGACGCCTGGCGCTGGGCATCCGTGGGGGTGGGGCCGGCAAGGGCCGGTACACCCAGCGCGATCAGCAGCAGGAAGATCGTCACGCGCTGGATGACTGCAGTCAGGCTCATCGATGAAGCACTCCCGGTTTCATGTACACTCTGTTCCCTAGTGACCGGCCCGCGGATGCCGCACAAGCCGGTCTGGCATTGTAGCAGCCTGTATCGCCAGACATAGACCCCGACGAGGATGAGCATGTCCCAAGACCCGACCCTGGAACGCCTCCTGACATTCCTGGCCCGCTCGCCGACCCCCTGGCACGCGACCGCCAACATGGCCCGGCGGCTGGAAGATGCCGGTTATCGTCGCCTCGATGAGACCCGGGCGTGGTCGCTGTCGCCGGGCGACCGCGTGTTCGTGACACGTAACGACTCGTCACTGATCGCCGTGCAGCTGCCCGAAGGACGCCTCGAGACGCTGCGCATGATCGGCGCGCACACCGACAGCCCCGGGCTCCGGCTCAAGCCCAATGCGGCGCTGCGCAATCGCGACTGGCTGCAGCTGGGGGTCGAGGTCTACGGCGGGGCGCTGCTGGCACCCTGGTTCGATCGTGACCTGGGGATCGCCGGTCGCGTGCACGTGCGCCACGAGGATGGTCGTACCCAGGGCGTGCTGATCAATGTGGATCGCCCCGTGGCCATGATCCCCAGCCTGGCCATTCACCTCGATCGCGAGGCCAACAACGGGCGTGCCCTGAATGCGCAGACCCAGATGGCGCCGGTGCTGTTGCAGGGCGGCGGCGACTCGGATTTCACGGCGCTGCTCAAGCGCTGGCTCCACGAGCAGCAGGGGCTGGAAAACGTCGAGCCGCTGGCCTTCGAGCTGTGCCTCTATGATGTCCAGCCGCCCAGCCGGGTCGGGATCGATGCGGAGCTGATCGCCGGTGCCCGCCTCGACAACCTGCTGTCGTGCTTCTGCGGGCTGGAAGCGCTGCTGGCCGCCGACGGCAGCCAGGGCGCGCTGCTGGTGGCCAACGACCACGAAGAGGTCGGCAGCGCCAGCGCCTGCGGTGCCCAGGGGCCGTTCCTGGCCGATGTGCTGCGCCGCGTCAACGCCCAGTGCGGCGAGGCTGGCGAGGAAGGGCTGGTGCGGCTGATCCAGGGCTCGCGCCTGATCTCCTGCGACAACGCCCATGCCCTGCATCCCAACTTTCCGGACAAGCACGACGCCGCCCATGGCCCGGCGATCAACGGCGGCCCGGTGATCAAGGTCAACGCCAATCAGCGCTATGCCACCACCAGCGAGACGGCGGCGCTGTTCCGCGATCTCTGCCACGAGGCGGGAGTGCCGGTGCAGAGCTTCGTCACCCGGGCGGACATGGGCTGCGGCAGCACCATCGGGCCGATCACCGCCAGCGAGATCGGCGTGCCCACGCTGGATGTGGGCGTGCCGCAATGGGCGATGCACTCGATCCGCGAAACCGCCGGGGCCAGTGACATTGCCTACCTGATCCGCGCGTTGACGGCCTTCGTCAATCGCTCGCGGCTGGGCTGAGTCGCCTCGCGGTCGCTCTGACGGCGCGATGAAAAGAACGCCCGCCATCCTTGCGGATGGCGGGCGTTCTTGCGTTGCCGGGGGCGGTTTCGCTCCGGATCAGCGGTCGCTCTCGGTCTGACTCGAGGACGTGTCGGCCGCGCTCGAGGCTTCCTCGGCCTGGGCCGGGGTGGCCTCGGCGGCAGGCTGCTGCTCGCGGCGACGCTTCTCGCGCGGATCGTTGTGCGCCCGCCGGCGGCGTGGACGACGCTCGGCCTTGGTCGGGGCGGCCGGCTGCTCGGGGGCCGGCGTCTCCGCCTTCGCTGGTGCCTCCGGCTGCCCGGTCTCGTCGCCGCCTGTGGCGGCCGGCGCCTGTTCGGCCTCGGCCGTCTGGGGGGCCGCGTGGCGTTCGGCCTGCGGCTTGGCGTCGGCTGTCGGGGCTGCTTCGGAAGCGCCCGCCTCGGCCTGGCCTGCCGGGGTGGTGTCGGCCTCGGGGGCCGAGGCTTCCGGGGCCGGTGCATCGGGACGCGGCGCCGTCTCGCTACCCGTGGCTTGTGCGTCCTCCTGGGCGGACGCTGCCTCGGCGGGCGCCTCGGTGCCGGCGCTGGACTCGGCTGCCTGGGCGGGCGTTTCGTCAGCGGTCTTGGCCGCCGTCTTCGCGTCGCCCTCGGTGACTGCCGATGACGCCTGGCCCTCGCTCCCGGCGGCCGCTTTCGCCTTGTCGCCTTCGCCGCGCCGCTTGCGCTGGCGGCCGCGGGCAGCCGGCTTGTCGGTAGTGGCCGGTGTTCCGGTGTCGTCGGACGTGCCGTCCTCCGCCTGGCTGTCGACCCGGGTCTCGGCGTCGCCTGTCGTCGTGGCCGTCTCGGTGGCCGGAGTCGCATCACCGTCGGCCTTGCTCGGCTTCGTGGCGGCAGGGGTGGACGTCTCGGTGGCATCCGGCTTCGCGGTCTCGTCCGCTGCCGGTGCCTCGGCCTTCAGGCGTTCCTGCTCGGCGACCGACTCGGGGTTGAGGGCATGCTGCCGACGGCGCTGGCGGGGGTTGTTGCGGGTGCGCTTGGGGCGACTCTCCGTGCTCTCCGGTGCATCGCCGGCGGGTTTTTGCGGCTTGTCGTCTCGCTCATCGTCGCGACGTGCCTTGCCGCCTTCCGGCTTGTCGGCCTTCTGGGGGTCGTTGCGCTGGGTGTCGGCCTTTTCCGTCTTGTCACCCTTCTGATTCTGGCGGGGGCCTTTCCGGCCACCGCCATCCTTGCCGGTGCCCTGGCGCGATGACTTGCCGTTCTGATCGCCCTGACGCTTGCTGTCGTCGCGGCTCTCGTCACGTGACGGGGCTTCATCGCGGCGGCGCTCGTCGCCACGATTCTCGTCACGCCGGGCGTCGTCACGCCGCGCGTCGTCACGCCGGGCGTCGTCACGCTGGGCATTGCGGCGGCGACCATTCTCGCGACGCTCGTCGTCACGGCGGTTATCGCTGCGCTGGCCTTCCTGGCGGCGACGGCGCTGGCCGCCGTTGCCGCGACTCTGCTCGTCCCGGGCGGCGGTGCCGTCATGGCTGCTCGAGGCCCCGCCGCTGCCGCGCTGGGTGACGTCGGTGCCTTCCTCTTCCGGGGTGCCGATCAGCTTGCCGAGTCCCTTGAAGAAGCGTGACAGCAGGCCGGTGGGCGCGGGGAGGGCGGTGCTGTCCTGGTGGCGTGTCTCGTCCTCGATCGGCTGCTGCAGGGAGGCCGGTGCCGGGGCGTTGTGGGCCACGCCCTTGACCGCCGCCTCGGTGCGCTGGATGGGCTTGGCCAGCGTCAGGTCGGGCTCCTTGCCGACCTCGGTGTCGGTGGAGAGCTCGAAGCTGGACTTGTGTTCGCCTTCCTCGCTGACGTGATCGTCGCGCAGGCGCTGCACGTCGTAGTGCGGGGTGTCCATGTCGGGGTTGGGCAGCAGCACGACCTTGACGCCCTGACGCTGCTCGATGTCGGCCAGGGTGGCGCGCTTCTCGTTGAGCAGGTAAGTGGCGACCGGCACCGGCAGGATGGCGCGAATCTGCGCGCTGCGCTCCTTCATCGCCTCTTCCTCGATCAGGCGCATGACCGACAGCGACAGCGAGCGGACGTCGCGGATGGTGCCCTGGCCGTCGCAGCGCGGGCAGACCACGCCGCTGGTCTCGCCGAGCGAGGGGCGCAGGCGCTGGCGGGACATCTCCATCAGGCCGAAGCGCGAGATGCGGCCGATCTGCACGCGGGCGCGGTCGATCTTGAGCGCGTCGCGCATGCGGTTCTCGACCTCGCGCTGGTTGCGCGCCGGCGACATGTCGATGAAGTCGATGACCACCAGGCCGCCGATGTCGCGCAGACGCAGCTGGCGAGCGATCTCGTCGGCCGCCTCGAGGTTGGTCTGCAGGGCGGTTTCCTCGATGTCGCTGCCACGGGTGGCGCGCGCCGAGTTGATGTCGATGGAGACCAGCGCCTCGGTGTGATCGATCACCACCGAACCGCCGGAGGGCAGCTTGACCTCGCGCTGATAGGCGGTCTCGATCTGCGACTCGATCTGGAAGCGCGAGAACAGCGGCACGTCATCGGCGTAGAGCTTGATCTTCTGCTGGTAGGAGGGCATGACCTGGCGGATGAAGCCCAGCGCCTCCTGATGAACCTCGGGGCTGTCGATCAGCACCTCGCCGATGTCCTGGCGCAGGTAGTCGCGCATGGCGCGGATGATCACGTTGGACTCGCGGTAGATCAGGAAGGGGGCGGAGCGCTTGCCGGCCTCCTCGGTGATCGCCTCCCAGACCTGGGCGAGGTAGTCGAGGTCCCACTGCAGCTCCTCGGTGCTGCGGCCGATCCCGGCGGTACGCACGATCACGCCCATCCTGTCGGGCAGGGTCAGCGCCGACATCGCCTCCTTGAGCTGGGCGCGTTCCTCGCCCTCGATGCGCCGCGAGATGCCGCCGGCGCGGGGGTTGTTGGGCATCAGCACCAGGAAGCGACCGGCCAGGCTGATGAAGGTGGTGAGCGCCGCGCCCTTGTTGCCGCGCTCCTCCTTGTCGACCTGGACGATGACTTCCTGGCCCTCCTTGATCACCTCCTTGATGTTGGGGCGACCGGAGGGTTCCTTGGTGAAGTACTCGCGGGAGATTTCCTTGAGCGGCAAAAAGCCGTGGCGTTCGGCGCCGAAGTCGACGAAGGCGGCTTCCAGGGAGGGTTCGACGCGGGTGATCTTGCCGCGATAGATGTTGGCCTTCTTCTGCTCGCGGGCGCCGGACTCGATATCCAGATCGTAGAGGCGCTGTCCATCGACGAGGGCGACGCGCAGCTCTTCGGGCTGGGTCGCGTTGATGAGCATCCGTTTCATGTTGTCTCGCTAGTTGGCTCGCACCGGGAGGCGGGCCTGGGGACAACGCTGTGGCAATGTCGGCGCGGACGGCTCACGGTATTGCGCGGGCGAGTGAGGGCTGACACGAGTCAGGCCGTATCCCGGTCCGCCAGGCGCGTGGTGCTTGTTTCCGCACGTCTATTATCTGACCAGCGATTCCTTTTGCGTCGGCGACGGCGAACCGCTTCGTGCTGTCGTGCTGTGCTCAGCGCATGTCGTGACTGTGGCGCCAGCCCCGGCAGGGCCGGGAATGGCAAGATCATGTTGAGTACGCGGCGGCGGCAGGACATGTCGCGGCGGGGGGCTCCCCGGCCGGTCCTGCAGACGACCGCCAGACACCTGGCATTGTTCGATTCGCCGACGCCGGCCTCCGGCACGGTGTTTAAGTCCCCGTGGTCTCGATCAGGCATCAGGCGTGATCGGACCCGGGCGTGGCGTAACGTCGTCTTTCACTTTTCACTGCATGGTGATGGGGATGCCCCCATCGCCGGAATCATGGCTCGGGCCTGCGTACTTAGCGGGCAGGCGCATGAGACGGGTGCTTTTCACCCATCCGAGCGACTTCGGAATATAACAGTAAAGCCGTATAGCGGCAATTGACGTTGACACCGTCGAGGTGGGTTAGAATGGGGCACCGGCCAGCGAGGCCGGAACGGGTAAGGAGAGAGCATGGCTGAAGGGCGCGACATTCAATGGGTCGAGATCGGCGAGGCCCACGCCGGGCAGCGCATCGACAACTTTCTGCACACGCGCCTGAAGGGGGCGCCACGGGCCTTGATCTACCGGATCGTCCGCAAGGGCGAGGTGCGCGTCAACAAGAAGCGCGTCAAGGCCGACTACCGGCTGGTGCCCGGCGATCAGGTGCGCATCCCGCCGCTGCGGCTGGCGCCGGAGGAGGCGGTGCGCGAGGTCAGCGACAACCTGCGCAACCTGCTGGCCGGCAGCGTGCTGATCGAGGGGCCGCAGTGGCTGGTGATCAACAAGCCCTCGGGGCTGCCGGTGCACGGCGGCAGCGGGGTGAAGATCGGCCTGATCGAGGCGCTGCGTCAGGTGCGCGAGGATCTCGACTTTCTCGAACTTGTGCATCGGCTCGATCGCGACACCTCGGGGTGCCTGCTGCTGGCCAAGACACGCCCCGCGCTGCTGGCGCTCAACACCGCGCTCAAGCAGCACAAGATGGAGAAGCGCTACCTGGCGCTGGTGGCCGGGCGCTGGCCGGCTCGCCGGGATTTCGTCAGCGCGCGCCTGGATCGCTATGACGCCGGCAACGGCGAACGTCGTGTGCGCGTCGACCCGGCCGGCAAGGTGGCGCGGACCCGTTTCGCCGTCCAGGAGACGCTGGCCGGGGTGACCCTGGTCGAGGCCGAGCCGGTGACCGGGCGCACCCACCAGATTCGCGTGCATGCCGCCCACGCTGGGTACCCGCTGCTGGGGGACGACAAGTACGGTACCGCGGCGGCGCGCCGGCTGGGCGCGGAACTGAAGCTGCCGCGCCTGTTCCTGCATGCGGCGTCGCTGACCTTCCCCGAGCCGAACAGTGGCCGGCCCGTCAGGGTGCGGGCGCCGCTGGGTGACGAGCTCGAGGGGGTGCTCGAGCGTGCCCGCGGGCGGGGGATGTCCTCATGACGCCGTCGACCGGAGAGCTTCGCTATCGACTGGTGATCTTCGACTGGGACGGCACCCTGGTGGATTCCGAGGCGCGGATCGTCAGCTGCATGCAGGCGGCGGCCGAGGAAATCGGCTGGACGCCGCTGAGTCGCGAGGCCGTGCGCGACATCATCGGGCTGGGGCTGCCCGAGGCGATCGCCCGGCTGTGTCCGGGAATCGATGCCCGGCGGGCGGAGGCCCTGCGGGCCGGCTATGCGCGTCGCTTCGTGGCCGCCGACCAGTCGCCGACCCCCTTCTTCCCGGGGGTCGAGGCGGGGCTGGGGCGGCTGCGGCGTTCTCCGACGCGGCTTGCCGTGGCCACCGGCAAGAGTCGTCGGGGGCTCGATCGGGCGCTGGCGACGACCGGCGCCGACGGCTGGTTCCACGCCACGCGCACCGCCGACGAGACCCGTTCCAAGCCCGACCCGCAGATGCTCGAGGAGCTGCTGATCGAGACCGGCGTCGCGGCATCGGAGGCGTTGATGATCGGGGATACCGAATATGACATGGCCATGGCCCGCACGCTGGGCATGGATCGTCTGGCCGTGACCTACGGGGTGCACGCGCCGGCCCGCCTGCAGCAGTGCGAACCGACCTTCACGGCGGACGACTTTGCGGCCGTCATCGACTGGCTCCATGACTGAAGTGAATATCGAGGAGGTGCGTGATGGCGGACGAGCGCAATGACGATCCCTGGACCGGCGGGGAAGAGGTGCCCCCCGGCGACGAGACGCGAAGAGAGGGAAAGGAGGAGGCGGGCGCGGACTGGCGCGAGCGTCGGCAGTGGCAGCAGTGGCGGCTCATGGAGCGCTGGATGGAGGGCGTGCTGGTCGAGCAGCGCCGGGCGCGGCGCTGGAAGCTGTTCTTCCGCTTCGTGTTCGCCGGGCTGCTGCTGGCGTTGGTGTGGGCGGTCTTCAGTGGCGTCCGGCAGGCCGGCGGGCCGACGCCCGCGGGGCCGCATGTCGCCGTGGTGCGCGTCGAGGGGGCCATCGATGCCGAGGGGCGGGCCAGTGCCGAACGGATCATCGAGGGTGTCCGGCAGGCCTGGCGCAATCCTGATGCGCGCGCCGTGGTGCTCGACATCAACAGCCCCGGCGGCAGTCCGGTGCAGTCGCAGCGCGTCTATGCCGAGCTGCGGCGGCTCGTGGCCCAGGGCGGCAAGCCGGTGGTGGCGGTCATCGAGGACATCGGGGCCAGCGGCGCCTATTACATCGCCTCGGCGGCCGGTCGCATCTATGCGGCGCCGGCGAGCCTGGTCGGCTCGATCGGGGTGATTCATGCCGGCTTCGGTCTCCAGGGGGCCATCGACAAGCTGGGGGTGGAGCGGCGCGTCTTCACCGCCGGCGAGAACAAGGACTTCCTGGATCCCTTCGCGCCGGTGACGCCGGAGCAGCGCGAGTTCTGGCAGCAGGTGCTCGACACCACCCACCGGCAGTTCATCGATGCCGTCAAGGCCGGTCGCGGCGACCGGCTGGCCGATGACCCGCGGCTGTTCTCGGGGCTGGTCTGGACCGGCGAGCAGGCCATGTCGCTGGGGCTGGTGGACGAGCTGGCCAGCCTCGAGCAGCTCGATCGGGAGCGCTTCGACGGCCTGCCGCTGGAAGACTACACGCCGTCGCTGGACCCGTTCACGCGCCTGTCGCGTCAGTTCGGCCGGGTCGCCGCCGAGTGGCTGGGGCTGCCCTCGACCCGCTCGCCGGTGCGCTATCAGGCCTATTGAGTGCGGCGAGGCCCGGGTCTCAGGCGGCGAGGGGGTCGAGGCCGGCCTCGCGCAGCAGGGCGCACAGGCGGATCAGGGGCAGGCCGATCAGCGTGTTGGGGTCGTCACCCTCCAGGCGTTCGAACAGCGTGACGCCGAGGCCTTCCATGCGGAAGCTGCCGGCGCTGTCCAGGGGCTTTTCACGGGCGACGTAACGGGTGATCTCATCCTCGGTGAGCTGCCGGAAGACGACATCGTAGCGCTCGTGGCAGACCCAGTGACGACTGGCGCGGGTGTCGATCAGCGCCAGGCCGGTGAGAAAGCGCACGCGGTTGCCCGAGAAGCGGGTCAGGTTGGCCCGGGCGGTGGCCTCGTCGCCGGGCTTGCCGAGGATGTCGCCCTCGAACAGGGCGATCTGGTCGCTGCCGATGACCAGGTGGTCCGCGAAGTCGCGGGCGACCCGCTCGGCCTTGCTCAGGGCCAGGCGATGCACGAGTGCCTCGGGCGGTTCGCCGTCGCGAGGGCGCTCGTCGATGTCGGGGCTCGCCCAGGTGAAGGGCAGGCCGAGGCGCTCGAGCAGCTGGCGGCGCCAGAGGGATCCGGAAGCCAGAACGAGACGGCTCATGACAGTGTCCTCGCGGCGGAAGTGGAGGGCTCAGTCTGCCCCCGTGCTCGCAGGCTGTACAGGGCGTGGCGGTGCGCTTTGACAGGCCCGGGGGGAATCCCTATTATTGCGCGCCTATGATGACCACTAGACTTCCCCTGCACGTCGAGCCCTACCGGCTGGCTGCCGGCGAGCAGACGCTCGAGGGCAGTGTCCCTCTGGATGCCATGACGCGCCTGGCCGAAGAGGCCGGGCCCCAGCAGGGTGACTGCGAGGTTCGCCTTGCCTTCGGTGTCGACCCCCAGGGGCGCCGTTACATCGAGGGGTGGCTGAGCGCCTCGGTGCAGCTCGCCTGCCGGCGCTGCCTGGAGCCGCTGCCGGTGCCGGTCGAGAGCCAGTGGCTGCTGGGCATGGTGAGCAGCGATGCGCTGGCCGCCGAGCTGCCCGGCGACTACGAGCCGGTCCTGGTGGAAAACGAACAGCTCAACCTGCTGCCGGTCATCGAGGACGAACTGATCCTCAGCCTGCCGCAGGTGGTCTATCACGACGAGGCGGCGTGCGCCGTGTCGCGCGACCAGCTGGCCAGCCGTCCCGACACCGAGGATTCGGACGAGACCGCGACAAGCCCCTTCGATGTGCTGCGCACATTGAAGGATAAACACTGAGTATTTCGACACGCTCTCTGGAGTATTACCCATGGCAGTTCAACAGAACCGCAAGACCCGTTCCAAGCGCGGCATGCGCCGCAGCCACGACGCGCTGACCGGCCCGACCCTGTCCCAGGACAAGGAAACCGGTACCACGCATCGTCGTCATCACGTGGCTCCGGACGGCTTCTATCGCGGCCGCAAGGTCGTCGACGCTTGACGCAGCGCTGAGTTCGGGCGACTTCGGCGTCACATCGTGCGTATCGCCATCGACGCCATGGGCGGGGACCTGGGTCCCCGCGCCGTGGTTCGCGGGGCCGCCGAAGCGCTGTGCGCGCATTCCTCGCTGTCCATCCGCCTGTTCGGACCGCAAGCGCGGCTCGAAGAAGAGTTGTCGACACTGCCTCGTCGCTACGGGACGGTGCGTGGCCGCATGAGCGTTCATCATGCGGGCGAGGTGATCGCGCAGTCGGCGCGTCCTTCCCAGGCCCTGCGCACCGGCGGGGGCAGCAGTCTGGCCCGCATGCTCGATGACGTGGCGGCCGGACAGGCCGATGCGGGTGTCAGCGCAGGCAACACCGGTGCCCTGATGGCGCTTTCGCGCCGTGCTTTGGGCATGGTGGCGGGCATTCCGCGACCGGCGATCACCACCGCCATCCCGACTCGCGGGGGCGGTCGCTGCTACATGATCGACCTGGGTGCCAATATCGAGACCACCGCCGAGCGGCTGGTCGATTTCGCGCGCATGGCGGATGTCATGGCGCGGCATGTCGATGGCCTCGAGCACCCGAGGGTGGCCCTGCTCAACGTGGGCGTCGAGGCGACCAAGGGCCCGGCGGTGGTGCGCGAGGCCGACGAGCGACTGCGACGCCTGCCGTCGCTCAACTATATCGGGTTCGTCGAGGGTGACGGCCTGTTCAACGGAGACGCCGACGTGGTGGTCTGCGACGGCTTCGTCGGCAACATCGTGCTCAAGTCCAGCGAAGGGCTGGCGCGCATGCTGGTGGAGCGCTTCCAGACCACCTTCGCCGCCCACTGGGGCAGTCGCCTCGTCACGCTGCTGGCTCGCCCGGCCTTGCTGCGCATCAAGCGTCAGCTGGATCCGGTCCGCTACAATGGCGCCAGCCTTCTGGGCCTGGCGGGCATCGTGGTGAAGAGCCACGGCCGGGCCGATGCCCAGGGGTTCGCGTTTGCCGTCTCCCGTGCGGTGCAGGAGGTGCGCCGTGACCTGCCGTCGCGGCTGGCACAGGCGCTGGGACAGTCCGCTATCCCGTCGGTCGCGTGCGGCCCGCGGGATAGCGGGTTTTCCGCCCGCTCGAGACCCGACGATTTCAATCCTGAAAGGTGAATGCCATGACTCAATCCCTGGCCCTCGTTTTTCCGGGGCAGGGCTCCCAGCACCTGGGCATGCTGAGAGAGCTGGCCGAACGATACAGCGTGGTGCGAACCACCTTCGAGGAGGCGTCCGACGCCCTCGGATACGATCTGTGGCACGTGGCTCAGGAAGGGCCGGAAGAGGCGCTCAACGCCACGGCCTGCACCCAGCCGGCGCTGCTGACATCGAGCGTCGCCATCTGGCGCGTCTGGCAGGAGCTGGAGGGCCCGCGTCCTCTGGTCATGGCCGGGCACAGCCTGGGCGAATACAGCGCGATGGTCTGTGCCGGGGCGCTGGGCTTTGCCGAGGGCGTGAAGCTGGTGCGCCTGCGCGGCGAGGCGATGCAGGAGGCCGTGCCGGCCGGCCGGGGTGCCATGGCGGCGATCCTCGGCCTCGACAACGACGCCGTCGAGCGTGCCTGCCGCGATGCCGCCCAGGGCGAGGTGGTCGCGGCCGTCAACTACAATGCGCCGGGACAGGTGGTGATCGCGGGTGACAAGCCGGCCGTCGAGCGTGCCATCGCCCTGTGCCAGGAGGCCGGCGCCAAGCGGGCGCTGCCCCTGCCGGTGTCGGTGCCGTCGCACTGTGCGCTGATGAAGCCCGCCGCCGAGCGGCTGGCCGCGGCCATGGGCAAGATCGAGATCAAGACGCCGCGCTACACGGTGGTCCAGAACGTCGACGCCCAGGCGCATGCCGACATCGACACCCTGCGCACGCGGCTGATCGAGCAGCTCTATCAGCCGGTGCGCTGGACGGACTGTGTCGAGACCATGCTCGCCCAGGGCGCCGAGGTGTTCATCGAGTGCGGGCCGGGCAAGGTGCTCACCGGGCTCAACAAGCGGGTGGCCCGCGGGGCCAGGGGGCTGGCGGCCAATGATCCCGACAGTCTGGCGTCGGCGCTGACGCTGGCGCGGGAAGCGGCCGGCCAGAACGCCAACGATTGATTCGAGAAGGCTTTATGACCAGCGAACGCAGAATCGCCCTCGTCACCGGTGCCAGTCGCGGCATCGGGCGTGCCATCGCCCACGAGCTGGGGCGTCAGGGGCGCATCGTCATCGGCACGGCGACCAGTGATGCCGGGGCCGAGCGCATCGATGCCGACTTTCGCGAGCAGGGCATCGAGGCGCCGGCCGGCGCCTCGATGCCACCGACCCGGCCAGCGTCGAGGCCCTGCTCAAGGCGATCGGCGAGGAGTTCGGGGCGCCGACCATTCTCGTCAACAATGCCGGCATCACCCGTGACAACCTGCTGATGCGCATGAAGGAAGAGGAATGGGATGCGGTGCTCGACACCAATCTCAAGTCCGTGTATCGCGTCACCAAGGCCTGCGTGCGAGGCATGACCAAGGCGCGTTTCGGGCGCATCGTCAACATCAGCTCGGTCGTGGCGACCATGGGCAACCTGGGGCAGACCAACTATGCTGCCGCCAAGGCGGGCATGGAGGGCTTCACCCGGGCTCTGGCGCGGGAAGTCGCCTCGCGCGGCATTACCGTCAATGCCGTGGCGCCCGGCTTCATCGCTACCGACATGACCGAGGCGCTGCCCGAGGAGCAGCACAAGGCGCTGCTGACCCAGATTCCGCTGGCGCGCCTGGGCGCTCCCGAGGAAATTGCCGCGGCGGTGGGGTTTCTGACCAGCGATGCGGCAGGCTATGTCACCGGCGAGACCCTGCAGGTCAACGGTGGCATGAACATGCGTTGAGGCCGTGCTCGACGCCTTGGTTGCGTCGATCTGGGGCCGTCTATAAACTACCCGGCAGTTTCCGGCTGGCGGATATGTACCACTAGGAGTAATCACAGAATGAGCACCATCGAAGAGCGCGTGAAGAAGGTCGTAGCCGAGCGCCTGAACGTCAAGGAAGAGGACATCCAGAACTCGTCATCCTTCACCGAAGATCTCGGCGCCGATTCCCTGGACACCGTCGAGCTGGTGATGGCGCTCGAAGAGGAATTCGATACCGAAATCCCCGACGAGGAAGCGGAAAAGATCACCACGGTACAGGAAGCGATCGACTACGTCGTGGCTCACCAGTAAGCCGACGTGTGACGGCGCTGAACGCCTGTATCCGGGAAGCCGTTCTGGTGACAGAGCGGCTTTCCTTTTTAGGGCGCCAGACCCCATAGCCGGTACGCTTCGGGTATAATGGCGAGCTGCATGGGTGCGCCGCTAGGCAAGCGCCTGACATGGACATCTGGAGGAGAGCTGATGCCTCGTAGAAGGGTCGTGGTGACCGGACTGGGGTTGGTGACACCGGTCGGTAATTCCGTCGAGGAGAGCTGGAGCAATATCCTGGCGGGCAAGAGCGGCATAGCCCCGATCGAGCATTTCGATACCAGTGGTTTCAATACGCGCTTCGGTGGCTCGGTCAAGGGGTTCGATATCAGCCCGTATCTGAACCCCAAGGATGCGCGCAAGATGGACCTGTTCATCCAGTACGGCATCGCGGCGGCCTCGCAGGCGGTCCAGGACGCCGGCCTGGAATGCCGCGAGGACAACGCGCATCGCATCGGGGTGGCGATCGGGTCGGGTATCGGCGGTCTGCCGATGATCGAGCACAACCACAATGCCCTGCTCAAGGGCGGTGCGCGGCGCATCTCGCCGTTCTTCGTGCCGGGGTCGATCATCAACATGATCGCCGGCAACCTGGCGATCCGTTACGGCTTCCAGGGGCCCAACATCGCCATCACCACGGCCTGCACCACGGGCACGCACAACATCGGCTATGCGGCGCGCACCATCGCCTATGGTGACGCCGACGCGATGGTCTGCGGCGGGGCGGAGATGGCCACCACGCCGCTCGGCCTGGGGGGCTTCTCCGCGGCGCGGGCGCTGTCGACGCGCAACGACGATCCGGCCGCCGCCAGCCGTCCCTGGGATCGCGATCGCGACGGCTTCGTGCTGTCCGATGGTGCCGGGGTCGTGGTGCTCGAGGACTACGAGCACGCCCGAGCACGGGGGGCGACGATCCATGCCGAGCTGACGGGCTTCGGCATGAGCGACGACGCCCACCACATGACCGCGCCGCCCGAGGACGGTCGCGGCGCGGCGGCGGCCATGCGCAACGCGCTGCACGACGCCCGGCTGGCACCCGAGCAGATCCAGTACATCAACGCCCACGGCACCTCCACCCCCACCGGGGATCTGGCCGAGAGCCAGGCCATCGAGCGGGTCATGGGCGACGCGGCGCGAAACGTGGCGGTCAGCTCCACCAAGTCGATGATCGGCCACCTGCTGGGCGCGGCCGGTGCCGTCGAGGCGGTCTTCTGCGTGCTGGCACTGCGTGACCAGGTGGCGCCGCCGACCATCAACCTGGACAATCCGCAGGAGGGGTGCCGGCTGGACTACGTGCCGTACACGGCCCGTGAAACGGCCATCACGCACACGCTGTCGAACTCGTTCGGCTTCGGCGGGACCAACGGCTCGCTGATCTTCTCGCGCGTCTGATCCGCATGCAGGACGACGGCGTTCCCTTCGACGACCGTGGGCTGGCCTACGGGGATGGGGTGTTCGAGACCGTCCTCGTCCGCGACGGTCGGCCCCTGCTCTGGGACGCCCATGTGGCAAGGCTCCGGCGCGGTTGCGAGCGCCTGGGGATCCCCTGTCCCGACCATGACCTGCCGGCGGCGCTGCCGGGCCGGGCCGGCTCGGGGCTGGCCGTGCTCAAGCTGATCGTGACCCGGGGCAGTGGCGGACGGGGGTATCTGCCGCCGGTCGAGCCGCAGCCGCGATACCGCTGGCGAGTGACGCCTTTCGCCCCGCGGGAAACCGCCTGGCGCGAGGGCGTCACGATTCGCCTGTGCGATCTGCGTCTGGCCAGGCAGCCTGCGCTGGCCGGCATCAAGCACCTCAATCGCCTCGAGAATGTGATGGCCCGGCGCGAGTGGGACGATCCCGCGATTGCCGAAGGGGTGCTTCTCGATACCGAGGGGCATGTCGTCGAGACCACCAGCATGAACCTTTTCTGGCATCGTGCAGGTCGCTGGGAAACCCCGGCCCTGGACGCCTGTGGCGTGGCCGGCACCCTGCGTGAGGGTCTCCGGGAGCGGCTGCCGATCGCGGTCGTCACGGCCGGTGTCGATGCGCTGATGCAGGCCGATTCGTTGTGGGTCGGCAACTCCGTGCAGGGGCTGTGGCCGGTGCGACGCCTGCTCGATGCCCGGGGCGTCGAGCGGCAGGCCTGGCCCGTCCCGTCCACGTCTGCACGTATCCTGCAGGATGCTGCCCATGAGCTGCTGGGGTATCCTCGCCTCACCGACTGACCGCGGGCGTCCGGCGGCGCCCGCTTTCGCGTAAGGACTCCGCATGCGTTGGTTGAAACTGTGTCTGGCCGCGCTGGCCGTACTGGGACTCGTGGCTTACGGCGCCTTCCGGTACTGGCAGTCGCGGCTGGTGCAGCCGCTGGCTATCGAACAGTCGATGCTCTACGAAGTCCCCCAGGGCGCGGGGTTCGACCGTGTCGTCGATGACCTGGTGAGCCGGGGCGTGCTGGCCGAGGCCTGGCCCTTCAAGCTCGCCAAGCGTTTTCGGCCTGCCGCATGGCCGGCGCTGCGGGCGGGCGAGTTTCGCCTCGAGCCCGGCATGAGCGGTCGGGCTGCACTCGAGCGCCTGGGCAGCGATCAGGTGGTCACCTACACGGTGACCTTTCCCGAAGGCTGGACCTTCCACCAGGTCCGCGAGGCGCTGGATGACGCCGTCAAGCTCAAGCACACCCTCGAGGGCCTCGATGACAGCGAGGTGATGGCCCGGCTGGGGCATCCCGACCAGCATCCGGAAGGGCGCTTCTTCCCCGATACCTACCGCTATCACAAGGGGGTCAGTGACAAGGCGATCCTCGCGCGAGCCTATGCGCGCATGCAGTCCTCGCTGGACGATGTCTGGAGCGAGCGCGACGCGGACCTGCCACTGGAGTCGCCCTATCAGGCATTGATCCTGGCGTCGCTGATCGAGCGGGAGACCGGGGCCGACGGCGAGCGGGCCCGGATCGCCGGCGTCTTCGTGCGCCGTCTGGAGAAGGGCATGCGGCTGCAGACCGACCCTTCCGTCATCTACGGCCTGGGCGACGACTATGACGGCAACATCACCCGCGCCGACCTGCAGCGCAAGACGCCCTACAATACCTACGTCATCGACGGGCTGCCGCCCACGCCCATCGCCATGCCCGGCATGGCCGCGCTGCGTGCGGCCGTGCACCCGGCCGACGGCGACGCCCTGTACTTCGTCGCCAAGGGCGATGGCAGCCACCATTTCTCGGCGACGCTGCGCGAGCACAATGCCGCCGTGCGTCGCTACATTCTCAATCGCTAGACGAGGCTGCTGCCCATGCCATCACGCGGACGCTTCATTACCCTCGAGGGGGGAGAAGGGGTCGGCAAGAGCACCAACCTGGCCCTGGTGCGTGATCATCTCGAGTCGCTGGGCATCGAGACGATCACCACCCGCGAGCCCGGCGGCACGCCGCGGGCCGAGGCGATTCGCGAGCTGCTGCTGGCCCCCGACGAGGCGGAAACCCTGGTCGATGATGCCGAGCTGCTGCTGGTCTTCGCGGCGCGGGCCCAGCACCTGGCGCGCCGGATCCGGCCGGCCCTGGAGCGTGGCGCCTGGGTGGTCTGCGACCGATTCACCGATGCTACCTATGCCTACCAGGGCAGCGCCCGGCGGGGCGATCGCTCCGCCATCGCCATGCTCGAGACGTTCGTGCAGCAGGGGCTTCAGCCCGACCTGACGCTGTTGCTGGACATGCCCGTGGACGCCGCGCGCGAGCGCGTGACGGCCCGGGGGCAGGGGCTCGACCGCTTCGAGCGCGAGCGCGCCGCGTTCTTCGAGGCGGTGCGGCAGGGCTATCTCGAGCGGGCCGCGGCGGCCCCCGCGCGCATCGCGGTGATCGATGCCGCACGGTCGCTGACGCAGGTGCAGGCCGACATCCGTCATTGCCTCGATCAACGGGTGGCCGCATGGCGCAGCTGACGCCGCTGCCGTGGCAGTCCGAGCTCTGGCAGCGCCTGGTGGCCCTGCAGACTTCCGACCGCCTGCCCCACGCGCTGCTGATTTCCGGTCCGCACGGGCTGGGCAAGCAGCAGCTGGCCGAGGCGCTGGTGGCGCGAACCCTCTGCCTGTCGCCCGGCGATGCGGCCTGTGGCCACTGCCACGGCTGCCGGATGCTGGCCGCCGGCTATCATCCGGACCTGCTGCGGATCAGCCCGGCCGACAATCGCCGCCAGATTCGCATCGACCCGATCCGCGAGGTCAATCAGTTCGTCGCCCAGACCGCGCAGCAGGGCGGCTATCGGGTCATCCTGCTGCAGCCCGCCGAGGCGATGAACGTGGCGGCGGCCAACGCGCTGCTCAAGAGTCTCGAGGAGCCGGGGTCGCGTACCCTGTTCGTGCTGCTCTCGGACGTCCCGTCGCGCATGCTGGCGACGATCCGTTCGCGCTGCCAGCACTGGACGCTGACGGTGCCGGCCCCGGCAGCCTGCCTTCCCTGGCTTGCCGAGGCGCTGGGGGATGAACGCGAGGCAGCGTTCTGGCTGCGTGTGGCCGGCGGGCTGCCGCTGCTGGCACGCGAGCTGGCCGGGGGCGAGGCCCGTCAGCTGCGCCAGACGCTCCAGGAGCTCTTCGACGCCCTGGTGCGCGGTGCCGAGCCGGTCGCCGAGGCCGCCCGGCTCGACCGTCAGGCGGTCGAGCGCATCCTGTGGTACGGTATCGCCTGGCTGGAAGACCTGATTCGGCTGGGGCTGTCTGGCGATACCGAGCAGGTCCGCAATCCCGACCTGCTGCCGCTCTACCGCCAGGCGATCAAGAACGGCCGCCTGCGCGACTGGTTCCGGCTGCTCGATTATGCCCGCGAGCAGCAGCGGCTGCTGGTGGCCGGCGGCAATCCCAACCCCCAGCTGGTGCTCGAGGCCTGGCTGGTGCGCTGGTCGGCATTGCTGCGTTCCTGATCGAAGACCCGAGGAGGCTGTCATGGCGGAACACAAGGCGCTCTCGCTGACCTTCAAGGATCATCGGACCCTGCTGTCGGCCTACATGCCGGCGCTGGAGCGGGGCGGCATCTTCGTGCCGACGCAGGACATCTATGCGCTGGGCCAGCCCGTCTACCTGCTGCTGACGCTGCCCGACGAGAGCGAACGCCTGCCGGTCAGCGGTGACGTCGCCTGGATTTCGCCGTCCGGCGTCTCGGGGCGCCGCATCCCCGGCATCGGTGTGCATTTCGGCGTCAATGACCGCCGGGTCCGCGACCGTATCGAGAACCACCTGGCCGGGCTGCTCGACAAGGGCGAGCCCACCTTCACCTTCTGAGCCACCATCCGCCACTCCTTCGTCAGTCACGAGCCTTTCCGCATGTTTGTCGATTCCCACTGTCATCTGGACCGCCTGGATCTTTCCGCCCACGGCGGCGACCTGAATGCCGCCCTCGACGCCGCCCGTCGGCGCGAGGTCCGCCAGTTTCTGGCGATCGCCGTCACCCTGGAGGACGTGCCCGGACTCGCGGCGATCGCCCGTGAGCACGAGGATGTGGTGATTTCCGCCGGCGTGCATCCGCTGCACGAGGTGCCCCGCGAACCGGACGTGGAGGCCATCAAGGCATGCGCCGAGCGCCACGCGGCGGTGGCGATCGGCGAGACCGGCCTCGACTATCATTATCAGGGGGTGGCGCCGCCGCAGCAGCGCAGCCGCTTCGCCAATCACCTGATTGCCGCCCGGGAGCTGGAACTGCCGGTGATCGTGCACACCCGCGAGGCCCGGGAGGACACCCTGGCGCTGATCGCCGAGCATGGGGATCCGGCCGTCGGCGGCGTGCTGCACTGTTTCACCGAGGATCTCGACATGGCGCGGGAAGCCGTGCGCCACGGCTTCCTGATCTCGCTGTCGGGCATCGTCACCTTCCGCAATGCCGCGGCGATCCGCGAGCTGGCTCGGGCCATTCCGCTGGACCGCCTGCTGATCGAGACCGACAGCCCCTACCTGGCGCCGGTGCCGCATCGTGGCAAGCCCAACGAGCCGCAATGGGTCGTCGAGGTGGCCGAGTGCATCGCTGCCGAGCGCGGGATCAGCGTCGATGAAGTGGCGATGCAGACCACCGCCAATTTCTACCGACTGTTCCGCGAGGCGCTCCCGCAGGCGCCGGAGGACCTGCGACAGTCACTGGAAGAGGCCGGATGGCGCTGAGCCGGCGGCCCGGGAGAGGAAGTCATGATGCTGGAAGGGCTGATCGGCCAGGTCGAGCCGGCGATGACGGATCCCGGCAGGCTGCCGCCGCTGGAGACCTGGACGCCGCCGCTGAGCGGTGACATGGCGCTGACCATCGCCGCCGACGGTCGCTGGTACCACGAGGGACGGGTGATGACACGCCCGCGCCTGGTGCGGCTGCTGTCGACCATCCTGCGCCGCGAGGCCGACGGCGACTACTATCTTGTCTCGCCGGTGGAGAAGTGGCGCATCCGCGTCGAGGACCGCCCCCTGCTGATCGTCGATGCCGACCGCGAACCAGGCGGTGACTGGCGCCTGACGACCAATCTGGGCGATACGCTCGTGCTGGGCGCCGAGCACCGTCTCGTTCTGAGTCCGCTGCCCGGCGGCGACCTCGTCCCCGAGGTCGCGGTGCGGCACGGCCTGGCCGCCCGGCTCAATCGCAACGTCTACTACCGGCTGCTCGACGCGGCCGAGCGCCGTCGGGCGGCGGGCGCCGAGGAGTGGGGGCTGGTCAGCGGCGGTGTGTGGCAGCCGCTGGGCCGGCTGGAGCCCGACGCTTGATGACCCTGACCGACGAGCAGCGTGCCGTCGTCGCGCATGGCGACGGGCATGCCCGTGTCGCCGCGGTGGCCGGCGCCGGCAAGACCACCACGATGGTCGCCCGGGTGCTGGCCCTGCTCGAACGGGGCGTGCCGCCGCGCCGGCTGCTGGTGCTGATGTTCAACCGCGCGGCCCGCGAGGACTTCGCCGCCAAGCTCGAGGCGCTGGCGCCCGCGGGCCTGGCGCTGCCCGACGTGCGCACCTTTCATTCCATCGGTCATCGGCTGACCCGCAGCCTGGTGAGCTGGGGGCGGCTGGCGCCGCGCGAGCTGCTCACCGCCGACTGGCAGCGCGAGCGGCTGTTGCGCCAGGCCACCCAGCAGGTGCTGGGCGAGGCCGACGCCCCGACCCGCGAGGCGGCGCTCGAGCCCGACCGGCTCGAGGCCCTCGGCCATTTCTGCGAGATGGTCAAGGCCGAGCTGGTCGCCCCCCAGGTGCTCTACGAGCGCCTGGACCTGGGCGAGGGCACGGCGCATTTCGTCGCCGCCTTCGATGCCATGGAGTCGCTGCTCGAGGCCCACGGCCGCATGACCTTCGCCGACCTGCTGTATCGGCCGCTGCGCTGCCTGTCCCGGGACGCCGACGCCCGGGCGCGGGTCCAGGGGTTCCTCGACCATGTCATCATCGACGAGTATCAGGACATCAACGAGGCCCAGCAGCGCCTGCTGGCCCTGCTGGCGGGCGAGCGGGCCGCGGTGATGGCGGTCGGTGACGCCAACCAGTGCATCTACGAATGGCGCGGGGCGCGTCCCGACTACATGCTCGAGCGGTTTGCCGCCACCTTCGGCGATGCCCGCGATTACCCGTTGTCGGTGACCTTCCGTCACGGCCATGCCCTGGCGCTGGCCGCCAACCATGCCATCCGCGGCAACCGGCGACGCCCCGACCAGCTGTGCCTGGCGGCGCCGACCAACCCCGACACCCGCATCGAGCAGGGCCAGGGGGCCGCGCCGCTGCTGCAGGCGCTGACGGCCTGGCGGCAGCAGGGGCGGCTCGCCGAGTGCGCCGTGCTGGTGCGCAGCTGGACGCTGTCCGTGCCGGTGCAGCTGCAGCTGTTGCGCGCGGGCATCCCCTTTCGGCTGGCCCGGGAGGATCGCTTCGTCTTTCGCCTGCCGCTGGTCCAGGCGCTGGCCGGCTACCTGCAGCTGGCGCGCGAGCCGCGGCGCCTGCAGGATCCCGCCCATCTGCTGCTGCTGTTCTCGCAGCCCACGCCCTTCGTCGCCCGCGAGCGGCTGGAGGCGGTGACGCGGCAGCTGGCCGAGACCCAGCGCTGGCCGATGCGGCAGGATCCGCTGCTGGAAGGGCTCAAGCCGGTCCAGCGGCGCAACCTCAAGCGCCGCTGGGAGCTGCTCTGCGAACTGCCGCGGCTGGGCGGGCTGCCGGCGGCCCGGCTGCTGGAGCACGTGGTGGAGCGCCTGGACGCCGACAAGGTGCTCAAGCGCGCCGCCGCCCGGCGCGAAAAGGGCGAGGAGGACGTGCGCCTGCTCGACGTGCTGATCGAGCAGGCCGAGGAGATGGCCCAGGCCCCCGACGACTTCCTCGAGCTGCTGGGCAGCCGCCCCGACACCCGGCACGACGGGGCCGGCGGTGACGGGGGCGTCCTGATCACCACCGTGCACGGCGCCAAGGGGCTGGAGTGGCCGCTGGTCGCGCTGTGGGGCCTCAACGAGGAAGACTTTCCTCATTACTCCCGGGACAACCCGCTCGACGACGAGCGCCTCGAGGAGGAGCGCCGTCTCTTCTACGTGGCGGCGACCCGGGCCCGCGAGCAGTTGCTGCTGCTGCATGACGGCGGCACGCACCGCCCCAGCCGCTTCCTGCAGGAGACCGCCTGGGCCGACTGCCTGCGGGTCGCCCGCGCCCTGGAGGCCCCGGACGATGCGCCCCTCGTGGTGACCGAGCCCGAGCTGGTCGCGCGTTACCTGAAGGCGGTGGGGCGTGACGATATCGCCCTTCAGGCCTCGCGTGGTGCGCCCGCCGAGTCCGGCGGCGGGACGGGCGATTACCGGATCGGACAGCGGGTACATCATGCCGTGTTCGGCGGTGGCGAGATTCTGGTCATCGAGGGCAAGCCCGCCGACCCGGTGCTCGAGATCCGTTTCGATCAGGCCGGGCGGCGTCGGCTCATCGCCCGGCGTGCCCCGCTGGAAACCATGACGCCATAGACGGCCGCAAGGGGCCGCCATATCGGAAGCGACGACAGGAGGGAAGGCGATGGCGCTGCACACGCTGGTGGATGCTGTCACGGTGAGAGACCGGCTGGCGCAGGGCCAGCCGGTGCTGATTCTCGATTGCCGGGCCCGTCTGGGCGACCCGGACGCGGGCCGCCGGCTCTGGCGGGAAGGCCGGCTACCCGGCAGCCGGCACCTCGATCTGGAGGCGGACCTGTCCGGCCCGCCCGGTGCGGGTGGACGCCACCCGCTGCCCGAGCCCGGCCGGTTCACCGCCACGCTGAACCGGCTGGGTATCACGCCGGCGGTGCCGGTGGTCGTCTACGACGATGCCGGTGGCCAGCTGGCGGCGTCGCGGGCCTGGTGGCTGCTGCATGTCTGGGCGGGGCATCCCGACGTGCGCGTGCTCGACGGCGGGATCGCCGCCTGGCAGGACGCGGAGGGAGCGCTCGAGAGCGGCGAGCCGGACCTCCCGGCGTCGCCCTCGGGCTGGGCGCCGACCTTCGACGACGCGGCATGGGTCGATGCCGACACCGTGGCAAAAGGCGAGTTGGCCCTGGTCGATGCCCGTGCGCGGGAACGCTATCGCGGCGAGGTCGAGCCGATCGACGCCGTCGCCGGGCACATCCCGGGGGCGACCTGTCGCCCCAGCAGCGACAATCTCGACGAGAATGGGCGTTTCAAGACGCCGTCGCGGCTCGATGCCGAGCTGCCGCAGAGCGAGGCGAGCTATTGCGGCTCCGGAGTCACCGCCTGTCACAACATCCTGGCCTATGCGATTGCCGGGCGGGCGCTGCCGAAGCTCTACGCCGGCTCCTGGAGCCACTGGATCCGCGATCCCGCCCGGCCCGTCGCCACCGGGGATTGAGCCCGGAGCGTGGCCGGGAGCGGTAAGCCATAAGCTTGAAGAGGGAAGAAAAAAACGCCCCACGCAACTGCCGTGGGGCGGTTGGCTTTATGCGGCCTTCGGGCTTGGGACTTCGAATCTCGCCCCTCACACCTCACTCACATTTACATGTTCGGGTAGTTGGGCCCGCCACCGCCCTCCGGCGCCACCCAGGTGATGTTCTGCGCCGGGTCCTTGATGTCGCAGGTCTTGCAGTGGATGCAGTTCTGGAAGTTGATCTGGAACCGCGGCTGGCCGGCGTCGTCCTCGACCACCTCGTAGACGCCCACCGGGCAGTAGCGCTGCGCCGGCTCGGCATATCGGGGCAGGTTGTCGCGGATCGGCACCTCGGGATCGGTGAGCTTCAGGTGGCAGGGCTGGTCCTCCTCGTGGTTGGTATTGGACAGGAACACCGAGGAGGGCTTGTCGAAGGACAGCTTGCCGTCCGGCTTCGGGTAGTCGATCGGTTGCGCCTGATCGGCGGTCTCGAGCCGGGCGTGGTCGGGCGTGGTGTCGTGGACCCGCGGCAGCCGGCCGCCCAGCCACTGGTCGAGGACATTGTAGGCGCCGCCCAGCAGGTTGCCGTACTTGTGGATCGCCGGGCCGAAGCTGGCGCTTTCCTCGAGCTCGGCGTGGGCCCAGCTGGCTTGCCACTTTTCGGTAAAGCGGCTCAATTCCTGGCCACCCTCGTCGCCGCCGGCAATGGCCTCGAACACGGTCTCGGCGGCCACCAGACCCGACTTCATGGCGGTGTGCAGGCCCTTGATCTTGGCGAAGTTGAGGGTGCCGGCGTCGCAGCCGATCAGCAGCCCGCCGGGGAAGGTCATCTTCGGCAGGCAGTTGACGCCGCCCTTGGCGATGGCCCGGGCGCCGTAGGCCACCCGTGAGCCGCCTTCCAGGTAGCGCTTGAGCAGCGGATGATGCTTCAGGCGCTGGAACTCGTCGAACGGCGAGAGGTACGGATTGGTATAGGCGAGATCGACGATCAGGCCCACCACCACCTGCTGGTTCTCGGCGTGGTAGAGGAAGAAGCCGCCTTGGGTGTCGTCGGGCAGCGGCCAGCCGGAGCCGTGGAGCACCAGCCCGGGCTCGTGGACCTCGGCGGGCACGTCCCACAGCTCCTTGAGGCCGATGCCGTAGTGCTGCGGGTCCTTGCCGGCGGCCAGGTCGAAGCGCTCGATCAGCCGCTTGCCGAGATGCCCGCGCGCGCCCTCGGCGAACAGCGTGTACCTGGCGCGCAGTTCCATGCCCGGCATGTGGCCGTCCTTGGGCTCGCCGTCGGCGCCCACGCCCATGTCGCCGGTGATGATGCCGCGCACCGTGCCGTCCTCGGCGTGGAGCACCTCCTGGGCGGCGAAGCCGGGGAACACCTCGACACCCAGCGCCTCGGCCTGCTCGCCGAGCCAGCGACACAGGTTGCCGGCGCTGATCACGTAGTGGGTGCGACCCTGGCCGACGTTGTGCATGCTGCCGGGCACCAGGGCGTCGGGCAGCTTCCAGGTCTTCTCGGCATCCTTGAGCAGATGGACCTCGTCGCGGGTGGCCGGGGTGGTCAGCGGCGCGCCGCGCTCGGCCCAGTCGGGAAACAGCTCGTCGAGCGCGCGGGTCTCGAGGATGGCGCCGGAGAGGATGTGCGCGCCGACCTCCGAGCCCTTCTCGACCACGCAGACCGTCAGTTCGCGTTCGGCGTCATTGGCCTGCTGCATCAGGCGGCAGGCGGCGGACAGGCCGGCGGGGCCGGCACCGACGATCACCACGTCGAAATCCATGTATTCGCGTTCCACGGCTATCTCCTCGGTCAGGGCAGTGGCGGGCGGCCATGCCGATCTTCGGCACGCGAAAGGCGTCACCGAAAATCATCGTCTCGCTGAATTTTCGGAGTCCTTACTATAATTAAAACGATCGTTTGCTTCTACCCGGAATTGGTGCTAGTCATATTCCACTATCGCAGGGGGTGCAGGCCCGCACCATGGGCGATGCGCCGCCATCTTGGGCGGTACTCAAACCTGTGGCACACTACCCTTTTGGTCGGTTTCCCTATCAAACGCTTGCATGAATTAATGCCTTCCGGTTCTAACCCAGCGAGGACGCCATGAAAGTACTCGTCGCGGTCAAACGCGTCATCGATTACAACGTCAAGATCCGCGTCAAGGCGGATCACTCCGATGTCGACCTGACCAACGTCAAGATGGCCATGAATCCGTTCTGCGAGATCGCCGTGGAAGAGGCGGTGCGTCTCAAGGAACGCGGTATCGCCACCGAGATCGTCGCCGTCACCGTGGGGCCCAAGGCGGCCCAGGAACAGCTGCGCACCGCCCTGGCGCTGGGCGCCGACCGGGCCATTCATGTCACCACCGACGAGCGGGTCGAGTCGCTGGCGGTGGCCAAGCTGCTCAAGCAGGTGGTCGACGCCGAACAGCCCGGGCTGGTGATCCTCGGCAAGCAGGCGATCGATACCGACAACAACCAGACCGGGCAGATGCTCGCCGCGCTGACCGGCATGGGGCAGGGCACCTTCGCCTCCAAGGTCGACGTCAAGGAGGGCACGGTGGACGTCACCCGCGAGATCGACGGCGGCCTGCAGACCGTGGCGCTGACCTTGCCGGCGGTGGTCACCACCGACCTGCGCTTGAACGAGCCGCGCTACGCCAAGCTGCCGGACATCATGAAGGCCAAGAAGAAGCCGCTCGAGACCCGGACGCCCGAGGAACTCGGCGTCGACATCGCCCCGCGCACCACCCAGCTCAAGGTCGAGACCCCGGCCGAGCGCAAGGGCGGCATCAAGGTGGGCTCGGTGGACGAGCTGGTCGACAAGCTGAAGAACGAAGCCAAAGTCCTTTGAAAGGAGCTGATCTCATGAGCATTCTGGTCCTCGCCGAACATCACGACGGTCAGCTCGCCGGCGCCACCGCCCATGTGGTCGCCGCGGCGCAGGCGATCGGAGGCGATATCGACGTGCTGGTCGCCGGCGAGAACGTCGCCGCCGTGGCCGAGGCGGCCGCGACACTCGACGGCGTGCGCCGCGTGCGTGTCGCCGACGCCGCGGTCTACGCCCACCAGCTCGCCGAGCCGCTGGCCGACCTGCTGGTCAGCCTCGCCGACGACTACTCGCACGTGCTGGCCGCCGCCTCCACCACCGGCAAGAATGTCCTGCCGCGACTCGCCGCGCTCAAGGACGTCGCCGCGCTCTCCGACATTCTCAGCGTCGAGAGCACCGACACCTTCAAGCGGCCGATCTACGCCGGCAACGCCATCGCCACCGTGCAGTCGGGCGATGCGCTCAAGGTGATCACCGTGCGCACCACCGCCTTCGACGCGGTGGGCGAGACGGGCAGTGCGACGATCCAGGCCGTCGATGGAGCGGTCGACAACGCCCTCTCGTCCTTCGTCGACGAACAGCTCGAGCAGAGCGAGCGCCCCGAGCTGGGCGCCGCCCGGGTGGTGATCTCCGGTGGCCGCGGCATGGGCAACGGCGAGAACTTCCAGCTGCTCGAGGGCATCGCCGACAAGCTGGGCGCGGCCATCGGCGCCTCGCGCGCCGCGGTGGACGCCGGCTTCGTACCCAACGACATGCAGGTCGGCCAGACCGGCAAGATCGTCGCCCCGGACCTCTACATCGCCGTGGGCATCTCGGGCGCCATCCAGCACCTGGCGGGGATGAAGGACTCCAAGGTGATCGTCGCCATCAACAAGGACGAGGAGGCGCCGATCTTCCAGGTGGCGGATTACGGCCTGGTGGGCGACCTTTTCGAGGTGCTGCCGGAACTCGAGCAGAAGCTCTAGGCACGGTTCGCCGTGACGGTGTCCGACCAGGGCCGGCTCCATGAGCCGGCCCTGGCGCGTTCTGGCACTAGATTATCCGTTGATAATGGTTGTATTTTGCATTAGCGTGTCGGGCATTTCCGGCCGGTGCCGGACCAACGAAGGGAGCTGCAGTGTGAACAAGGTCGGTATGACGATGGCCTGCCTGCTCGTCGCGGCGGGGGTTCTCGGGACGGCCCAGGCGGCGTCGTTGAACGAGACGGCGGTCGAGGCCCAGCAGCGCCAGGCAAAGTTGCAGGCACGCATCGATGCGGCGGACGACCAGACGCGCCAGGCCCTGCGTGAACTGCGCCGCGTCCGTCGCGAGGCGAGTCGGCTCGAGGCCTATGACGACGAACTCGCGCGTCAGGTCGAGCGTCAGGCTCGGGCCATCGGCAAGCGCGAGCGGTCGGTGGCACAGCTGGCCGATGCCGGTGAGCGCCTGCCGGTGCTGACTCGACGGCTGGTCGAGCGGCTGCAGGCGCTGGTCGAGGCTGACATGCCGTTCCTGCGCGATGAGCGTGAGGCGCGTCTGGCCAGCCTGCAGCAAATGCTCGACGGCGCTGAGCTGTCGGTTGCCGACAAGCTGGATCGGGTGCTCGCCGCCTGGCGCACCGAGCTGGGTTACGGGCGCGAGGTGGATGCCTGGCACGGGCCTCTCTATCCGTCTGACGCGCAGCCCGACACGGCATCCGAGGGCGCGCCGCGGGCCGTCGACTACCTGCGCGTGGGCCGCGTGGGCTGGTACTACCTGACGCCGAATGGTGAGCAGGGCGGCGTATGGCAGGCCGATGCGCACCGCTGGCAGCCGCTGGATGGTGACGCGCGGCGCGAGGTCCGCAAGGGCCTGCGCATCGCTCGCGAGGAGCGCGCCCCGGCGATGCTCGACCTGCCGTTGTCCGTCTCGCCGGAAGCCCCCTCGCAGGCGGCCTCAGGGGCGTCTCGAGAGCAAACGGAGGGCGACTCATGAAACGTACGCTGATGGCGATCGTTCTGGCGGGGCTCGGTGTATCTTCGCTGGCTCAGGCGCAGCAGGACGGTGCCGATGCCGGAGCATCCGACGGCGACACTCGCCCCTCGATGGTCCGAGTGCTCGAGGACTTTCGTGCTGACAGCCGGGCCGCCGAGGCGCGGGACCGCCGGCGTCTCGGCGAGCTGCTCGACGATCGCCAGGCGCTCGACGAGGCGCTGACCGACGCTCGGGCGCGGCTGAACGCGGCGCAGTCGCGCCGCGACACCCTCGAGGCACGACGCGACGACCAGCAGCAGCGCCTCGATGAGCTGCGCCGACAGGCCCAGTCGCAGACGGGCGGGCTGGACGGCGTGCAGGGCGTGATCCGCCAGCGCATCGGTGAGTTGCGCGACGACCTGGGCGATGGCTGGTTGACGGTGGGCGGTGATGCCCGCCTGCCCGAGCGTCCCGATGACGAGGCGCTGCTCGATCTCGACCGGCTTGCGGCACTGGGGGACAGCCTGGCGCACCTCACCGCCGAGAGCGGCCGCGCGGTGCGCTTCGAGGCGCCGGTAGCCGGCCGCGATGGGGCGGTCGCGCCCCGCGAGGTCATGCGCCTGGGTGCCTTCGCGGCGTTCAGCGACGGTCAGCTGCTGCGTTCGCCGGGCGACGACGGCACCCTGACGATGCTCGAACACACCCCCGGTTCGGTAAGCGATACCCTGCGTGCCTTTCAGCAGGGCGAAAGCGACCGTGTGGCCATCGACCCCACGCAGGGCGAGGTACTCAAGGCCCTGTCCCGGCGCCCGAGCCTGTGGCAGCGCTTCCAGCAGGGCGGCTATGTGGGCTACGTGATCGTGGGGCTCGGTTCCCTCGGCCTGCTGGTGGCCCTGGTCCAGTACATCTATCTGCTGCAGGTATCGCTGCGACTGCGGCGCCAGCTTCGGGATATCGCCGCCTTGCGCGACGACAATCCGCTGGGTCGGGTGCTCCAGCGTTTCCGGGCGCTGGGCGAAGGGTATGTCCCGGAAGCACTCGAGGCGCGTCTCGACGAGGCGCTGCTCGCCGAGCAGCCGCGCCTCGAGCGCGGCCAGCCGCTGGTCAAGCTGCTGGCGGCGGTGGCGCCGCTGCTGGGACTGCTGGGCACGGTGACCGGGATGATCGTCACCTTCCAGTCGATCACGGTATTCGGCACCGGCGATCCGCAATTGATGGCCGGTGGCATCAGCCAGGCGCTGGTGACCACCGTGCTGGGCCTGATCACCGCCGTGCCGCTGCTGTTCGCGCAGACTGCGCTGTCGAGCCGCAGCCGCACGCTGATCGGCGTGCTCGAGGGGCGGGCCAGCGCGGTACTCGCCGAGCATCTGGAATCCCGTCAGGCAATCGGGGAGAGCGGGCATGTGGCTACCGATTGAGCCCCTGAGCCGATTGATCGAGGCCGGTGGCACGGTGCTGGTGCTGATCGCGGTGGTCGCCATGGCGCTGTTCTCGCTGGCGCTGGAGCGCGGCCTCTACTGGCGCTTCCACCATCGCCGCGCGCGGCGCGAACTGATCGAGCGCTGGGCGATGCGTCGCGATCATGTGAGCTGGAGCGCCTTGACACTGCGCGAGACCTGGGCCCGGGAGCTGATCGCCCGGCTGCGCCGACCGCTGCCGTGGCTCAGGCTGCTGGTGGCGCTGTGCCCCCTGCTGGGCCTGCTGGGTACCGTCACCGGCATGATCCAGGTGTTCGACAGCCTGGCGCTGACCCAGGCCGGTCAGGCGCGGGCGATGGCCGACGGCGTGGCCCGGGCGACGCTGCCGACGCTGACCGGCATGGCCGTGGCGGTGGTCGGCCTGCTGTTCGTCACCCGCCTGGAGCAGGTCATTCGGCGCGAGGATCAGCGATTGCACGATCGCATGGCGCGGGCCGTGGAGGCACGGCATGCGTAGACGCCGGACGACACGCGACGACGAGACCGCCGAGATCAACCTGACGCCGATGCTCGACGTCGTCTTCATCATGCTGATCTTCTTCATCGTTACCACCAGCTTCATCAAGGAAAGCGGGGTGGAGATCGCGCGCCCCGAGTCCTCGTCGGCGACGGCGCGGCCCGATGCCCGGGTGATGGTGGCGATCACGCCGCAGGGGGCGGTATGGGTCGACGGCGAGCCGGTGGATGTTCACCGGGTGGGCGGCAAGGTGGCGGGGCTGATCGGCGATGATGGTGCCGTGGTGATCCAGGCCGATCGCAACGCCACTACCGGGCTGCTGATCGAGGTGATGGATCGCCTTCGTCAGGCCGGGGTCGACAACCTGGCGGTCGCGGCGACGCGGGGCGGGCCCTGATGCGTCATCTGCTGGGGGCACTGGGGGGCGCGGTGCTGGCGCTGGTGCTGCTGACGCTGCTGGCCCTGCTGGTCGCGCCGCCGGTCGACCCGCGGCCCGAGATCCAGCCGCCGATGACGGTGGCGTTGGTCGAGGCACCGCAGCAGCAGGTGCCTTCGAGCGAGCCGGCGCCCGAACAGGCGGCACCGCGCCCGCCTGCGGCCATGCCGTCGCCGCCACCGCCGGCGGCGATTCCTTCGCCGAGCCCGACGCAGCCGATAGCGGTGCCGACGCCCGACCTGCCGTCACCGCGGGCACCGGCGCTGCCGCTCGATCGGCGGCTGCCCGAGTTGACCACGCAGCAGCCCGAGCCGCAGCCCGAGCCGCAGCCGAAACCGGCGTCGAAACCCGAGCCGGAGCCGACGTCCCGGGTCGCCGAGGCTCCGGCCGGCGACTCGGCCCCGAAAGACGCCAGTCAGACGCCGGCGGCCAATCACGGGGTGGTGAACTCGCCCCGGCCGACCCGGCGGGTGCCGCCGACCTATCCCGCTCGCGCCCAGCGCCGCGGTATCGAGGGCTACGTCGAGGTGCGCTTCACGATCCGTCCGGATGGCAGCGTCGATCGCGATTCGCTGCGCGTGGTCGATGCCGAGCCGCGGAATGTCTTCGACCGGGCGGCGCTGAAGGCGATCGCGGACTGGCAGTTCCCGCGCGCCTCGCGGCCCCGCGAGGCACGCCAGCGTCTGGTATTCAAGCTCAGGGGATGAAGGCGATCATGGGAGCACGAACGAGCCGAGTCGCCTGGCTGCTGGGGATTTGCCTGCTGGTGCCTTGCGCCGGTGAGGCTGCCCCGGCCTTGCGTTCCGACATGGTGGCGAGCCTCGAGCGCCTGCAGGCGCGCCTCGGGGATGGCGACCCGGCGGTCCTCGCCCGGGAGGCCGAGGCCGCCGCCGAACGCCTCGCGGGGGGCAACGCCGCCGATCGCTGGGCGCGGGCCCTGTTTCTGCAGATCGCGGCGACGGCCGAGGTGGAACGCGGCAACGACGTGCGTGCCGCGGCCCTGTTCGCCGAAGCGCGCGGCATCGACGGCGTCGAGTCGCGCTACCGGCGCCGCTGGCTGCACCAGGAAGCCCGGCTGCGCCTGCGTGCCGGGCAGACCGAGCAGGGCGCCGCGCTGCTGAAGCGCTGGCTCGAGAGTGGCGAGGGTGCGGCCGACGACGCCTGGCTGATGGCGCAGGCCCGGGCCGATCTCGACCAGTGGGCGGCCGCCGCGCAGTGGGTCGATCGGGCGCGGCAGGCTTCCGGAGCCCTCCCCGAGCGCTGGCAGTCCTTCGCCGCCGCCGTCTATCAGCGCGCGGGTCGCGACGCGGCGGCGCTCGCCGTGCTCGATGTCCTTCTGGCCGATGACGACGCCCCGGCCGATGTCTGGCGGCGTGCCGCCGGGCTCGCCCAGCGGCTCGGCGAACGCGGACGCGCCGCGGCGATTCTGGAAGCCGGCCGGCGGCGTGGCGTGCTGACGGGCGAGACCGACCTGCGCCGGCTCATCGAGCTGCATCTGGCGGGCGGCACGCCGGCGCGCGCCGCCGAGCAGCTGGACGCGGCACTCGCCCGGGGGCGCTTGCCCGATGACCTCGACAATCGCCGGCTGCTCGCCCGGGCCTGGAGTGCCGCTCGTGCCCATGACAAGGCGCTGGTCGCCTGGCGGGAGGTGGCCGAGCGCAGCGGGAGGGCGGATGACTGGCGTCGCCTGGGCGAGCTGGCCTATGGCTGGGGGCGCCGGCAGACGGTGGTGGAGGCCTTGCAGAAGGCGCGCGAGGCTGGCGATGCCACCCCGCGCGACTGGTTGCTCACGGGCGTGGCGGCCTTCGAGCAGGGCGACGTTGCCGCGGCACGGCGGGCGTTCCGGGCCGCCCGGGAGGCCGGTGCCGCTCAGGCCGCGGCCTGGCTGGCGGCACTCGATGACGGGCAGGTGGTCACGACGCCCGTCGGGGCGGGCGAGCGCTGAGGCAGGCTCAGAGGTCGAGTTCGAGCCATACCGGCGCGTGGTCGGAGGGCTTTTCCATGGCGCGCAGCGGGTAGTCGATGCCAGCGGCCGTGACCCGCTCGGCCAGCGGTGCGGTGACCAGGATGTAGTCGATGCGCAGACCGCGCTTGGGATCGCGGTCGAACCCCTTGGAGCGATAGTCGAACCAGCTGAAGGTGTCGGCATCGCGGGGATGGCAGAGCCGGTAGCCGTCGACGAGCCCCCAGTCCTTGAGACGCTCGAGCCACTCGCGCTCGACGGGCTGGAAGCTGGTCTTGCCCTCGCGCAGCCAGCGCTTGCGGTTGGTCTCGCCGATGCCGATGTCGATATCCTCCGGCGAGATGTTGAAGTCGCCCATCACCGCGAGCCGCTGGTCGGGACGGTAGTCGTGCTCGAGCATCTCGCTCAGGCTGGCGTAGAAGGCGCGCTTGTGGGGGAACTTGGTCGGGTGGTCGACGTTCTCGCCCTGCGGGAAATAGCCGTTCCACACGGTCAGGGGCTCGCCGTCGCCATCGCTCAGGCGGGCGCCGATCAGGCGCCGCTGGGCATCGTCGCCGTCATCGGGCAGGCCGTAGAAGACCGCCTCGGGAGCCTGGCGGGTGAGCAGGGCGACCCCATAGTGGCCCTTCTGGCCGTGATAGTGGACGTGATAGCCCATGGCCTGCACGGCCTCGAGCGGAAACTCGTCGTCGTGGACCTTGGTTTCCTGCAGGCCGATGACATCGGGTGCGTGGCTGTCGATCAGCGCCTGCAGCTGGTGCAGGCGGGCGCGGATGCCGTTGATGTTGAAGGAAACCAGACGCATCAGGCATCGTCTCCCGGCGAGTCCTTGCCGCCGTGCAGCGAGAGCGTGGTGGCCTGCTGCTGGCGTGCCAGCTTGCGGGCGGCCTGCTGCTTGCGCTGCTGGCGCTTCTTCTGCAGGTAACGCCGCGACGAGGTGATCTCGTCGGGATTGTCGTGGCGCCACTGGCGATAATCCTTGCGCCGGCCGGTGCGGATCGTCACCTTGTCGGCCAGCGAGCGGGTCTTCTTCTTGCGTGTCATGGGGAAAACGTCCTGAATCGGTTCTGCGCCTAGTCTACCAGCTTGCCGGCGGGCGGCGTCACCCGTGCAAGCCCTGTTCGGCAAGGACTGGTACAATGGCGCGATGACAGACACCTTCAACGCAACCGGAACAACCGCAAGCCTATGAGTGAGTCGGAAAAGACAGCCGCCCCGGCCGAGAATCGCAAGCCCAAGCGTCGGCGTCGCAAGCCGCGCAAGAAGCCGTCGAGCTGGGATCTGCGCCAGTTCCAGGTGCCGCCGGTGGCCGGCAAGTGGCGCTTCCACGACTTCGATCTGCCGCTGCCGCTGATGCGGGCCATCCACGCCCTGGGATTCGAGTACTGCACGCCGATCCAGGCCGAGGCGCTGATCCACACCCTGCTGGGCGGTGACGTGGTGGGCAAGGCCCAGACCGGCACCGGCAAGACGGCGGCCTTTTTGATCTCGATCCTCGCCTACTTCCTGGAGGAGGAGACGCCGGACGGCCAGAAGCCGGGGACGCCGCGGGCGCTGATCGTGGCGCCGACCCGCGAGCTGGCGCTGCAGATCGAGAAGGACGCCAAGGCGCTGGCCCGCTTCACGTCGCTCAACGTCGCCAGCGTGGTCGGCGGCATGGACTACCAGAAGCAGCGTGACCAGCTCGGCAAGAAGCTCGACATCCTGGTCGCCACCCCCGGGCGCCTGCTGGACTTCCAGCAGAAGCGCGACGTGGACCTCAGCCAGACCGAGGTGCTGGTACTCGACGAGGCGGACCGCATGCTGTCCATGGGCTTCATCCCGGACGTCAAGCGCATCATCCGCCACACGCCGAAGAAGGAGGAGCGTCAGACCTTCCTGTTCTCGGCCACCTTCACCCAGGACATTCTCAATCTGGCCGAGCAGTGGACCTGGAATCCGGCACATGTCGAGATCGAGGTCACCGTCGACAACGCCGCCAACATCGACCAGCGGGTCTACCTGGTCAGCGACGCCGACAAGCAGCGGCTGCTGGTCAACCTGCTCAAGCAGGAAAGCTTCGAACGGGTGATGGTCTTCGGCAACCGCCGGGATCTGGTGCGCAAGCTCGACGACCTGCTGCGCAAGGCCGACGTCAACGTGGCCATGCTCTCCGGCGACGTGCCGCAGAATCAGCGCATCAAGACCCTCGAGCGCTTCCGCGAGGGCGAACTGACGGTGCTGGTGGCGACCGACGTGGCCGGCCGCGGCATCCATATCGACGACGTCAGTCACGTCATCAACTACACCCTGCCGGAAGACCCCGAGGACTACGTGCACCGCATCGGTCGCACCGGCCGTGCCGGCGCCAAGGGCGTGTCGATCAGCTTCGTGGGTGAGGAAGACGCCTTCTCGCTGCCCGAGATCGAGCGCTTCATCAACGACAAGCTGCCCTGCGAGCATCCGCCCGAGGGACTGCTGTAACGACAGCTGTAAGCTGCAAGCCTTGAGTAAAGGCTTGCGGCTTTGGCGGAGCCGCCCATAGAGCCAGGTTGGGCTCAGCTGGAATGTTTTTCTCTTGCAGCTTACGGCTCAAGGCTTACCGCTGAGATGCTTATGCTAGACGAGGCCCTGAAGGGCGAGATCCAGGAAGCCTATCGCCGCGTGCTCGAGGGGCTCGACCTGACCCCGCGCTACGGCCAGCGCCTGATGATCGCCGAGATCGCCCGCACGCTGGGCGGTATCGAGGTCGACGACGCCGGTCAGCGCACCTCCAACGAGCATGTCTGCGTGCTCGAGGCCGGCACGGGCACGGGCAAGACGCTGGCCTATCTGCTGGCCGCGCTGCCGGTCGCCCGGGCGCGCGGCAAGCGGCTGGTCGTCGCCACCGCGACGGTCGCGCTGCAGGAACAGGTGCTGCACCATGATCTGCCGGCGCTCCAGGCGCACAGCGGCCTGACGTTCGACTATGCGCTGGCCAAGGGGCGCGGGCGCTACCTGTGCGTGGCCAAGCTCGATCAGCTGCTCGACGGGGGCGAGGAGAATCCCACCCTGTCGCTGTTCGATCCGGCGGAGAGTACCGCCCACGGCGATGACTTTCGGACGCTGGTCAATGAGCTTGCCGAGGCCTACGGCAACGGCCGCTGGGAGGGCGATCGCGACAGCTGGTCCGAGGCCATCGAGCCGGCCGACTGGCGACGCCTGACCACCGACCATCGCCAGTGCACCAACCGCCGCTGTGGCCACTTCGGGGCCTGTGCCTTCTTCCGCGCCCGGCGGCGACTGGATGAGGCCGACGTGATCGTCGCCAATCACGATCTCGTGCTGGCCGACCTGTCGCTGGGCGGCGGGGTGGTGCTGCCGTCGCCGAAGGACTGCATCTACATCTTCGATGAGGGGCATCACCTGCCCGACAAGGCGCTGGAGCACTTTCACCACCGCGTCGGGGTCAACGCCACGCTGCGCTGGCTGCGCACCCTCAAGAAGTCGCTGACCGAGCTCAATGCCGCCCTGGGCGGGCAGCCCACCCTGGCGCGCATCCTGGCCGGCTTCCCCGAGCTGATTGCCGCCCTGGAGCCGCGTCTCGGCGAGGCCTTCTCGCTGGGCCATCAGCTGGCCGACCTGCCGGAAGGCGCCGGCGGCGAGACCCGCCATCACCGCTTCCCGCGGGGGCAGGCGCCGGAGGCGTTGCGCGAGCTGGCCGCCGCGCTGGTGACGCCGTTCGCCGAGCTGTCGCGTCAGCTCGAGACCATGAGCGAGATCCTGCGCGAGAGCCTGGATCCGGAAAAGGCCACGGGGCTGCCCCGCGAGCAGGCCGAAAGCTGGCTGCCGCTGGTGGCCCTGCTGCACGGCCGTGCCCTGGAGGCCCATGCCCTGTGGCAGGCCATGACGGAGACGGATCCCGAGGACGGCCCACCCCGGGCGCGCTGGCTGACGTTCGAGGCGCCGGGCGGCGACAGCGAGCTGACCTATGCCGCCAGCCCGGTGTCGGCCGCCGAGACCCTGGCGCGCCATCTCTGGGGCAGCTGTCACGGCGCGGTGGTGACCTCGGCGACGCTGACCGCGCTGGGGCGCTTCGAGCGGCTTCAGGAGCGGGCGGGGCTGGCCAATCGCTACCGCTACCAGCGCCTGCCCAGCCCCTTCGACTATTCCCGGGCGGTGCTCAGCGTGCCCCGGGCGGCGGCCGATCCGGCCGATCGCGAGGCGCACGAGAAGGCGATCCTCGACTTCGTCGCCGCGCTGGCACCGGACGAGGCGGTGCTGATGCTGTTCTCCTCGCGGGCGCAGCTGCGCGCCGTCGAGAAGGCCCTGCCGAGTGCGTTGCGCGAGCGGGTCCTGGCCCAGGATCGCCTGCCCAAGCGGGAACTGCTGGATCGGCACCGCAAGCGGGTCGACGCCGGGGAGGGCAGCATCATCTTCGGTCTGGCCAGCTTCGCCGAGGGGATCGACCTGCCGGGCCATTACCTGACCCATGTGGTGATCACCCGGCTGCCGTTTGCCGTGCCCGACGATCCGGTGGGCGCGACCCTGGCGGAGTGGATCGAGAGCCGCGGCGGCAACCCCTTCATGCGCATCGCCGTGCCGGATGCCTCGATCAAGCTGGTCCAGGCCTGCGGTCGGCTGATTCGCAAGGAGGCCGACGAGGGGCGCATCACGCTGCTCGATCGGCGGGTGCTGACCCGGCGCTACGGCCGAGCGCTGCTCGACTCGCTGCCGCCGTTTCGCCGCGAGATCGACGGCGTTGCCGTCACCGCAACGCCCTGAGCGACGTCTGAACGATCTGGAAGGAAGGGGCCACGGGCCCGTCAGTCGACGGGCCCGTCAAGAGACGGCGCGCTCAGGCGGCGCGCCGGCGTGCGGCGAGTGCCGGCTTGAGCTTCTCGGCCATGCGATGCAGGGCCTCTTCGGTGGTCGGCCAGTCGATGCAGGCGTCGGTGATCGACACGCCGTACTCGAGCTGGCTGCGGTCCTCGGGGATCTTCTGGTTGCCCCAGCCGAGATTGGACTCGACCATCAGGCCCATGATCGAACGATTGCCCTCGAGGATCTGGTTGGTGACGTTGTCCATCACCAGCGGCTGCAGGGCCGGGTCCTTGTTCGAGTTGGCGTGGGAGCAGTCGATCATGATGTTCGGCTTGACCCCGGCACGGTTCAGCTCCTGCTCGGCCAGTGCCACGCTGACGCTGTCATAGTTGGGCTTGCCGTTGCCGCCGCGCAGCACGACATGGCCGTAGGTGTTGCCGCGGGTGCGGATCACCGCCACCTGGCCGGCCTGGTCGATGCCCAGGAAGTTGTGCGGGTGGGCCACCGACTTGAGGGCGTTGACGGCGACATCGAGACTGCCGTCGGTGCCGTTCTTGAAGCCCACCGGGCAGGAAAGCCCCGAGGCCATCTCGCGGTGCGTCTGCGACTCGGTGGTGCGGGCGCCGATTGCCGACCAGCTGATGCAGTCCTGCAGGTACTGGGGCGAGATCGGGTCGAGCGCCTCGGTGGCCAGGGGCAGCCCCATCTCGGCCAGCTCCACCAGCAGGCGGCGGGCGATGTGCAGGCCTTCCTCGATCTCGAAGGAGTCGTTGAGATGCGGGTCGTTGATCAGGCCCTTCCAGCCGACGGTGGTACGCGGCTTCTCGAAGTAGACGCGCATCACCACGTAGAGGCTGTCGCTGACGCTGTCCGCCAGCTGGCGCAGCCGGCGGGCATAGTCGCGGGCCGCGTCGACATCGTGGATCGAGCAGGGGCCGAGCACGACCAGCAGGCGCGGGTCCTCGCCATCGAGGATCCGCTGGATGGTGTGGCGTCCCTCGATCACGGTCCGTTCGGCGCTTTCCGACAGCGGAATTTCCTGCTTGAGGGCTTCGGGCGTGATCAGGACGTCCTGGGAAAGCACGTTGAGGTTGTTGACCTGCTGTTCCGACATTCAGCTACCTGTGAATCGCGTGGGGGAGAATCCCGTTACTATCGCCCGCCGGGGGCGAAAAAATCAATTGCGGGCCCGCTTTTTGGCCCGTCGCGGCCATCGGGCCGCCATGCGTGACGTGCTGCCGGTTGATGCCGTGGCCATAAACAGGAACACTTAGCACGAAACGTCCGTCATCCAAGGCTCAGCTTGCATTCATGAATCACCATCGTGTCATGCCGCGAAGGCGCCCCGTTTCGCCCGCCCATCAGGCTCGTCCCGACTGCCGGGAGACGCACTGAATGGGCACGCGGGAAACCGATCAGCAGCTCGTCGAGCGCGCCCAGCGCGGCGACACCCGAGCCTTCGATCTGCTGGTCAAGAAATACCAGCACAAGATTCTCGGTCTGATCGGGCGTTACGTGCACGATCATGCCGAGGTCCAGGACGTCGCTCAGGAGGCGTTCATCAAGGCCTACCGCGCCCTGGGCAACTTCCGTTCCGAGAGCGCCTTCTATACCTGGATGTATCGCATCGCCATCAACACGGCCAAGAACTATCTGGTTTCCAAGGGGCGGCGCCCGCCGGGCAGCGACCTGGATATCAATGACGCCGAGGTGGTGGATCACAGCGGGCGGCTCTCCGACATCGAGACGCCGGAGGCGGCGATGGCCCGCGACCAGCTCGAGGCGGCGGTCTTCGAGGCGATCGAGCAGCTGCCGGAGGATCTGCGCACGGCGATCACGTTGCGCGAGATGGACGGGCTTTCCTACGAGGATATCGCTAACATCATGCAGTGCCCGGTGGGCACCGTGCGGTCGCGTATCTTCCGGGCGCGCGAGGCGGTGGACAAGCATATCCAGCCGCTGTTGAGCCAGTCACGGCAACAGGATCCGATTCACGAGTGATGCGCATCAAGAAAATTGGCCCTGTGACTGAACTGTCCGGCCGTTCCGGCGTCACACGGGGTGTCGCATCCTTGGGTGCGAAGGAACTGACGGGGCGCCGCAAACGGGCGCAGGATGATGGGAATGTCGTGTCGAGCCGGGGCGGTCGCGGTTGCCGCTCCATCGACTGTGAGGGTGTAAAATGAACGACAATCTACGCGAATCGCTGTCCGCGCTGATGGACAACGAAGGGGATGAACTCGAGCTGCGGCGCGTGCTCAAGTCGCTCGATGATGCGGGCGACCAGAGTGCCGATGCCTGGCGGCGCTATCATCTGGCGCGCAGTCTCATGAACCGGGACCGGGATGTCGATGTCACCACCGATCTCTCGGCAGGCATCATGGCACGAATCGAGCGGGAGCCGCGTCCCGAGGTGCAGGATGCCACCGCTCCCCGGCGTCATGGCGGGCTTTCCTTCGCCGGCAGCGCCGCCATCGCGGCCACGGTATCGCTGATGGTCATTACCGGGGTGCAGGTCTACAACGGCATGGATCCGGCCGGCGCGCCGGCCATGACCGCCGAGTCCGGCGCATCGACGGCGAGCGGCGGCAGTGCCGTCTCGAATCTTCCGCGCCTTCAGGGTGGCGGTGCCGAGCCGGTCAGCCTGCCGCGCTACTCCTCGCTGGTCAGCGATGGCGGTGGCAGCGGCCTGATGACGGTCGGTGCCAACGTCGAGACACCGATGTTCCTGGCGCCCAACGCCTCGCAGTCGCCGAGCCTCGACTTCGAGCAGGCCCAGCTGCTGCAGGGGTATCTGGATCGCCACGCCCAGGGCGCGGCCTATCGCTCCGGTGAAACCTGGATGCCGTTGCTGCGGGCATCCGCGCAGGACTCCCTGGGTGTGCGTTGATGCCGAACCGCTGGATCGCGCTGGTTGCGCCCCTGCTGCTGTGGGGGGCCGGCCCGGCCCGGGCGGACACGCCGGATGCGGCCGGGCTCGACTGCCGGCGACTGACTGAGGCCGCCGCCCCAGAGACGCCACGCGCCTGGCTGGAACGCAGCCTGTGGGCCAGCCACTGCTACCAATTCCGGGCCCGGGCGGTGCGCATCAGCGGCGAGGGCGTGCGGACCCTGGCACTGTCCCACGACGTCGAGAACGGCGTGGAGCGTGAAATCGCCAGCTATCTCGATGGTCCGCCGGTCGTCTATGAGCGTCGCGGGCGGGTCGGGCGGGGCAGCCCGGCGCAAGCCATCGGCACCGGCCGGGCCTCGCCGACGGCCATCCTCTCGCGGCTCGACGGGCACTACCGCCTGACCCTGGACGGCGAGTCCCGCGTGGCGGGGCGCGACGTGATGCGTCTGGACATCGACGCGCAGGACAACCTCCGCTACGGGCATCGGCTGTGGCTCGACAAGCGCACCGGCCTGCCTCTCAAGCAGGTGATGGTGGGGCTGGACGGTCGCATTCTCGAGACCTTCCAGATGACGGAGCTGGGCGAGCCGTCGCTGTATGACGGCACCATCGATTTCGAGCCGCTGGCGACGCCGTCGTCCTCCCCCTGGGCGGCGCGCTGGCTGCCTTCCGGGTATCATGCCCTGCCGCTGCCCAACGACTTCGGTGTCCGTTCGGTGCCGGTGGCTCATCGTCTCTACAGTGACGGGCTGTCCAGTTTCAGCGTCTTCATCGAGCCGCTGCGCCAACGGAAGCGGGTGCTGCGCGCCGGCATGCACCGGCTGGGCATCACTCATGCAGCGGTGCGCCATATCCGCCTCGGCGACCGGGTCTTTCAGATCGTGGCGATCGGCGAGGTGCCCCCCGTGGCACTGGCCCGCGTCGTCGAGGGGCTGGAGTATCAGCCGCCCGACGACACTCGCTGAGTCTGCCGTCAGTCCTGTCCTTCGCCACGGCCGAGCCGTGATGCTTCATGTCAGGCCCGTCATCCGGCGGGCTGCTTGCGTTTCGACCCCGACGGCAGGTCAGGGTCATGGGCTGTTGTCCGATCGCGACAATTTCCTGGCTTCGGCTGAACTCTTTGCAGTGGCGTGACTCAAACCCGTCGAGTGCCCGGCCGCCGGTCGGCGACAAGAGGCACTTGCCGACAATCAACCGCGTTCCGTGATGGAGCTTCCTTCCTCGGGCGGTGTTGCCGGATATCGAAGGACGTGGCGGTGACGGTTTTTGGATGGATGGTGTTCCCGTCGATCGTTGATTTTTCGATGTTTCCGGCCGCTGCCGGGCGGAACGGCTCCCAGACAGCAAGCAGGAGTTCTCAATGCAACGCATCACACGACAGGTCTCCATGTGGCTGATGCTCGTGCTCGCCACGTTCGCCGTGCAGGCGGCACAGGCGCGCGAGTTGCCGGACTTTACCGAGCTGGTGAAGCAGGCGGCGCCGGGGGTGGTGAACATCTCGACGACGCAGGAGGTCCAGCGCCGCAGCATGGGGCCCTGGGGCGGATCCAGTCAGGATGTCCCGGAAATCTTCCGGCACTTCTTCGGCGATCAGATCCCGTTCGGGCCGGGGCAGCAGGGGGGCAATGATGGCGGTACTGCAGAACGGCATTCGCTGGGTTCCGGCTTCATCATCAGCCAGGATGGCTATATCCTGACCAATGCCCATGTCGTCGATGGGGCCGACAAGATCGTGGTGCGGCTGAATGATCGCCGCGAGCTCAAGGCCAAGCTGGTCGGTGAAGACAAGAAGACCGACGTGGCTGTGCTCAAGGTCGATGCCAAGGATCTGCCGACGCTCAATATCGGCAACTCCGACGACCTCGAGGTCGGCGAATGGGTGGCCGCCATCGGCTCGCCGTTCGGCTTCGATCACTCGGTGACCTCTGGCATCGTCAGCGCCATCGATCGCACCCTGCCGACCGACACCTATGTGCCGTTCATCCAGACCGACGTGGCGATCAACCCCGGCAACTCCGGCGGGCCGCTGTTCAACCTCGACGGCAAGGTCGTGGGCATCAACTCGCAGATCTTCACCCGCAGCGGCGGCTTCATGGGGCTGTCCTTCGCGATCCCGATCAATGTGGCGATGGATATCGCCGACCAGCTCAAGGCCACCGGTCATGTCAGCCGTGGCTGGCTGGGCGTGGTGATTCAGCCGGTATCCCGGGATCTGGCCGAATCCTTCGGCATGAAGGACTCCCACGGGGCGCTGATCGCCGAGGTCGCTCAGGACTCGCCGGCGGCCAAGGCCGGTCTGCAGGCCGGTGACATCATCCTCGGCGTGAACGGGGACGCGGTCGATCAGTCCAGCAAGCTGCCGCGCCTGATCGGCAAGGTGGCGCCGGGCGAGACGGTGTCGCTCAAGGTGCTGCGCAACGGCAAGGAGCGTACCCAGAAGGTGACCGTCGGCGACTGGCCGGAAAGCGACCAGCAGGCGATGCAGGATCAGCAGGGGCAGGGCCCGCAGACTCGCCTGGGCGTGGCGGTCAGCGACCTGGACAGCCGTCAGCTCGAGCGCCTGGGCCTCGATCATGGCGTGCGCATCATGCAGGTCGATCCGAGCGGTGCTGCCGCCGCCGCGGGCATCCAGAGCGGTGACATCATCGTCTCGGTGGCCCAGCAGTCGATCGACTCCGCCGAGCAGCTGGCTTCGGTGATCGAATCGGTCAAGAGCAGCAGCGTGGTGCCGGTTCGCCTGGTCCGTGATGGCCACTCGCTGTTCGTGGCGCTGCGCCTGGGCGGCAACGAGTAACACCGCCAGTGGCGTCAGACAGTCGGCGGCGGGGCCCTCGGGCCCCGTCGTCGTGTTCGTGTCCGGCGCCGGCGCGTCGCTGTCCATGCCGGGGGCTTGTCGGTACAATGCCCGCCAATCGATTCCGTTACACGGTCGTCTTCCGCGCCCCGGCCGGCGCGGCAGGATCGTGTACACAACACCGGACAGGCGTCAATGAGCAGCAACGACAATCGCAAGGTCATCAACAACATACGAAATTTTTCGATTATCGCGCACATCGACCACGGCAAGTCGACCCTGGCCGATCGCATCATCCAGCTCTGCGGCGGGCTGACCGAGCGCGAACTCAAGGAGCAGGTGCTCGACTCGATGGATCTCGAGCGCGAGCGCGGCATCACCATCAAGGCCCAGTCCGTGACGCTGGACTACCACGCCGAGGATGGCGAGGTCTATCAGCTCAACTTCATCGACACCCCGGGGCACGTCGACTTCTCCTACGAGGTCTCGCGGTCGCTCTACGCCTGCGAGGGCGCGCTGCTGGTGGTGGATGCCGCCCAGGGCGTCGAGGCCCAGTCGGTGGCCAACTGCTACACGGCGATCGCCCAGGACCTGGAAGTGCTGCCGGTGCTCAACAAGATCGACCTGCCCCAGGCCGATCCGGATCGCGTGGCCCAGGAGATCGAGGAGATCATCGGCCTGGATGCCGTCGATGCCTGCCAGGTCTCGGCCAAGACCGGCATCGGCATGGAGGGCCTGATGGAGCGTCTGGTTCGTGACATTCCGCCGCCCAGGGGGGATGCCGAGAAGCCGTTGCAGGCGCTGATCATCGACTCCTGGTTCGACAACTACCTGGGCGTGGTGTCGCTGATTCGTCTGTTCGACGGCACGCTGCGCAAGGGCGACAAGATTCGCATGAAATCCACCGGGCGTGACTGGGAGGTCACCGAAGTCGGCATCTTCACGCCCAAGCGCAAGCAGACCGGCATCCTGCGTGCCGGTGAGGTGGGCTTTGTGGTGGCCGGTATCAAGGACATCCACGGCGCGCCGGTGGGGGATACCATCACCCACGCCAAGACACCGGACACGCCGCGTCTGCCCGGGTTCCAGAAGGTCAAGCCACAGGTCTATGCGGGCATGTTCCCGGTCAGCTCCGATGACTACGAGGAGTTCCGCGATGCGCTCGAGAAGCTGGCGCTCAACGACGCCTCGCTGGACTACGAGCCCGAGAATTCCGATGCCCTGGGCTTCGGCTTCCGCGTCGGCTTCCTGGGCACGCTGCACATGGAGATCATCCAGGAGCGGCTCGAGCGCGAGTACAACCTCGACCTGCTGACCACCGCCCCGACGGTGGTCTACGAGCTGGCGATGAAGACCGGCGAGACGCTCTACGTCTCCAACCCCTCGAAGCTGCCGGACCTGGCCAACGTCGAGGAGATGCGCGAGCCGATCGTCAAGGCCAGCATCCTGGTGCCGCAGGAGTTCGTGGGCAACGTGATCGCCGAGTGCGAGCAGCGCCGCGGCGTCCAGCAGGACATGCAGTTCCTCGGCAGCCAGATCCAGCTCACCTACGAACTGCCGATGAGCGAGGTGGTGATGGACTTCTTCGATCGCCTGAAGTCCATTTCCCGGGGCTATGCGTCGCTCGACTACGGCTTCGTGCGCTTCCAGGCCGCCAAGCTGGTGCGGCTCGACGTGCTGATCAACGGCGACAAGGTCGATGCCCTGGCGGCGATCGTGCATCGCGATCATGCCCAGGGACGCGGCCGCTCGCTGGTCGAGAAGATGAAGGAGCTGATTCCGCGGCAGATGTTCGACGTGGCGATCCAGGCCACCATCGGCAGCCAGGTCGTGGCGCGTTCCACGGTCAAGGCGCTGCGCAAGAACGTGACCGCCAAGTGCTACGGCGGGGATGTGACGCGCAAGAAGAAGCTGCTCGAGAAGCAGAAGGCCGGCAAGAAGCGCATGAAGCAGGTGGGGCGCGTCGAGATCCCCCAGGATGCCTTCCTCGCCGTACTCAAGGTCAATGACTAGGAACTGAAAGAGACATGGATTTTTCGCTGCTGCTGGTGGTGGCCGTGGCCGTCACCGGACTGGTCTGGTTGCTGGATGTGGTCTGGTGGCGGCGTCGCCGTCGGGCGCGGCTGGTCGCCGCCGAGGCCGGCGAGTCGGTGACGCTCGACGACACGGCGCGCCGCAAGCTGACGCGCGAGCCCTGGCCGGTCGACTATGCCCGGTCGTTCTTTCCGGTGCTGCTGGTGGTGCTGCTGCTGCGCAGCTTCATCGTCGAGCCGTTCCAGATTCCCTCCGGCTCGATGCGTCCCACGCTCGAGGTGGGCGACTTCATCCTGGTCAACAAGTTCACCTACGGGCTGCGGTTGCCGGTGGCGAACACCAAGGTACTCGACCTCGGCGAGCCCGAGCGCGGCGACGTGATGGTGTTCCGTTTTCCGGAAGACCCCTCGGTGGACTTCATCAAGCGTGTCGTGGGCCTGCCCGGCGACCGGATCCGCTACGAGGGCAAGCAGCTCTACGTCAACGGCAAGCCGGTGCCCAAGGAGGTGGCGGATCGCAATCCCGAGACCGCCCCGGGCGAGGTGCGCTTCAAGGAATGGCTGGGCGAGCACGAGCATGCCATCTACAACAATCCCCGGGACCCGGGGCCGCAGATGCGCGAGGTGGTGGTGCCGCCGGGTCACTATTTCATGATGGGTGACAACCGCGATCACTCCAACGACAGCCGCTACTGGGGCTTCGTGCCGGAAGAAAACATCGTCGGCAAGGCCTTTGCCGTGTGGATGCACTGGGACGGCGGGCTGCCCAGCTTCAGTTCGGTGCGCCTGATTCCATGAGCCGGCGACCCACCCTTCAAGAGAATTCGAGAGCGGACGTTTCGTGAGTACCTCGCAACAAGCCTTCAGCCGCCGCATCGGTCACGCCTTTCGTGACCCGGCCCTGCTGGAACTGGCCCTGACGCATCGCAGCTACGGTGGCGACAACAACGAGCGCCTGGAGTTTCTGGGCGATTCCATCGTCAACTTCGTGATCGGCGAGGCGCTCTTCCAGCGCTTTCCCCAGGCCCGCGAGGGCCAGCTGTCGCGGCTGCGGGCACGCCTGGTCAAGGGGCTGACCCTGGCGGAGCTGGCCCGCGAGTTCGAGCTCGGCGAGCAGCTCAAGCTCGGCTCGGGCGAGCTGAAGAGCGGCGGCTTCCGGCGTGAGTCGATCCTGGCCGATGCCATGGAGGCCGTGATCGGCGCCATCTATCTGGATGCCGGGATGGACGCGGTCAAGGCGCGGATCCTCGCCTGGTACGGCACGCGGCTCGAGGCGATCAACCTGCACGATACCCAGAAGGATCCCAAGACGCGGCTGCAGGAATTCCTGCAGTCCCGCCAGTCGCCGCTGCCGCGCTACGAGGTGGTGTCGGTGGAAGGCGAGGCGCATGCGCAGACCTTCACCGTCGAGTGCCACGTGGCGATGCTCGATGAACACACCCTGGGTGTCGGCTCCAGTCGCCGGCATGCCGAACAGCAGGCGGCCGAGCAGGCCTTGCACCGGCTCGAGCCGCGAGGAGGGCGCTCATGACCCAACGCTGTGGTTTCGTGGCCATCGTCGGCCGGCCCAACGTCGGCAAGTCGACCCTGATGAACCGGATCCTCGGGCAGAAGGTGTCGATCACCTCGCGTCGCCCGCAGACCACGCGTCACCAGGTGATGGGCATCAAGACCGAGGACGAGACGCAGTTCATCTATGTCGACACCCCGGGCATGCATATCCAGTCCCGGGATCGCAACAAGGCCATCAACCGCTTCATGAACCAGGCGGCGACCCAGGCCCTGCGCGATATCGACTGCGTGGTCTTCCTGGTCGACCGGACCCGCTGGACCGAGGAAGACGACGTGGTGCTCGACAAGCTGACCCATGTGCGCGCACCGGTGATTCTCGCGGTCAACAAGGTCGACTGGCTCAAGGACAAGAGCGCGCTGCTGCCGTGGCTGGAATCGCTGCAGGCCAAGCGCGAGTTCGCCGCCATCCTGCCGATCTCCGCCAAGCACGGCACCAATGTCCCCGAGCTCGAGGCCGAGGTGGCCCAGTACCTGCCCGAGGGGATCCACTACTTCCCCGAGGATCAGATCACCGACCGCAGCCAGCGCTTCCTGGCCGCCGAGCTGGTGCGCGAGAAGGTCATGCGCCAGCTCGGCGACGAGCTGCCCTACCAGATGACCGTCGAGATCGAGGAGTTCCGCGACGAGGGGCGGATCATTCACATCAGCGCGCTGATGCTGGTGGAGCGCCCGGGGCAGAAGAAGATCCTGATCGGCGAGAACGGCGAGCGCATCAAGAAGATCGGCCGCGAGGCGCGTCTCGAGATGGAGCGGGCCCTGGGCGCCAAGGTGATGCTCAACCTCTGGGTCAAGGTCAAGCGCGGCTGGTCGGACGACGACCGGGCGCTGAAGAGCCTGGGCTACGATCTGGACTGACGCCGGCGACACCTGCCTGCGCTCGATCAATGCTGTGTTGAAGAGCGGCTCAAAATGCTCATTTACTCATTGGTAAACTCTGCGTTCTCCCCGCTCTTCGCCTTGCCTGATCGTCGCTCGGCGAGGTCTCGTCTGGCGTCAGGGAGACAGTCATGACCCCCCAGCCGGCCTACCTGCTGCACAAGCGGCCCTACCGCGAGACCAGCGCCCTGGTCGAGCTGCTGACGCTCGAGCACGGCCGGGTGCGTGCCGTGGCCCAGGGTGTGCAGCGGGCCGGCAGCAAATCGCGGGGTCGCCTGCAGCCCTTCGCGCCGTTGCACGTCACCTGGCAGGGCGATCGTGAGCTCAAGCGCCTGCGCCTGCTGGAATCGCGCGGCTCGGTGTCGCTGCTGGCCGGCGAGGGGCTGCTGTGCGGCCTGTACGCCAATGAACTGCTGACCCGGCTGCTGCCGCCCCTGCTGCCGGCGCCGGACGTCTTCGCCTACTACACGGCGGCACTCGGGGCACTGACCATGCCGGCGCAGCGCGCCGGGGCCCTGCGTCGCCTGGAGGTCAGCCTTCTCGAGGCCCTCGACAGCGAACCGGTGTTCCTCGATCTCGGGGATCAGGCCCTGGACCCGCAGGCCCGCTACGTCTACCTCGCCGAGTCTCGCCGCTTCTCGCCCGTCGACGCGGACCGGGGCATGGACGGGCGCGGTCTGCGCCTGCTGGCCGGGGGCGACTGGGAACGTCCGGGGCTGGCCGGGATCGCCAAGGCGCTGACGCGCGCCGCACTGGACCCGCTGCTGGGCGAACGTCCGCTGCGCTCGCGGGAACTGATGCGTCAGCTTGCGGCGCGGCGACGCGGCGAGCACCGCGAGGTGTAAGCCGCCGGCGGTAGACGCTAAGATGCCCCTCCATCTTGCGGCTTACCGAAGGAGTATCCCCATGCAGCCTCCCCGCATCCTGCTCGGCGTCAACATCGACCATGTGGCGACCCTGCGCCAGGCGCGCGGCACCCGCTACCCCGATCCGGTCCAGGCCGCGCTGCTGGCCGAGGAGGCGGGTGCCGACGGCATCACGCTGCACCTGCGCGAGGATCGCCGGCATATCCAGGAGCACGACGTGCGGCGCCTGGCCGAGGTGGTCAACACGCGCATCAACCTGGAGATGGCGGTGACCGAGGAGATGGTCGCCTTCGCCGAGCGCGTGAAGCCGGTGAACGTGTGCCTGGTCCCGGAAAAGCGCGAGGAGCTGACCACCGAGGGCGGGCTGGACGTGGTCGGCGGTCGGGCCACGATCGCCCCGGCCTGCGAACGCCTGGCCGCCGCCGGCTGTGAGGTGTCGCTGTTCATCGACCCCGACCCCGAGCAGATTCGTGCCGCCCACGAGATCGGCGCCCCGGTCATCGAGTTGCATACCGGCGCCTATGCCGAGGCCCGCGGCGAGACCGCCCGCATCGAGCATGCGCGGGTCGCCGCCGCGGCGGAGCTGGCGCTGGAGCTGGGGCTGACGGTCAATGCGGGACATGGCCTGCATTACCACAATGTCGAGCCCATCGCCGCGATTCCCGGCATTAACGAGCTCAACATCGGCCACGCGATCATCGCCCGCGCCCTGTTCGTGGGGCTCAAGGAGGCGGTTGCCGAAATGAAGCGTCTGGTCGTCGCCGGCTACGAGGCGGGCTTCGTGGCCGCCCTGGATGGGCACGACCACGATGACCACGACTACCACTAGCTGTGTAAACCCATCAGGTTGTTCACGGAAAGGCCCCGCCGGCTGACTGGAGGGTAGTAATCCAGGCTGACCGGCCTGCCGGAGACGCCTGCCGGAAGGGGGGATCCCCGCCCGGAAGGGAGCTTGTGGGAGGGGATTCATCCCCGACAGCGGTGTCTCGGTGGCGCGCTCATCGCGACTGAAGTCGCTCCCACGGCCAGACTGCGGATGAACAACCTGCCGAGAGACCACAGCTAGCGCTCGCCGCCGTCGGGGGTGGTGACCGGGCGTGCCTGCTCGGCGCGCCAGGCGCGCAGTCGCTGCAGGGCTTCCAGCAAGGTCACGTAGATGTCCGCCACGCTGGCGATGCCCTGGGCGCGCAGGCGCGACTCGAGGGTTTCGGCCACCAGGGCCAGCTGCGGCACGCCGCAGTAGCGACAGGCGCCATTGAGGTGGTGCACGGCGTCGAGGAAGGCGCTCTCGTCGTCCAGCGCGTAGGTCCGTCGCAGTTCGGCCTCGATCTCGTCGAGGCTTTCCAGCAGGGCCGCCAGCATGCGCTCGGCCAGCGCCGGTTGCCCCCCCGCCAGGGTGATGCCGAGCTCGGTATCGACGACCGGCAGTTCGTCGTCCTCGAGCGTCGTGCCATGCGCGGATGCCACGGGCCCGGGCGACGGGGGCAGCGCCAGGTGGTCGCTCAGCACGCGGCCCAGGGCGTGCTCGTCAAGCGGCTTGGTCAGTACGGCCTGCATGCCGGAATCCAGCAGCGAGCGAGTGTCCTCGGCACGGGCGTGGGCGGTCAGCGCGACGATCGGGCAGTGACGCCACGCGCCGCCCAGCCGTCGCAGTGCCGCCGCGGTGGCGATGCCGTCCATGCCCGGCATGCGAATGTCCATCAGGACCAGGTCGACGCGCTGCCGGCGGGCCAGGGCCAGGGCCGCCTCGCCGCTGTCGGCACAGAGCGCGCCCTCGATGCCGCGTTGGCGCAGCAGCTCGCTGACCAGCAGGCGGTTGGAGGCGATGTCGTCGACGATCATCACCCGGGGGGGCGACGCAGTGGCCCGGAAGGCCCCGGCGGCGATCGGCGTCGGCGGATGGGCCGGGGGTGGCAGCAGCTCATGCAGTGCGGCGGCCAGGCGTGCCCGCGTCAGCGGCTTGGTGAACCAGCGAAGGGTGTCGGGCAGGCCGCTGGTCTCCAGCTCGCGGGGTTCGCTCCTGCCCAGCAACAGCGCGGGGCAGGGCAGCTGTTCCAGGCGCGTCCGGGCCCCAGGATCGATCCCCGTCGATACGGCCTCGATCACCAGGTCCGTGTCCGCCGGCAGGGATTCGGCCGTCGCCGGTCGTTCAAGCACCAGCACCTCGGCGCCGGCCCGCTGCAATAGATGGGCGAGGGCGCGACGGCTGGGCGTGTGCGGCTCGCGGAGCACCAGCCGCCGTCCGCCGAGGTCGAGCGCCGGGCGGCGCTCGGCGGCCGGTGTCACCACGCCCAGCGGCAGGGTCACGTGAAAGGTGGTCCCGCCCTCGGGCGCGCTGTCGGCGCGGATGTCGCCGTGCATCTGGTCGAGGAGCTTTCGGCAGATCATCAGTCCCAGGCCGGTGCCGCCGGGGTGGCTGAGACGGGTGCTCTCGCCCTGCACGAACGGCTGGAACAGCTGGTCGCGAACCTCCTCGGCCAGGCCGATGCCGGTATCGCTGACGCGAATGCCCAGCATGACGTCGCCGTCGTGCTCCGCCTCGACCTGGACGCGAACCAGGATCTCGCCGTGATCGGTGAACTTGACGGCATTGTGGACCAGGTTGGTGAGGATCTGCTTGATCCGCAGCGGATCGCCCGACAGTGTCGTCGGGACGTCGTCATAGACCAGCCCCAGCATCTCGAGCCCCTTGCCCTGGGCGGCGGGGGCCTGCAGGAGCAGGACTTCGTCGATCACCTCGGCAATGTCCAGGCCGGCGGTGTCGAGCGCCAGCTTGCCGGCCTCGAGCTTGGAAAAATCCAGAATGCCGTTGACCAGCGACAGCAGATTGTCGGCCGCGAGGGTGACATTTTCCAGCCACTCCTGCTGGCGGGCGTCCAGCGGACTGCGCTCGAGCAGACGGCAGAAACCGATGATGCCGTTGAGCGGGGTGCGGATCTCGTGACTGACGTTGGCGAGAAACTCCGATTTCACGCGACTGGCATCCAGTGCCTGCTGGCGGGCGTTCTCGAGTTCGGCGTTCTGGCGCTCGATGGTCTGCAGCGAGGCGCGCAGTTCCGTGGTCACCGGCGTGTCGGCCGGGCGGCTTGAGGCCAGCGTGTCGGCGAGCCCGTTGATAGCAAGGGACAGCAGCGCCAGTTCGTGGGGGCCTTCGTTGGGCAGGCGGGCGCTGGTGTCGCCGGCCCGTAGCCGCTCCAGAACATGGCGTTGTTCCGCGAGGGTCGCCAGGGCGCGACGCGGCACCAGCAGCGCGATGAGGCCCAGTACCAGCATGGCCAGGGTCAGTGCGACCGCCCAGCCGGCCAGCTGGCGATAGCGCGGCAGGCTCAGGGCGCCGTCGTCGAGAGTCACGTCCAGCCAGGCGGGGGGAGCGACATTGCCTTCGGCGGGCAGCGGCACGAGCACGTGTGCCCGGCCGTCGCGCCGGGTCAGGGTCGCCCGGCCAGGGGGTGGGGCGTTCGTCGCGGCAGTATCGCGCCAGTGCACCGCGTCTACATCCGTCAGCCGGGCCAGCCGCTCGAGCAGCGCCGCCGGGGGTGACGACGTGGCCGCGTCACGGGCCTCGGCGAGGGCGGGGGCGAGCAGCCTGGCGCCGTCCTCGATGCGGGTTACCAGCGCCTCGCGGCGCTGGCGGTCGTCCGCGGCGAACTGCCAGCCGCCCAGCGCCAGCATCAGCAGCCAGGGAATGACCAGCAAGGCCAGCAGCAGGCGCAACCACAGCGTCATGGGGCGAGATTCCGAAGACGTTTCATGGGCCGACAGTATGCCACAGAGCGGCCCTCCCGCCTGTCCACCACCGGGCGGCGGCGATATAATGCGGCAAGTTCTTATTCACCGTTCGGGCGTTTGCCGAATGACAGCTCGCCCCGGCGCAGAAGGAAACCGTCATGCACTTTCCCACCCTCGAGGATGTCGTCGGCAACACGCCGCTGGTCCGCCTGCAGCGTATCGGAGCCGGTCGCAACAACACGCTGCTGGCCAAGCTGGAGGGCAACAACCCGGCGGGCTCGGTCAAGGACCGTGCGGCCCTGTCGATGATCCGCGAAGCCGAAGCCCGCGGCGAGATCGCCCCCGGCGATACCCTGATCGAGGCCACGTCCGGCAACACCGGCATCGCCCTGGCGATGGCGGCCGCCATCAAGGGCTATCGCATGGTACTGATCATGCCCGACAGCGCCTCCAGCGAACGCAAGCAGGCCATGGCGGCCTACGGCGCGACGCTGGTCACGGTCACCGGCGAGCAGGGCATGGAAGGCGCCCGCGACCTGGCCGACGAGATGGTCGCCCGCGGCGAGGGCAAGCCGCTCAACCAGTTCGCCAACCCGGACAATCCCCTGGCGCACTACCGCACCACGGGGCCGGAACTCTGGGAGCAGACCGCCGGCGGCATCACCCATTTCGTCAGCTCGATGGGCACCACCGGCACGATCATGGGCGTGTCGCGCTATCTCAAGGAGCGCAATCCACAGGTCCGGATCGTCGGCCTGCAGCCCGAGGACGGTGCCAGCATCGCCGGCATCCGCCGCTGGCCGGAGGCCTACCTGCCGAGCATCTTCGAGGCCTCGCGCGTCGACGACGTGCTCGACATCGGCCAGCACGAAGCCGAGGAACACATGCGCCGCCTGGCGCGCGAGGAAGGCATCCTCGCCGGCGTCTCCTCGGGCGGCGCGCTGGCCGGTGCCCTGCGCATCGCCGAGCGGGTCGAGAACGCGGTGATCGTGTTCATCGTCTGCGACCGTGGCGACCGCTACCTGTCCACGGGCCTGTTCGCCCCCGAGGTATGACATGAGTCGACTGGGCGAGCGGCGCATGCCGCGCAGGGCGCACCGGAACCGTCAGGAGGCTGTGGCACCGCGCGGGGCCGCCGAGGCCGGAGGGGCGGTGACGATCGAGCGTCTCTCGCATGACGGCCGCGGCGTGGCGCACGACGCGGCCGGCAAGACCCTGTTCGTCAGCGACGCCCTGCCCGGGGAGCGGGTGACGGTGGCGGTGCACACCACGCGCAAGCGCTACGACGAGGCGCATGTTCGCGAGCGGCTGACCACGGCGGCGACGCGGGTGGCGCCCGCCTGTGCGGCCTACGGCCGTTGCGGCGGCTGCGACCTGCAGCACCTGGCCGTCGCGGCCCAGCGCGAGCACAAGCGCGAGGTGCTGGCCGACCAGCTGCGCCGCCAGGGTGTCGCGGCACCCGAGTCCATCGAGCTGCTGGCGGCCGAACCACTGGGCTATCGGCGCCGGGCTCGCCTCGGCGTGCGTCGGGACCATGCCGGCGAGGTGCATCTCGGGTTCCGGGCGCGAGGCAGCCATCACCTGATCGACGTCGATGACTGCCCGGTGCTGATGCCCGAACTGGCGGCCCTGATCGCCCCGCTGCGTGCCCTGCTGCAGACCCTGGCGGCGGTGCGACACGTCGGCCATCTGGAACTGGTGGCCGGCGAGACGGAACGCGTCGTCGTGGTGCGCCAGCTTCGCGAGCAGGCCGAGGACGCCCGGCGCTGGGAGGCCTGGGGCGCGGCCAACGGCGTGGCGGTGGCCTGGCTGGTGGGCCGCGAGCAGCCGCTCTGGCGCTGGCTCGGCAAGCCCGGAACGCTGCGCTATACCCTGAAGGGAGGGGCCCGCGACGTCACCCTGGATTTCGCGCCGGGCGATTTCCTGCAGGTCAATGCCGACGTCAACCGGCAGCTGGTGCAGCGGGCGCTGGCGTGGCTGGCACCGACGGGCGGCGAGCGTGTCCACGATCTGTTCGCCGGTATCGGCAATTTTACCCTGTCGCTGGCGACCCGGGTCGGCGAGGTGATGGCGCTGGAGGGCAGCGCCGCGATGGTGCAGCGCCTGCAGGCCAATGCACTGGCCAACGGCCTGGGCAATGTCACGGCGCGGGCCCACGATCTCGGCGTTGCCCCGGACTGGCGAGACGCCCCCGACATCGTGGTGCTGGATCCGCCCCGCGAAGGCGCCGAGGCGGCCTGTGACGCCCTGGCGTCGGCGGCGGTGCCGCGCGTGCTCTACGTGGCCTGCGATCCGGCGACCCTGGCCCGGGATGCGGCACGTCTCGTGCATGGCGGCTATCGGTTGCGTCGCGCCGCTGTGGCCGACATGTTCTCGCAGACTGCCCATCTCGAGTCGATGCTGCTGTTCGAACGCGCAGGATGAGCGGATGGGGCGACGTCGCCACATCGAACAATAGGAAGAGGCACCCAGACAAACATGGTCAAGGTTCGCGAAGATCAACCCCTCGACGGCGATGGACAGGTCGATATCGACCGCTGGCTGGCGCGTCTGCAGGACGACGTCACCCTGCGCGACGTGGACGAGCTCAAGTCGGCCTGCGAGCTGTCCCGGCGCCTCGCCCGCGAGACGGAAAAGCCCCACAAGGCGTGGCTGGAAGACGGCTCCAGCTTCCGCACCGGGCTGGAGATGGCGGACATCCTCGGTGAGCTGCGCCTCGATCAGGAGGCGCTGGAAGCCGCCGTGCTCTATCGCGCCGTGCGCGAGGGGCAGATCGGCCTGGCGGCGATCGAGAAGCGCTTCGGCCACGGCGTGGCCCGGCTGATCGACGGCGTGCTCAACATGGCCGCGATCAGCCAGCAGCAGACCCCCAGCCACGGCATGTCCCAGCACAACCAGCAGGAGAACCTGCGCAAGATGCTGGTGACCATGATCGACGATGTGCGGGTGGCGCTGATCAAGATCGCCGAGCGAACCTGCGCCCTGCGCCAGGTGCGTGACGCCCCGCGCGAGAAGCAGCTCAGCGTGGCCCGGGAGGTGTTCGACATCTATGCGCCGCTGGCCCACCGGCTGGGTATCGGCCACCTCAAGTGGGAGCTCGAGGACCTGTCGTTCCGCTACCTGCACGAGAACGACTACAAGACCATCGCCCGGCTGCTGGCCGAAAAGCGCATGGATCGCGACCACTACATTCAGGATGTGGTGGCCACGCTCAAGCAGCTGCTCGAGCAGAACCACATCCATCGCTACGAGGTCAGCGGCCGCGCCAAGCATATCTATTCCATCTGGCGCAAGATGAAGCGCAAGCACATCGACTTCTCGCAGGTCTACGATGTACGCGCCGTTCGCATCCTGGTGCCCGAGGTGGCCGACTGCTACACCGCGCTGGGCATCGTGCATTCGCGCTGGCACCACGTGCCCAACGAGTTCGACGACTACATCGCCAACCCCAAGAAGAACGGCTACCAGTCGCTGCACACCGCGCTCATCGGCCCCGAGAACAAGGTGCTGGAGATCCAGATCCGCACCTTCGCCATGCACGAGGAGGCCGAGCTGGGGGTCTGCGCCCACTGGCGCTACAAGGGCCACGACGTGGGCGGCAAGAGTCGCAGCTACGAGGAGAAGATCGCCTGGCTGCGCCAGGTGCTGGAATGGCAGGACGAGGTGGGCGATCTCGGCGACCTGCGCGAAGGGCTGTCCAGCGACGTGGCTCCGGATCGCATCTACGTGTTCACCCCGGATGGCCACGTCATCGACCTGCCGCGGGTGGCCACGCCGATCGACTTCGCCTACCGCGTGCATACCGAGATCGGTCATCGCTGCCGGGGGGCCAAGGTCGACGGCCGCATCGTGCCGCTGACCTACCGTCTGAAGACCGGTCAGCAGGTCGAGATTCTCACCGCCACCCGCGGCGGCCCCAGCCGCGACTGGCTCAACCCCAGCCTGGGTTACGTCAAGACCTCCCGGGCGCGGTCCAAGATCCAGTCCTGGTTCAAGCATCAGGCCCGGGAGCAGAACCTCGAGGAAGGCAAGGCGCTGTTCGAGAAGGAGTTTCGGCGTCTCGACCTCGAGGGACTGGATCTCGCCACCCTGGCCGGCGCGGTCAACTACGCATCGCCCGACGACATGTACGCGGCCATCGGCGCGGGAGATCTGCGCGTCGGCCAGGTGCTGCACCAGGCCCAGCAGCTGTTCGGCGACACCGATGACGAGGAGCAGCTCGATCGCCTGCTGGCCAAGCCCCGGCGCTCGCCGAAGAGTCCCGGCGAGGGCATCACCGTGCTCGGCGTGGGCAACCTCAAGACCATCATGGCCAACTGCTGTCACCCGGTGCCCGGCGAGCAGATCATCGGCTACATCACCCAGGGGCGCGGCGTCACCATCCACCGCCAGGACTGCCCGAACATTCTCCAGTTGCGCAGCGAGGAGCCGGGGCGCATCGTCGACGTGGAGTGGGGAGATCAGGCGCGGACCCAGTACCCGGTGGACATCGAGATCGAGGCCTGGGATCGCTCGGGGCTGCTGCGTGACGTGACCCATGTGCTCAGCCACGATCGGGTCAACGTGCTCGGCGTCAACACCCGGACCAACAAGGACGACAACGTCGCGCGGCTGCACATCACCCTCGAGGTCGACGGCCTCGAGTCGCTGGGCCGGATCTTCTCGCGCATCCAGCAGCTGCCCAACGTCATCGACGTCAAGCGCCTGCGCAACGGGGCCGGCAAGGGCAAGGGAGGCCAGGCATGAGCGAACGTCGTCATACCCTCGATGACCTGCTGACCCTGATGGCGGTGCTGCGCGATCCCGCCCAGGGCTGCCCCTGGGACGTGACGCAGGACTGGGACTCGATTGTCCCCCACACCCTCGAGGAAGCCTACGAGGTGGCCGACGCCATCGAGCGCCGGGCCTACGACGAGCTGCCCGGCGAGCTGGGCGACCTGCTGTTCCAGGTGGTCTACTACAGCCGGTTCGCCGAGGAGGAGGGGCGCTTCGACTTCCATGACGTGGTCGACACCCTGACCGCCAAGATGCTCGCCCGCCATCCGCATGTCTTTCCCGATGGCACCCTGGCCTCGCGTCGCGAGGGCGTGAGTGCCGCCGAGGTCGAGGAGCGCCAGGTCAAGTCCCGCTGGGAGTCGCTCAAGGCCGACGAGCGCCGCGAGCGGGCCGCCGTCTCGGTGCTCGACGACGTGCCGCGCAACCTGCCGGCGCTGTCGCGGGCCGCCAAGCTGAGCAAGCGGGCCGCCCGCGTGGGATTCGACTGGCCCGACGAGCGGGGCGTGTTCGCCAAGATCCGCGAGGAACTCGGCGAGGTCGAAGACGCACTGGAAGCGGGTGAGACCGAGGAGGCCCGCGCGGAGGTCGGCGACCTGCTGTTCGCCGTGGTCAACCTGGCACGACGACTGGGCGCCGACCCGGAGCAGGCCCTGCGCACTACCAATGCCAAGTTCGAGCGCCGCTTCCAGCATGTCGAGCGGGCGCTGGCCGCCGACGGCCGGCAGCCTCAGGACGTCTCCCTGATGGAGATGGACCGGCACTGGAACGAGGCCAAGCGGCGGGAACATCCTTATCCCGAGGAGAGCAACAACAATGAGTGATGATCTGCACGAATCGTTGCGCGACAACGTTCGCATCCTGGGTGACAGCCTGGGACACACCATCGCCGACGATCTCGGCGACGGATTCGTCGACAAGATCGAGGCGATCCGCGGGCTGGCCAAGCGGGGGCGCCAGGGGGAAGGCGGCTCGCAGCGCGAACTGATCGAATACCTGCGCGCGTTGCCCGACCAGGACCTGCTGCCGGTGACCCGTGCCTTCAACCAGTTTCTCAACCTGGCCAACATCGCCGAGCAGCACTATCGCGCCCGGTTCCGCCGTGTCGAGGATTACAAGCCGGGATCCCAGCCGGTGCTCGGCGAGCTGTTCGAGCGTATCGGGCGCTCCGGCTACTCGCCGCGTCAATTGATCGAGACGCTCGCCGGCATGCGCGTCGAGCTGGTGCTGACCGCGCATCCCACCGAGGTCATCCGGCGTACCCTGATCCAGAAGTACGACGCCATCGACGACTGCCTGACGGCGATGGAAGGCGCGGTCGACTATCCCGAGAAGGCCACCCGGGTTCAGGGGCGTCTTCAGGAACTGATCAGCCAGGCCTGGCACACCGACGAAATTCGCCACGAGCGGCCGACGCCGGTCGACGAGGCCAAATGGGGCTTCGCGGTAATAGAGAACTCGCTGTGGCAGGCGGTGCCCGACTTCCACCGCGATCTCGACAACCTGCTGCTGGATGCCGCCGGGGAGCGGCTGCCGCTGGATGCCTCGCCGTTGCGCTTTGCCTCGTGGATGGGTGGCGACCGTGATGGCAATCCCAACGTCACCGCCAGGGTCACCCGCGAGGTGCTGCTGCTCGGGCGCTGGATGGCCGCGGACCTGTACCTGCGCGACCTGGAACAGCTCAAGTCCGAGCTGTCGATGTGGAAGGCCAACAGCGCCCTCAAGGCCGAGGTCGGCGATGAGCCCGAGCCCTATCGGGCGCTGATCCGGCGGTTGCTGGCGCGAGTCGAGGCCACCCGCGACTGGGCCAAGGCGTGTCTTGACGGTCGCAGCTTCGAGGGCGGGCCGATCATCGAAACCCGCGATCAGCTCTATGCGCCGTTGCTGACCTGCTACCGCTCACTGTGCGACGTGGGACTGGACACCATCGCCAACGGCGCGTTGCTCGATACCCTGCGGCGGGTGGCGGTGTTCGGCGTGTCGCTGACCAAGCTGGATATTCGCCAGGAGTCCAGCCGCCACACACAGATGCTCGACGAACTGACCCGCTACCTGGGGGTTGGCGACTACCAGGCCTGGGATGAAACGCAGCGCCAGGCGTTCCTGCTCGAGGAGCTGGCCTCGCCGCGGCCCCTGATTCCACGACGCTGGGACTGCTCCACCGAGGCGCGCGAGGTCATCGACACCTTTCGGGTGATCGCCCGGGAACACCGCGAGGCGCTGGGCACCTACATCATCTCGATGGCCGGCCAGCCCTCCGACGTGCTGGCGGTGGCGCTGCTGATGAAGGAGGTGGGTGGCGACGTGCGCCTGCCCATCGCGCCGCTGTTCGAGACGCTCGATGACCTGGATCGTTCCGGTGCGGTGATCGACCGGTTGCTGTCATTGCCCGGCTACCGCGAGATGGCCGGCGACAGTCAGGAAGTGATGATCGGCTACTCGGATTCGGCCAAGGACGCCGGTCAGCTGGCCGCCGCCTGGGCCCAGTACCGGGCCCAGGAAACGCTGGTCGAGATATGCCGGCGTCACGGCGTCGACCTGACCCTGTTCCATGGCCGCGGCGGTACCGTGGGCCGCGGCGGCGGCCCGGCCCATGCGGCCATCCTCTCGCAGCCGCCGGGTTCGGTGAACGGCAGCCTGCGCGTCACCGAACAGGGCGAGATGATTCGATTCAAGTTCGGTCAGCCGGACATCGCCCTGCGCTCGATGGAGATCTACGCCTGTGCGGTGCTCGAGGCCACGCTGCTGCCGCCGCCGTCTCCCGAACCCGAGTGGCGCGAGGAGATGGACCGGCTGGCCGAGATAGCCCACGGTGCCTATGTCAGCGTGGTGCGCGAGGATCCGGATTTCGTTCCCTATTTCCGCGCCGTGACCCCTGAAGGGGCGCTGGGTCGCCTGCCCCTGGGCTCGCGACCGGCCAAGCGACGTTCGGAAGGCGGGGTGGAGTCGCTGCGGGCGATCCCCTGGATCTTCGCCTGGACCCAGACGCGATTGATGCTGCCGGCCTGGCTGGGCAGCGGCGAGGCCTTCGCACGGCGTCTGGAAGAGCCCGACGGCCTCGAGCGGCTGCGCGAGATGCGCCATCGCTGGCCGTTCTTCGGCACCTATCTGGACATGCTGGAGATGCTGCTGGCCAAGGCCGACCTGGGGATCGCCGCCTACTACGAGCAGCGCCTGGTCGATGAGCCGGCGCTTCAGCAGTTGGGCAGTGCCCTGCGTGAACGACTCGAGCGTCTGCACGGTGTGCTGCTGTCGATTCTCGATCAGCAGGAGCTGCTCGAGGGCACGCCACTGATCCGTCAGGCGATCGACGTGCGCAACCCCTACATCGACCCGCTGCATGGACTGCAGGCCGAACTGCTGCAGCGCAACCGGGATGCCGATGGGGCGATCAGCCCGGCGTTGTCCCGGGCGTTGATGGTGACCATGGCAGGCATCGCCGCAGGACTGCGCAACACCGGCTGATACGGTGTCGGTGAGCTCAGGCGGAAACGGGGCCGGGATACATCCCGGCCCCGCTTGCGTCGGGCCATCGCTTGTCCGGCCACGCTTGCCGACTCTTTATACCGTTATCTATGAAGCTTTTCCAGATAGCTATATTGGTGGCTGCTTCGAGCTTTCAGCCACATGGCTTTCGTTATCAGGCCTGTCGTCGGTGCTATTGCGGCGTGTCGTCCCGGAGTCGTTCCAGTGCCGGTACGCTCAGGCCGTGGCGCCGCGCGGCCTCGAGCAGCGGGCCGAGGATGGCATCGCGCTCGGTACGACGTCCGGCCAGCACGTCCTGCAGCATCGAGGCGCGATTGTTGGCCGTGCCCTCGATGACCCCCCAGACATGGGCCTGCCAGCCGATTTCCGGCGGCTCGATCTGTTCGGCGGCCATGAGGGTCGCCACTTCGGCAACGATCGCCTCGACACGAGGACGATACGCCTGGGCGCGCAGCTCGCCGTTGCGAATGCGGTGAATCGCCACCAGCGGGTTGATCGCGGCGTTGACGGCGAGCTTGTGCCACAGCCGGCGGCGGATATCGTCGCAGGCCCGTGTCTCGAGGCCGGCGGCGGTCAGGGTCGCGCTGGTGCGTGTCGCCAGTTCCGGGTAGCGACCCTCGAGGTGGCCCAGGTGGGTCAGACCATGGCCGGCATGCACCACCCCGTCCTCGCCGTGTGTGTAGGCGCCTTCGCTGGTCACCGCGCAGAGTACCGGGCCGGCCCAGCGCCGGGTCGCCCTGGGCTGGGCCTGAAACCCGTTCTGCCACAGCACCACAGGGGTATCGGCGGCCACCCGGGCGGCCAGCTGGTCGAGCGCGGCGTCCACCGCGTGGCTCTTGGTGGTGACGTGGACCAGGGCCGGTCGGCGCGGCGCCTCGGCGAGGGCGAGGCGCACCACCGCGTGCCGGCGAACTTCCCCCTCCGGGGTCGTCATGATCAGCGGGTTTGTGCCGGTGCGGCGGCCGATCAGGATCGAGGGCTGTCGTTCGACCAGGCGTGCCGCCAGCAGCCGACCGAGGGCACCGGCGCCGAGTATCAGCCAGCGGGGGTCGGGGGTCATTGGTCGTCTCCCTGCCGGGTGGGGCGGCGCGTCCCGCGCCGTGTGGACTTGCCGGTCATGTCACTACTGCCGGATTGACTGGAGCGCCGACGACGCGACGAGGCTTTTGCTTTTTTTGAGGCCGGCTTACCGGAGGCCGGCTTGTTCGGTGCCGGCCCCAGGCCGCGGGTCTCGCCGAGGGCCTGGCGCATGCGGCCGGCATCGGCGGCGGCCAGCAGCTCGCGCAGGTCCGCGAGCAGCCCCTCGAGGAACGGCCCGGGTGCCTCTTCTGCCTCGGCGATGGTCCGCAGGCGCTGCTCCCAGAGGGCGGTGCGCTCGGGCCGTGTCGCCGCATCGGGCAGAGCCTGGATCAGGGCGTGTCCGGTGGCGGTGGCGCGCAGGTTGCCGCTCTGGCGCACCAGGTAGCTGCGCTTGAGCAGCGTCTCGATGATCGTGGCGCGGGTCGCCTCGGTGCCCAGGCCGTCGGTGTCGCGCAGGGTCCGCTTGACCGCCGGTTCCTCGACATAGCGGGCGATGTTCATCATCGCCTTGATCAGGCTGGCGTCGGTGAAGGGTTCCGGGGGGCGGGTCAGCTTGTCGTCGATGTCGGCGTTCGTCACCGTGACCGGCTCGCCCTCGGTCAGCGCCGGCAGGGGCGGGGCCTCGTCGCGGCTGGTGAACAGCGGCTTCCAGCCGGCGACCAGGATCTCGCGGCCCTGGGCGCGAAAGGTCTCGTCGAGGATCGTGAACTCGGCCTTGACCTCGCGGGTTTCCAGCATCGGGTAGAACTGGGCGATGACGTTGCGGGCGATCAGTCGGTAGATCGCCGCTTCCGGGGGCGACAGGCGCTCGGGCGCGAAGGGCTTGCCGGTCGGCGCCAGGGCATGGTGCGCGCCGACCCGGGCATCGTCGAAGGCCCGGGGACGCCGCGTGAAGTCGGTGCCGGCCAGCCAGTCGCGCAGGGTCGCGTCGCCCGCCCCGGCGCGCTCCAGCAGGGTGCCCATGCCGGCGCGGTGCTCCTCGGGCAGGTAGCGGCAGTCCGAACGCGGGTAGGTGATCAGCTGATGGCGCTCGTAGAGCGCCTGGCAGACATCCAGCACCTGCTGGGCGGAGAAGCGGTGGCGGCGGGCGGCGTCGACCTGCAGGGCCGACAGCGAATAGGGCAGGGGCGCGCTCTGGCGCTTGCGCCGGGCGTCCAGCCGGGTCAGCCGCCCCTCGGCGCCGGGCAGCCGGGCCAGCAGCGCCTCGGCCGGGGCCCGGGCGAGCAGGCGTCCCTGGTCGTCGAGCGGGTGGTGTTCCCCCGGCTGCCACCAGGCACGCAGCTCGCCGGCGGCCACCGTCAGGTCGGCCCACAGCACGTGATACGGGCGCGGCTCGAAGCGGGCGATGTCGATGTCGCGGCGGGCCACCAGGCCGAGTACCGGCGTCTGCACGCGGCCCACCGACAGCACGCCGTCATGCCCCGCCTGGCGGCCGGTCAGGGTCCAGGCGCGGGAGAGGTTGATGCCGTAGAGCCAGTCGGCCCGCGAACGCGCCCGGGCCGCCTCGTAGAGCGGCTGATAGCGGCGGTTGTCCTGCAGCGCGGCCAGTGCGCGGGTCACCGCCGGCCGGTTGAGGTCGCTGATCAGCAGCCGCGCCACCGGCCCCCGCCAGCCGAGGTGCTCGATGACCTCCTGCACCAGCAGCTGACCTTCACGGTCCGGATCGCCGGCATGCACCAGGCTGTCGGCGCGCTTGAGCAGGTCACGCAGTACCTTGAGCTGGCCGCGGGCCTTGTGACGCGGCACCAGACGCCAGCGTTCGGGAACGATCGGCAGGTGGTCGAGCCGCCACTGCTTGTAGCGCGGGTCATAGGCATCCGGCGGGGCCGGCTCCAGCAGGTGGCCGAGGCACCAGCTGACCCAGGTGTCGCCGACCTCGAGGGCACCGTCCCGGCGCTGCGTTCTGCCTGGCAGGGCGTCGGCGATGGCGCGGGCCAGGCTGGGCTTTTCGGCGATGATCAGGCGCATGGTGGTGAGTCCGGCACCGTGTGGCTGGATGGGCGTCCAGTATGCCCGAGCCGGCAGGACGATTCATCCCCGGTGCGTCACGCCTCGGCTCGCTCAGCCCAGCGCGCGCTTGGCCTGAACCAGCGCCCGGTACCAGTCGCGGCGCGGCGGACCGATCGCCAGCGGGCGTTGGCTCAGGAAACTCACGCCCCGGTTGTCGGTATGCGCATGGCTGGCCTGGTAGTTGACCAGCATGTCGAGGGTCTGCTCGCGTGCACCGTAGTGCTCGATCAAGAAGCGTCGGGCGGCGGGGTCCAGATCGACCCGATAGTGACGCACCAGAGCCAGCGCCAGGGATTCGGCGGTATGCGCCAGGTTGACCTCGATCTCCTTGACCATGGCGGCCCCCAGCGCGGCCTTGGCGGCAGCCGACAGGTTGGGTTCCAGCTGGCCGAAGTCGGCGGCGTTGGAGCCGTTGATGGCGCGCTGGACCTCCGGGCGCGAAAGCTGGATGTGCGGCTCCAGCGCCAGCGCGATCTCGATCGCCAGGCGCTTGGCGGCGTCCACGCCGACGGCGAGCAGGGTGTCGCGCTCCAGCTGTTGCGTGCGCGATGGCCGCGGCATCTCGATGCCGGCTTCCTTCAGGTGCCGGGCGAGGTGCTTGCAGACCTCGGCCTTGGCGGCATCGTCCAGGGCGATGATGTGCTCGCGGATGCGCAGGCCGCGCCGCCCCGGGCCCAGCCGCAGGCGGGTATCCTGGTCGCCCAGGCGATTGCTGATACGCTCCCAGCGTTCGGAACGCTTGATCAGCTGGGCGTGGCTGCGGCCGACCGCTTCATACGCGTTGTAGGCCGACTTGTAGAGGCGGATGGCATTGGTCAGCAGGTCGGCCTTCTGACGCAGCTGGCTGCGCCGGTCACTCTGGCCGCGAGCCACTACCGGCGCCAGATGATGGATCTGTTCGGCCAGCGCGTCCATGGCCTGCAGCGAGCGCTCCTGGAGCACTTCGGCGCGCAGCCCGGCGGCGGCATGCTCGACCAGCGTACCGGACTGTTCGGCCAGATAGGCGGTAAGGGCCTTGAGGCGCGACAGGGCGGTGGCCTGGGCGATCCGGTAGCGGGCGCGGGCCTCCTCGAGGTTGTCCAGGGCCTGGGCGAGCCGCCAGCGTCCCTTGTATTCGAAGGTCAGCATGGGGATCTGGCGTCCGCTGATCAGCTCGAAGGCGAGAATCAGCATCTCTTCGACATCCTGCAGCGTCATCAGCAGTTCGTTGTCCTGCTCGATGGCGGCCAGCACGCGCTCGATGAAGTTGGTGTCGCGCGGTACGCCCAGCCGCAGGTCGGGGGCACGGCCCTCGAAGCGCTCGCGCAGCAGCGTGGTGGCGGCCGGCGCGAGTTCGGCGATCGCGGCGAACTGCGGCTCCAGGCCATCGCGGTAGCGTGCCACCAGGTCGCGAATGCGGGCATGCAGCCCGGCGCGGCGGTAGATGTCGATCTGGGTGATGATGCGGGCACTGTCGCGATCGTCGAGCAGCTCGATGGCGGCCAGCTCGACCCCTTCGGGGGAGAGATCCTGCTTGCGCAGCAGCATGGCGGCGGCCTCGCGGCGGCGGGCGTCGCCCTCGAGGCTTTCGACGATCAGGTTGCGGGTCGCCAGCAGCAGTTCCGGCAGGCTCTTGATGACACGCTCGACCTTGCGGGCGGTGCGCTCCGCACGTCGTCCCCCGGTGAGGTTGTGCACCAGGTTGGCGATGATACCCGCCGCACCGGTGATCACCGTGTAGGAGATGAAGAAGATGTAGTTGTCGGCGGTGGGGGCCTTGCCGTAGCCCAGCAGGTAACCGCCCCAGGCGCCGAGCAGGGTCACCGGGCCGGCGGTCCACAGGATCTGCAGCAGGCTGACCGTCCAGGGAACCTTCTCCACGGCGGCCGTGATGCGCCGGATCTCGTCGCGTCCTTCGCGCTCCAGCCGCACCTGCGGGGTTTCGTGGGGGGATTGATCACGACGGAACGGCAGGCGCAACGCGAAGAGTCCTCGAGCGGGGTCAGACCGGAACAGGGCGCTACCCTAGCACCGCCGGCGTGCGCGCGCCAGCGGTGGTGAGCCGGCTGTGCGGGGCATGCTAGACTGGGCGGATTTTCCGAGGAGGGTTGCAATGCTGGCGATGTGGGTAGAGCAGCTGCTGGGGTATGCCGGGGGCGCCCTGGCGGCGATCCGGGCGGATGAACACTATCCCTCGCTGATGGCCTGGGCCCGTGAGGAGGGTGTCGGGTATCTGGGCGGCAACATCGCCCAGGCGCAGGCACTGGCGCCGGAATTGTGGAACCAGACGCCGCTGGTGCGGCTGGACTTCGCCTGTGAACCGCTGGCCCGGCCGGGGCGCAACGAGCCCTGCTGGTGCGACTCGGGACGCAAGACAAAGCACTGCTGCGGCGCCGTGACCCTGCCGGGGGCGGTACCGCCGCACCTGATGTGGATGCTGTCGCTGCGCGACTGGAAGGGCGACACGCTCAAGGCGGCGCTGGAGAGCGGCCGGGCACCCGCCCAGGCATTGCTCGAAGCCGGGTTGATCGCCGCCGAGGGCGGCCAGCGCGGCCGTGCCCAGCAGATTCTCGAGACGCTCTTCCAGGCCGCCGACTGGGATCAGTTGCCCGAACAGGCCGAGCCGGCCTTCGAGCTGTTGATCGAGCTCTACCAGGAGCGTGGCTTCAACCGCAAGCGCGCGGCACTGCTGGACGCCATCCTCGAGCGAGGACCACTGTTCCTGCGCGGCGTGGCGCTGGAGCGGCTGTGCCTGATGCACCTGGACAGCGATGACCTGGCCAGCGCCCGCGAGGCCTTCGTGCGGGCCCAGCAGACCCTGCCCGATTCGCCGACCCTGGCCTACATCGAGGCCATGCTGCTGCTGCACGAGGGGCACCCGCAGGAAGCCCGCGAGCGGGCTCGCTTCTGGTTCCGTCGCCTGGCGCGCCAGGGGGATCTGGACGCCGAGCAGCTGCAGTTTCTGGCCGACCTGGCCGACAATCCCGGCGCGACCCTGGCCGAGCAGATGGTCAATTCCGAGGAGGCGCTGGCCGAGCCCTTGATGGGGCTGCAGGCGCTGCTCGAAGCGTTGCCCACCGCGCCGCGGCTGCAGTTCGAGGTCGGCGACGAGGGCAGTGAATACCACTCGGCGGCGCGCGAGGACACCTTCTTCGCCGCCTGGCGCGAGGTGTTCGGCGTCGACGTGGACGAGGAGGCGGCGCTGGGCTTCCAGGCGGACCCCTGGCCGCAGGCCGGCGACTGGCTCAACGCCCTGTGCGCCCATCCCGAGTGGCTGGACTCGCCGGCCGTGGTGCAGACTCTGAGCATGGCCCTGGCCAGTCGCTTCGGCAGCCTGCCGTGGATGGCGGAGAGCTTCTTCGCGCCGCTGGCGGCGCGCTTCGAGCGCTGGCTGGAGCAGATCGAGAGTCACGGTGCGCCCTTCGTCTGGGACGTGGCCGACAACGCCGTGCTGCTGCGTGCCGGGCTGGCGCTGGTGGTGGGTATGGAGCGTGGCGATCGGCAGCGCTCCCGGCGGCTGGCCGAGCGCCTGCTGGTGCTCGACGAGAACGACAGCCTGGGCCTGCGTGAACTGGTACTGGATCAGCTGCTGCGAGAGGGCCGCGATAGCGAGGCGCTGGCCCTCAGCGACCAGCCGACGGGAGAAGAGGAGGCGCCGCTGCTCGGTGTGCTGATGGGGCGGGTTCTGGCGCTGTACCGGCTGGAGTGCTTCGATGCCGCCGAGGAGGCGCTGGAGGCGGTCGATGCCCTCAACGCCCATGTCGTCGCCATGCTGTGTGCCGACAACCCCCGGCCGGTGCCGCTGGCCGTGGAAGTGCCCGAGCCCGGCACCAAGGCCGAGGCCTGGCAGTATCGCGCGCTGATGCGCGATCAGTGGGTGGCCACCCGCGGCGCGCTCAAGTGGCTCGACGAGCAGCGCCGGCGGCTGGCCGAGCGCTGATCAGCGGTCGGCCTCGGCGGTTGTCGAGGGGATCAGCCGGGGATCGCGGCCCAGCCACCAGGCCAGGGCGATCGCCGGCAGGCCGATCAGGGTGGACCACAGGAAGAAGACCATGTATCCCTGGCTGGCCACCACCATCCCGGAAAAGCCGCCGATGAACTTTCCCGGCAGGGTCATCAGCGACGAGAACAACGCGTACTGGGTGGCCGTGTAGGCCCGTGAGGTGAGGCTCGAGAGAAAGGCGATGAACACCGTGCTGGCCAGCCCGTTGGCCAGGTTGTCGCCCATGATGGTTACCACCAGCATGGGTAGCTGGGCCCCCAGGCTGGCCAGGGTGGCGAACAGCAGGTTGGTGGCCGCGGCGAGCACGGCACCGGCCAGCAGCATCCGGGCGATGCCGTAGCGCACCACCAGCAGCCCGCCGATTACCCCGCCGGCGATACTCATGGCGATGCCGAACACCTTGGTCACGTTGGCGATCTCGGCCAGCGAGAAGCCCAGGTCGATGTACAGCGGGTTGGCCATGGCTGCCATCGACAGGTCGCTCAGGCGAAACAGTCCGATCAGTGCCAGCAGCCCGACGGCTTGCCGCCCGTAGCGCGTGAAGAAGTCGGTGAAGGGGCAGACCACCGCGCCCACCACCCAGGCCCCGAAGCGCCGCCAGCGCCGGGGACGATGCCGCTGCGCGTGAAGAAAGCGGCGCACGCGGGGCTCGTGCTGCCAGGGAACGCCGAGTGTCGAACGCGGCGGCTCGGGGCGCGACAGCACCGTCAGCATGCCCACGCCGACCAGCCCGGCCATGGTCAGATAGGCGGCCTGCCAGGACACCAGGTCGGCAATGTAGAGGGCACCGGCGCCGGCGGCCAGCAGGCCGCCGCGATAACCGATGATGTAGGTCGAGGCCATGGCCGCCTGGATGCGCTCTTCGGCGGACTCGATGCGAAAGGCATCGATGACGATGTCCTGGGTGGCCGAGCCGAAGGCCACCAGCAGGGCGAAGACGGCGACCTGCGCCAGGTCCTGGCGCGGGTCGAGGTCGGACAGCGCCGCCAGTGCTCCGGCGATCACCAGCTGGGCGAGCAGCATCCAGCTGCGCCGCTGGCCCAGTCGGCGGGTCAGGATCGGCAAGGGGAGTCGATCGATGACCGGCGCCCAGAATAGCTTGATCGAATAGAGCATGCCGATCCAGGAGAAGAACCCGATCGCCGCGACCTCGACGTCGGCATCGCGCAGCCAGGCGGTCAGCGTCGAGAAGACCAGCAGGAAGGGCAGGCCGGCGGCAAAGCCGAGAAACAGCATGGCGACGACGGGGGCACGGCGATAGACGCTCAGCGCCTGGCGCCAGGAGCGGCGGGGGGAGTCGGGCATGTCGGCCTCCTGCCGGACGGGACGCCGCCGAGGGCGAACGTCCACGCCATCGATGTTAGGATGAAGGGGTGGCGGCAAGCGGCTAACTTACGCGGTTCCCCGTCGCCGAATCAATGCTGCCGCCCGCGAGTCATACCAGCCACGGTGTCAGAAGCGAGATGAGCGAATCCAACAGCGTTTCCACGGAGATCGACAGTCGGGCCATTCCCCACTGGTACCTGATCCAGTGCAAGGGCGGGGAATCGTTCCGCGCCACCGAGCATCTGGCCAACCAGGGCTACGAGATCTTTCATCCGGTACTGCAGGTCCAGAAGAAGCGCCGCGGCCGGCTGTGCTGGATCGACGAGCCGCTGTTTCCCTATTACCTGTTCATCCGGCTCGATCGGCTGGCCAGCAACTGGCGGCCGATCCGCTCGACCCGGGGCGTGCTGCGTCTGGTGACGTTCGGCGATCAGCCGCTGCCGGTCGATGACGCCCTGGTCGATGCGCTGCGCCACAATGCCGCCGCCACCCCGGACGACCGCGAGATCCACGTCTACTTTCGGGCCGGCGACACCGTGGAAATCTGCGAGGGCCCGTTTCGGCAGCTGCAGGCGGTCTTCGAGAGGCGCAAGGGCGAGGAGCGCGCCATCGTGCTGCTCAACCTGCTGCACGGCAGCCAGGCCGTGGACGTGCCGATCTCGCAGCTGCGCCGTTCCTGATCCCCGGGGCTGCCCCCCTTTTCCTGTTTCTTGCCGACCGGAGGCTTTCATGTCGATTACCGCCCAGCAGGTCGTGACCCTGCACTACACCCTGCGCGATGCCGACGGCGAGGTGCTCGACGACTCGCGCCGGCGCGAGTCGCCGCTGGAGTACCTGCATGGCCACGACAACATCGTGGCGGGTCTCGAGCGGGCACTCGACGGCCATGCGCCCGGCGACAGCCTGACGGTGACGCTGGCGCCCGCCGACGCCTACGGCCCGCGTGACGAGGCGTTGGTGCAGACGGTCGCACGCAGCGCCTTCGGCGGTGTCGAGTCGCTGGCGCCGGGCATGCGCTTTCAGGCCCAGGGCCCGGACGGCCCCCGGGTGGTGACCATCGTCGATGTCGACGCCAGCCGGGTGACCGTGGACGCCAACCATCCGCTGGCGGGGCAGACCCTGAGTTACGATGTCGAGATCCTCGCCGTGCGCGAGGCGACCCGCGCCGAGCTGGCCAAGGGGCACCCGCTGGCGCCGGACGTCGAGGCGTCCGAGGTCGAGGACAAGAAGTTCGGATGACCCCGGCGACAGCCCGTCGCCGTATCGTGCCCGGCTCTTGACTCAGGTCAGAAAGCCGAGCGCGGTGCTGCGCTACAGTGCGAGGTGTCGGGTCACGCGGTCGGCCGGGTCACCGGGTCCGCCGCGTCGATCGACAGATGTCGTCAGGGAGGGGCAATTGCCCCGCTATCGCCGGTCCTCGGGCCGGCTTTTTTTCGTCCGTTTCCCGGGTGTGCGGTCCGGTCCAGCCCCGGTGTCAGGCGGGGACGGCCTGCAGGGGGCTCTCCCGATAGCGGTCCAGCCAGCCGAGCACGGCGTCGGCCTCGAGGCCGGGCGCGATCAGGTAGCCCTGGACCTGGTCGCAGCCGACGGCGGCCAGCCGATTCAGGTGCTGCGGGGTTTCCACGCCCTCGGCGATGACGCTCAGCCCGAAGCGGTGAGCCAGCGCGATGCTGGCATCGACGATCATCGCGTCCTCGGGCTGCTCGAGCATGTCCATCACGAAGGACTTGTCGATCTTGAGTACATCGAGCGGCAACTGGCGCAGCTGCGCCAGCGACGAATAGCCGGTGCCGAAGTCGTCGATGGCGACCTGGATGCCCTGGCGCCGCCATTCGGCCAGCCCCCGCGCCGTGCGTTGCGGATCGTGCATCATCGACTGCTCGGTGATCTCGACCATGAGGCGGTGAGGGTCGACGCCCCGTTCGGCCAGCCAGGCCGAGACCAGCATGTCGAAGCCGGCGCGCTCCAGGTCGATTGCCGACAGGTTGACGGCGATGGTCTGGGGGCGCTGGCGGGCCTGCCAGTCCGCCATCTGGGCGATGACGTGCTGCAGCAGCCATTCGCCCAGCAGCGCCATGTGTCCGGAGGCGGCGGCCAGCGGCAGGAACTCGTCCGGCTGCAGCAGGCCGAGCTGGGGGTGCTGCCACTGCATGAGCGCCTCGAAGCCGGTCACGCTGCCATCCTGGACCCGGATCTTGGGCTGGTAGACGACCCGCAGCTGCTGTTCACGAACCGCCATCACCATGTCGTGGAGCAGTCGGCGCTCGCGTTCATGGTGTCGGTCCAGTCCGCACTCGTAGGCGTGATAGCCGTCGTGTGACTGTCGGGCCAGCGACAGGGCGATGCCCGAGCGGCGCATCAGGCGATGTCCGTCATCGCCGTGCTCCGGATAGTGCAGGTCCGATATCGACAGCGAGGGAATCAGCGATGTGCCTTCCAGCTCCAGCGGCCGGTCGACCGTCTCGCGCCAGTGGTCATTGCCCTGGACACCGTCGGTGATCATCAGGAACTCGTCACCACCGAGCCGATAGACGCGGCCGTCGTGCAGCGTCAGCCGCTGAAGCCGGCGAGCCAGCGAGACCAGCAGCTCATCGCCGATGGCATGGCCCAGGCGCTCGTTGATGGTCTTGAGATTGTTGACGCTCAGGCGGATCAGCGAGAACGGCCGGCGATCGGCGATCAACCGCTCGATCTCGGCCAGTGCCGCGCGATGGGTGCCGACCCCGGTCAACACATCGATGTCCGCGGCGAGCAGCGGAGATGGCGGCCCGGACGACGAAGACAGCAGAGAGGCGGCGCTGCGGCGGGTCAGTTGCGAGGTACCCAGCAGCAGCCGGGCGATGGCGTGTTTCAGCAAGGCGGTCACGAGCGGGTATCCTGTCGGGTGAAGCCAGGCGAGTCAGGGGTGCGGCGTTTAACCTTGGGCAACGCAAGGCGCCAAGGGTTCGCCGAGCGTTCGATGTCCGGCTCAGTGGCGCTGGTCCGCCAGCCACCAGTGTCGCTGCCAGGCCCGCATGACGCGTTCGGGGTAGTCCGTGCGGCCTCGCGAGCCATTGTAGCGCGCCAGTGCCCGGGTGAGATCACCGTGCTCCTGACGCAAATAATAGGCCAGGATGGTGCAGCCATAGCGCAGATTGGTGGCGGGGTCGTGCAGGTCGTCGTCGGCCCGCCCCAGCACGGCCTTCCAGAACGGCATCACCTGCATGAGGCCCCGGGCGCCCGCGGGTGATTCGGCGTCGGCGCGAAAACCGCTTTCCACCTGAATCACGGCGAGGATGATCCGCGGATCGAGGCCGGCCAGGCGAGCCTCCGCCCGGACCCGCCGCAACAGGGCGCGGCGGCGGTGCGCGTCCGGCAGGCGCGAAGCCAGGCGTGGCGCCAGGGCGGCGACCCAGGCATCCGCCGCGGCCGATGGCGTGGCGGTCCGGGTCGCGTCCAGGGTGCGCTGCAAAGGGGCGGGCGCTGCCGGTGCACCTTCCGCCGCCGAAGTGGCCGCGGAAGGCACCAGGCTCAGCGCCAGCAGCAGACCGGCAAGGCGCTCAGTCGGCCAGCCGCTCACGCAGGAAGTCGACCACGCTGTCGGCGGGAATCATGGTGTTGTCCGCGTCGCGGCGGCCCTTGTATTCCAGCTCGTTGTTGTCGAGGCCGCGGTCCCCGATGACGATGCGGTGGGGAATGCCGATCAGCTCCTGATCGTTGAACTTGACGCCGGGGCGCGTGTCGCGGTCGTCGAGCAGCACGTCGAAGCCCTGGTCGCGCAGCGTTGCGTAGAGCGCCTCGGCGGTGTCGCGCACGCGCTGCGACTTGTGAGCGTTCATCGGCACCAGCACCACCTCGAACGGGGCGATGGCGTTGGGCCAGATGATCCCCGCCTCGTCGTGATTCTGCTCGATCGCCGCGGCGACGATGCGCGTGATGCCGATGCCGTAGCAGCCCATCCACAGGGTGGCCGGCTTGCCGCTCTCGTCGAGCACGGTGGCATTCATGGCGGTGGAGTACTTGGTACCCAGCTGGAAGACGTGGCCGACCTCGATGCCGCGCTTGATCGAGAGCGTCCCCTGGCCGTCCGGCGATGCGTCGCCCTCGATGACGTTGCGCAGGTCGGCGACCCGGGGCAGGGCCACGTCACGCTCCCAGTTGATGCCGAAGTAGTGCTTGCCGTCGATGTTGGCGCCGGCGCCGAAGTCGCTCATCAGCGCCACGCTGCGGTCGATGATGACCGGCATGTCGAGGTTCACCGGGCCCAGCGAGCCGGGACCGGCGCCCACCACGGCGCGAATCTCCTCCTCGCTGGCCATGGTCAGGGGGCTGGCGACCTCGGGCAGGTTCTCGGCCTTGACCTCGTTGAGTTCATGGTCGCCGCGGACCAGCAGGGCGATCAGGCCGCCCTCGGCGGCGTGCACCATCAGCGTCTTGATGGTCTTCTCGATGGGCAGGCCGTGCTGCTCGACCAGCGCGGCGATGGTCCTGGCGTTCGGGGTGTCGACCAGGCGCAGTTCCTCGCTCGGCGCGGCACGCTCGCCCTGAGGCGCCAGTGCCTCGGCCTTCTCCATGTTGGCGGCGTAGTCGGACTCGGTGGAGAAGACGATGTCGTCCTCGCCGGAGTCGGCCAGCACGTGGAACTCGTGGGAGCCGGTACCACCGATGGAGCCGTTGTCGGCGATCACCGGACGGAAGTCGAGCCCCAGGCGGGTGAAGATGCGCACATAGGCGTCGTACATCCCCTGGTAGGTGTCCATCAGCGAGGCTTCGTCGACATGGAAGGAGTAGGCATCCTTCATGATGAACTCGCGCGAGCGCATCACGCCGAAGCGCGGCCGGATCTCGTCACGGAACTTGGTCTGGATCTGGTAGAAGTTGGCCGGCAGCTGCTTGTAGCTGGCGATCTCGCGGCGCACCAGGTCGGTGATCACCTCCTCGTGGGTCGGGCCGACGCAGTAGTCGCGGTCGTGGCGGTCCTTGAGGCGCAGCAGTTCCGGCCCGTACTGCTCCCAGCGGCCGGATTCCTGCCACAGCTCGGCCGGCTGCACGGCGGGCATCAGCACTTCCTGGGCGCCGGCGCGATCCATCTCCTCGCGGACGATGCGCTCGACCTTGCGCAGGGTGCGCAGGCCGACCGGCAGCCAGGTGTACAGCCCCGAGGTCAGCCGACGGATCATGCCGGCGCGCAGCATCAGCTGGTGGCTGACGACTTCGGCGTCGGCGGGAACTTCCTTGAGGGTGGCGATCAACAGTTGACTGGCGCGCATGGGTCCGGCGTTTCCTTCAGTGACTCGTTAACGGGCCTGGTTCGGCGATTCGAGGCATTGTACGGCCAAGCCGTTGGCGCGGCAAAAATCCGTGATCTCAGCGCAGATGCACGGTCTCGATGGGGATTTCCCGGCGTGCCAGCTGGCGCTGCCAGTCGGCATGGTTGTCGACCTGGCCGGTCTCGCGCAGCGCGGCGATGGCGTCGAGATCCAGGCGGGCAAACTGCCAGCCGGGGGTGTCGTCGTGGGCGCGGGTCAGCACGCCGTCAGGGGGGAAGCCGTGGTCGCAGGGGGTGTAGACCGCGGCCCGGCCGATGTTGATGTCCACGGCCGGTGACCACAGGGCCTCGCCGCTGGTCGGCGAGTGGATCACCGCGACCTGCTGTTCGATGGCGCGCGCCTGGGCGCACCAGCGGACGCGGTGGTAGCCGGCCTCGGTGTCGGTACAGCTGGGCACCAGCAGCAGCTCCGCGCCGGCCTCGACCAGGCGGCGGGCAAGCAGCGGAAACTCGCTGTCGTAGCAGATCAGCACGCCCAGGCGTCCGGCCGGCGTGTCGAAGACCTTGAGCCCGCCGCCGTGGGCGGGATCGCCGGGCGAGATGCCCCACTGGCCGCGCTCGAAGCGGGTCATGATCTGCTTGTCCTGAAAGCCGGACTGCCCGGGGGTGAGCAGCCAGGCGCGATTGACGTAGCGCTCCGGCGCGATGCGCCAGGGCATCGACGGGGCGAGCAGGGTGATGCCGTGGCGTTCCGCCAGTGCCCACCAGGTGGCGAGCGCCTCCTCGCGCAGCGCCTGCAGCGCCTCGCGCTGGGCGCGCAGGTCGTCGCGAACGGGAGCGGGCAGCAGCGAGGCCAGCTCCATGCCGCCGTACTCGGGCAGCACCAGCAATTCGGCGCCGTGGTTCACGGCATTCTGGACCCAGCGCTCGGCCTTGGCATGGAACTCGCCCATGTCGTGGAAGGCCTCGATCGGGTACTGGGCCGTGGCGACGCGACACAGGCGGCTCATGGGCGATCCTCCGGGGCCAGGTCGCGCAGCCAGAAGACCAGCGGCTTCTCGGTTGCCTCGGCCTCGCCGACATCCTTCCAGGCGAAGCGGGCGGTGAGCCCGGGGTGGCGGCGGTAGCCGCGACCCCGCCAGAAGCCGTGCAACGGCTGGTAGTCGGCGGGACGGGCCGGATGGTCGTCGGGGCGTTCGACGGCGCAGAAGGCGACGCGCTCGAAGCCCTGTTCGGCTGCATGGGATTCACGGGCCTCCATGAAGGCCTTGCCGATCCCGCGACCGCGATAGGCCGGCAGCAGCACCGATTCGCCGTAATAGAAGATATGCGATGGGTCGAGCCCGGCCGCCGTGAAGGGGCGGCGAAAGGCCGCGCACTCCTCGGCCAGCGGCATGCCGGTGGCGGCGCCGATCAGTGCGTCGCCGTCGAAGGCGAACACGAACAGGCTCGTCGGGCTCTCGGCATAGCGGGCCAGGTAGTCGGCCTCGTAGGCCAGATCGCCGTCATAGAGGTAGGGAAAGTCGCGGAATACGCGGATACGCAGATGCGCCAGCGCCTCGAGACGCGGGACGCTGTCGCGGCCCCGGCAGGTAGTCAGCGTGATGTCGGCCATGCTCGACCCTCCTGAGTTGCTCGGCCGACGGTAGCAGGAACGCTGGACGTCGCCAATGCCGATGCGGAAGGCGGCACCGCGCGGGCTGGGATATTGTCTGGACATACGACTAAGGTCGTACTACCAAGGGATTGGCGGGCGCCTTGTTAGCATGCAATCCTTTATTTCTCGCCATTGTCGACACATTCGTGTCGCGCGTTCCTTGTCATTGACGGAGAAACCAGCATGACCGTAGCCAGTATCGGGGCACGTTGCCGCCTGTCGGGTTGGGAGTCACTCAAGCGCAGCGCCGAGGACGCCGCCGCCCTGATCAAGAACGGCATGACGGTCGGCATGAGCGGTTTCACCCGTGCCGGCGAGGCCAAGGCGGTGCCGGTGGCACTGGCCGAGCGAGCGCGGCAGGAGCCGCTGTCGATCACCCTGATGACCGGCGCCTCGCTGGGCAACGACCTCGACAAGCAGCTCACCGAAGCCCACGTGCTTTCCCGGCGCATGCCGTTTCAGGTCGACGCCACGCTGCGCCGGGCGATCAACGACGGCGAGGTGATGTTCATCGACCAGCACCTCTCGGAGACCGTCGAGCTGCTGCGCAACCATCAGCTCAAGGATCTGGACGTGGCGGTGGTCGAGGCCGCGGCGATCACCGAGGAGGGTGGCATCGTGCCCACCACCTCGGTGGGCAATTCGGCCAGCTACGCGATCCTCGCCAAGCAGGTGATCATCGAGCTCAACCTCTCGGCGCCCGCCGAACTCGAGGGGCTGCACGACATCTACATTCCGCAGATGCGTCCCAACCGCACGCCGATCCCGGTCGTGGCGCCCGATTCGCGGATCGGCACGCCCTACATTCCCATCGACCCGAGCCGGATTGCCGCCATCGTGGTGACCGACGGGCGCGACAGCCCGTCCACCGTGCTGCCGCCCGACGTCGACACGCAACGCATCGCCGACCACCTGATGGGCTTCTTCGCCGCCGAGGTGGAGGCGGGGCGCCTGTCCCGCTCGCTGCTGCCGCTGCAGGCGGGCATCGGGACCATGGCCAACGCGGTGATGACCGGCCTGGCCAACGGCCCCTTCGAGCATCTGACCATGTACTCCGAGGTGCTGCAGGATTCCACCTTCGACCTGTTCGATGCCGGCAAGCTCGACTATGCCTCCGGCTGCTCGATCACCCTGTCCGAGGCGCGTGGCGAGGCGGTCTGGCGCAACCTCGACAAGTATCGTGACCGGCTGATCCTGCGCCCCCAGGAGCTCTCCAATCATCCCGGCATCGTGCGGCGGCTGGGCGTGATCGCCGTCAACACGGCACTGGAGGCGGACATCTACGGCAACGTCAACTCCACGCATGTCTGCGGCACGCGGATGATGAACGGCATCGGTGGCTCCGGGGACTTCGCCCGCAACGCCCAGCTGGCGGTGTTCATCACCAAGTCGCTGGCCAAGGGCGGCGATGTGTCGAGCCTGGTGCCCTTCGTCAGCCATGTCGATCATACCGAGCACGACGTCGACATCCTGGTGACCGAGCATGGCCTGGCGGACCTGCGTGGCCTGGCGCCTCGCGAGCGGGCGCCGCTGATCATCGAGAACTGCGCCGACCCGGCCTATCGGCCGGCCCTGCATCGCTACTTCGAGGCGGCCTGCCGGCGGGGCGGCCATACGCCGCACTGCCTGGAACAGGCGCTCGGCTGGCACCAGGCGATGGAGCGCGACGGCCACATGCGCACCCTGCGCGACGACGGCTGAGCCCTTGCGGCGCGCGAAGCGCCGATTGCCAGCCGCCCCGTTAGCGACTATCCAGAAAGAGCACGGGATAGCGCCAACGGGAGTTCGGCATGAAAACCTATGAGTGTGTCTGCGGGGCCAGGCTGTTCTTCGACAATACCCACTGCCTGGCCTGCGGCCACGAGGTCGGCTGGTGCCCGGGGTGCGCACGCATCAGTGCGCTCGAGTCCCTGGCGGAGGGCGGCTACAGCTGCCTGCACGAGGACTGCGGCGCGGCACTGCTCAAGTGCGGCAACTATGCCGACCACGACGTCTGCAACCGGCTGGTCACCATCGTCGACGGCCGGGCCGAGGCGCTGTGCGACTGCTGTCGCTACAACGACGTGGTGCCCGACCTGTCGATCGAGGGACACCGCGAGCGCTGGGCGGCACTCGAGGCGGCCAAGCGGCGGCTGTTCTACACCCTCGACCTGCTGGCGCTGCCGCACGGCACCGCCGATGAGGGCTTCGATCCGCCGCTGAGCTTCTCGTTCATGGCCGATGCGCTGCCGGATGCCGGGCTCTGGCGCAGCACCGCAGGCAGCGAGCGGGTGTATACCGGGCATGCCGGCGGGCATATCACCATCAACGTCAAGGAGGCCGACGACGTCGAGCGCGAACGGCTGCGCGTCGACATGCACGAGTCTCATCGCACCCTGATCGGGCATTTTCGCCACGAGATCGGCCACTATTACTGGGACCTGCTGGTCAAGGGCCGTGACGAGGACGCCTTTCGCGAGATCTTCGGCGACCCGGCGGCGCCGAGCTACGGCGAGGCGCTGGAGCGCTACTACGAAGCCGGGCCGCCCACCGGCTGGCCGGCGGACTTCGTGTCCGCCTACGCCGCCATGCACCCGTGGGAGGACTTCGCCGAAACCTTCGCCTTCTACCTGGATATCGTCGCGGTGCTTGACACGGCCCATCACCTGGGCTTCTCGGGGATCGACCATGACGCCAGCCTGCCACGCATGCTCTCGGCCTTTCAGCAGGTGGGGCTCGCCGCCAACGAGCTCAATCGCGAGATGGGGCTGACCGATCTGGTGCCCGAGGTGGTCACCCCGACGATTCGCGACAAGCTGGCCCATGTGCATCGGCTGGTCCATCAGGCCTCGGGCTAGGTGGGTCAACCCATCGGGTCGTTCACGGGAGTTCCCGACCCGGCTAATCGGAGGGTAATTGTAGGGTCCCGGATGAACAACCTGCCGAGAGATCACGCCTAGTCGGCTTCCTCGTCATCCTCTTCCGCCGGCACCAGGCCGCGCGGGGTGTCCTCGAGACGCGCGAAATAGGCCGTGGCGATGGCCTCGTGGAGGGTATTGAAGCCGATCTGCAGCTCGTCGATGAAGGCGTGCAGCTCGTCCGGGGAGCGCGCCAGAGCCTGCATGTCGGCCTCGAGGACGTCGGCACGAACCAGCGCCGCCGCCGCCAGGGCGCGGTCGTGACGGGGCAGCGACTGCAGCTCCCAGGCCAGCGCCTCGAGGCTTCTCGCCACCGCCCGCGGGAAGTGCTGGTCCTGGAGCAGGAAACGCAGCACGTCCGGCCCGCGGACCCGCAGGCGGACCTGCTGGCGGTACATCTGGTAGGCGGTCAGCGACTTGAGCACGCTCATCCACTGCAGGTTCTCGAAGGGGCGCAGTTCTTCCGGATCCTTGGGCAGCAGGTTGCCCGAGCGCACGTCGAGGATGCGGGTGGTCATGTCGGCCCGCTCGAGATGGCGGCCGATCTCGATGAAGGTGCGTGCCGCCGAATGGCTCAGCGTGCCCTCGATCAATCCGGTGAGCGTCTGGCAGCCGCGGATCAGGCGCTTGAGGAAGCCGTCGCGACGCCGTGGCGCGAGGCCGTGCTCGGCCTGGTCGCGAACCTCCAGATACATCTCGTTGATCTGCTCCCAGATCTCGCGGGAGACCACGTCGCGGGTGGTGCGCAGGTTCTCGCGGGCGCCGGCCAGCGAGGAGAGGATCGAGCCCGGGTTCTCGCGCTCCACGCAGAGAAAATGCACGACATTCTTCTCGTTGCGCCGGTCGTGCAGCACGGCGAAGGTCTCGTCGCTGCCGGTGATGTCGATCAGCGTCGACCAGCCCAGGGCCGTCTGATGGGGCAGGTCGAGCAGCAGGTGGCTGTTCACGCTGACCAGGCGTGCGGTGTCCTCGGCACGCTCGAGGTAGCGCGCCATCCAGTAGAGGTTCTCGGCGACTCGCGACAGCATGGCATTCACTCCCCGTCGGTCTCGACGATCCAGGTGTCCTTGCTACCCCCGCCCTGCGAGGAGTTCACGACCAGCGAATCCTTGACCAGCGCCACCCGTGTCAGCCCCCCGGTGGTGACCTGAATGTCGGTGCCGGACAGGATGAACGGCCGCAGGTCGACGTGGCGCGGTTCGGCGTGGCCGTCGCAGAGGGTCGGTGCGGTCGACAGATTGAGCGTCGGCTGGGCCATGTAGTTGCGCGGGTCGGCCTGGATACGCTCGGCGAACTCGGCACGCTGGGTCGGCGTGGCGCGGGGGCCGATCAGCATGCCGTAGCCGCCCGACTCGTTGGCCGGCTTGACCACCAGTTCATCGAGGTGGTCGAGCACGTAGCGGCGATCCTTCTCGAACATGCACAGGTAGCTGGGCACGTTGGGCAGGATGGCCTCCTGATCGAGGTAGTAGCGGATGATCTTCGGCACGAAGGCGTAGACCACCTTGTCGTCGGCGACCCCGGCGCCGGGTGCATTGGCCAGCGCCACCTTGCCGGCGCGCCAGGCGCGCATCAGCCCGGCGACCCCCAGGGTGGACTCGGGATTGAAGACCTCGGGGTCGAGGAACAGGTCGTCGATGCGGCGGTAGATGACGTCGACCCGGGTCAGCCCCTCGATGGTGCGCATGTAGACGATGTCGTCGTCATCGACCACCAGGTCCGAGCCCTGGACCAGCTCGACACCCATCTGCTGGGCCAGATAGGCATGCTCGTAGTAGGCGGAGTTGTAGATCCCGGGGGTCAGCACCACCACCTGCGGCTCGTCTTGAGGACGCGGCGAGAGGCTGGCCAGCATGTCGTAGAGCTGGGCGCAGTAGTCGTCCACCGGCAGGATGCGGCCGGTGGCGAAGACCTCGGGCAGCACCCGCTTGGTGACGTTGCGGTTCTCGAGCATGTAGGAGACCCCCGAGGGCACGCGCAGGTTGTCCTCGAGGACATAGAGGGTGCCGTCGGCGTCGCGGACCAGGTCCGAGCCGCAGATGTGCGCCCAGACGTGGTGGGGCGGGTCGATGCCGCGACACTGCGGGCGGAAGTTGACCGACTGGGCCAGCACCTCGGCGGGCAGCACCTTGTCCCTGACGATGCGCTGGTCGTGGTAGAGATCGTCGATGAACAGGTTGAGCGCCTCGACGCGCTGCTTGAGCCCGGCCTCGGTGCGCCGCCACTCGTCGGCGGGGATGATCCGCGGGACGATGTCGAACGGCCAGGCGCGGTCGATCATGCTGCCCTCGGAATAGACCGTGAAGGTGATGCCCATGGTCTGGATGGCGATCTCGGCGGCGGCCTTGCGCTCCGACAGATCCTGCGGCGTGAAGCCGGCGAGGATGTCGCAGAGTTCCCGGGCCGCGGGGCGGGGTTGGCCGGGGGCCGCCAGGAGCTCGTCGTAGAAACCCTTGCTGCGGTAGTTCTGCCAATCGATGAGACTCATGGGCGTTACCTCGGCAGGCGACCGGCAAGCGGGTCGCGATTTCGGTCCGTTACACGCCGCGGGGGCTTTTTTAAAGCTATACCAGTTTGTGGGTGACCGCCTCTCGTCAAGCGTTGATGCGAGTTGATGCCAAATGTTGCAGGTTGTGCTGGGTGGGACCTCGGCCGATAGTGAAGGCATCCGCCGGTAGTCCCGGTATCCGCCGCGCCAACGGGGGTCGCCATGACGATTCGCGTCGCCTTGCAGCACCACACGAGTTACCACTTCGATCGCCCGGTCAATCTCTCGCCGCACCTGATCCGCCTGAGACCCGCCCCGCATTGCCGGACCCCGGTCGAGGCCTATTCGCTGACCATCGGTGGCGGCCCCCACTTCCTCAACTGGCAGCAGGATCCCTTCGGCAACTTCATCGCCCGCGCGGTGTTTCCCGAAACGCTCACGCAGCTGACGGTCGACATCGAGCTCATCGCGCCGATGACCGTGATCAATCCCTTCGACTTTTTCGTCGAGCCCTACGCCGAGACGTTTCCCTTCGCTTATCCCGAGGCGCTGGCCAAGGAGCTGGCGCCGTATCTCGAGGTGCGCGAGGCGGGGCCCCGGCTGCGCGACTGGCTGAGCGCCGTAGCGCCCGAAGCCCGCGGTTCGGTCGACTTCCTGGTCAACCTCAACCAGCGTCTGCAGCGCGACATCGCCTACTTGGTGCGCATGGAGCCGGGGGTACAGAGCTGCGAGGAGACGCTGGCCAACGCCAGCGGCTCGTGCCGCGACAGCGCCTGGCTGCTGGTGCAGATCCTGCGCCACCTGGGGCTGGCGGCGCGCTTCGTGTCCGGCTATCTGATCCAGCTGGCCGCCGACGTCAAGGCACTCGACGGCCCGTCGGGCACCGAGGTCGACTTCACCGACCTGCATGCCTGGACCGAGGTGTTCATCCCCGGGGCCGGCTGGGTAGGGCTGGACCCGACCTCGGGCCTGCTGGCCGGGGAGGGGCACATTCCGCTGGCGGCCACTCCCGAGCCTTCCAGCGCGGCGCCGATCAGCGGCTTCTCCGACGAGTGCGAGGTCGAGTTCGACGTCACCATGCACGTCGAGCGTATCCACGAGGAGCCGCGGGTCACCAAGCCCTACAGCGAGACGCAGTGGGCCGAGATCATGGCGCTCGGCGAGGCCGTCGACGAACGCCTCGCGGCCGGCGACGTGCGCCTGACCCTGGGCGGCGAGCCGACCTTCGTGTCGATCGACGACATGGATGGCGAGGAGTGGAACACCGCCGCCCTCGGACCCCACAAGCGCCGGCTGGCCGGCGATCTGCTCAAGCGCCTGCGGCGGCGCTTCGCCCCGGGCGGGCTGCTGCACACCCACCAGGGCAAGTGGTATCCCGGCGAGTCGCTGCCGCGCTGGGCGCTGGCCTGCTACTGGCGCCGCGACGGCGTGCCGCTGTGGCGTGACGAGACGCTGCTCGCCGACGCCCGCCAGGCGGGGCGCCACACGCTCGGCGACGCCCGGCGCTTCGCCGAGGCCCTGACGCGGCGCCTGGGGCTCGATCCCCGCCACCTGATCCCCGGTTACGAGGACGCCTACTACTACCTGTGGCGCGAGCGCACGCTGCCGGTCAACGTCGACCCGCGCGATTACGATCTCGACGATGACGAGGAGCGCCGCCGGCTGGGCCAGCTGCTCGAGCGGGGGCTGGGCGAGGCCACCGGCTTCGCGCTGCCGCTGCGCCATGCCCGGGGCCGTGATCACGCCTGGCAGAGCGGCCACTGGCCGCTCAGGCGCGACCATCTCTACCTGATTCCCGGCGATTCGCCGATGGGCCTGCGCCTGCCGCTGAGCGCGCTGCCGTGGGTCGAGCGTCCGGATTCGCCCCACCCGCAGTCGCTGTTCGAGTTTCGCCAGGTGCTCGGCGACATTCACGGCGAGGTGATGCGCCGCTACAGCGAGCTGCGCGAGCGTCAGGGCGGCGATGCCGGGCACGGCCTGCATCACGAATCCGACGACGAAACGTGGCAGGCCCAGGCCTCGCCCGAGGACGACCGCGAGGACCGCGTCATCCACACCAGCCTCTGCGTCGAGCCGCGTGACGGTCGGGTGCACGTCTTCATGCCGCCGCTGACCCGGCTCGAGCACTACCTCGATCTGGTGGCGAGCATCGAGGACACCGCCGCCGAACTCGCCATGCCGGTGATCGTCGAGGGGTATCCGCCGCCGGCCGATCCGCGTCTGGCGAAGTTCTTGATCACCCCCGACCCCGGGGTGATCGAGGTCAACATCATGCCGGCCGAGGACTGGCCCTCGCTGGTCGCCCATACCGAGACCCTCTACGAACAGGCCCGGCAGTCGCGGCTGGGCACCGAGAAGTTCATGCTCGACGGCCGTCACACTGGCACCGGCGGCGGCAATCACGTCACCCTGGGCGGTGCGACGCCCGCCGATTCGCCGTTTTTGCGCCGCCCCGACCTGCTGGGCAGCCTGCTCACCTACTGGCAGCATCATCCCAGCCTGTCGTACCTGTTCTCGGGGCTGTTTATCGGCCCCACCAGCCAGGCGCCGCGGGTGGACGAGGCCCGCCACGAGGCGCTCTACGAGCTGGAGATCGCGCTCGCGCAGATGCCCGAGGGCGAGGTGCCCCAGCCGTGGCTGGTCGATCGCCTGCTACGTCACCTGCTCACCGACATCACCGGCAACACCCATCGCGCCGAGTTCTGCATCGACAAGCTCTATTCGCCGGACAGCGAGACCGGCCGGCTGGGGCTGGTCGAGCTGCGTGCCTTCGAGATGCCGCCCCATGCCCGCATGAGCCTGATGCAGATGCTGCTGATCCGTGCCCTGGTGGCGCGTTGCTGGGAACGCCCGTATCGCGGCAAGCTGGTGCGCTGGGGCACGGCGCTTCACGATCGCTGGCTGCTCCCGCACTGCCTGTGGAGCGATCTCGGCGACGTGCTCGACGACCTGCGGCGTCACGGCTTCGACTTCCGGCAAGAGTGGTTCGCGCCGTTTCTGGAGTTCCGCTTCCCGGTGCACGGCCGGGTGGCCTACCGCGACGTTCGGCTCGAGCTGCGCCAGGCGATCGAGCCCTGGCACGTGCTCGGCGAGGAGAACGCCGGCGGCGGCACCGCGCGCTACGTCGACTCTTCGGTGGAACGCGTGCAGGTCCGCGTCGAGGGCATGAGCGGCGATCGCTACGCGGTGACCTGCAACGGCCGTCGGGTGCCGCTGACGCCCACCGGTCGAGTCGGCGAGGCGGTCGCCGGGGTGCGCTTTCGCGCCTGGCAGCCGCCGTCGGCGCTGCATCCGCGGATTCCGGTGCAGGCGCCGCTGGTCTTCGACGTCGTCGATACCTGGAACGCGCGCTCGGTGGGTGGCTGCACCTACCACGTCTCGCACCCGGCCGGACGCAACTACGAGACCTTTCCGGTCAACGCCAATGAGGCCGAGGCGCGGCGTCTGGCGCGTTTCCGGGCCGAAGGCCATACTCAGGGGGCCATGAGCGCACCGTCCGAGACGACGAGCCTGGAGATGCCCATGACCCTGGACCTGCGGCGCAGGTCGTGAACGGCCGGCCCGGGGATCGGGGGCCGGGAGCGTCGAGGCACGGCATATATCGTCGTGCCGGCGCGTAGATCGACGCTTTGCCGGGCGGCAAACGCGGTATCATGACGTCGGCTTTCATCACCTCACGGGCCTCTCTCGATGCTGGGTCACGATGTTCCCGGTCTGCCGGATGCCGCGCGACTGCGCGATGCCCTCGCGCTCGATGCGCCGCTGTCGCCCGAGACGGCGCAGGCGCTCGAGGCGTTCCTCGGCGATTACCCCCTCGGCACGGGCCATGACGTCCTGCTCGATGGCGAAGGGCGCCTGCGCCCGCACTGGCGCGGGCTGCTCGAGGCGCTGGCGTCGCTCGGCGAGGCGGGGCTCGCCGAGCGCTCCGACGAGGTCCAGCGCCTGCTCTACGAGAACGGCGTCACCTTCAATGTCCACGACGACGCACGCGGCCGCCTGCGTACCTGGCGGGTCGACCCGCTGCCGCTGGCGATCGACCCCGCGACCTGGCGCGAGCTCGAGGCCGGGCTGACCCAGCGTAGCCGGCTGCTCGATGCGCTGCTCGCCGACCTCTACGGCCCGCGTCGGCTGATCGACGAGGGCGTGCTGCCGCCCGAGCTGATCTTCGAGCATCCCGGCTTCCTGCTGGCCTGCGACCGGGGGGGCGAGCCTGCCGGAGAGGCCGCCGCCACGCCGTCGGGGCTGATCTTCCACGGCATCGACCTGGTGCTCGATGCCGAGGGACGCTGGCGGGTGATCGCCGACCGGGTCCAGGCCCCGTCGGGCGCCGGCTACGCCCTGGAAAACCGCATCATCCTCGCCCGCGCCATGCCCAACCTCTATCGCGAGGCGCCGCTGCGTCGCCTGGCGGGGTTCCTCGAGGCCGAGCATCGCACCCTGGCGTCGCTGTCGACCCGGCATCGCGATCAGCCCCACGTGGTGCTGCTGACGCCGGGGCCGGACAGCGACAGCTACTTCGAGCACGCCTACCTGGCCAACTACATGAATCTCCCGCTGGTCGAGAGCCTCGACCTGGTGGTGCGCGACGAACGGGTGTGGATGCGCACCCTGGGCGGGCTCAAGCCGGTCGACGTGATCCTGCGCCGGCTCGAGGATGCCTGGTGCGATCCGCTGGAGCTGCGCGGCGACTCGCTGATCGGCGTGCCCGGCCTGGTGCAGGCGGCGCGCAGCGGCGGCATCGCGCTGTCCAATCCACTGGGGGTGAGCGTGCTCGAGCATCCCGGGCTCGCGCCGTACCTGCCGGCGCTCTGCCAGCGCCTGCTCGGCGAGCCGCTCGCGCTGGCCTCCCCGGAAAGCTGGTGGTGTGGCGACCCGGCCTCGCTGGAGACGGTGCTCGCCGAGTTCGACGCCCTGGTGGTCCGCGGCATCGAGCCGGGCGCCCGGCTCGTCGAGGTGTCGAGCCTGAGCCGGGACCAGGCGCAGGCACTGCGCAAGGCGGTGATCGCGCGGCCGACCCGCTACGTGGCCCAGCGGCCGATCATGCCCGCCACCGCACCGGTCTACGACGATGCCGAGCACCGCCTGCATCCCGCGCCGTTCAACCTGCGTGCCTTCGTGACCCGCGAGCCGGGCGAACACGACGGTGACTGGGACTACCGGGCGATGCCGGGCGGGCTCGCCTGGGTCGGCAGCCCCGGGACACCGTCGCTGGCCAGCGAGGTGGTCAAGGATGTCTGGGTGCTGGCCGAGAAGCCGCAGCCGCACGTCAGTCTGCTGCGTCAGGCCGCCGGACCGATCGTGGTCACCCGCGATGGCGTCGATCTGCCGAGCCGGGTCGCCGACAGCCTGTTCTGGCTGGGACGCTACGGCGAGCGTCTCGACGTGCGCGCGCGGCTGTTGCGCGAGGCCCTGCTGCGTCTGCTCGAGCAGGACCAGCAGGAGTATGCCGACATCAGCCTCGCCGACCTGTTCGAGGCATTGACGCTGAAGTGGCCCGCGGCGGCCGCCGCCGAGCGACGCTTCGGCGACCTGCGTGCGACCCTGCTGACGCTCCTCGAGGACGACCAGCCGGCGGGGCTGCCGGCCTGCTTCCAGCCGATGCTGCGCAACTGCCGGGCGGTGCGCGACCATCTGGGAGACGACGCCTGGCGCGTGCTCAACCATCTGCGCCGCCACATCAATGCGCTGTCGCCGGTGCCCTCGGCGAGCGCCGGACGGCGCGCCTGCGAGGAGGTCGTCACCCAGCTGTCGGCCTTCTTCGGGCTATGCAACGAGACCATGCCGCACCACTTCGGCTGGCGTTTCATGGATATCGGACGTTTCATCGAGCGTGTGCTGCACACCCTGGAGCTGCTGCAGCTGGCGCTGATCGAGGCCCGCGAGCCGGGCGTGGCACTGTGGGAGGTGGTACTGGCCACCACCGATAACGTCACCGCCTATCGCCGGCGCTACCGCAGCGAACTGCATCCCACGGCGATTCTCGATCTGCTGCTGTTCGACGAGGGCAACCCGCGTTCGGTGGGCTACATGCTCAAGCGGCTGTGTCGCCAGATCGAACGCCTGCCACAGAGCGAGGCATCGGGCACGCCGTATCGGCGCCGGGAGCAGCGGCTGATCCTCCAGGCCTCGAGCACGCTGCAGCTGGCCGATATCGACATGCTCTCTCATGTCCACGAGTCGGCCGAGGCCCGCGAGGCCCTGGCGGCGCTGTTCGAGGCGCTGCTCGAGCCGCTGGAGAAGCTCTCCGACGCCATCGCCCACAGCCACTTCAGCCACGTCGAGGCGCCGCGCCAGTTGATCAGGATGCAGGTACAGCCGTGATCTACCGTCTGCGCCACACCACCCGCTACACCTACAGCACCCCGGTGACGCTGTGCCACAACGAGGCGCGCATGCTGCCGCGCGAGCTGCCCTGGCAGCACTGCGAGGCCTCGCAGGTGGCTATCGAACCGCACCCGGCGGTGCTCAGCGAGCGCCGCGACTTCTTCGGCAACCGGGTGATGTACTTCGCGATCCAGGATATCCACTCGAGCCTCGAGGTCACCGTGCGCACCCGGCTCGAGACCCTGTCGCGACCGCCACTGCCGACGGTGATGGCCGGCGACTGGCAGGATTGCCGCGACGCTCTCGCCCGGGCCGCCGAGCGCCGCTGCCTGCAGGCTCGCCAGTTCCGCCTCGATTCACCGTTCATCCGCCGGCATCCGCGGCTGGCGGGGTACGCCGCACCCAGCTTCCCGGCCGGGCGCTCGCTGCTCGACGCGGTGATCGACCTGAATCGCCGGATTCACGAGGAGTTCACCTACGACGCCGAGTTCACCACGCTGGCCACGCCGCTGATGGACGTGCTCGACGAGCGCCGCGGGGTCTGTCAGGACTTCGCCCATCTGGCGATCGGCTGCCTGCGCTCGCAGGGGCTGGCGGCACGCTATGTCAGTGGCTACCTGGAGACGCTGCCGCCGCCCGGGCAGGCCAAGCTGGTGGGGGCCGACGCCTCGCATGCCTGGCTGGCGGTGTTCCTGCCGGGCTGGGGCTGGCTGGAGCTCGACCCCACCAATGGCAGCCTGCCCGGCGAGCAGCACATCGTCATCGGCTGGGGGCGCGATTACGCCGACGTGCCGCCGCTCAGCGGGGTGATGAGCGGCGGCGGCGAGCACACGCTGGATGTGGCGGTCGATGTGATTCCCGACGACGACGCCTCGCGTCGCACGGCCTGAGTCTTCAGAGACTCTTCAGCGGACTTTCATGAACCTGGCTAGCCGCGCTGAGCGACGCCTTCTTCGGTGGGATCAGCGTCGCTGCTCGTCACCTTCCGGGTTGCTGCTCGGGGTCGACGCCGCAGGGCGAGTACCGCCAGCCCGCCCAGCAGCCCCCAGAAGGCCGCGCCCACGCCCAGCAGCGTGATATGGGAAGCGGTGAGCAGAAAGGTCACCACCGCCGCCTCGCGCTCGCTGGCGTCATCGAGGGCCTGATGCAGGCTGTTGCCGATCGTCGAGAGCAGGGCGAGGCCGGCGACGGTGGCGATCAGCGGTTGGGGCAGGGCGTCGAACAGGGTGCCGATCGAGCCGCCGAACACCCCGGCGATCAGGTAGAAGCCCCCCGCCGCGGCGGCGGCCGTGTAGCGCCGCGCCGGGTCGGGGTGCGCTTCGGGGCCCATGCAGATCGCCGCGGTGATCGCCGCCAGGCACACCGAGAAGCCGCCGAACGGTGCCAGCACCAGGGTGGCGAGCCCGGTCCAGATCATCAGCGGCGACACCGGCACGGTGTAGCCCGCGGCGCGCAGGGTCGCCACGCCCGGAGCGTTCTGCGAGGCCATGCTGACCACGAACAGCGGGATGCCCACACCGATCAGCGCCGCCGGCGAAAACGCCGGCATGATGAATGATGGCGTGGCGAAGCGCAGCGCCGTGCGCTGGGTCGCGATATCGCCGGCGGCCCAGGCCACCCCCAGACCGGTCGCCAGCACCAGGAGGATGGTGTAGCGCGGCAGCCAGCGCTTGCCGATCAGGTAGGCGGCGCACATCGCGCCGACCAGCGGGAAGTCGACGTGCAGGGCGGCGAAGGCGTCGATGCCGAAGCGCAGCAGCACCCCGGCCAGCATGGCCGCGGCGATCGACGGCGGGATGCGCCGCATGAGGCGCGCGAACAGCCCGGTGACCCCGCAGAGCAGCACCAGCGCCGCCGAGAACAGGAAGACGCCGATCGCCTCGGGCAGGCTGTAGCCGGGCAGGCTGGTGGCGAGCAGGGCCGCGCCGGGTGTCGACCAGGCGGTGAGCACCGGCTGGCGATAGTGCAGCGACAGGCCCAGCGAGGTGAGCCCCATGCCCAGCCCCAGCATGCTCAGCCAGGCGCCGATCTGTGCCGGGCCGGCGCCGGCGGCCTCCGCCGCCTGGAAGATGATCACCGCCGAGCTGGTATAGCCGACCAGGACCGCCACGAAGCCGGCGACGAGTGCCGACGGGGAGAGGTCACGCAGCACGGAAGGGACAGGCATGGGTGTCTCCAGCGTTCAATTGTGCGCTATAACGCACGGTGCGGCGACGATAGCATCGTGCGCCATCGCGTACAATGACAGCCCACGGGTACCGACCGACGAGGAGTTTCACGTGTCCGATCCGACCCCCCACATCGCGGCGACGTTGAAGACCCTGCGCCAGGCGCGGGGCTGGAGCCTGACTCGTGCCGCCGGCGCGACCGGTGTCAGCAAGGCCATGCTGGGGCAGATCGAGCGGGGCGAATCGAGCCCCACGGTGGCCACGCTGTGGAAGATCGCGACCGGTTTCGAGGTCCCGCTGTCCGCCTTTCTGGTGGAGGCCGCGGCGCCACCGGTCGAGCCGCGGGCGGTGTTCAGCGACAGCGCCGGCATGCACGTGCGCGTGCTGATTCCCTTCGAGCCGCGCTGGCGCCTGGAGATGTTCGCCATCTACCTGGAGCCCGGTGCCTGCAGCGAATCGAGCCCGCATGGCCCGGGGGTGGTGGAGCATGTGATCGTGATCGAGGGCGCGCTCGAGGTGGCCGAGGCCGGGCGCTGGCAGTCGGCGCAGGCGGGTGACGTCGTCCGGCTCGACGCGGCGCAGACGCATGCCTACCGCAATCCGCACGCGACGAGGGCGCGCTTTCACAATCTGGTGAACTACCCGACCGGGGCGTGAGACGGGATCGGCCGGTGCGCCCTAGGATGTCATCTCGGCCGATTCCTTGATCCCGGCGCCGACATGCCGGCCGATGGTGCAGTTGCGTCCGGCGGCCTTGCAGGCGTAGAGCGCCTCGTCGGCGCAGGCCAGCAGGCTCTCCAGATCGATCGGGGTACCGGGGGGTGCGGTGGCCACGCCGATGCTGACGGTGACCACCTTCGCGGTCGGCGACCAGGCGTGGGGGATGCCGACGGCCTGCAGCATGCTGCGCATGCCCTCGGCGAGCCGAGTGGCCTCGTCGAGCTGGTTGTCGAGCAGGACCACCAGGAATTCCTCGCCGCCCAGACGCACCACGATGTCGGTCTCGCGCCGGAAGGTGTCGCGCAGGACATTGGCGATTTCCCTGAGGCATTCGTCGCCCGCCGGGTGGCCGTAATGGTCGTTGTACTGCTTGAAGTGGTCGACATCGATCATCAAGGCCGACAGCGGGGTCATGCGGCGCCGGCTCAGCGGCAGGGCGATCTCCAGGCGCTGCTCCAGCAGCCGGCGGTTGCCCAGGCCGGTCAGCGGGTCGTTGAGGGTCTGGGCGTGGAGCTGCTGGTTCTTGTCGTGCAGGGCGTGCAGTAGATTGGCGATTTCCCGGGCGAGATAGCCGATATCGTCGCGGCGCCGGTACAAGTGCCTGGGCGGCGCTTCCGGATTTCCCGTCTGCTGGGACCGCACGTAGTGGACCAGTTCATTGAGCGGGCGAGTGAGCTGGCGGCGTATCACCAGCAGGCTGAGTACCAGAAAGGCCAGCAGCAGCAGCACGAGCAGCACGGGGCGATAGTGAACGATCAGGGTATCGAAGCGCGGCAGGTCCTCGGCGCGGGCCAGCAGCCAAAGCCCCGTTCCGCCCAGCAGGAACAGGGTGCCGAAAGCGCTCAGCAGGCGAAGGGGCAGACGTTGTCGACGGTCAGGCATCACGTCTCGCTTGAGAGGGTTCAGGGGAATTCTACTCTCGCGTCCGGCGCCGCGGGAGACCACGGGCCGGCCGCAAGGGGACTGTCACGTGTGACATGACGCCGCGTATTATGACGCGCTTTCAGTGACAGGCGAGTCGCCGACGTAACGCAGAATCAACGTCGCCGGGTCGGCATCGGCAAAGCCCTGGCCGGCGTGCTGGCGCAGCAGCTGATCGGCCAGGCCGGTCATCGGCGTGGCACTGGCGCAGCGGCGGCTCTGCTCAACGGCCATGTCCAGGTCCTTGAGCAGGGTGCGCACGTGCCAGGCCGGCGATTCGAAGGTCCCGGCGGCCATGCGCGGGGCCAGGATGCGAAACGGCGTCGAGTCGGCGAAGCCGCCGGCCAGCGCCTCGGGCAGGCGCTCCGCATCCACGCCGCTGGCGCGGGCCAGGGCCATCATCTCGGCGACCACCAGCGCATTGCAGCCGACGATCATCTGGTTGCAGACCTTGGTGACCTGGCCGCTGCCCACCGGCCCCATGCGGGTCACCCGGGCCGCCAGCGGGGCGAACACCGGCGCCAGGGCCTCGATGCGCTCGGCATCGCCGCCACACATGATGGCCAGGCTGCCGGCCTCGGCGCCGGCCACGCCGCCCGAGACCGGGGCGTCGACCCAGGCCGTGCCGCCGGTCTCGTGCAGGCGGCGGGCGAACTCGCGGGTTGCCTGAGGGTCGCTGCTGGAAAAGTCGATCAGGGTCTGGTCGCCGCGCGCGCATGAGGCCACGCCATCCTCGCCGAATACCACGGTCTCGACCACGGCCGTATTGGCCAGGCACAGCATCACCACGTCCACGTTGTCGACCAGCTCGCCCAGGGTGGCGGCCACCTCGGCGCCGGCCCCGGCGAGCGCCTCGGCCTTGGCCGGGGTCCGGTTCCAGACGCTCACCGTGAAGCCGGCCCCCAGCAGGCGGCGTACCATCGGCTCTCCCATGAGGCCGATCCCCACGAATCCCAGGCGTTGTCGGGGCATTGCATGTTCTCCAGGCGGTAACGAGCGGAAACATGATGCTACTGCTCACCGATGCCGCTGGAAAGTGACATGATCCCTTGATAGGACAGGCGTTTCGCGCCATATCTGGAAATGGGTATGGATCCGGGAGACGGCAATGACCGATGTGATGCAACTGGGTTGTCCACACTGCCTGGCGATCAACCGCGTGGCCACCGCCCGCCTGCACGACGCGCCCCAGTGCGGACGCTGCAAGCGGCGGTTGTTCACGGGCGAGGTCGTCGAGCTGAGCGACGAGAACTACTCGGCGCTGGTCGGGCGCAGCGAGCTGCCCGTGGTGGTGGACTTCTGGGCCGCCTGGTGCGGGCCCTGCAAGATGATGGCGCCGATCTTCGCGCAGACCGCCGAGGCGCTCGAGCCGCGTCTGCGCTTCGCCAAGCTCGATACCGAGGCCCAGCCGCGGCTGGCCGGACGCTTCGGCATCCGCAGCATCCCCACGCTGATCGTCTTTCGCGAGGGGCGCGAGATCGCCCGCCAGTCCGGTGCACTGCCGGGGCCGCGGCTCCGGCAGTGGCTCGAGCAAGTGACGTGAACTCCAGGGAGGTATCATGACGTCGATGTCCAGCGAATGCCGCGTCCGGGTGACCACCGGCGACATCACCCGGCTCGAGGTGGATGCCATCGTCAATGCCGCCAACCACTCGCTGATGGGCGGTGGCGGCGTGGACGGTGCCATTCACCGCGCCGCGGGCCCCAAGCTCAAGTAGGCCTGTCGGCGCCTGCGCGAGACGGACTGGCCCGATGGCCTGCCGGACGGTGAAGTGGCGCTGACCGACGGCTTCAACCTGCCGGCGCGCTACGTGATCCACACCGTCGGCCCGGTCTATGCGAAGACGAAGGACAAGTCGCATCTGCTCGCCAGCTGCTACCGTAACGCCCTGGCGTTGGCCGACGAACATGACTGCCGCAGCATCGCTTTCCCGGCGATCTCCACCGGCGTCTATGGCTATCCGTTCGACGAGGCGGCACGCGTGGTGCTCGACGTGCTGGCCGAGACGCCGTCCGAAGACGCACCGGAGGTGATCCTGTGCTTCTTCAGCGAAAAGGACGCCGGGGCCTTCGAGGCGATCTGCGAGGAGCTCGAATTCCCGGTATGTGTCGAGCACGGCTGATGGATGTCGCTTGCCGAATGCTCCGGGCTCGCGCAAGGTAGAGGGCCGTCATTCGAGCAGGAGGCGTGATGAATCAGGTGATGCTGGTAACCGGCGGAAGCCGGGGAATCGGCGCGGCCACGGCCCGGCTCGGGGCGGCCGCGGGCTATGGGGTCTGTGTCAACTATCGGGGCAACCGTGACGCCGCCGAGGCGCTGGTCGAGGAGATCGCCGCCGATGGCGGCCGGGCCATCGCCGTGCAGGCCGATGTTGCCGACGAGGGCGAGGTCGTGCGGCTGTTCGAGCGCATCGACCGCGAACTGGGGCCGGTCACCGCGCTGGTCAACAATGCCGGCATTCTCGAGCAGCAGTGCCGGGTCGCCGACATGGATGCGGCGCGGCTGACTCGCCTCCTGGCCGTCAACGTGACCGGCAGCTTCCTGTGTGCCCGGGAGGCGATCCGTCGCATGTCCACCGCCCAGGGCGGCAACGGCGGTGCCATTGTCAACCTGTCCTCCGTCGCCGCGCGGGTCGGTGCCCCGAACGAGTATGTCGACTATGCCGCCACCAAGGGGGCCGTCGATACCTTCACGCTGGGGCTGGCCAGGGAAGTGGCCGACGAGGGGATCCGCGTCAATGCCGTGCGTCCCGGCATCATTTATACCGATATCCACGCCAGTGGCGGGGAGCCCGGGCGAGTCGACCGGCTCAAGGACAGTGTGCCGATGCGCCGGGGTGGCGAGGCCGAGGAAGTCGCTCGGGCGATTCTCTGGCTGCTTTCCGACAACGCGTCCTATACCACCGGCACCTTCATCGACGTGACCGGGGGCCGCTGACGGTTCAGCGTGCCCAGCGGCCCATCTCGTGCAGGCGTTCGAACCAGGCACGCAGGGCACGTTCGCTGAGCGACTCGACCTGGCCGATGAGCGTGGCCTCGATCGGGGCGATGCCCACGAAGCCGAGAACATTGCGTTCCAGCGACTTGACGCTGTGGGCGCGATAGAAGTGTTCGTAGACCAGTGCCGGCATGCCCATGGTGACCACGACCCGGGCCGAGCGTCCGGAGAGCCCCTTGGCCGCGAACGGGGAGGTGGCGCCGGGCGCAAAGGCGAACCCCGGGCGGGCCACCTGCTCGAGAAACCCCTTGAACAGCGCCGGCATGTCACCCAGCCAAAGCGGAAAGAACAGCACGAGATGCTCGGCCCAGGCGATGGCGGTCTGTGACTCGCGCAGCGCCTCCGGCAGCGGTTCGTTTTCCCAGGCACGGCGGCTGCGCAGCAGCGGAAAGTCCAGCGTGCCCACATCGATCACGCGCACGCTGTGCCCGGTCGCTTCCGCGCCTTCCAGATAGTGCTGTGCCAGCGCATGGCACAGGTGAGGCTCGCTGGCGTCGGGGTGGCCCTGGAGGATGAGGATGCGTCGGGACATGAATGCCGCCTCGAATGCCGGGGTCTGTCAACGAGCGTAGTTCAACACCCGGCAGCGGTTCGGCGGATTTAGCTGGTGCCGGGTGCATGACGCCTCTGGTCGTCATGCACCGCGGTCGATCACTTCCACTTGATGTTGCAGCCGATGGCCGGCTTCTGGTCTTCGCTCGGTGCCTTGCCGGCCAGCACCGCATCGGCGGCGGCACGTAGGGCCTCGCCGGTCACCGGGGTGTCCTTGCTCGGGCGGCTGTCATCGAACTGGCCGCGGTAGGCCAGGATGTGCTCGCGGTCGAAAAGAAAGAAGTCCGGCGTGCAGGCGGCACCGAAGGCGCGCGCCACTTCCTGGCTCTCGTCCACCAGATAGGGAAAGGTGTATTCCCGGTGGCGGATCTCCTCGCACATCTTCGCCGGGCTGTCGTCCGGCTGGCTGTGGAAGTCGTTGCTGTTGATCGCCACCACCGCGAGACCGCGTTCCTGATACTCGCGGCCGAACGCGGAGAAAGCGTCGGCGATGTGCTTGACGAACGGGCAGTGGTTGCAGATGAAGGCCACCAGTACCGGCTGGCCGGCCAGCTCGTCGCTGGCGACTTCCTCGCCCTCGGCATCCGGCAGCCGGAAGGCCGGCATCGGCGAGCCCAGATCGATCATGTTGGATGGCGTGAGTGCCATGCGAAACCTCCTCTTCTCGAGTCTCGACCCCGTGGGCGGCCGCGGGGCGTGAAGGTTCCAGTGTAGGCGTTATGGCGGTGTCACGCTCAAGGGGAGGGATGGGAATCAAGCACTTGGCGGGGCCCGTGGCCGAGGCCCGCTCCCCGCCGGGCGGTGCCCGCCGGGATTGGCGATTTTTCAACCACCGGCCCAAGACGACACCCCCGAAAAACTGGATAATGGCGCCCATTCGCCTGCGGGCGCCTCCAGTCACCAATCCGGCTTTTTTCATGGAAATCAAGGTCAATTACCTCGAAAACCTGCGTCAGGAAGCGAAGTTCGACGATTTCAGTGTCATCACCGACCAGCCGATCCGCTACAAGGGCGACGGCTCCGCGCCGGGGCCGTTCGACTACTTCCTGGCCTCGTCGGCACTGTGCGCCGCCTACTTCGTGCGGGTGTACTGCAACGCGCGGGACATCCCCACCGAGAATATCCGGCTGTCGCAGAACAACATCGTCGACCCGGAGAACCGCTACAACCAGATCTTCCGCATCCAGGTCGAGCTGCCCAACGACCTGTCCGAGAAGGACCGCACCGGCATCCTGCGCTCCATCGAGCGCTGCTCGGTCAAGCGGGTGATCCAGAACAACCCCGAGTTCCAGATCGAGGTGGTCGACAACATCGACGAGGACGCCCAGGCGCTGCTGATGGGCGGCACCGTCGAGGGCGACGAGACCTGGATCGAGGGCAAGGACCTGCCGCTGGAGCGGACCATCGCCAACATGACCGGCATCCTCGAGGAGCTGGGCATGAAGATCGAGATCGCCTCGTGGCGCAACATCGTGCCCAACGTCTGGTCGCTGCACATCCGTGATGCCCACTCCAACATGTGCTTCACCAACGGCAAGGGCGCCACCAAGGAAGCCGCGCTGTGCTCGGCGCTGGGCGAGTTCATCGAGCGCCTTTCCTGCAACTTCTTCTACAACGACCAGTTCTTCGGCGAGGCCATCGCCGACAGCCACTTCGTTCACTACCCGAACGAGAGGTGGTTCCAGCCGGGGCCGAACGACGAGCTGCCGGACGGCATCCTCGACGACCACTGCCGGGCGATCTACGATCCGGACGGCGAGCTGCGCGGCTCGCACCTGATCGACACCAACTCCGGCCGGGTGGAGCGGGGCATCGTCTCGCTGCCGTTCGTGCGCCGCTCGGATGGCGAGACGGTGTACTTCCCCTCCAACCTGATCGAGAACCTCTACCTCAGCAATGGCATGAGCGCCGGCAACACCCTGGCCGAAGCCGAGGTGCAGTGTCTTTCCGAGATCTTCGAGCGGGCGGTGAAGCGCGAGATCATCGAGCAGGAACTCGCGCTGCCCGATGTGCCCGAGTCCGTGCTGGCGAAATATCCCGGCATCCAGGAGGGCGTCGCCGCGCTCGAGGCCCGGGGCTTCCCGGTGCTGGTCAAGGATGCCTCGCTGGGCGGGCGCTATCCGGTGATGTGCGTGACGCTGATGAACCCGCGTACCGGCGGCGTCTTCGCCTCGTTCGGCGCGCATCCTTCCTTTGAAGTGGCGCTGGAGCGCAGCCTCACCGAGCTGCTGCAGGGGCGCAGCTTCGAGGGCATGGACGACCTGCCGCCGCCCACCTTCAGCTCGCTGGCGGTCACCGAGCCGAACAACTTCGTCGAGCACTTCATCGACTCGTCCGGGGTGATTTCCTGGCGCTTCTTCAGCGACCGCGCCGACTACGCGTTCCGCGAGTGGGACTTTTCCGGCAGCACCGAGGCGGAGGCCGAACGGCTCTACGGCCTGCTGGCCGAGCAGGGACTCGAGGCTTACGTGATGGTCCACGAGGACCTGGGCGCGCCGGTGTGCCGCATCCTGGTGCCGGGCTATTCCGAGGTGTACCCGGTGGAGGACCTGGTGTGGGACAACACCAACATGGCCCTGACCTTCCGCGAGGACATTCTCGGCCTGCACGCCCTGGACGACGATCGGCTGGCCGATCTGCTCGAGCGGCTGGAGGAGAGCCAGCTCGACGAGCAGATGAAGATCGTCACGCTGATCGGCATCGAGTTCGACGACAATACCGTGTGGTCCGAGCTGACCATCCTCGAGCTCAAGCTGCTGATCGAGCTGGCGCTGGGGCAGCACGAGGCGGCGCTGGAGCGCGTCGAGATGTTCCTGCAGTTCAATGACAACACCCTCGAGCGCGAGCGGTTCTACCGTGCCATGCAGGCGGTGCTGGAGATCGTGCTCGACGACGAGCTCGAGCTGGATGACTTCCGCCGCAACCTCGGGCGCATGTTCGGCGAGGAGACCCTGGATGCCGTGATCGGTTCGGTGACCGGCGAGGTCCGCTTCCACGGCCTGACGCCCACCAGCCTGGGGCTGGAGGGCATCGACCGGCACCAGCGGCTGATCGAGAGCTACCGCAAGCTGCACGCCCACCGTGCGGCCCGGGCGGGCTGCTGATTCCCTTCCGGGCTTGCCCCTTGCAGCGCCCACCGTCCGGTGGGCGCTGTCGTGGATGCCTGCCTTATTCTGCCTTGTTGATGGACGTTGAGCCCCTCTGACGTCGGTCAAGTTTCTTGGCTTGGTTTCCTCTCCTGATCTCGCGTAGTCTGAACGCTATCGACCTGGGCTGCGTGTTTGTCGAAGACAATCGTGAAGTACGCGAGAGTGATACTGCAGCATCATTGAGTCGGCTAAAAAGCAGGAAGATTCAATGTTCGCGATATTTACCAGTCTGGCGGATTTACTGGCCTATTCCGTGTTCGGGCTCGATCCTGGGTCGAGGCTGGGTGGTGCCGTTCACTTCTTTATTGAAGATACAACAAAAATATTCTTCTTGCTGGTCGTGATGATTTATGTGATTTCCCTGGCACGCGCGTCACTGAACGTCGAGAAAATTCGGGCCTACCTGGCAGGAAATAGCAAGTATCTTGGTTACATGCTGGGGTCGGCATTTGGTGCTGTCACACCGTTTTGTTCATGCTCGAGCATTCCCATCTTCCTGGGGTTTACCTCGGCGGGGATTCCTGTCGGCATTACCATGTCATTTCTTCTGACCTCGCCGTTGATCAATGAGGTGGCGGTATTGATGCTGCTCGGACTGGTCGGCTGGAAGATAACCGTCATCTATGTGCTGGCAGGAATGCTCATTGGAATTCTCGGGGGCATGTTTCTGGATCTTGTTCACGCCGAGCGTCTTTTGCAGCCTTTTGCGTTGAAAGCCTATCAGACGGCACAGGCATCGGGTGATGAACCCATCGAAACAGCCCGGCTTTCGATGAGCGAGCGGCATGAGTTCGCCAAACAGGAGTTGCTGGATATCCTGGGGCGTGTCTGGAAGTGGGTGTTTATTGGAGTCGGGCTGGGATCGGCATTGCACGGCTTTGTGCCGCAAGCGTGGTTCGAGAGCCACCTGGGAAGTGGCCAATGGTGGTCGGTCCCTCTGGCGGTGCTGGTCGGCATTCCGCTTTATTCCAACTCCACGGGCATTATCCCGGTGATGGAAAGCCTGATCGTGAAGGGGTTGCCGCTGGGAACGACACTGGCATTTTGCATGAGCACGGTGGCCGCAAGCTTCCCGGAGTTCATCTTGTTGAAGCAGGTGATGACCTGGAAACTGCTCGCCATGATCTTCGTGCTTTTGCTTATAGCATTCACCCTCATCGGGTGGCTGGCTAATCTACTGTATGCTACCTAGGAGGCAGTCATGAAAGACATCAAGGTGATCGGCAGCGGTTGTGCCAAATGCGTCAAGACAGCCGAGTCCATACAGCAGGTTGCCAGCGAGCATGGCATTCCTGTTCGTGTCTCGAAGGAGACCAGCCCGGAGGTCATGTTGAAATATGGCGTCATGAGCACGCCCGCTGTCGTGATTGACAGTCAACTGGTGCACTCCGGGTCTGTGCCCTCGAAAGGCAAAATTGCGGAGTGGCTGACGTCAGCCTGAGTAGCATGACGGTGACGGCATCAAGGCGAGAGGACGGTGTCATACACGCGTCGATTTTGCCTTGCATCCAATACCCCCGGGCCGTCTATCGGCCCGGGGCACTTCATGCTTGCCGGCGTGGCGCTTGAGGCGACCGCCGATCAAGGGATGGCGCCGTCAGTGCTGGTCGCCACCGTGGCCGCCATTGTCTGAGCCTGAGCCACCCATCCCATGGCCGCTATTCCCGCCGCCTCCGTTGCCTCCCATTCCATGGCCGCCGTTTCCCATGGAGTCGCCCTGATAGTGCTTTCCCTGACCCATGGTGTCAGGTAGTGAAACTCCCTGCTGATTGGCTCTTTCCTGCATCAATGCGCGATGTTGCTCGCGGATCCGCTGACGTTCGGCTGAGCTTTGCGCATCGTGCATCCGCTGCTGGTACTGCTCGCGTTCCTCGCGGGACATGATCTGCCAACCGTATATTGACTGGCCGTCCGGGTCGCGATCCCGCAGCCGGGTCTGATCACGATCGTGAAGCTGATCCTGATCCCGAGTCTGGGTGGCGTCGGTCTTGTGGATGCGATCCTGGTCACGATCCCGGTCCTGATCCTGTGCGAGTACCGGTGAGGCGAGGGTGGCTGCCAGAAGGGCGACGAACAAGGTTCTCATGGACGTTCTCCATAACCGTGCAAGGGGATACCGGCAGAGGATGCTGCCGGCGGTCAAGCCGCACTCTGGTATATAGTCGCCATCCCGTCGGCCGTGATTGATGGTCATCAAGGGAGAGGACGGGTGTCCTCCTCGCGAGCGGAAAACGCCGGAGGGCTTGCTCGCCGTCAAGAGCAGGCGTGCCGTGCCCGAAGCCCCCGGCGGGCGGCTTCAGGCGTTGTCGACGGCCGTGGTCGGCAGGGGATCACGCGGGACTGGCGGTTCCCTGTTCGGCGGCGTCGAGCAGTGTCACGGCCAGGCGCACGAAATCCACCGAAGAGACGATGCCGACGAGGCGCCCGTCGCCATCCACCACCGGCATGGCGCCCTGGCGATGGGCCAGCAGTTGCCGGCCCGCCTCGGCGAGCGGCGTTTCAGGCGAGAGCGTGAGCGCCTCTCGGGAGATGGCCCTGGCGAGCGGGATGCGTCCCAGGTGGCGGCTCAGGTGCAGCGAGCCGAAGGTGTCGGTGATCCGCAAGGCTTCGCGCAGCACCACCTTCTGGTTGAGCAGCCCGGCCAGGCGACCCTGCTCGTCCAGCACCGGCAGGTGACGTACCTTGTGCTCCCGCATGGCCTCGTTGCCGTCGTGGAGCGTCTGCTCGAGACGTAGCGTCACGATGTCGCGCGTCATGATGTCGGCGACGATGGCAGGAGTCTCTTGGGTCATGAAATGCGTCCTCGGTCGAGTCGAATAACGAGTGTGGCCAATGCCACGTCCGGGGGTGCCATCGGCTCGCGGATGGCCCTCGAGGCGCCGGTGGGCCGGCGTCCTCGCGATGAGGCAGACGGGGAACGACGGGACTGCCGGTCCACGCCGTCTCCCTGTTTTCTCTCTATATCGGCAGTCTTCGGCGGGAGAGTAGGTCGAGGGCGGCTTTTCCCGGAACGGCACCTCGCCTTCGGGCTGGTGCCGCCCAGTCGCGCGAGTGATCCCGCGGCCGATGGGGACGCGCCCGCCGGTATCGAGACCGGCGGGCCCGGGTCAGGTCAGGTCCTTCAGCGGGCGGGACAGCAGATCCGAGACCACGGTCGGCATGAACTCCCGGGGCAGGGTGATGGCATAGAAGTTCTCGTAGACGTTGGGCAGCCGGGCGTAGCGGGTCAGCCGACCCTGCTTCACCTCATCCTTGACCACCACCTCCGGCAATACACTCAGCGCGCCGCTGTCCCGGGCCAGCAGGCGCAGCATGGCCATGTCGTCGGCCTCGGCGAGGATCTCCGGCCGGTACTGATGCAGGCTGCAGAAGCCGTCGAAGGCGCGGCGCATCTCGTGATGCTCGCCGGGCAGCACCCAGCGCAGGTCGGCATAGCCTTCGGGGAAGGCGGTGCCCGGGTCGGACTCCGGCGGGCCGAGGATCGACAGCGGCTGGCGGGCCAGCAGCTGACTCTGCCACGACGCCCGGGGGGAGTCGGAAGGGGACAGCTGGGTATTGGTGAGCACGACGTCGAACTCGTGGCGGGCCAGGCCGTCGAGCAGGTTGCTCATGCCCCGGGCGTGCAGGCTGAAGTGTACCTTGTGCTCGTCCCGGTTGAGCAGCGGATCGATGAAGCCCTCGATGAAGTTGCGCGACATGGTGGAGAGCATGCCGATCCGCAGGCGCTGATACTCGGGTTCGATGCCCCGGCTGATCAGCGATTCCAGCTCCTCGCCCTTGGTGAAGATCACCTCGGCATAGTTGAACACCTGCCGCCCGGCCTCGGTCAGCACCAGGGTGCGATTGCGCCGCTCGAAGAGCCGCTTGTTCATCCGCTCTTCCAGCTTGCGGATCTGCGCCGAGAGGGCGCTCTGCGACAGGTGCAGCGACTCGGCGACCCGCGTGAGCTTGCCTTCGCGGGCCACGCGCCAGAAGTAGTAGAGATGGTGATAGTTCAGGCGGCTCATGTCGTTCTCTTTAGTAGAACAATACGTCAATATATATCTATTTTTATTCAATAAACACAGGCTGGATACTGCTCGCTCCACGGATCATCGGAGGCACTCCATGCACTGGAACGAGCTGTTGCCCACCATTCTGCTCTCCCTGGTACCCGCCACCCTGGCGCTGGGCGCCCTGGCAAGCGGCCGCCAGACGATCGCACGTGCCTGGCGCACGGCTCGGGTTGCCACCCTGGCCGGGCTATGTCTCTCGGCGATGCTGCTGGTGCTGGGTCTGGCGCAGGTCCTGCCGGCGGTGATCGGCGTGTGGCAGGCCACGCCCCTGCAACTGATCATGTTGCTGCTCGCCAACTTCATCGCCTTCGTGGTGGTGCGCTACAGCGCCACCTACCTGCAGGGCGAGCCCCGCCAGCAGCGCTTCGTCGCGCTCGTCCAGACGGTGTTCGCGGCGGTCAGCGTGGCAGTGTTGAGCGACTATCTCCCGATGTTCCTAGCCGCCTGGCTGGGCATCAGCCTGGCCATGCATCAGCTGCTGATGTTCTACCCCGACCGGCCCCGTGCGGCCCTGGCCGCCCACAAGAAGTTTCTCTTCGCCCGGGCCGCCGAGCTGTGTGCCCTGGGGGCCTTCCTGCTGTTGTACCTTCATCACGACAGTGCCCGGATCAGCGTGATCACCGGTGCCTATGCAGCGCCGGGCGGAGACCTGAGCGTCGGGGAGCAGGCGGCGGCCTGCCTGCTTGCGCTGGCGGCGCTGATCAAGTGCGCCCAGCTGCCCCTGCATGGCTGGCTGATCCAGGTGGTCGAGGCGCCCACCCCGGTCTCGGCGGCGCTGCACGGGGGCGTGATCAACCTCGGCGGCTACCTGCTGCTCCTGTTCTCGCCGCTGTTGCTGCAGTCCACGCCGGCCCAGGCGCTGATTCTGGTCGTCGCGGGCCTCGGTAGCGTGCTGGCGGCGCTGGTCATGATGACGCGCATCAGCATCAAGGTCCGATTGGCCTGGTCGACCAGCGCCCAGATGGGACTGATGCTGGTCGAGATCGCCCTGGGGCTGGTGGAGCTGGCGATGCTGCACCTGCTGGCACACTCCTGCTACAAGGCCTACGCCTTCCTCAGTTCCGGCGAGGCGGTGCAGCAGGACCTGCTGAATCGACAGGCGCCGGGCCGTCGCCCGACGACTGCACAGTGGCTGGCGGCCGGCGCCACCAGCGTTGCCCTGGTGACGGGCCTGGCGGTTGCCGTCCGCGCCGGCTTCGACTCGAGCGCCTTCGCGGTGGTCAGCCCTTGGGTGCTGTTGACCCTGGCCCTGACGGCCCTGCTGGCCGAGCGGCGCGGTCCGCTGGCGTCGGGCGACGGGGCCGGCTTCCTCGGCCTGGCCGCGCTGGTGATGCTCGCGTACTTCGGCCTCAAGTCGCTGTTCGCCGTCCTGCTGCCTTCCGTCGAGCACACGGCGCCCCTGTGGGCGGATCTCTGGATGAGCACGCTGTTCGTGTTGCTGTTCGCGGGCTACGGCCTGCAGCGCCATGGCCTGCACCACCGCTGGGTACAGACGCTCAACCTCTACTGCTACGCCGGGTTCTACCTGGACGAGTGGGTCACCCGCAGCACTTTGAGACTCTGGCCGCACCCGCTGCCCGCACGGATCAAGGCCAAACGACTGCACGCCACTACCGGGGAGGCTTGACCATGACGAATCTCGACAACACCAGGGCGGCATGGATCTCCGACGTCGAGGAGAGCCAGTATCCGCCCCTGACACCGTCGCATGAGCAGGCTCTGGACCAGGCCTGTGCCAGCGTGGCGCCGAACTGGCCCCTGGACCGGCTGATCGCGGTCAGCCCCTTCTGGGCGATGCGCGGGGAACACGTCGCCAGCGTCTCCGCCCGGCTTTCGGCGCTGGGCAATGTGCACTGCCTGATGCCGCCGAGCCATTACCTGGCGCGTCGGCAGCGTGGCGAGATCACCGATCATCACCTGGACCAGGCGGCGGAGCGGCTCGGCTATCGCGGGCCCTGTCGGAACCTGCTGGGGGTCGTCGAGGAACTCGGCCGGCTTCCCCACTGGCACAACATCAGCGACCTGGTGGACGCGCGCCGTGACCGGCAGCACAAGATGGCCTGGCGCGACGAGATCACCCACCAGATCAGCCAGTTCTGCGCCGCCTTCTTCCAGGCCGATGGGCCGCTCAATGCCGCACGGCTGAACGCGCCCGCCGGCAAGCGGCTCTATGGCCACTGGCGGGACATGACCCTCAAGGACCGCGGCATTGCCATCCTGATGGGGGAGCCGCGGCTGCGGCACTATTTCGAGACCCTGCCGACTTCCGAGGCCGGCCTCTTCCAGGCCGCGGTCGCCGAGCTGGACCTCGATGCCGGTCGCTTGAGCGGCTATGCCCAGGCGCTGCTGCTGGACATCAACGGCTGGGCCGCCTGGGTGGCCTATCAGGACTGGCAGCGGGACCTGGCGCCGCCCGAGGCATCACGCCCGCCTTCCGCCATGCGCAGCCTGCTGGCCATCCGCCTGGCCTGGGAGCTGGTGCTGTGGCGTTACATCCGGGCGGAGCAGCCCGACCAGGCCGATCGGCTGACGCGCCTGTGGCATGCCGAACTGGTGGAGTTGCCGGCGCGCATCGAGCGCCATCGTCGCGCCCAGCAACCCCTGTGGGTGTGGCAGCTCGCCAGCGAGCTGGCCTACCAGCAGCCGCTGCATCGGGCCCTGGGCGAGGCGGTCCGCGCCCCGGCTTCGGCGCCGAGTGCCCCGCGGCTACAGGCGGTGTTCTGCATCGACGTGCGCTCCGAGCCGCTGCGGCGGGCGCTGGAGTGCCAGAGCCCGGCCATCCAGACCCTGGGGTTCGCCGGCTTCTTCGGCCTGCCGCTGGAGCATCGGCCGGGTGGTGCCGAGCTGGCCCAGCCCCACCTGCCGGGCCTGATGGCCCCCCGGGTGACCCTGAGCAGCGGATCGGCCGAGGGCGAGCGGCGTTCGGCCCGGCGGCTGAACTGGCAGGCGCGCCTGCAGGAATGGAGCCGGGCGGCGAGCGCCACCTTCACCGCCGTGGAGGCCGGGGGCCTGCTGTACGCCGGCAAGCTCCTGCGTCGCTCGCTGGACGCCAGGACCAAGCGCGCACCGCTCGCCATGGACGCGCTCCGCTGGCACTGGCGCGATAGCGGCGAGGCGTTGAGTCTCGCCGACAAGGCGGCGCTCGCTCGGAGCGTGCTGAGTACCCTGGGGCTCACCGAAGGCTTCGCCCCCCGGGTGCTGCTGGTGGGACACGGCAGTCACAGCGCCAACAATCCGCATGCCGCGGGGCTCGAGTGCGGCGCCTGCGGCGGGCAGTCGGGGGAGGTCTCGGTGCGCGCCCTGGCACGGCTGCTCAACGATCCCGTGTTGCGCGACGCACTGGCCGAGGACGGCCTCGTCATCCCGGAAGAGACCCGCTTCGTGCCGGCGCTGCATCACACCATCACCGATCGCATCGAGCTGCCGGAGAGCGGGGAGGATGCCTTCCCGCTGAGCGACGAGGAGCGTTCGTGGCTCGTTGAGGCCGGTGCCCGGGCCCGGCGCGAGCGTGCCCCGCGGCTCGGCCTGTCGGGTGACGCGGCGGAACTCGAGGAGAGCCTCGATCGCCGCGGCGCCGACTGGTCGCAGACCCGCCCGGAGTGGGGGCTGGCCAACAATGCCAGCTTCATCGCCGCGCCGCGCCGTGTCACCGCACCGATCGACCTGGATGGGCGCAGCTTCCTGCACGACTACGACTGGCGCACCGACCCCGACTTCGCGCGGCTGGAACAGATCATGACCGCGCCCCTGATCGTCGCCCACTGGATCAACATGCAGTACAACGCCTCCACCCTGGACAACCGCAAGCTGGGCAGCGGCAACAAGGTGCTGCACAACGTGGTCGGTGGGCATATCGGCGTGTTCGAGGGCAACGGCGGTGACCTGCGGATCGGCCTGCCGATGCAGTCGCTGCACGACGGTGAGCGCTGGCGGCACGAGCCCCTGCGCCTGAGTGCCTACCTGGCGGCGCCGCCCGAGGCCGTCGACTCGATCGTGGGGCGACACGAGATACTGCGCTCTCTGGTGGAGAGCGACTGGCTGCACCTGTTCACCCTCGATGACGAAAGCGGCGAGATCCTTGCCTGTCGGGGAGGGGCCTGGGTCGCCGCCTAGCGGCGCAGGGGAGACCCGGCCGGGAAACTCGTCGGCATGTCGTCGAGTGCGACCGCCGCGTGTCTTCCGCCGAGAGAACAGGCTCCCGAGCCGATTGCCCGGCCCGGGGGCTGTGGATACGAGGCGTCATTTCGCCGGTCAGCGAGGGTCAGGCTAGCTGGCGTCTGGCGGCACGCGTCGTGTTCAGGAGCAGGCAGGCGATGGTCATCGGGCCCACCCCACCGGGCACCGGGCTAATAGCTCCCGCTGTCTCGGAGACCGGGGCAAACGCCACGTCACCCACAAGCTTTCTCTTGCCATCCGCTTCGATGGCATTGATACCGACATCGATGACCGTGGCCCCCGGCTTGATCCAGTCGGCGTTGACGAGCTCCATCCGGCCGGCGGCGGCGACCACGATATCGGCGTTGCGGCACAGCGACTCGATGTCCCGTGTTCGAGAGTGTGCCATGGTGACGGTACAGTCGGCCTGCAACAGAAGGGCCATCATCGGTTTGCCAACGATGTTGGAACGACCCACCACCACGGCATGCTTGCCGCTCAGGTCTCCATGGACCTGACGCAGCATGATCATGCAGCCCTGAGGGGTGCACGGCACCAGCGATGCCTGCCCGGCAGCGAGCGCCCCGACATTGAGAGGATGGAAGCCATCGACATCCTTGGCCGGATCGATCGAGGCGATGACCTCTTCCTCATCGAGGTGCGGCGGGAGTGGCAGCTGTACCAGGATGCCGTGCACGTGAGGGTCACTGTTCAGTTGAGCAATCAGCTGGTTCAGATCGCCCTGGGTGGTTTCCGTGCCGAGACGGTGCTCTATGGACCCCATCCCTGCCTCTTTCGCCCGTTTCACCTTGTTTCTCACATACACCTGGCTGGCGGGATCCTCTCCGACCAGCACCACGGCGAGTGTCGGCATCACACCATAGTCGGCCTTGAGGCGCTCGACTGCGGAGGCCACCTCCTGAAGCACCTGGTTCGAGAGCTGCTTTCCATCGATTAATTGAGCCATGTCACTTCCGCCCTTACTTGAAAATGATGGTCTTGTTACCCGACAGAAAGACCCGATGCTCGGCATGCAGTTTCACGGCGCGAGCCAGCGCTATCGTTTCGGTATCTCGCCCGAGGGCCACCAGCTCTTCCGGGTAGTAGGCGTGGTTTACCGGTTGTACGGATTGCTCGATGATCGGGCCCTCGTCCAGGTCCGCCGTCACGTAGTGCGCGGTAGCCCCGATCAGCTTGACGCCACGCTCGAACGCCTGGTGATAGGGCTTGGCACCCTTGAAGCCGGGCAGGAAGGAGTGATGGATGTTGATGGCACGGGCGTGCAGTTTCTCGCAGAGCGTGTCGGACAACACTTGCATGTAGCGCGCCAGCACTACCAGATCCGTACCGGTCTCGTTGACGATATCGAGCAGCTCGGCTTCCTTCTCCGGCTTGGTCTCCTTCGTCACCGGGAGATAGACGAAGCGAATGCCTTCTCGTTCGGCGATTGGCCGAAGATCCAGGTGGTTGGATACCACCGCGGTGATCTCTATGTTCAATTCTCCCTTGCGATGACGGTAGAGGAGGTCGACCAGGCAATGGTCGAATCGAGATACCATGATCAAGACCCTGGTCGGGTTGTGGGCATCATGCATGGACCACTTCAGGGAGAATTTCTTTGCCAGGTCAACGAACCCGGAACGCAGGTCTTCAAAGGTATGCTGCGAATCCGGGAGGAGGCTGAATACGCTCCTCATGAAGAACTGACCGGTGACCTTGTCGTCGAACTGGGCCAGTTCGATGATGTTGCCGCCTCGCTCCGAAAGGTAAGAGGTAATTGCGGAAACGATACCCGGTCCGGTTTCGCAACTGACGGTCAGGACGAATTGATTGTTCTGATCCAGGGAGGTTGTCATGACAGTGACCCTACTAGCCTGAATATTGCACCATTGGCGCGAGTTCGGCCTGCTGAGTGATCAGGCCAGCTCTTCATGCTGGATTCAGCAAGAATCGGTCACGTTTTGATCAATTACCCAGCGTCGAGACACACTGCCCCCTAC